>Ga0182027_10000138_pt1 | contig 115245 bp, 95 predicted proteins | sample 712E1DmetaG_FD_121300 | JGI IMG/M metagenome (GOLD analysis project Ga0182027, IMG submission 121300) | Permafrost microbial communities from Stordalen Mire, Sweden - 712E1D metaG (Illumina Assembly) | ecosystem: Environmental > Terrestrial > Soil > Wetlands > Permafrost | place: Sweden...
CTCGGACAGCCGCATTAGCGGAGAGCCTCGTTCGCCTTCGCCTGCATGAGCTGGGCGAACTCGGACAGCCGCATTAGCGGAGAGCCTCGTTCGCCTTCGCCTGCATGAGCTGGGCGAACTCGGCTTCGTCGAGGGTCTCCTTCTCGAGGAGCTCCTCGGCTATCGCGTCAAGGAGGGCGCGCTCGCTGCGGAGCCTTCCGAGCACGTAATCGTAGCGGTCGGCCACGATTCGCGCTATCTCGTCATCGACGTACTTCTGCGTGTCCTCGCTGTACTCGCGAGCCATGTAGGATTCGGACTGGGGCCCGAAGACCGAGGCGCCGCGGCGGGTGAGGGCGACGTGGCGGAAGCGCTCGGACATGCCGTAGTCGGTGATCATCCGCCTGGCGATGTCGGTTGCACGCGTGAGGTCGCTGGCCGCGCCCGTCGATGTCATGCTAAAGGCGATCTCCTCCGCGGCGCTGCCCCCGAGGAGGACGTCAATCTGGCCGATGAGCTCGTCGCGCGTGAGGATGAAGCGGTCTTCGATGGGGAGCTGGAGAGTGTAGCCGAGGGCGCCCATCCCGCGCGGCACGATCGACACCTTGCGCACGGGGTCGGAGCCCGGCGTCAGGGCCGCCGTCAGGGCGTGGCCGGTCTCGTGGACGGCGACGGTCCGTCGCTCCTTCGGGTTCATCACGCGGCTCTTCTTCTCGAGGCCCGCCACGATCTTCTCTATCGCGGCGTCGAAATCGGAGGCGCGCACCTTCTTTCGCCCTGCGCGCACCGCCAGGAGGGCCGCCTCGTTGACCAGGTTCGCGAGATCGGCGCCGACAAAGCCGGCGGTGCCTCTCGCCACCTTGGAGAGATCCACCAGCTCGTCGAGCTTTACCGCCTTGGCATGAATGCGCAAGATCGCCTCTCGGCCGATGAGGTCGGGCCTGTCGACGAGGACCTGACGGTCGAAGCGTCCCGGCCTGAGCAAAGCGGGGTCGAGGACGTCGGGTCTGTTGGTGGCCGCTAAAATGATGAGGCCGCTCGTAGCGTCGAAGCCGTCCATCTCCACGAGGAGCTGGTTAAGGGTCTGCTCCCGCTCGTCGTTGCCGCCCATCGCGCCGGTAACCCGGCTCTTGCCGATGGCGTCGAGCTCGTCGATGAAAACTATGCAAGGGGCCTTCTCGCGCGCCTGCTTGAAGAGGTCGCGTACGCGCGCCGCGCCGACCCCCACGAACATCTCGACGAAGTCGGCGCCGCTCATCCTGAAGAAGGGCACTTCCGCCTCGCCGGCCACCGCGCGGGCGAGCAGTGTCTTGCCGGTGCCGGGCGGGCCGACCAAAAGGACGCCCTTCGGTATCTTGCCGCCGATGTCCGTGTACTTCTTCGGACTCTTGAGGAAGTCCACGACCTCGACGAGCTCCTCTTTGGCCTCGTCCACGCCGGCGACGTCTCCGAAGCGCGTCTTTACGTCGCCCTCGGCGACGATCATGGCTTTGTTCTGCCCGAATGCCAGGACATTGCCGCCAGGGTTGCCGAGGCGCCTGAAGAGCAGGCGCCAGATGATGAACATGAAGGCCAGGGGCAGTATCCAATTGAGAAGGAAGGTGAGGATCGCATTGCCCTGGCGCGTAACCGAAGAGTATATGACAGCCTTCTCGTCGAGCAGGGCGGTGAAGGTGGGGTCGAACACGGGTACCGTCTTGTAGCTCGTCGGCGCCCTGACCGATAAGGCTTGGATGCCGTCGCTTGCCTTCTTATCGACTTGGAGAAAGCCCGTATAGGATCCTTGATCCATCTCTACGCGCTTGATCTCGCCGGAACGGATCTTATCCTTGAAAGCGCTATAGGGAATTACCGTGTCGTCGCTCTGGAAGATGAAAAAATTGAGGAGGGCGACGGCGACGATCATGACGAGGACGTAGCCGAGCGAGAATTTGAATTGGAACCTGTTGAGGTTAGGCGGGATAAGCGGATTCTTGCCGTTTCCCGGTCCCTTTGCGGCAGGACGCTTGCGGTCCCATCCCTTGTTTTTCTTTGTCATGACAACTCCGATCGGGCGACCCCTGCGGAAAAGTCCGGGTCGTACCTAGTAAATGTAACAAAATCCACCCATCGAGGCTATCCGCTTCGCGCGTCCGCGCTTCTACCTTGACCGGCCAGGTCGTTTTTCCGTATATTTTATCAGACTTAATAACACGCTCATTTTTTTCAGGAGGAATAGGTATGAAGGTTAAACCCCTCGGGGATCGCGTCCTCGTCAAGGTCCAGGAGAGCGAGAGCAAGACGGCCAGCGGGATTATCATCCCCCAAACCGCCCAGGAAAAGACCCAAAACGGAGTCGTCGTCGCGGTCGGCCCTGGAATGAAGAACGACAAGGGTGTCCTAGAGGCCGTGCCGGTCGCGGTGGGACAGAAGGTCATGTACGACAAGTATGCCGGCGCCCAGATTAAGATCGACGGCGCGGATCACCTTATCGTCAAGTTCGCGGATGTCCTCGCGGTCATCGAGTAAAAGTTCCGCGCGCACCGCGCCCAAACGATAGGGCCGTTCGCTCTCGAGCTCTAGCTCGCGACGCGAACGGCCCCTTCTTTTTATGCGCGCAGAGTCATTCGGTAAGGACTTTGAGGATGTCCTCGGGGCTCTTCGCAGCTAGGATGGCCGCGCGTTTCTCCGCGCTGCGGAAGAGAAGGCTCACCTCGGCTAGAAACTGCAAGTGAGGCCCGGTTTTATCGGTCGGGGATAGGGTCATGATGAAGATCCGGCAAGGCTCGCGGTCGAGAGCGTCGAAATCGACGGCCACGTCCGAGACGCCGATGCAGGCGACCAGATCCTTCACCGCCTCGGTCTTGCCGTGGGGTATGGCGATGCCGTGCTTCATTCCCGTGCTCATGCGGCGCTCGCGATCTAGCACCGCCTTGCGCGCAACGGCCATATCGCTGATCTTTCCCGAGCGCGCCGCTACCAGGAGCAGCTCATCGATAAGCTCTTCCTTAGTGCGCCCTTTAAGGCCCAGGGCGACCGTATCGCGGCTCAGTATGCTCTTGAGGTCCATAACTCCATTCTACGATTGCGAAAGGCCGGCGTCAACCACTCAAATGAAGAAGCGGACTTCCTTCTCTTGGATTAATCCCGAGCGGCGCGCGAGGATAACGGAGGCGCAGCCCGCCCAGAGTGCGTCGAGGAATGCGCCGATCGCGATGAGGGGCAGGGCCACAGGCGCGGCTATGAGGAAACCATTCTCGAAGCCCTTTCCGTAAAGGGCGCAAAGCGACATGAGGGCGGCCATCGCGCCCCTATCGGGCGACGAACCCACGAGAAGCGTCGCCAGGGGCGCGAACATGACTATCCAGAAGAGTGTGACCGGGGAAACGCCGAGGTTCGAATACGACGACAGCACTACTATGAAGGCCGTGGAAGTCACTAATGCGGTACCCGCCCTCCCGAATATGGCCGCTAGGGGGATGTCGAGGGCGTTGGACCTCCGCCTTATGCCTAGACTCTCCTTCGAATGCTTTATGAGAGATCCGAGGGAAAAATAGAGGTCTCCCGATACTAGGGCGGCGAGGGAAGGCGCGAGGAGGGCATAGAGAACGCGGTAGGGGTTTTTCTTGCCTCCAAAGAACCACAGGACGGCGGGCAGCACGACGAGGGCCACGACGAGGGCCTCGATTCCCACGGTGAAGAGAAGAGGCCGATACACATCGGCCCCAGCGGCCGCCCTGAGCTCGAGTACATTTCGCGCCGTCACCGCGATGACGAGCACGCCAAGGAATTCCGCGAAAAAAGAGTTGATCTGATAGAAGATTCGGGAGAGCGAATCGAAGAGGAGCACTACGCTCTTGGTGGCGGAACGGTCGTGGCTGAAGGCAAGGCCCAGGAGGAGGGCAAGGAAATACACGGGAAGGAGGAATTGCCCGGAGGCGAGAGCGGCGAAAGGGCTCTCGGGGAATACGGCAAAGAGAAGATCCTTTATGCCAGGGGCCTTTCCGGCCGAGGCCGCTCCCGCGACAAGGGGTATGCGCCCGGGCCGTACCAGCGCGGCTACGACGACGCCGACCACGCTGAGGGCCGCCACCGCGGCGACGAGCAAAAGGATAGCCCGCCCCAAGCCCTTCCAGAACTCCTTGTCCTCGTTCCGCTCGAAGACCGCCACGGGCACCGAGAAGAGCACGAGGGGAACGAGCGCGTAACGTCCGATCCGGATCGAGAGGTCGAAGAGGAAGCCAAGCGCGTTCCTTAGGGTCGTATCCTCCAGGGGTATCGCAAGGGCCAGGGCGGCTCCTAGCAGCGCGCCCATAAGGTACTTCATCCAGATCTTCATGGGGCCGAGCATAGCGCCCGGCCGAGTCCGTCGTCAATCGATGGCCAATCCCCCGCTGGTGTCATTCCCACGGCGGGGATAGACGAGGCTTGTTGCTCTTTGCCCCGCCGTGTAGACTTTCTGCACCATGCGATTCATCGACGAAAAGGGCGGTCTCCTCGGGCTTATGGATGCGTCCGCCCGAGGCTGTCTCCCTGCGCCCGGCGCATTCTTGCCCAAAGGCGATGGCGACTTACGGTCCGCGGTCTATGTTCCCGAGGCAACGTACACCGAGGCGGCCGCCTCGGCCATAGCCTCGCTTTTCCCCGAGGAGGTCGATCCCCTCATGGCCGATCGCCTCGCGGCGCGAGCCTTCGCCTCGGCCCCGGAGCGAAGCGAACGCGGTGAGGACATCCTCGTGGCCGATTACGCATCCGGACCATCGCTGAGCGCAGCCGACGCCGAGGCCGCCTTCCTCGCGGGCATCCTCGCCATTGTCGCGCGCCGCAGCGGTCCGAGGCTCCTTCTTTCGGACGGCGCGGGGCCCGAAGGCTCGGCTCTCTCTGAGGCTATCGCCGGTATCCCCGATCTTAGGCTCGCCTTGCTCTATCCCGAAGGCCAAGCGGCCAGAGGCGTGAGGAGCCAGCGCCTCGAGCGCGAGGGCGGGCAGGTCCGGCTCCTCTCGGTTCGCGGCGACCGCTTTGTCGTCGATCGCCTTATTCGCGATGCGGCCGGAAGGAGCATCGCGGGCATGGGTCTTAGCCCGGCCGGGCCCGCCAATCCGGCGCGTTTCGCCGCGCGCATCGTCGTGCTCGCCTCAACCTTTTCGATACTGCGCAAGGGAGCCGCGGGCGATCTCTTCACGGGCATTAGAGCCGGCGACGGCATCGGCTTCGCCGCCTGCCTATGGGCGTGGAGACTTGGCCTCCCCCTCACGGGGATCGTCCTCTCCGTCGGGGAAAAGGGAGTACTGGGCCTCGATCCCGCGGGAAGGGCCCTCGTCGAGCGCTTCGATGCGGAACGCCCCGGTGTCATCCGCTCTCTCGCGCTTCTCGAACCCGTCGATCGCGAATCGGCCCTGCTTTCCCGAGCCGCCCTCGAGGCCGAGGGCGGACCAGCCCTCGACCTCGCCTCGGCCATGACCCTCGTCGCGGCCGAGCGCGCCCTGGACGCCGGTCTCCGCGGCCACGCCCGGATCGTCGTGCCCCGAGGCGCCGATCCTCGCTGGGACGAAGGCGCCGACGCGAACCCCCAGGCCGGGCTCCGAGACGCGCGCGTCGATGCCGAGATAGAGCCCAGCTTCGCGGCTCTAGAGCGCGCGTTGACAGCGTAACGCGCTATCGACTACATTTATCGACAGGCCGCGATGCGGTCGTGCCGCACCCCGATCTGCCGCAACAGTACTTATAATGGCAGTTCGCCCGCGCGGTTTTTCGCATGACCCAGTAGCTCAGTTGGATAGAGCGGCTGCCTCCTAAGCAGCAGGTCGACGGTTCGAGACCGCCCTGGGCCATCGTGACGGCAAACGGGAATATCGAGAGATATTCCCGTTTGCCGTCACGCGCGGAATCGTCTCGCGATTCCGCGTACCAAGAGGCATTCATCATGAATGGAAAAGAGCGGGTATCGGCTGCCATGGCGCATGAAGAGCCCGACAGAGTACCCCTCGTCATCGGGCAGACCAACGCGACGGGCATAAAGATGAAGGCCTACCGCGAGATCAAGCGGGCCCTGGGCATCGAGGCTCCGGATCGCTACATCTACGACTGGCCCGAGCTCGGCACGGCCCTCCCGGACGAGGCCGTCCTCGAGCGCCTCGGCTCCGACGCGCGGTCGGTTCTCGACTTCTATCCCGCGTTCGTTCGCGAGCGCGCCCGAGCCCGGCCCGAGCATTCGCCCTTCATCGACGATTGGGGCACCGGCGACATCGAGGTCGAGAGCGGAAAATGGTATCCGGGCATTCACCCGATGGGCGGCATGCGAGACCTGCGCGACATCGAGGACTATCCCTGGCCCGATATGGACGACCCAAGCCGCGTCGCCCATGTCCGGGCCGAAGCCCAGGCCCTCGACGCGGATGGATGCTTCGCCATAATCGGCTGTCCCTGGCTCCTCTTTCCCTTCGAGCGCGCCCAGGCGATGCAGGGCATGGACGTCTTCCTCGAGAACATGCTCCTCGAGAGCGAGTTCGCCGAGGCGCTGATCTGGAAGATCGAGGGCCTTTGCAAGAAGCTGATGGGGCATTTCCTCGACGCCTGCGGGGACAAGCTGGATATCATCAAGATCGGCGATGACCTGGGAGCCCAGGAAAGCTTGATGATCTCGCCCGGCAGCTACCGCGAGCTGCTCAAGCCGGCCCACGCCGACTTTATCGCCTTCATCAAGTCCAAGACGAAGGCCAAGGTATTCTTCCACTCGGACGGCGACATCTTCGACCTCGTCCCCGACCTCGTCGACATAGGCGTGGACATCCTCAATCCCATCCAATCCGGGGCGGGCCGGATGTCCGACCTCGCCCTACTAAAGAAGACCTACGGGAGGGCCCTGACCTTCTGCGGCGCCATCGATACCCAGCGCGTGCTGCCCTACGGGACGCCCGACGAAGTGCGCGCCGAGGTTCGCCGAGTGATCGGCCTCTTGGGAGGCGGGGGCGGCTACATCCTCGGCGCCGTGCACACCGTGATGGATGAAGTCCCCGCCGAGAACGTCTTCGCGATGTGCGACGCAGCGCGGGAGTTCGGAAGCTATCCCTTGGCCTAAGGCGCCGGCGATCGGCCCTTAGGCGCCTCTATCTCGCCTTTCGCCGCGGCGAGCCTCTCGCGCTCCTGCCTCTCAAGCTCGGCAAAGGGATCGTCGCGGCTCTCGGCATAGCCGGAGCGAAGGTCTTCGAGGTAGTGGGAAAGCTCGTCGGTGCGGCGTCGCAGCGCCTCGATGCCCGCCGCGCCCTCGGTGCCCGGCGAGGCTTGGACGCGCGCTATATCGAGGCGCATCTGCTTGAGCTGGTTGACCGACGAGCCGAGGCGCAGGCGTACGACCTCGCTCTGCTCCTTTAGCTCCTTGTAGGAACGCTCCTGTTTATCTATCTCCTCGATCGACTTTCCGTATTCTCCCTTGAGGCTCACGCTCGCGGCTTGTTCCTTGGCGACGAGGACGGCCTTGTCTTTGGAGAGGTCGGCCATCGGTATGCTCTCGACGAGGCGATCGATCTCGTTGGCTGACTGGGCTAGCAGCCTCACTTGTCCAAGGTACTGGTCGAGTATCGGGGCGATGTCGGCATCGACAGGGCCGGCCGATCCCGCCTTGAGCTGCGCGGCGATGGCCGCCTTGGCGGCCTCCGCCTCGCGGTAGAGATCGGCATAGGGGCCTAAGCCCGCGGTCTCCTCGCGGCGCGCCTTGCCCTGGAGGAAGATGTTCCTCCAGCCGCCCCTTATGCCGAGAGAATCGAGGAGCCTGCGCTCGAGGCGGGGCTTTGTCGCCGCGAATGAGGCGAGATGAGAGAGGTAGCCGACGACCATGGCGGCGGTGGGAATGAGAAACCATAGGAACTGCGCTCCGGTGAGGACGTTGATGACGGCGAGGAGGAGGGGCACCATGACGGCGCTGGCCCCGTGCTGGGCGATGGAGTCCTTTATCCGATTGAGCTTTTTGTAATCGGCCAGCTGCTCGCGATTCAGCTCGGGCATCGCGTTTATTTCGCGGAGCTTTTCGCCGGCCCGCTTTGCCGCCACCGCCGTGGAAACCACGCCGATGCCCCAGCCTGCGCTCGCGATGGCCGCCCAGAGGAAGGAGGCCGAAGTGCTCAAATTAATGAACCACAAAACACCATTGACCGCGAGGAAGCTCGTGAGGTTCCCTAGGAAGCCGCCGCGTTGGCGACGGCATCTATCCTCGATGCGTCGCTTATACGCGTCGAAGTCGCCGGATAGGCTGTCGCCGTCGCCCGAGAGCCCCATGGCTTCGCGGCGAAGCTCGTCTCGCGTCGCATGGCGCGCGGCGTGGCGCTCCGCGTGCTCGCGATAGCGCTCGGCGTGGCGAGCGAACTTTTCGGCATAGTGCGCCCTTTCGCCGCTCGACATGCCTTGTTGCACTGAGCGCTCGATCTCGTTGACGATTCCGTGCACTGCCGCCTGGATGTTCTGCTTTATCGCGCTTGGATCGAATTGCCCTGAGCCGTCGGGCGCGAAGCCCGAGATGAAAGACGGCGCCGTCGGCCGCTCGGGCGCCTGGGGCTCGCGGCTGCGCTTGACGAGGAGGCCTTGATCGGCCATGGCCGCTATCACTTCATCGGCCTCCACGCCGTAGAAACTGTAGCGTTCGAGAGCCTCGTCGACGCTCATGCGCCTGCCCATGCCCTTAGTGTCCTGCAGTATGGCGCGACGGATCTCGGTGAGGAGAGTGCGCGAGCCCTCTTCGGTGAAACTGCGGTCGGTCTGCGCCTCCGGCACGGCCCGCGCTCCGAGCGCGGCTGGGGCCGCGTCGCCCGGCGAAGCAGGCGGCCCGGCGGGAGTCGCGGGTGCGACTGCGGGCTTCGCGGCCGCTTCGGCCTTTGCCTCGGCTTGCGCTTGCGCGACGACGGCTCGCGACGAGAAGGGACCGGCGGAGGAGCTTATCCCTCCGACGGGAATCGCGCCCTCGGCCCCATCGTCGAGGTAGGAACCCGGCTTGTAGCCTGGCCTCGGCCTATCGTGGTCCGGATCGAATTCTACGTTAGGCGTCGTTATCTCGTAGGCGTGGATTTCCTTGGTGATGTTCTTGAGGGACACTTTGCCGAGCTTCTCGGCCCTGAACTCGATCTTGTTGAGGACGAGGTTGTAGACGTCCTGCGAGAAGCAGATGGAGCCCGGCCTGGCCAGGGACTGGAGGCGGGCGGCGATGTTGATGCCCTCGCCCAGAGCGTCGTTCTCGAAGAAATAGATGTCGCCGAGGTGGACGCCTATGCGCACCAAGAGCGGCAGGCCAGGGTTCTCCTTATTATGCTCGTAGAGTTTGTCCTGGACTTCCATTGCGCTCTGGAGCGCCTCTACCGTGTTCTTGAAGTCGATGAGGAGGGCATCGCCTATCGTCTTGATGATAGTCCCGTGGTGGCGTTCGACAATGCCCGCGATGAGCTCATTGTGGTAGGCGAGGAGCTCGAGAGTGCCGGCCTCGTCCCTCTCCATCATGCGGGAGAAGCCGGCGATGTCGGTGTACATTATTGCCGCGAGCCTGTAATCCTTTTGTTCCATCGTAGGCACAGGATAAGTGGATAAAGAGCAAGGGTCAATGAGTTTCTTCGAAGGCCGATTCGAGGCTCGCGACATCGGCCCGGACCAGCCGTACCTTGATTTTTTCATCGAGGATTCTATCGCTTCCCAGCCTGAGTCTCGTTTCGAGGCCGAGCTCGGGGAGGTAGAGCTGCCAAGTGCCCGGGCCCGCGCTCCCGACGATGAAAGCGTCCCCGATCCAGTTGGGATGCTGGATGAGGTAGGCCAGGGTCCAATGCAGGTCGCTCGATCTCTCCGCTTGCCGCGTCGCCGCCGAGGCGGCCTGGGCCAGGGCGCAGCGCCGCGACACTTCGTCCGCGTCTAAGGCGGTCCTCGCGACGACGGCGTCGCGCGCGAGAAAGGCGCGCAGCTGCATATGGCCGAGTAAGTCTTGGTAGCGACGCAAAGGGCTCGTCACCTGGGCGTAGAAGGGCAGGCCGAGGCCGCGATGCGCGCTGGGGCTCGGGCCCCACATACCGGCGCGCATGAGCCTTCGGCGCGCGAACTGCGCCGCGAGGGACTTGGGGCCCTCGCCAGCCTCGTCCTCGCCCGAGGGCTCGTCCGAGGCAGCCGCGCCCATGTCCGAGGGCGCCTCCTGGCCGTAGAAGGGGAAGGCCAGGCCGCGCTCGAAGGCCCAGCGCGCCGCCGCCTCGCCCGCGAGGAGCATCATCTCCCGCACGAGGCCGCTCGAGCGCTGCCTCGGAACGGCTTCGATGCGTATCTCGCGCGCGACGCCGACGCCCTCGACCGCTATCCTGACTTCCGGTATCTCTATCTCGACGGCGCCGTTGGCGACGCGCCTGGCCCTTCTACGACTCGCCAGATCGGCGAGGGCCGCGAGGCCGGGAGCCTTGCCCGCGTCCATGAGGTCATCGGCCTCGCCGTAGGAGCAGCGCCTAACGCGGACGATCGAGGCGCAGACCTCTATGCCTGAGATCGAGCCGTCCTCGGCGAGGACGATTCGGAAAGAAAGTGCCGGCGAGGTCGGCGCAAGACCGAGGCCAAAGCGCTCGAGGGCCTCGTCCGGGAGCATCGGGGCGGTCAGCTCGGGCAGGTACAGCGTGGAGCCCCTCGCCAAGGCCTCTTTATCCGCTTCCGAGTCGGGCAGTATGGCGGAGGCGGGGTCGGCCACATGGACCCATACCGAGCTGCCGTCCCAGGCTATCGCGTCGTCCGGGTCCTTGGACCATGCGTTGTCGATGGCCCAGGACTCCATCCCGGTCAGGTCCGCTCGCGCGAGGTCCTCGATCTCGGGCCCGATTTCGACTTTGGGCGCGGCGATGGGGCAGAGCGCGCGATAGGGATGGGGATTTACCATAAGGTCCCATCGCCCTATGCCTATAAGGAAGGCATGAGCGGCCTCCGGTGTCTCTGAAATGCCGAGTTCGGCGCAGGTTTTGCTTTTAGCGCTCTTTCCATAGGCGAGGGCCTCGATCTCGGCGAGGAATCGGCCGTCGGATTCCTCGAAGGCGATCGTCGGTTGTAGGGCGCCACCCGAGGCCTTTTCAGTCATTCGCCGGTCGGTCTTTATCCTTTTTGCGCGCTCGACGAAGGCATATCGCTCGGCCGCTTCGTCTTCTTTGCGCGTCTTCTTTTGGGCTTCTTTAGCTACCGCCTCATCGTCCAAAGGCAAAGGAGCGCCTTCTTCTAGCCTGAAGAGCAGACCCTTCGTCGCTTCGAGCCAGCAGGCGAGCACATTGGCTGGGCTTGACTCCCCGAATACCAGCTCGGCCAGCTCGATCCAGGCCATGCCGGCCGCTTTGGGCTCGGAGCTTGGGACAGGAAGGAGCATGCGCCTTGCCGTCTCGAAATCTCCGCCCTCGGCGGCCGGCGGCATGCTTTTGACCGGGCCTTCGTGTAAAAGAACAAGGTCCTTCTCCCTCACTCGCATAGAAGATCCGTCCCCGAGACGAATCTCTATCCGGTCCCGTATGTCTATGACTAGTACGGGCCTGTTCTTGTACAAAGCTAGGGATTGGACGCGCAACATGGGCCAGAGTATACCGATCTCAGAGAGGGCCGGGAAGCTTCGAACAAGCGCCTAGAATCGCGCGTGTTGCCTTATAGGGTGTGGGATGCTATTATGCCCGAACGGCGGCTCGTCATGTTTCCGTCGCGACTCAAGGAGGAATTGAAATGGTAGCATTGATAGTCGGAGTCATTCTCATCGCTTTCGCGATTTTCGCCTGCATTCCCGGCCCCCTCGGATGGTGGGCCGACGTTATTAATTTCCTAAAAGGTTCTCTGCCCGTGCTAGCGGCATTTATCGGCCTTATCGCGGTGTTTATCGGCGTCGCCGATATTAAGGACCGCCTGGAGGCCAAGAGGGAAGAGGCAGAGGAAGCCAAGCAGTCGGCTTCCGAGAAGAAGGAGTAAGGCGGTTCTCCCTATCGGTATTGACACTGTCCGCGATATATGGGAATATACCGCCCGCGCATTCCACTAGAAGGTAAGGGTATAGATACATGAAGACTGTCTTTATCACGCAGGAGTCCGAGTTCGCGAAACGCTCCTGGTACGTGATCGACGCCGAAGGCAAAAGCCTCGGCCGAGTGGCCGCAAAGGCCGCATACATGATCCGCGGCAAGAACAAGCCGACTTACGAGCCCTCACAAGAGACCGGTGATTTCATAGTAATCATCAACGCCGAAAAAGTGAACGTAACCGGCCGTAAGCGGCAGAACAAGATGTACTATCACCACACCGGCTATCCGGGCGGCCTCAAGGACTTTACTTTCAGCCAGCTCATCGGGCGCGACCCGATAGCTCCGCTAGAGCTTGCGATCCGCGGCATGCTTCCCAAAGGGCCCCTCGGGCGCAAGCTTTACAAAAACGCCAAAATCTACGCGGGCCCGAACCATCCGCATACCGCCCAGGCGCCCGTCGCCATCGAAATCGAATAAGGGGACGAGAAGGATGATCAGGAATCTCGGAATCGGAACCGGCCGTCGCAAGTGCGCAGTAGCTCGCGTCTTCCTTCGCGAAGGCCAGGGCAAGGTCACCGTCAACGGCGAAGAGCTGGACAAGTATTTTAAGCAGAACGAGCTCATTACTATCGTCCGCCAGCCCCTCCTCGTCACCGCGGCCGAGAATAAGTACGACATACTTATGACGGTCGCCGGCGGCGGCCCCAACGGCCAGGCCGGAGCCTGCCGACACGGTCTCGCGAGGGCTCTTGCCCAAGTGGATCCCTCCAGCCATGCCGCCTTGCGCAGCAACGGCTTCTTAACCCGCGACCCGCGAATGGTCGAGCGCAAGAAATACGGTCAGCGCGGAGCCCGCAGGCGCTTCCAGTTCTCCAAGCGCTAGCCATCGCCGTGCGGATCGAATCCGTACAACAGGGAGCCTCCGGTACCGCGATTGTCGCGCTCGGGGGTTCTTCTTTTTTATTCCGAGTTTCTCAAGCCGAGGAGCTGGGCCTCGGCCTCGCCGCCCTCCTTGCCGGCGCTGAGCTCGACGAAAGCGAGGTCGATATTCTCGCTTTGGCCGCTGAAGTCTATGAGACGGAAAAGAGAGCCATCGCCCTCCTGGCCAGAGCCGAGCAGTCCACCCTCATGCTTGGCGCCAAGCTCGCGTCCAGAGGGTTCTCCAAGAAGGCCGTCCGCGTCGCTCTGGAAAGACTTGGGGCCGAGGGCATCCTGTCGGATAGCCGTTTCGCCGAGGCCTATGCGGCGTCTCGCCTCGCGCGGAGGGCCGAGGGGCCGGCTAGCCTCCTATCCTCCCTCCGAGAGCGCGGCATAGACGGGGACACCGCCAAGGCGGCTATCGCTGCGGTCCTCGGGCCCGACGAGCGCGCTTCCGCCCTCGCCAAAGCGGCCGCCAAGGAGACGAGGCGGTCGCAAGGGGATAGGGAAGCCATCAGGCGCCGTCTGCGCGGCCTGGGCTTTAAGTCGGAAGAGATAGCCGAGTATTTTGAGAAAGACTAATACAGACAAGGAGACATAGGCATGGAACTCTATGACGCGATACGCGCCCGCAAGTCGGTGAGATCTTTCGAGGACAGACCAGTGCCGCGCGAAGCCATCGATCGCATGCTCGAGGCCGCTCGGCAGGCACCTTCGGCTAATAACATCATGCCCTGGCGCTTCATCGTCGTCACGGATACCGCTACTCGCGCGGCGATAGCCGAGAGCGGCATCTACGGCAAGTTCCTGGCCCGAACTCCCGTCGTCATAGCCGCCTGCGGGGACTCAGGCCTTTCCTCCAAATGGTATGCGATAGATACTGCCATCGCCCTCGAGCACATAGCCTTGGCCGCCGTGGCCGAAGGGCTCGGCAGTTGCTGGATCGGGAGCTTCGACGAGACGGTCGTCAAAAAAATCCTCGACGTCCCCGAGGAATTTCGCGTCGTATCCTTTCTCGCGCTAGGCTATCCCAAGGAAAAAATCGACCTTGCAAAGCTCGCGAACAGCCGCATCCATCCAACGAAAGGCATCGATCGCATCGCGAGCGAGGGGAGTTTCAATACTCCCTGGAAGCTCTAGGGGCTCCTGTTCGAGGGTGACTGCGGCATATTCTATTCTTGACATTCTTTCACATTCATTACAGAATGATGCGGAATTATGAGCATTAAGAGGGGTTTTTCGCATGGATGACGATATCCTTACGATAGAAGAAGTCGCACGATATCTGCGCGTGTCCGAGCGAACAGTCTACGATTGGGCCCAAAAGGGCGAAATTCCTTCGGGTAAAATAGGAACTGTCTGGCGTTTCAAGAAGAGCGAGATCGAGCGATGGGTCAACGAGAGGCTCAGCTCTAATCGTTCCGCATCCGTCTTCAGCGTCGTCCAGATTCAAAACATCCTCTCGCCCGATAGGATACTCTTCCTCAACCACTCGAAGAAGCGCGACGCCCTCGTGGCCCTCGCCGAAAACCTCGCGGGCGCGCCCCAGATAAAGAGTCGGCAGGAGCTCGTAGCCGAGATACTCCGCCGCGAAGAGCTTATGAGCACAGCCATAGGAAGGGGCATCGCCATTCCCCATGTGCGTCTGTCCTCGGTCACCGATCTTGTCGTATCGGTCGGCATCAGCCAGATCGACATCATCGACTTCCAGTCCCTCGACGACGTGCCGGTGCGGCTTTTATTCATGATCGCCGCAGCCTACAATCAGCATGCCTACTATCTGCAGACTCTCAGTTTCTTCAGCTCCAAGCTCAAGAACAACGAGTTGCGCGCCTCACTCATCGCCTCTAAGACGCCGCAGGAGGTCTATAGCCTCCTCGTGAGCCAAGACGAAAAATAGGACCGCGCCCAAAGTCTGCTTTAGAGCTTTAGTATCTGTTCCCAGATCTCTTCGTTTACTTGTATCCCGTCCCTGGTATTGGCCTCTTTCTCTCTCGCGGCTCGCTCGCCGGGAATCCGTATCTCGGCCGCGGGATCGCTCGGCGCGCTCGTTCGGATGAAAGCCTTGACCTCCTCGACCATGGCCGCCGTTGCGCCCTCCGGATCGATGAGGTCGAGGGCGAAGGCGATGAATACTTGCGATACGCCCTTTTCCCGCGGGAATTTCGTCGTCAGCTCGGCGACGCAATACCCGCCGGACAGAGCGCTCGCCATCATGTCTAGGATCATCGAAAGGGCGGCGCCCTTCCAATATCCGGTTGGCAGGATACGCCTTGTCTCCTCTATATCCGCGGGAAAGTCGCTGAGAGCGCCCTCGCGGTCGTATCCTCCCGATACCGGCAACTTGCGGCCCTCGAGCCGATACTCCTCGAGCTTTCCGTAGGAGAATTGCGACATCGACATATCGACCAGGGCCGGCGGATCGCCCGGCACGCAGAGCACGAGGGGGTTCGTCCCGAGCCGGGGATCCTTGCCGCCCCACGGGGGCATCGCGGCGAGGGCGTTCGTCCAGCATATGCCGACGCAATTGTCCTTCGCGGCCTGCAGGCCGTAGGTCCCGCCCCGCATCCAGTGGTTAGTGTTTTTAAGCGCTACGCAGCCTATTCCGGCGGACCGGGCCAATGCCACGGCGCGGCCCATCGCGAAAGCGGCATTGAGGTTTCCCGGGCCGAGATTCCCGTCCCACTGCTCGAAGGCGTCGAAGGCACGCAGGAGCGAAGGCCGCGCATCGACGACGATATCGCCCGCGTCTATCTGCGAAACGAATACCGGAAAGCGGTTGACGCCGTGCGTATAGGTTCCCTCGAGTGTGGAATCGGCGAACATGGCCGCGCATCTCTGGGCGATATCCGTAGGCATCGAACGCCGTACGAGGATGTCGCGGAATGTTTCATTAAGTGCGGCATAGCTCACATTCATGCGGTCCCCCTCGCCAGTATCGCCTATAGTATAGCGTTCTTTCCGCGTCCAATCCCCAGCAGTAACCCGCATACAATCCATGGCACGGCAAGGACAGATCAATTCCCGACATATGTGCCGTCGCCGCTCACGAAACCCCGAAAGGGCAAGGTGCTCACGGGCACCTGTTCGGCCCGGATCACGGGGGCCCTGTCTCTCGTGAGTTTTTCATTACCTGAGTCCATGACGGCCGCCTCGATGATATCAGCCTGCTCCTGGGAGGCGGCGTGGATGGCGCAGCACCAATACTTGCAATCGGGCAAGAGATCGCCCCCGTGGATGACGCTGCCCGAGAGCCCCGTTTGGCCCACGAAATCAAACAGCAGCCTCGTAGCCGCCGCGCCGTACAAAGCCTCGTCGAACTTCTGGATTTCGAAGAGCACGCCGATCCAGGGCCCGGCGGGATTCGGTTTTTCGGGCGCGGCCTTGCCTTCGCCTTCCAATGGTACGGCCGCGAAGCCCATACCCGGCGGGTCGCTCAGCAGCTTCCGCATCTCGCTCGATTCGGGATCGAATCCTTTCGGCGGAATGATGGTCCATTTGAATACGCAGCCCTTCGGGCCGATGGATTTCGGAACATACTCATAGCTGTTGCCGGAGCAGTAGCTGTGCTGCCTCTGGATATCGGCGCAGTTCCGCATCGCGCCTCGAGCCCATTCCTGGTAATCGGACCGGGCGTCGCTATCGAAATAGGGAAGGATGAACGCGTATTTTTCCGGATAGATAGTGTTAGGGGTAAACGCAACCATTACTTCGATAAGCATCGGCGGCGGATTCTTCTCCGAGTAAGCCACGAAAGCTTGGTAGAAACGCTCGGCGCTATCCCGGTCTCTGAATTGGGCCCTGTAGTCGTCGGCCCCGAGCCGCTCCTTGTTTCCGAGAGGCCTTAGTTTCCGGCGGGAGATACTGTCGCCTATCGTGTCCTTCTTTTGCGCAGCCGCCCTCGGCGCCGCTTTTGCCGCCTTCGGGGGCCGGGCCTGCGGCGCGTCTCGCGCTATTTTCGCGCCCTTCGCGAGGGAGCGCACCCTCTCTGCCGCGTCCGGCGCGAGGCTGTAGCCGAGCCGCGCCGTCGTCGCGCCGACCAGGCCTTGAAGCGAGGCGGCAGCTTCATGGCGTCCCAGTTCCTGCATGATGATGCATAAGCATTGCGCGGCGGTGTGCGCGCTATCGTAGAGCGCTCGCCTTGCAGCGAATACCGCGAGAAAGTCCTTGACCGCCCCTGGGAGATCGTTCTTCTTCAGCAAAAGCATGCCGGCATTCGCGAGAGCATAGCCCTGCCGCAGCGGATCGAGGCCCTTGTCGAGGGCTTCCCTGAAGTTGGCTTGGGCGCCGTCATCCTCGCCCTTGTTCATGAACTGAATGGCGTTCTGGAAGCACTGCCCTCCGGGACCGGCGTCCCCGAGGGCCGAGGCCTCGACCAATTCGACGGATGAGAAATCCGGTAAGTCCAATGGTACCATTACATTTACTTTTTGTTTTTCGCCTTCGGCGCGATGTTCCTGGGCATCGCCATCTAAAGCCTTCGCGCCCGCTTCCCGAAGTATGGCTGCGACCGATCCCGTATTCCCCGCCAGGCTCAAGGGCGTCCTGCCGGAGTCGTCGACTGCGTCTAAGTTGGCTCCCAGACCGACGAGAGCGCGGACCATCGGCTCCATGCCGCTATTGGCGGCGTAGTGCAGGGGAGTGTCGCCATAATCGTCTTCGGCATCGATATCCGCCCCGTTGCGAGCCAGCGCTCGCGCCGCGTCGACCATACCGTGCGTTGCCGCTAGATGCATCGGGGAGGCTCCCGAAGTGGATGTCTTGCCGTCGCCGCCCAGCTTGACGTTGACGTGCGCGCCGTTCTCGGCCAACAGCGATACGAGATCGACGTGCCCCTTCATGGCCGCGAGATGCAACGGCGTCGCCCAGGGATCTCCCCCGCCGGCTATCTTTGCGTTTACGTTGGCGCCTTCCTCGATGAGCCGCTTAGCCACCTCCGCGTAGCCTTTGAAGGCGGCAATGTGCAGCGGGCTGTCCCCGTCGGGCAGCATCTCGTTTACGTCCGCCCCCTCGTCGATGAGCCGCAATGCCTCTTCGGGCCGGCCACCCCGCAGCGAGTCGAAGAGCCCTTTAGGCGCGGAACGCCTCGACGACGCCGAAGGAGGGGAAGCCGACGCGGGCACCGTCGCCGCTCGCGGCGCAGCGACGCTATCGGAACGCGTCGGCTTGTTCGTGTCGGGAAGGAGGGCGAGGATGAGGGGCGCGAGGAAGGGCATGAAGAAGGCGAAGGCGGCCCAGCCTCTTCCCGATCGATACTGGCTATTGGCGTAGGCATAGCAGAAGATCGCCCCCCCGATGCTCGTGATCGAGGGTAGGAGGGCGATGCCCCTGCCCAGGGCCGGAATCACGGGAAGGACATTACGGAATCCCGGGATAAGATGCCCCCAAGCGTAGATTGCCGCCAAACCCAAGAGAAAAAGGAAGAACCGTGTGATTTTCATGCCTTACCTCTGTGTTCCTATATCGATCCTATTCGACCTGCGAGATGCCGTTGCCCGCATTCTTGCGCAGCTTCACTATGCAGCCGAATCGTAGCGCCTTCTAGGTCAATCGACCCTCGGCCTTGGCCTTGCGCATGGTGGGAAGCAGCTCCCTCGACATATATGAACCGCCGAGCCGCTCGACCGTCTCGAGCTCGTCAAAGAGGGCTTCTGCCTTGCTCTGGCGGAAGTAGACCCAGGCAAGGCTGTCATGCGCGAAGACGTCCTCGGGCCCGAGGCCCGCCGCCTCCCGAGCCTGCCTCTCGGCCTCGTCCAGCCGCTGCAGTTCGACGAGGGCGCGCGACAGGTTCGCGCGAAACGTCGCGTCCTCGGGGCTGATCGATACGGCACGCTCGAACTCGACGGCCGAATCCGCGTACTTCTTAAGGCCGAATAAGAACTGCCCGAAGGCATAATGCCCGTTGTCGGAATTCGGGGCAAGGCGGAGACCGGCTTGAAATTCGGCCAGGGCCCGATTGTCCTGTTTGAGGGACGAGTAGGTCATTCCAAGCCACATACGCGCCTCAGCGTTGTCGGGATCTAGGCGCGCGGCCAGGCGGAACTCTTTGGCGGCCTCCTTGAATTTGCTCTCCGAATACAGACGACGCGCGTGGAGCATATATGCGAGCGCGCGGGTCTTGGCATCCTCCGTTCCTGCGGCGGGCTTCGCTCTAAAAAGGCCTTCCAAGAAACTCATCTTCGCTCACCCTCGTTATCTCGTCGATCTGCCAGCGAGTCCAATGCCGTACAACGCGGGAGCCGCTAGCGGGACAATCCGCCAGCGACTCTCTTCGCCATGGCGTTCATGTTCGAGGCTTCCTCTTTCAGCTCTCTCATGAGTTGGGGCGACACCCGGTATTTCTTGCGTAAGTCAGTCTCCGCGCAGGAGAATACGTTCGATTCATCGGCTAGATCTACGCCGAGCATTCGATTCAAGGCCATTTGCTTCGCGGTATATTCCAGCACGAGATTGAAGTAGTCTTCCCGAATCTTGCCCTCGTCCGGTATGTCGCTCGGATCGGCGCCTACGGCCATCAAGAACTTTACTATATCCTGGTGCCCGCTTTCCGAGGCCGCGGCCACTGAGCTGATCCCCTCAGCGCTCTTCGCATCGACGGCAGCCCCCTTGGCGATCAGCAGGCGGACGATCTCCAGGAAGCCGTTTTTCGATGCCCAGAACAAGGGAGTACAGCCCCCCTTATCCTTGGGATCGACATCCGCGCCATGGGCGATCAGCGATTCGGTAATCTCTTTGTGGCCTTTATAAGCCGCAAAAATCAGCGGATTATCGCCAAAGTCGTTCTTTGCGTTGAGGTCGGCTCCATTCTTTATTAGGTCCTCTGCGATTTTCGTATCGCCGTCTTCCGAAGCAATAAGAAGCGAGGTCGAGCCTTTGTCGTTTTTAGCGTCGACATCGGCGCCTCTGTCGATCAAAGCTCTTACCGTCTCCTCATAGCCCCTTTGCGTGGCCCATAGCAATGGAGTACCGAACTTGCTTTTTGCGGTTACATCGCCGCCCTTTTCGATAAGGAGCGAGGCGATCTCGTTGAAGCCTTTTTCCAATGCTTTATTCAGGGGCGTGGAATTGTCGTTATCCCGTATTTCGATATCGGCGCCATGGGCGATAAGCAGTTCGACGATCCGCTTATGGCCATGTGTTGCCGCGAGTATTAGCGGACTGCCGCCATTGCCGTTCTTGGCATTGACGTTGGCGCCTCTTGCTATAAGCGACTCGATGATGTCTTTATGGCCGCATTCCGACGCTAAAATCAATGGAGTGTTGCCATAGCCGTCTCTTGCGTTTACATCCGCGCCTTTACGGATATTAAAGAAAGACGGGGATAGCAGGCGAACGGCCATTTGGTTGTCATTCTTCCTTACTGCGCTGAAAAGTTTCTTATCCTTGGCCATGGTCCTCTCCTTTTCGAGCAGCATCGAGTTAACCGAGTCGATGTAGTATGATAATGCCGCTCGACGCTAAGTCAAGCAATGGCAATCGGCTGTCAGATCAGTATCAATCCCCGATCATTCCCTCCAGCCGGGCCAGGGTCTGCAGCGAGGGGCCGAGCCGCTCCTCGAACGAGGGAGATGCCTTTAGGGCGAAGCGCCTGAGATATTCGCGCGCCTTCCGATTCTCGCCCGCGCGGAGGCAGGCCACGGCGCAATCGTGGAGTATGGTCGGGTAGATGCGATCGAGCTCCGCGCCGGTAATGGTGAACTTGAGGCCCGAATCGGTGGCGATCCGCTCGGGGTCTATGGCGAGGGCCTGCTCGAAATCGGCGATGGCTTCGAGGAAGCGCCCGAACGAGACGTTCAGCTCCGCCCTGAAGAAATAGGGTAGGAGGTAGTCCGGGTTGACGTCGATCGCCAGATCGAGACAGGAGCGAGCCTGGTCGGGCTGCCCGAGCTGGAAGTATAAGGAGCCGGCGTTGCCGAGCGCGATCGCGTTCCTCGGGTTGATGGATATCGAGGTCTCATAATCACGAAGCGATTCCTCGAGGCGCCCAAGCCTTTGGTAAATGCCCCCGCGATCGGTGTAGGCCTCGCTAAAGCCCAAGTCGATGGCGCGGCTGAAATCGGCCAGCGCCTCGTCGAGGTCTCCGAGCCGCTCGCGGCACAGGCCGCGGTTGTAGTAGCAAATCGCGTAGTCGACATCGATCGAGAGCGCCTTCGCATAGCCGCCGAGGGCCTCGCTCAGCCTTCCCGCATCATTGTCGATATTCGCTCGCAGCATGTAGGCGAAAGGGCGGTCGGGCAGGAGGGCGATGGCCGAGTCGAAGACAGTCGCCGCCTCGTCGGCCAGGCCGAGGGCATCGAGCGAGGAAGCGCGGCCGCATAGGGCGATATACCTCTCCTCGATATCCGAGCTTTCTTCGAGCACGGAGTCGAAGCAGGCGATGGCCTCGCGGCTTCTCCCCAAATCGGCGAGCCCGATGCCTTTATCGAGGGTCTCGCGATGGTCTAGCTTACCCGGGAGAGAGTATTCGCTTCCTCGGACATCGTCCCCGCCGCAGTGAAGATCGGCGGCGAGAGCTTCCCTCAGAGCGCCGAAATCGCGGATCCTAATCGACGGATCGTTCTCGAGGCAGGCCATGATCATCTCGTCGAGGGCCTCGGGGCAATCCCGCCGTATGGCCCTAGGCCTGGGCGGGACTTCGCGCTCATGCATGTCCCGGAATGGCCTTCTCCCGACGACCATCTGGTAGAGCACGCAGCCGAAGGCATAGATGTCGGAACGGACATCGATCGAATCGCCCCTAAGCTGCTCCGGCGACATGTAGGCAAAGCTGCCCCACTCGATAAGGCGCTCTTGGTCGCTATAGCTTCGCGAAAGCCCGAAGTCCGAGATTTTAAGGGTTCCTCCGTCTTGGATAAAAATGTTGGATGGCTTGATATCGGCGTGGACAAAATCGTGTTCCGCGTCCGACGCCATCTCGCGCGCATGGACCATGCCCGCGCAGAACTGCTTCGCGTAATCGACAGCGGTCTCGAGGGCCATGCCCCCGTCCGGGATGTGCCCGGTCAATTCCAGGCCGTAGCGCTTGTCCCCGGGGATATATTCGAGGACGATGTATGGCCTGAAAGCGATGTTCTGGACCGAGATTGCCCGTACGATATTCCGATGGGAGCCTAGGCGGATCCAAATCGCGGCCTCGTCCGAAAAGCGCTTCACGACCCTTTGGTCGAAGAGGAATCTGTCTTTAAAGGTTTTAAGCGCTACGGTCCGTTCGCGCGATCTGTCGTAGCAGACGAAGACGGCGCCCATGCCGCCTCCCAAGACGCGCCGCAGCTCGTAGCGATCATCGACTAGCTGCCCCTCTTTCCATTTTTCGGACATGTGGCGCCGCCCTTTAGTCGATATCGAGCATATAGCCATATCCGCGAAGATTGCAGATCAGGCCGCCTGATTCGCCGAGCCGCTTGCGCAACCTCATCACGAGGGTATTGATCTCCAGGTCGGCGGCGTTGGGCACGCCGCTTTCGTCCCGAGCGCGCTCAGGCCAGACGGCCTCGCGTATCTCGGAGTTGCTCACCGCGCGGCCGCGGTTGAGATAGAGCGCGCGGAACAGGGAATAGAGATTCCCGCTAAGCCTTATCGCCTTCCCGTCAACGGCGATTTCCCTTCTCGCGTCGTCGAGATCGACATTCGCCTCTTCGGCTTTTTGACTCATCGATTCCGTGCCCAGATCCTCTTCTGTCGCGAATAGCAGGATCGCGGCATCGTTAGCCAGGCGCAGGCGATCACCGCTATGGATTTCGGCGGAGAGCCCTCGTTCCAGCGCGGAATCGTTGAGGCAGGTACCGTTCTTGCTCCCGGGATCTATCGCAAAATATGCCCCATCGCGAAATTCGATCATGAGATGCTTTCGGGATATATGGGTGTTTTCGAAGGCGATGTCCGGAGACGCGTCGATGGATGCACGGCCAACGCTTGTAGGGCTTTCCCCGAGGCCGAACCGCGTCCTCGCGGAATATGGTTCGCCTCGTTCTATGAACAGGAAAGCCCTTTTTGTCTTGTCGCGCTTGTCCGCTTCCATATAAATTACCAAAGATACGCCGCATAATCGCATATTAACAGGACACTCGGCAAAAAAAGGCAGCGAAGGCTCGCTCTGTAACTAGTACCTAGGCATTGGTTCTTTTTCCCGGGCTCGGAAACTAGCGCCTGCCTGGGTGATTATCCTGTCGTTGATCATGCTGCTCTTGTCGCTGATCATTCCACTGGCTGTGATAGCGGCTTCGCCAGTGTCCAAAGCCTAGGCAGCCGGCAAGAGACAATGTTATAGCCGCGATGATGAATATCTTTTTCACGCTACCTCCTAATGCGAAGAATTGGCCCGGAACCCAGGATTCCGAAGGCGTTTAACACGAAAATGACTACGGCGATGATGACTACCACATTAAGGATGCCTTTAATTGGGGCGGCCATCGGAATGTAGGCATTAACCAACCACAGAATCACTCCGACCACGATTAGGACAACCAATAATTGAATCAGGCCCACTATTCCCTCCTGGATTACTGTAAGATTAATGAAAAACTAAGAAATTCTTCCGCGGAGGTCTGTTCGCCAACGTACAGATCAAGGACGATCCCATGGTCCGGGGCCATTCTGCCTTCTATCTTGCGAATTCCGTCCTGCGCGTGCTACAGTCTGGGCATAGATCAGGGCAAAACGAGGCAGATTAGTGTTCCTTAAAAGTCTTGAGATATTCGGCTTTAAATCCTTTGCCGATAGGACATTAATCGAATTCTCCGACGGTATATCCGCCCTTCTGGGGCCCAATGGCTGCGGCAAATCCAACGTGGTCGATGCCATAAAATGGGTAGTGGGCGAGCAATCCGCCCGCAGCCTCCGCGCCGATTCAATGGAAGACGTGATATTCAACGGCACCGAGACGCGCAAGGCCCTCTCCGTCGCCGAGGTGACGGTTACCATATCCAATGAGGAAGGCCTGCTATCGATTGAAGCGCCCGAAATAGCCATAAAGCGCCGCCTCTACCGCTCCGGCGAGGCGGAGTACTTCATCAACGGCAATCAGGTAAGGCTTAAGGAGCTGCGTGAGCTCTTCTGGGACACGGGCATCGGCAAGTCGGCCTACTCGGTCATGGAGCAGGGCAAGATAGACCAGATACTCTCCTCCAAGCCCGAGGACAGGCGCTACCTTTTCGAAGAGGCGGCGGGCATCACCAAGCACAAGGTCCGCTCCCACGAGGCCGAGCAGAAGCTCGGGAAGACCGAGGAGAACATGCGCCAGGTGGGCGGCGTCCTCGTCGAGGTCAAGCGCAGCCACGATACGCTCCGGACTCAATCCGAGAAGACCCTTAAATACCGCTCCCTGCGCGAGGATATATTCGCATCGGAGCTCGACCTCCACCTCTTGCGCCTGAGGCAGTTCGTCCAGGAGAAGGACAGGCGCGACGAGGAAATCGCGCTCAGGACCAAGGACCGAGACAAGATCAAGGCGGAGATCGACTCCATCAACCTCTCGCTCGAGGAGAACTTCGACGTCGTCAATGGCATGGAGTCCAAACTCGTCGAGAACCAGAAGACGGTTTTCGGCCTCGCCGTCGAGGCGAAGGGCAAGCAGGAGCAGCGCAAGATGCTTTCGTCGCGGGTGTCCGAGTCGCGCGGCAAGATGGACCAGGCGGCCTTGCGGGCCAAGTCCCTGCGCGAGAGGCTGGAGTCGCTGCGCGGGGACGAGGCGGAGAAGGAGGGCGAGCTCGCCAGCCTCCGGACGCGCCTGCGCGATATCGAGAAGAACATAGCCGACTTCGAGGCGGGGATACGCGCCGCCGAGGCCGGGATGCGCGAAAACGACGTGTCGGCCGGACGCGCCGAGTCCGACATCGCGGAAATCGAGGAGAAGCGGGCCGACGCGCGGCGCAGGCTCGACGCCATCACCGAAGACATCGTCGCCCAGCTCGACGCGAGGCTTAAGGAATCGGGCTACTCGAGCGCGGAGAGGCTCAAGGCCGAGGAGGCTATCGAGTCCCTTATATCGTCGGTGCAGGCCAGGCTCTCGGGCAAGGGCGCCATACTCGAGGACCTGCGCAAGCTGAGCGGCACGCCTGTCTCGGATCGCGACGCCATCGTGGCCAAGGCGGCGGCCGACCTCGTGGAGACGGCGGCCAAGGCCGAGGAGCTGGGGCGCCGCTATCAGGAATACAAGAAGACGACGCCCTCCTTCATAGACGAGTTCCTCTCGCCCGAGGGCATCATCACGAAGAAGCGCGCGATAGACCGCGAAATAGGCGGCTGCGACGAGAGCGTCGCGGAAAGGCGAATCCGCATAACGTCGTTGCAGAAGGAGAACAGGACCCTCGGCGAGAAGGTGGACGAGTACCGGCGCACGCTCGAGGACCAGCGCGGGAACCGCATACGCATGCAGACCCAGGCGACGGGCGCAGAGGAGGCCCTGGCCCTGCTCCGCCGCGAGATCGGCGGCCAGGAGGCCTACCTCAAGGAGCTCGAGAACGAAGTCTGCCTCGAGGAGAGGCGCCTGAACGAATCCGAAGAGGAGCTCGGAGGCATCGACGAGGACATCGCCGACATCGAGAAGCGCGGCCGCGAGCTCTCAGGCGAGCTTGAGCGCCTCGAGAAGGAAATAGCGCTCAAGAACTCGGACCTGGGCAAGCGACAGGAGGAACTCAAGCGCAAGATGGAAAAGCTCGGCGGCCTCCAGGGCGAGCTCGAGCGCCTCCACCTTGGCCTCGCCCAGACCGAAACCGAGATACGCAACGTGAAGGAGAACTTCACGGAGCAGTACTCGCGCGACCTCATGGAGTTCGAGACGCGGATGTTCGAGCTGCACAGCCCCGTCGCGGAGCTTCGCGATTCCCTTGGCCTTCTCAAGCAGAAGCTCAAGGATTTGGGGTCGGTCAACCTTATGGCACCCGAGGAATACGCGGAGGTCAAGGAGCGCTACGACTTCCTCTCGGAGCAGCTGGGCGACCTCGAGAAGGCGCGCTCCGATTTAAAGCGCATAACGGACGAGATACGCGACGAGAGCGCCGCCCTCTTCCTCGATACCTACAATAAGATCAAGAAGAATTTCCACAATATGTTCAGGCGTCTCTTCGGCGGAGGCCGCGGCGAGCTGCGGCTCGTCGATCCAAGCCACATCCTCGAGTCGGGCATCGAGATCTACGCCCAGCCGCCGGGCAAGAAGCTCGAGGCGATATCGCTGCTCTCCGGCGGCGAGAAGACCCTCACGGCGATAGCCATCCTATTCGCGACCTATATGGTCAGGCCCAGTCCCTTCTGCTTCCTCGACGAGATAGACGCGGCCCTCGACGAGCAGAACGTAGCGCGCTTCGTGAACCTCCTGCGGGAGTTCGGGCGCATGAGTCAGTTCGTCGTGATCACCCACAACAAAAAGACGGTGACCGGAGCCAACGCCCTGCTCGGCGTCACGATGGAGGACTCCGGGGTGACCAAGGTCATCGCCGTGCGGCTGGAACGCTCGGACGGCAAACCCGTTCCCGCTTCCGATAGCGTCGATGCGCTCCCTGAAGAGGAGGTCGAATTCGAGGCGGGCAGCGAGACGCCCCCCGGCGCATCGCCGCGCACGGCATCGCCGCCAGCGGCATCGCCGCCAGCGGCGGTCGCGACGGGTCAGGGGAGGGCTTAAGGACCATGGCGCCCAAAAAAGGGAAGATGGACTCGATAAAGGCCGCCATCGATGGCCTTGCCTCTCGCGTACCCTTTCACATCAAGACGCCGCCCTCGCCCGAGCCCTTTTCCGCCATCGAAGACGACACGCCCTTAGGCGATCTCCTTTCCGCTTCCAACGCAGCGCCCGGCATGGCCGCCAAGAAAACCGACAACGAGAGGCCCGCTCTTCGGGCCATCGTCGGGTCGGCCCTGGGGTCGGCGGCAAAGAGCACGCCCATTCTCGTCGGTATAATCGTCGTGATAGTTTTCCTGGTCGCGCTCGCGATCACGGCCATCATCGTGGCCTCTCCGCCGAAGAGCCTCCCGGCGGCGCCGCCATTCACGGAAAAGGGAGAGGCGCTGGTGAAGACCTGGTTCCCTCCGCCCGGCGATCCCCTAGAGCCGAGGATGGCGATGGAGCGCGAGGGCGCGGCGAAGTATGGGCCACAGGATGCGGCGAGGCTGGGGATAGATCCCGATCCGAGGATAGCCGATGCCCTTCGCGTAAAGAACGACGAGGCTATAGATGACCTATACGGGACGGTGCCCTGATGAAAAGGCCGGGGCGAACCATAGCCGCCATCGCGGTCGCCGTAACCGCGGCGACACTTCTCATGTCATCCTGCGCTACGAAGCCGGCAAGCCCGTCGGCGGCGTCGCCAAAGTCGGCGTCGCCAAGATCGGCGTCGCCAAAGTCGGCGTCGCCGAAAACGGCAGCTTCTTCGGCGCCTGGGGCGGGCTTGGACGCAGGGCCGGAGATATCCTTTCCGCGTCGATCGCCCTTCCCGCAAAACCTCATCGTTGCCTCACTGCATGAGCCTTTGCCCCCCGCGATCCAGGCCGCTGCGCCTAAGAGCACGACACCTATCCCCGCGCCGGTACCGGCGCCGCCAGTCCCCGCGCCAGCGGCGATAGTCCCTGTCCCTAAAGCGGCCGCGGCAGCGGCAGCGCCTAAGGCGCCGAGTACAGTGGCGTCCAAAACCCCGCCTAAGGCGGCGACAGGCTCGCAAGCCAAAACGCCGGATAACGCGAAGACGCCCGAGCCGAAGAACGCCGCCTCTACGAACGCCTTGGCTCTGAGTACGGTTCCCGATCGACAGCCCGATATTGCGCTCAAGCTGTCGGCGGTGGAAGGGACGCGCTTCGAAGTGCCCTTCGCGGGCACGGGGTGGACCTACCTCGGCGAGAAGAACGCCAAGGAAGGCATCGGCTACGATTCGAGGCGCTTTGTAGGCAGCTCCCTCGTCTTCGTCCTCAATCCGATAAAGGTCGGCGATTACCTGTTGCGCTTCCAGAGGCAGGACTCTCTTAGGGGCATATCCTACGAGGAACTCGTCGCCGTCTCGGTGGCGCCAAAGCCGGCCGGAACCGCGCCGGGCACGGTCCCGGCCGTGACAACCGCTTCCACGGCGACGCCGATCCTAAGCGCAGGCGCGGCCGCAACGGCAGCCGTCCCATCGGTCCAGCCGACGGCTACGGAAGCCATCCCATCGGTCCCGCCGGCCGCAACGGCAGCCATCCCATCGGTCCCGCCGGCCGCAACGGCAGCTGCCCCATCGGTCCAGACGGCGATTATCGCCGCCGCGGCGGGCACGGCGGCGCCAACGACTACGGCCGCCGCGGCGGGCTCCGCGGCCGCGATTCCAGCGCTGTCCGTCGCATCCCTCGCCACGCCCGAGGCGGCGCTGGCTCAGGCCCGCTCCGAACTCGCCGCGGGCCGCGCCCAGGGAGCTCTCGACGCCCTCGATCGACTAATCGTTCTGGCGCCCGATGGTACGGACGAGGCCCTCTTGCTCTACGGCCAGGCCCTGGAGCGGAACGGCCCGCAGAAGGATATAAAGAGAGCTTACGCGTATTACAAGAAGCTGCGCGACGACTATCCCGAGAGCGCTTTCTGGGACAAGGCGGACGAGCGCGTCTCGTACATAGAGAGGCATTACTTCGATATCAGGTAGTGTTCTAGCTACTCAAATTTCTCGTTCTTGGCTCTTCCGGATGCGCATCGCAGCGCCCGAGTCGGCGGGAGCCCTCATCGATGGGCTATTTCGTCTTTATGATCGAGTAGCTGTCGATGACCGACATGTCGTCGGTCCTGTAGACGCTGAGCTTGAGGCTGCCGCCGCTGATCTCGATGTAGCCGAAGGAAGGCACCTTGCCCTGCCAGCGGGCCGCGCTGAAGGCTTCGGGCGCCCGATCCTTCCAGTCGTAATACTTGCTGCCCGATCCCGAATTGAAGGTCAGGTAGAGGGTCCCGGTCGGGTCGACCGCGGCGCCCTCGGCGGTCGCGGTCTGATCCTTCTGGGGCTTGCCGCCCAGCATCCGGAAGGTCCTCGTGTAGGAGTGGTCATGGCCCTGAAGGACGAGATCGATCTTGTAGCGGTCGAAGACGGGAGCGTAATCGCTCCTGCGGTCGATGATGTCAGGATCGGTGAAATGCTCGGCCTCGCTGTAGATCGAGTGGTGGAAGGCTACGATGCGCCATTTCGCGCCGGGGTTCTTCGCGACGACGTCGCGGATGAAGAGGTCGTGGGTGGCGACGCCCTCGGTGTTGCTGTTCAGCATCATGAACAGGGCCTGGCCGTATGCGAACCAGTAGTCGCCGTCGTTGCCGTAGGAGGCGCCGCGGGAACTCGACAGGTTGGGCAGGTTGAAGTGGAAGCCGTAGTACTCGCCCATCTGGAAGTCGTGGTTGCCGTTTACCGTCGCGACGGGAAGGCCCTTTAGCTGGGTCGGCGCGAAGTAGGCGCGATACTCTGCGTCCTGGGCCAGAAGCTTGCCGTAATCGTTCACCTCGTCGCCGAGGGATAGGAGGAAGCTCGCCTTCGGGTAGGCGCCCGACGCCTTCGCCAGCGTGTCGGCCCAGCCGGCCGCATCGGCTTCCAGGGTCTTGGGACCGGTCGACTTAGCGCCGAGCTGGGGGTCGCCTACGACGAAGAAGCCGAAGCTCCTCTGGTCCCGGGTCGCGAAGGCATAGCTGTCGCTCCAGGTCTTGCCGTCGCCGACGCGATAGACGTAGGAGGCGGAATCGGACAGGCCGGTCAGGGTGACTTTGTTCGCGTAGGCGCCGGTCGGGGCGCTCGCGCGGTCGCCGCTTAACGGGGTAGCGGTGACTTTGGCCTGAATACCGGCAAAGGTCTTGGCCCTCGCTTCGGGGAAGGCGTCGCCGACCTTGTCGGCGGCCTTGGCCAGCTGGACTAGGGCCTTCGCCGAGCTCGTGGAAAACCAGGCGAGGTCGAGTTCGGCGCCGCTCGCGCCCGGCGAGATGTTGAGGCCGGCGATCGTGTATTCGGCGGCCTTCGACGTATCCGCGAATGCCGCGGCGCAGAGGCCCGAAAGAACGAGGACGGCCGCGAGCATGCCCGCGGCGAGGCCGCGAGAGTCGGTCGAATCAACAGCCATTCTTGTATTCTCCTAACGGATAAGCTGATAGAAGCGCCTTAACAGGACAGCTGCCACGACAATTCCAAGAACGACCATGAAAATGGCTTTTTTGATATCGACTTTCCGTTTATATTCCTTGCTCAAAATATTCTCCAAATGCCGCACAATACCCTCTACTCCGGAAATGATTCCCACAATGTCATGCCAGCTGCCTCGCGCAGGCGTGGTAGAGCAGCATGCAGGTTCTCGCGTCGTCGAGGGCGCGATGCGCGAAACCGGCGTCGATTCCCAACGCCAGGGCTATGGCCCCGAGGCGGTAGCTCGCGCGGCCCGGGAAGGCCCGTCGGCTTAAGGCGACCGTGTCTTCCGTGCGGGCCTCGGGGCGAACGAGGCCGAGGCGCGAAAGCTCCACGTCGAAAAAGGACAGGTCGAAGCGGACGTTATGCGCCACTATTATAGCGCCGGCGGAGAGGGCGAGGAGGGCATGAGCGACTTCCCCAAAGGCGGGCGAGCCGGCCACGTCCGCGTCGGATATTCCGTGTATGGCGCTCGCCTGCCGCGGTATGGGCATTCCGGGATCGACGAGGCAGGCGAGGGAGGCTTCTTCGACGCAGCCTCCCGGCCCCGTGGAGAAGCGGATGGCGCCGATCTCGACGACCCGTCCGATCACGCTGTCGAGTCCGGTCGTCTCGAAGTCGAGGGCGAGGAAGGTCACGCGCCGATCGCTTTCCTGATGTCCGCGACTATCGCGGCGGCCTTCGCCGCGACAGCCTCGCGCGCCGCGATCAGGCCCGCGGAACCGCCCTTTACATCGCTGCGGAGCAGGACATAGTACTTTATTTTAGGCTCGGTGCCCGAGGGCCTGACCGTCACCTTGGTCCCGTCCGCGAGGAGCCATTGGAGGACTTCGCTCGAGGGGAGGCCGATCTTCGTCGCGGCGCCCGGCTTGCCCGCGGGCCACTCGAGCCCCGTTCCGACGTCGCGCACGCGGGTCACGGCTATGCCGCCTAACGCGGCTGGCTGGTTTTTCCGGTAGCCCTCCATGATCCCCGCCATGACCGCCATCCCGGTCGGCCCCTCGAAATACTTGTTTACGCTCTCTTCCTCGTAATAGCCGTACTCGGCGTATATCTGCTCCAGCCTCTCCAGGAGGCTCATGCCCTTCGAGCGCCAGTAGAGGGTCATCTCGGCGGTGAGGGCGGCGGCCGAGATGCCGTCTTTGTCGCGCACTTCGTTCTCGAGGAGGTGGCCGTAGCTTTCCTCGGCGCCGTAGACGTACTCGTAGCCGCCGCTCATGGGGCCGTGGGCATCGGTCTCGAAGCGGCGCATCAGGTCGGCTATCCACTTGAAGCCCGTGAGGCACTCGAAGCAGGTCGCGCCGCGCTTTTCGGCGATGCGCGCCTGGAGGTCGGTGGTTACGATGGTCTTGACGGTCGCCGCCTTTTTGGGCATGAGGCCGAGTTCCTTGCGCGTGAGAAGGACGTAGTCCACATGGAGGGAGCCGAGCTGGTTGCCGGTGATGAGGACGAATTCGCCTTTCTGGTCGGGCACCGCGACTCCGAGCCTGTCCGCGTCGGGGTCGTTGGCCATCACGACGTCGGCCTTCAGCTTAGCGCCCAGCTCGAGGGCCAGCTTGAGGGCGGCCGGCTCCTCGGGGTTGGGAAAGGCGACGGTCGGGAATGTCCCGTCCGGCTCCCGCTGCTCGGCTACGGTCGATACCGAGAGGCCGAGCTCCTTCATCACCCGCTCGAAGAGCATGGCGCCCGTCCCGTGAAGGGGCGTGTAGACGATCTTCGCTTTCGCGGCCATTTGCTTAACGAGGGCCGGCCGGAAGAGCTTGGACTTGACCATGGCGATATAGGGCTCGTCGATCTCCTTGTCGATGAGGGCGAGGAGTCCCTTTTCCACGGCCTCTTCCCTCGCGAGGATCTTTACCTCTTTCACCGCCTCTACCATGGCGATGATGCCCTCGTCGTGGGGAGCTGTCACCTGGGAGCCGTCGTTCCAGTAAGCCTTGTAGCCGTTGTACTTGGCCGGATTGTGGCTCGCCGTCACCACGATGCCCGTGTCGGCTTTGAGCTGCCGTATCGCGAAAGAGAGCTCGGGCGTGGGCCGCAGCGAGCTGAAGAGGTAGGTCTTCACGCCGTTGGCCGCGAAGACGCGCGCCGTCGTCTCGGCGAATTCGGGCGAGCAGCGCCGCGAATCGTAGGCCACGCAGGCCGAGAGGCTCTTGCCCGGCATCGCCTTCTTTATATAGTCGCAGAGCCCCTGGGTGGCGCGGCTCACGACGAGGCTGTTCATCCGGTTGTAGCCGCCGCCGATGACGCCGCGCAACCCGCCCGTGCCGAACTCGAGGTCGCGGTAGAATCGGTCCTCGAGCTCCTTCCAGTCCTCGGCCTTCAGCAGGGCCTCGACTTCGGACTTGAAATCGCTATCGCTCTCGAGGGCGACGTAGTCCCGCGCCCTCGCCTTAATCTCATCGCGATCCATGCTTGTCTCCTTGCTACAGATAGTCTAGCAGATCGAGGGGCGCCGCGAGTAGCGCGTCCGCCCCCGCCTGAGCGAGCTCCGCCTCCGTCCTGAAGCCCCAAAGAGCGCCGAGGGCGGTCATGCCGGCGGCCTTGGCGGTCCTCATGTCGACGCCGGTGTCGCCGAGATAGAGGATCTCAGCAGGCGCGCAGCGCAGGCGGACGCAGGCGTCGAGGGCCGAAGCGGGATCGGGCTTGCGCGGGAAGGCGGCGGTCTCGCCTCGCACAAGGACGAAGGCGATGGAGGGGAAGAGCCCCGCCACGCATTTCTTCGTGAGCTCGTCGGGCTTGTTCGAGAGCACGGCCAGGGGCAGGCCTTTAGCCGAGAGGGCCGACAGCAGCTCGAGGACGCCTTTGTAGGGGCGCGTCAGCTCGAGGCAGCGCTCCGCGTAGTCCGCGGCGGCCTCGAGCCGAGTCTGCTCTATGTACTCGGCCGTCCTGAAGAGCTCGGGCAGGGCGCGCTCTATCAGGGCGCGGAATCCGTCGCCGACCATGAGCCTATAATCCGCGGCTTCGTGCTGGGGAAGCTTCCTGCGCGACAATGTCCTGTTGACGGCCCCGGCGATATCGAGGATCGAATCGACCAATGTCCCGTCCAGATCGAATATCACTGCCTTCTTCATCGCGGGAGAGTATCCCAAAGAGCCGGGGCGAAGGTCAATTGAGCTGCCGAGATTGTTTCCGCTAGACTCGAAGGCAGTGAGCAAGAAAGAAAGGACAGCCGCCCCGCGCGGCGCGGCGGCCTTCCGCGAGCGCTACTCGCGGCTCTTCGGCGAGCGCTGGGCAGGCCTCGAGGCGGCCCTCCTCGCCGCGTCCGACTCGGTCGCCTTTAGCGCCGGAGCCGGGCTCGAGCCCTATCGCCTGGACTCGGCCTCGATCTTCGCGGCTCGGTCGCTCGAGCTCCCCGCCGATGGCGCTATCCTCGACGCCTGCGCGGCTCCCGGCGGCAAGAGCCTCGTCCTCGCGACGAGGCTGGCGCCCGGCCCGGGCAGCGGCCCGGGATCCAGGCTCCTCGCCAACGAGCTATCGACGGACCGCAGGCGGCGCCTGCGCGACGTGCTGGACCGCCACCTGCCGCCGGAACTGCGCGCCAGGGTCGATGTGAGCGGCCGCGACGCCGCCGCCATGTGCCGCCGCAACGCAGGCGCCTTCGACGCGATACTCCTCGACGCGCCCTGCTCGAGCGAGCGCCACGTTCTCGCCGACGAGGCCGCCCTGGCCGTCTGGAGTCCGGCGAGGATCCGCGGCCTGGCGATGCGGCAGTGGGCTCTGCTCTCCTCGGCCTTGATCATGCTGAGAGAGGGGGGCTGCCTCGTCTATTCGACCTGCGCCCTGTCGGCGGACGAGAACGACCTCGTCGTCGCCAGGGCCGCAGCGAGGTACGGCGGCGCCCTCGCCTTCGACAGGCCCGCCTACGAGGGGCCGGGCGAGGCGGAAGAGACTGAGTACGGAATCTCCATCCTGCCCGATCGGGCGCACGGCGCGGGACCTATGTACGTGTGCAGGATGAGGAAGGCTGGCTGATCCGGTCTCGGCCCTCGCGGCAAGCGGGGGCCCTATTGGACGGGGCGCCTAACCTGGGAATCTAGAGAACAGGAGGCCGAAGCCAGCGTTGCCGAGGAAGACAGCCGAGGCAAACGAGAAGACTTGCAGCAGGGCGAAGGGCGCCAAGGCCGCTCCCTCGAGGTCGGTTAGGAAGGCGAGGAGGCCGGCCCCCACGGAGGCGGCGAAAAAGAGGGAACCCACCACTATCTTGCGGACGAGAAGCGGGGTAGTCACTTTGTGAAAACGCAGGTTGCCGTCGAAGAGGCCCGCCGCGAAGGCGAGTACGACAGAGAAAGGCAGGAAGATGGAGAGAACCCGGGTCGTGTCGAGGAGGGCGTTCCTCACTCTTCCCTCGCCGAGGATGGCGAGAGCGGCGGCGAGGACTACGAGCATAGGGACGATGGCCTGGGCGAGGTGGACGACGATGGGATGGATGTGCATGTCGAGTATCCGCTTTCGCTTCTCGGATATTTTTTCCTCGTAGGCTTCGAAGACCTTGGCGGATACGCCGCAGGCCGGGCATAGATCGCCCACTTTGTCCGCTTCCATTATGTAGCCGCAAGCCTTGCATCGCATGTACTGCTTCATTATCCGCTCCTTTGGCCGCCGTTGAGGACGGTTATGGCTGTTGCGAGTATAGGTTCGACATCATCGCAGGGCAAGGAGCGATCCACGGGATCGAGCCTTCGCGCGATGAAGGTAGGCTCGCTCGCCTACTTTATCCGCTCGCGCTCGCTCCTCGCCCTTTCGACTAGCCTGACCGTCCTGCGCAGGGCGGCGATGCGCTGCAAGTCCCGATCGCGGGCGGCCTCGAAACGCGAAAAGAAGTCGCCCACGGTCCGGCCGGGGCGGATCTCCTGGGAGAGGACTGTAGGATCGTCGTCGATGGCCTCTTTAATCGCGGTGACGCGGGCGGCGACCCGCTCCATGGTTCCGAGTATGAGCCGCGACTCCTTTAAGAGGGGCTCGGCTTCGGCGAGTCTGCGATCGAGCTCGGCCTTCGAAATCGCCACGCCCGCTCCGCCTTTTCTCTCTTCCTCGACCCAAGCCTTGACGGCCCCGCTGGCGCTTATTCGCTCTTGGTTCGCGGCCAGCCTCTGCGCGAGATCGAGGTAGTTCGCCGCTATGCGCCTCGCGGCCTTCGGCGCGTCGCGCTTGAATGCCGCCGCCTCGCCCTCGATCCATTTTCGCTTGAAATTCTCGTAATCGGCCGCGGCCACCGTCCGGCGCGCTATCCTGACGCCCTCCCGCTTCTCGACAGCCTGGCCCGGCACGGCGGAGGTAGAGACTCCTTCCGAGGCGCACTCGACTTCCCCCTCGGCGCAGGCGACAAGTATCGAGCCGCCCGGCGACGCGATCACATCGAACTCCGTGCCGCGCACGGCGCAGGTAGCGTTCTCCGCATCGACGTCGAAAGTCGGCGAGCCGGCGAGTTTTTTCATCTTCAGCGAGATCTGCCCTGCGATGAGTTCGGCCTGGCCTCGATTCTCGCCCTTGATGGATTTGATGTTGAAGTAGAACGAAGTCTTGGACGCCACCTTGATGCTGCCGCTCATCCCGGTCGCCTTTCCCAGTTGGAGCGTAACCGCGCCCACGGATCCGGTGGAGATGAGGTCGCCGTCGTAAATGTCGTCGCCGATTCCGGATTTTTCGAGCTTCGATCCATCGCGAGAGACGCTTACGAGACCGTCGGCGAAGGATATCGTCGCGATCGCCTCCGCCGCTCCCGCCGATCCAAGCGACGCGAAAGCCAAGGCCGCCGCGATTAGGAATGCTTTCATCCTGGTTACCCCTTTATTGCTTCGTCTAAAAGATGAACCGTGAGGGCCTGGCCGTAAGCCGTCGGGCAAATGGCGATGCGCTTGTAGAATTCCGCGTTGTCTCCCATCGGCGTGCCGTACGAGACCTGAGTCACCGAGCCCGATCCGTCCACCCGAGCGAGCACCGCTTCGCAGGCCCGGAGCCCCGCGGGGCGATAGCCCTCCGGGAGGAAGCCGAGGCGGACCGCCTTGAGGATCCCGTAGCCGAAACCCGCCGTCGCCGAGCTTTCTGCGTAGGAGCTCGGGTCGTCCAGCACCGTGCGCCACATGCCGTCGGCATCCTGCAGGGGGAGGAGGGCATCGACTTGGTCCCTAAGGGCATCGAGAAGGTAGCGTTTGACCCCGCCTTCCAGGCCGATCATCTCGATGAAATCGACGACGCTCGCGGTGAACCAGCAATTGCCGCGGCCCCAATGGATGCGCCCGAAATTATTGTTCCCGTTGAAGGTCCAGCCATGGAACCAGAGCCCCGACTCCCGATCCGCGAGGTACTTCACGTGGACGAGGAATTGCCGGATCGCCTCCTCGACGAAGTCCCGCCTGCCGGCGACCATGCCCGTCTTGGCCAGGAAGAGGACGGTCATGTAGAGGGTGTCTACCCAGAGCTGTCCTTCGTTGCGGCTCCCGATCACGATATGCTGGAGGCCGCCGTCCCTCGTGCGCGGCATCTCGCGCATCGCCCATTCGGCCCATTCGAGGCAGAGCTCCAACCTGTCGGGCCGACCGTCGAGCTCGTAGAGATGGATGTAGGTGAGCAGCGGAGCCATCGAGTTCACGTTCTTTTCGGGCAGGCCTTCCGCTATCCGCTTGTCGAACCAACCGGATATAAGGTCGAGGTAGGCCTGGTCATGCGTACGAAGATAGAGCTTCCAGAGACCGTAGAGCCCCACGCCCTGCGGCCATTCCCACTTCGTGAAATCGAGATTGCTGATCGGAAAAGGCTCGACCATGTCGACTTTCACGGGATCGATCATGCGGTGGATGATCTCGTCCATCTTCCTCTCGATGCCCTTCTTGTCAAGCATAGGATACTCCTTGGGGCCTGCCGATAGCCGCGTAGGCGGCGTCGAGGATGGCCATAGTCTTCTTCCCTTCCGTCGGGTCCAGGGGGAATGGGCGCCCGTCGAGGATGCAGTCGTAGAAATCCGCTATGAGGGATGCGTGGCCCGAACCCCAATATGCCCGCGTGGCGTCCGAGAGCCCTCGCGGCCTGTCTATCATGCCGTCCTTGGCCAAGGGTTCTTCGGCTCCTCGGGGCATCTCGAAGCGCAGGGTTTCGTCGATCCGCAGCCGGGCTCTCGCGCAGAGGATCTCGATCTCGACGGGCGAGTCCTCGACATGGCCATTGGTCGCGAAGAGCATCGCCCTTGCGCCGCCGGAGAGCCGCATAGAGACGACCGCGGTGTCCTCGACCTCGATCTCCCCGGGCAAGGTGAGGTTGCCCCCTATCGCCGTCGCGTATGAGCAGCCGCCGCCGAGCCATTGGATCAGGTCTATCGTGTGTATCGCCTGATTGATGAGGACGCCGCCGCCCTCCGTCGCCCAATGCCCCTTCCAGAGCTTCGCCTGCGCGTAATAGGCGGCGTCGCGCTTCCATGCGAGGATCGCGCGAATCCCGAGGAGCTTGCCGAATTCCTCTTTCTTCAGGAGCCGCATGGCTTCGATGACGGAGGGACGGTAGCGATTCTGGAAGCAGAGGCCGAGTTGTCTCCCGCTTTCCCGCCAGACCTTCTCGAGCTCCACCGCGCCGGCAAAATCCAGGGCCATGGGCTTCTCGAGGAGGACGTGGCATCCCGACCGCAGGGCCTGCGCGGCCATGGGGAGATGGAGGAAATGCGGCGTGCAGAGGTGGACGACGTCGATGTCCCCGCGCGACAGCAATTCCGCGTAGTCCGTGAGCAGGCGGGGCGGGTCCTGTTCGGCGGCCCAGTCGGCGCGGGCGAGCTCCAGCCTCGCGGGATCGAGGTCGCAGACGGCGGCCAGCCGGGCGCTCCGGAGCGCAACGACGGCCCGCGCGTGGACGGGACCGATGTTTCCGTAGCCTACCAGCGCCGCGCGAAGGGCCCGCGGCTCTTTCTCGCCGCCCATCGCCGCGGTCACGGCCTGCCTCGCGCCTTCATCGGCCGTACGAGGACTCGAAGCCCTCGCCGCCGGACGAGGGCCCGGTTTCCTTTTTGACGAAGCGCGAGCTCGCCGCGAGCTCGCGAAGCTTGGCCTCGAAGGCGCCGGCGGCAAGGGGCAGATCGACCATCCGCCTCTCCAGGGCCGAGTACATGATCGCGTTGTCCAGGGCCGTCATGTTGATGCCCTCGCGCCCGTCGATCCTGGGCGGCCTGCCGTCGCGGAGAGAGGCGCAGAAATCCTCGAGGACGATGCGGTGGTTGCCGCTCATCGGCCCCTCGAACGCGATCTCGGCCTCCTCGAATGCCAGGCCCTCCCATGCTCCTTTCGCCTCGCGCAGGTGGGAGAGCATCGATTTCGCGTTCTTCGAGAAGAAGAGCCTGCCCTTCTCGCAGACGAGTTTGCCCATCTCGCCGACGATCTCGAGGCGGTTGGTTCCGGGAGATTCGCCTGTCGTCGTTATAAAGTGCCCGACGGCGCCGCCGTCGAACTCGAAGTAGGCCGTGACCTCGTCCTCGACCTCGATGTCGTGGTACTTGCCCAGGCTGGCAAAAGCCGAGACGCGCCTGGGCATGCCGACGAACCACTGGAAGAGGTCGAGGTTGTGGGGGCATTGGTTCATGAGGACCCCGCCGCCCTCGCCCCTCCAGGTCGCGCGCCATCCGCCCGAGTCGTAGTAGGCCTGCGTGCGGAACCAGTCGGTGATTATCCAGGTCGCGCGGACTATCCTGCCCAAGGCGCCCTCCTCGAGGAGCTCCTTCGCCTTCATCCAGTTTCCCTGGGTCCTTTGCTGGAACATGGCCGCGAACACCAAGCCGGGCTTGGCCCGCCGCGCTTCCTCGTAGGCGCCGATCATCGCCTTCGCGTCCTCGACGTGGACGGCGATAGGCTTCTCGCTGAGCACGTGGATGCCGCGGCGGAAGGCCTCAATGGCGATGGTCGGATGGTCGTAGTGCGGCGTCGCGATTACGATTCCCTCGGCGAGGCCCGAATCGAGGACTCTGGCGGCGTCGTAGAAGGCCGGGACGCCGAACTTCTCCGCCGCGGCGTCGGCCTTGGCCCTATCTATATCGCAGACGGCGACGAGCCGCGCGCCATCCATCGAGGACAGGTCACGGGCGTGCGAGCCGCCCATGTTGCCGAGTCCCACCACCGCTATGCGCGCCTTCGCTCCCATGCTCACTCCTGGCCGGCTCGCGATTTCGTCAGCGGAATCGTCAATCTGATCCCGAAGCCCTTCTCCGCCTCGAGAAGTTCCAGCCCGTAGGGATAGCCGAAGCACATCCGTATCCTGTCATGGACATTGAAGAGCCCTCCTTCCCGTCCCATGCGGTTCCGCGTCCCGGCGAAGCTTTTTCGCAGGGACTCCCTCGTCTCGGGCAGGCAGCCCGGGCCGTTGTCCCGTACCTCGACCGAGACGGTCTCGCCCTCGAGCCTGGCCGCGATCGAGATGCTCATGTCCCTGCAGCCCGCGTACACGCCGTGGGTGAAGCAGTTCTCGACTATCGGCTGTATGCCGAAGCGGCAGATGCGGGCGCCCGAGACAGCCTCGTCGGCCTCGATCGCCCAGGTGAATCCTTCGCGGTAGCGGACTTCCTGTATCGCGATATAGCTCCGTGCGTACTCGAGCTCCTCGGCGAGGCTTACGATGTCCTGGGTCCGCCTGACCGTCATGTGGAGCATGGAGGACAGGGCACGGATCAAGCGCATGAAGGTCTCGTAGTCGCGCGCCTCGGCGACGCCTATCATGCTATCGAGGGTGTTGAAAATGAAGTGCGGGTTCACCTTCGCCTGGAGGGCGTCGAAGCGGGCGACGAGCTGCTCCTTCTCGAAGCTGCGGGCGCGCCTGAAGGCCTGAAGGAGCATGAACCCGAGGGCCAGCACGGCGACGAGGGCGGCCGCGCCGACCATGAGCACGTTAGTCGCTATCGCTCGGACTCCCCGCATTACGTCGCCGGCCGGCACGCGCCCGACGCAGAATAGGTTGAGCCTGTCGTCATGGTAGGTCGCCTCGATGATCTTCGCGCCGGGGAAGATGTAGTCGCGCACCGTTCGCCCTAACCTGTTGAGGCCCTCCTCCCCGTAGCTCGCGCCGAAAGGAGGATAGCGCACGAGGGGCAGGTTCCGCGTCGTCTCGACGAGGACGCCTCGGCTATCGTAGAAGGACATTTCCATCGGATAGCCCTCGGGGCCAGGGGAGCCTCCCGTGCTGTTCAAGAAATCGTTGAGGATGACCGTTATGTCCAGCTCGAAGAAGGCGGTCATGACCGGGACCGTCCCGACGTAGTACGAGACGACCAGGGGGAGTATGGTCCCGATTCCCGTGCTGCCGCGGAAGGGAGGCGCGACGAAACCGATATTCCTGCGGATGCCGAGGTTTCCGAATGCGCCGAAGCGCGCCTGGCCGGATATGTTCAAGTACTCGCGCCACCAGGACCGCGCGTCGGGGGAGGATCGGGGCGTCCCGTAGGCGACGATGGGCTTGCCGTCGAGCGGAACGATCCAGGCGCCCAGGCAGCCGATGAGGCCGGCTTGGATCTTGCCCAGCTGCCCTCTAACGAAGTCGTCGTTGGAGAGGCCGCGCGCCTTGTAGGTGGCCATCAGGTTCATCGACTCGTCCGCCGCGAGGGAGAAGACCCCTGTGATGGACGAGGAAATCGAGACGACCCGACTCTCGATGGAGGCCTCGGTGTTGGTTATCAGCTTGTCCGCGAGGCGCGCATAGACGATGATTGTCGTGGCCGCGAGGCCCGCGATAAGGACGAGGACGGAGGCGAGGGCGAGGAGCTCGACCGATCGCCTTCCGGCCCGCGCGAGGAGGGACTCGACCTTCACGGAGCATCCGCGCGGCTCAAGCCCTCCGTGCCCGGAATGCCTCCCTGCATGCGGGCGGACTTGCGGTACGCGCCGGGGCTGATGCCCGAGATTTTGCTAAAGAGCTTCGAGAATGTGGGCAGGTCGGGGAAGGCGAGCTGGTCGGCGATCTCCTTTATCGGGAGGTCGGTTCCGGCCAGGAGCTCGCGGGCCTTGCCCACCCGGAAAATGCGGGCGTACTCCATGAGGGAGCAGCCGTAGATCCGCCTGAAGCTCAAGCTCAGCCATGTAGCGGAGACGCAAGCGGCGCGCGCCACTTCGTCGACCGAGAAGCGAGAATCGAAACGGGACTCGATGAACCATATGGCCTTCCGCACCGGCTCGGGCTGGTTTCCCTCGGACCGTGCCGAGGACGCGCGCGTCGCGAGCGATGCGCGTACGAAATCGTAGAGGGAGGACCCCTCGCGCTCAGATGACTCCATGCAGGATCCCGTTTGGAGAGCGGCCCTGTCTAGGAGGGACTCCATGTCCTCGGGGAATACGGGTTTGAGGAGGAAGTCGAAGACGTCGAGCCTGATCGCCGTTTGAGCGTAGGTGAAATCGTCGTAGCCGGAGATGATTACGGCGAGTCCCTTCCAGCCCGAGTCCCGAAGGCGGCCGAGAAGGGAGAGGCCGTCCTCTCCGGGCATCCGAATATCGGTGAGGATGAGGGCCGGACGGAAGCGCTCGGCGGCCGCGAAGGCCTCGGCCGCGGATCGGCAGGACGCCGCGACGGAGAAGCCGCGTCCGTGGTCGCGGACATAGGCCGAATATCGCTCCAGCGCGGCCGGCTCGTCATCGACTACGATGGTCTTGATCATAAGGGACTTTAGTTTAACCCTTGATTCCCGAGAGGGCAATTCCTTCCACGAAGAATCTCTGGAGGAATACGTAGACGATCAACAGCGGCAAGATCGCGAGGATCGTCGAGGCCATGACGAGATTCCACTGGACGTCCAAGTCGCCGCGCATGATCGCGAGCCCGAGCGTCAGGGTCCGCTTGGCATCCGTATTTATGAATACGAGGGCGTAGAGGTACTCGTTCCAGATGGCGAGGAGAGTGATGATGAAGAGCGTCGTCAGGGCAGGCTTGGCGAGCGGGATGATGATTCGGGTGAATCGCTGGGTATAGCCGTAGCCGTCGATGATCGCCGCCTCCTCGAGCTCTTTCGGGATGCCGAGGAAGAATTGCCGCAGCAGGAATGTGCCGTAGGCGGTGAATATTCCAGTCAGGACGAGGGAGAGCCTCGTGTCGATGAGGCCTGTCATCCTGAATAGCACGAAGTTGGGGATGATGGTGACCTGGCGCGGGACCATAAGGGTGGCGAGGTAGACCATGAAAATGGCGTCTCGCCCCGGGAATTTGAGGCGGGCGAAGGCGTAGGCGGCCATGGACGAGGTCAGGAGGGTTCCCGCGCAGCACGCGGCTGATATATAGACTGTGTTCAGGAAATAGGAATAGAAGGGTATCGTCTTGAACACGTCGAGGTAGTTCTGGAATCGAAGGGTTTTCGGGAAAGGATTCGAGACGTTCTTGATCACTTCCGAGTAGGACTTGAGCGACAGGCCGAGCGCCCAGCCCAAGGGGATGAGGATTACCGCGACGACGATGGCGATGAGGACGCCGACCCCGATGGCGTTAGCGAAGCGCGTATCACGATACGACTCTGTCATTCTTGTACCCACTTACCGGAAGACCGGTTCTGCGTCAGCGTGAGGACGAGCACGATGAGGAAAAGCATCAGGGCCAGGGCCGATGCGTAGCCCATGCGGAAATTCTTGAAGGCCGACTGGTAGATGTACATGACGAGAGTATTGGTCGAATTGCCCGGGCCGCCCTGGGTCAGCACCGTCGTCAAGTCGAATACCTGGAAAGAGCCTATTACCGACGTGACGAGGACGAAGAAGGTCGTGGGCGAGATCAGGGGCACGGTGATGTGGAAGAACACCTGCATGCCGCTGGCGCCATCGACCTCGGCCGCCTCGTAGTAGGTCCTGGGAATGCTCTGCAGCCCGGCGAGGAAGATGACCATGGCATAGCCTATCTCCTTCCATATCGCCACGCCGACAACGCTGGTCATGGCCCACTTCGTGGAGGAGAGCCAGGGTATCGGCTTCCCGCCGAAGAAGCCGACGATCATGTTGAGAAAGCCGGAGGACTGATCGAAGAGGGGCTGCCAGATCAGGGCCACCGAGACGGAGGAGCAGATGACGGGGAGGAAGACGATCGTCCTAAAAAGATTGCGCCCTACTAGCTTGCGATTGAGGATGATGGCGATCAAGAGGGCCAGGCCGATCGTGATCGGCACCTTAGCCAAGACGAATACCGCGGTGTTGAGGGTCGATTTCCAGAACAGCGAGTCCGAGAACAGCTCGGCGAAATTGGAGAAGCCGGCGTACGAGGGCTTGTCGAGGAGCTTCCAGTTGAAGAGGCTTAAGACGAAGGAGGCGATGACCGGGATGGCGGTCAGGACGAGGAAGCCGAGGAAGTTGGGCAGGAGAAAGAGAAAGGCGGCCGCCCATTCCCTCCGTTTCGTCATCGATTGCCTTTTTCGCATTACTCGATCTCCTCTAGGCAGGGGCGGCCGGCCGACGAGGCCTGGGCATGAAAGACTTTGTAGGGCTTGAAAGGATTGGTCACCCGCGAGACGAGGGGCCGAAGCGCTTCCTGATGCTCAAGGAGCTCGTCGGCGAGCTTGATCAGATCGAGCGAACGGCACTGGGCGGCGAGAGCGGCCTTCTCCTCGGCAGGTACCTCGGAATGAGCGAGGATGCGCTGGTAGGGAGACTGATGCGCATCGCGTCTGCGATCGGCCGCGAGGCTCGGATAGGCGAAGTTGGCGAGAAGCCGCAGCCTGTCGTACAGGGCGGCGAGGACATCGAAGGCGGCGCGCGAGTCGAGGCGGGCATGACCGACGATTCGATGGACCGGGGAATCCTTCCGCCGCTCGACGAGGCGCCTATCGGCCTTACGGACCGGAAGCGACCGCGCGAAGGGGATGCCTTCCCCTTTGCAGTAGCGGACGAGATGGTCGTTGATGGGCTCAGAGCCGTTGACGGTGCGGATTCCGAGCACCGCGAAGGGGAGTCGGCCGCGGATGCTTCTCAGGCCGTCGAACACGTGGGTCTGGGCCTTATTGATCACCGCGACGGCTTCGGTCCAGCCCGTCGCCAGGTCGGTAAGGGTCAAGGTGCACAGGAAGTCGCCGAAGGCCGAGCCTCCGTCGTGGGCGATGAGCTCCGCTTCGAGAAAGCCAGGCAATGCGTCGCTCCAATCGGCGAGAGTCCTCATATGGATCCGGCGCCTGGCCATATCGCGCGACCGCGTGGGTGTCGTCTGCATGCTTAGGTCTCCCGTAGGCCCCTCGCGAAGCGCGGCCGACCCTCCGCGGAGGACCGGCCGCGCTTCGCCTATCGCGTCCTATTTCGCGGTGCGGTCCAAGATGGCCTGGACCTTAGGGGCTATATCCTTCATCGCGGCCTCGGCGGTTTGGTCGCCGGTCAGTATAAGCTGAATGGCCGGCTTCAATGTCTGCTCGATCTCGAGCCAGCCCGCCCTGAGGGGAAGCTTATGGCCGTAGGTCTTCGAGATTGCCTGGGTATTGGCCTCGACCTTCTTGGGGTATTTAGTCTTGTCGGCGTAGAGGCCCCAGTACACGGGGTTGTTCATCGTCGGAGGCATGCGCTTGGCCTTCATATAGAGGGTCTCGCCCTTGCCTTCCGGCCCGCGGAGGTACTTAAGGAAAGCCCAAGCTGCGGCCTGGTTCTTGCTGCTCGCGGATATCCCGACGATGTTGCTCTTGACGAGCGTGGTGCCCTTGATCTTGCCGTTGGGCATGGGAAGCACCTCGAAGCGGACACCCTCCACCTTCTGGGTCGAGAGTATCTCCGCCGCCGAGCCCATGCGCATCGCGACCTTGCCGTTCACGAAGAGCCTCGTGTTGATATCGGCCGTGGCGGACACCGTCTCGGGGGGAAGGTAACCTTGCTTGAGCAGATCGGCGAAGCGCTGGATGGCCTGGACGGCCGCGCTCTGGTTGAGGGCGAACTTGGTCTTGTCGGCGTTGAAAAGGTCCCCGCCGTTCGCCCAGACCCAGGGGAGGATGCTGCTGAAGGTCCCTGTATCGTAGGCGAATCCATAAACCTTGTCGGCGCCGGCGCCCTTGGTGACGGCCTTGCAGATCGCGACGAAGTCGTTCCAGGTCCAGTCGTTGGTGGGCAGCTTCACGCCCGCCTTGTCCAGGACATCGAGGTTGACGAACAGGTAGATGGGAGCGGTCGCCCAGGGGAGGCCGTAGAGGCTGCCGTTGTAGCTGCACTCCTGGATGCCCTGCTGATAGTAGGAGGAAAGGTCGAGCTTGTCCTTCGCGACGAGATCGCTGATGCTCCTAAGCGCGTTCACTTTCATGAAGTCCGAGAAATAGTAGGAGTCGATGCGCATGACGTCGGGGGCCGCGCCGCCCGCGAACATGGTGAGCAGCTTGGTATGGTAGTCCCCGTAGGAGGAGACGACGGGCTCGACCTTGATGCCCGGGTTTAGGGACTCGAACTCTTCGATGATGTCCTTCTCGACGCCGATGGCGTCGGGGTTGCCCCAGAATGCGTACTTGATCGTCGTTTGGGCCTGGGCGCCCGCCTGGAGCGCGCCGAAGGATGCGGCAATGGCTAAAGCCGCGAGGGCCGAAAGGACTCTTTTCATACTAGGCCTCCTTGGTATTCTCGGTCTTTGGAAGTATAGAAACGCTTTTCCAAAGCGCGATATGTCAGGGAATAAAAAGTTATTGTCAAAAAATCATGCCTTCAAACCGCCAAGGAAGCCGAACCTCAATTAGTCCATTGGAATCGAAAGACTCGGGGGGCGTCGAAGCCTAGGTCGATGCTGGCCTCGACCGAGAGAGGCGTAGGCAGGGGATGCCGGCCGACAAGCACTGCGACGTAACTGCGCTTCCCCGCTTTTATCTCGACGCCGCCGTCGGGGAAATAGGTCTGATCCAATTTCAGCTTGTACCCATTAAGCACTTGGTCATCCAGGCTCTGGCTTCTGAGCAACTCCAGGAATTCCTGCTTCGTAAAAAGACGGGCTGCGTCCGCCCCCTTCGCATCCTTTACGCCGACATCGTAAATATCGACATGGGTTTGAATGAGCGAGGCTATCTCTATCCGAAGCACCACGAAGTCCTGCTTCTGCGACGGCAACAGGCCGGACAGCAAACCGGATGCGGCAATGTAGGGATCCGGTTCTCCGACTCCCCCCTGGCCGTAATACATCATCACCAGATTCTCGCTGAGACCGGTGACGGCCACGTCAACTCCCGACGGATCATGAACCACGGGGACGCTTGCGCATCCCGCGAAGGCTAGGAGGATCAGGCTCCCTAAGACTTTTAGTTTCAAGTTCATAGGCTCCTTGTGGATTCGTTCGGGCGCTACCCCAACGGCCCCTTAAACCAAAATCGGCCACCCCGCGGGGGGTGGCCGAAGTACAAGCTATTTCCCTTTCCTTTTAGAAAGAGAACACGAAGTTACAATTCACCTGCCACAGGAAGCCGGCGCCTGGATTGGCGCTCCACATCGGAGTCTGAGTCGAGGCTCCGAAGTTCCCAGGGTAGCCATAGACAGGGAAATCGGCAGCTGGAGGCAGGAGGTCTCCGGAGCCTAATTCCGCGTTTAGCTTCATGTAGGTGCCTTTGCCGACGGTCATTTGAACGAAAGGTCCGCCGCTGTAACCCATCAGGGTTGTGCCGGTCGCGCTGCTCGTCTCGAAGTTAGCGAATACGCCGAAGTCGAAGCTGCCCATCGTATAGTCCACGATCGGCTTGAAATGCAGCTGCGTGCCGGCTGTGGGCATAGCTACGGTTGCCGCTGCGATATTGGGCGCCGAGCTGGGCCACAGATTCTCCTCGGCCCAGAGGGTGAGATTGAGGGGCGCCATGTTGTAGGCGAGCTTCTGGTCGAAGTACATGTAATTGAAGTTGGCAGTGCTGGTAGTTACGATCTTGCCCTCGAGGTAGGCGGTCAGGCCAGGGGTTCCGGTGTAGGCGATCCCAAAGAAGAAGTATGGGAACGAGCCTGGGGTATTGCCTACTGGAGTGTTGTAAAAAACATTCGCCGATGCCGCGTAGCCGGGCACTGCGCCGCTGGGGGTGAAGAACTGATAGCCCGCTTCGATATCGCCGAGGCCCTTGCTGTAGTAGGAGGCGCCGAGCAAGAGGTTGCCGAAGGCATCTTGGGCAGAGGCGAAGGGCGTCGCGTTCGCGGGGACGTTGGATTCCTTTATAACAGTCGAAGTGCCTACGCCCGCAGTTACTGCGGTAATGGCGGTAATATTGGGGGTCGTGTTCTGCGTTTGAACGAAGGGCACGAAAGCGCCGAAATTGAGGCCGGCTATCGGCTTAATCTGCAACTGCATGCCGACCGGTCCGTCGATCTGTCCCGTCCCGATGATCCCGCCGCCGGAACCGCTCGCCCAGGAATAGTCGCCCAGGCGCCCGGCCTGGATGCGCACCATTCCGCCCAGGGCGTCCATCCAGCCGTACAATCGGCGCACTTGTATTTTGCCGTTGTTGCCGAAGGGGAAGCTGTCATCCTCGCGCAGGCGGACATACAGTCCATAGGATCCCGCATCGTACTTCGCGTTGAAATTGAAGCGCGAAGCGGTCCCGTTGACCGGATCCCACAAAACAAAGGTTGGGTTTCCGTCGTTCAGCGACTGTGATTCGACACCAGTGTAAAGTTGACCGGACCATACAAGACTAGGGGCAGGAGCGGCGGCGGGAGCGGCTGCGGCCTGCGCGCCGACGAAGGACGCGCAGAGGGCCATCGCGGCCAGTACTAGAAGGAATCTTTTCAAGGTAAGCCTCCTCAGTGATTGTGCGAGCTTCCAAAGTATAGAAATGCTTACCGGATGCGCGATATGTCAGGGAATAAACACTTATTGTCAAAAAACTATCATTCGATGACCGAGGCTTGATTCTGCGCCCGCAGGCAGAGCTCCGCCGCCTTGAAGGCGTGCTCCTGGCTCATGGCCTTCTCCGTCCGGTTGAGGCAATCCAGGATGAGCTCGCCGAAGAAGGGAAAGCCCACGAGCCCGTTCACGGCGAGGTGGCGCTCGCCTTCGCCATCGACGAGATAGACGTGGTCGCTCGAGGCCTCGCGGGCGATGTCCACGTACTTCCGCAGCTCGATGTAGCCTGTAGTACCCAGTATGATCGTGCGGCCGTCGCCCCAGGTACCGAGGCCCTCGGGGGTGAACCAGTCGACCCTGAAGTAGTCGCTGGCGCCGTTGTCGCCCACAAGCATCGCTTCGCCGAAGTCCTCGAGCTCGGGGTACTGCTTATGAGCGTAGTTCGCGACCTGGCTTCTCACGACCTTGGCGTCCCTCGCGCCCGAGTAATGCAGGAATTGCTCGATCTGGTGGCTGCCGATATCGCAGAGAATGCCGCCGTACTTCGCCCGCTCGAAGAACCATTTCGGCCTGGACGGCGCGTCGAGGCGATGGGGGCCGAGCCCGATCACCTGGAGCACCCGGCCGATGGCGCCCCCATCGACCAATTGGCCCGCGAAGACCGCGCTCTCGACGTGAAGCCGTTCGCTAAAATAGACGGCGTACTTTTTCCCCGTCTGGGCGACCTTCCGCCTCGCGAGCTCCAGCTGCTCCAGGGAGACGAGGGGGGTCTTGTCGGTAAAGTAGTCCTTTCCCGCGTCCATCGTCTGCAGGCCAAGGGCGCAGCGCTCCGAAGGCACCGCCGCAGCGGCGACGAGACGCACCGAAGGGTCGTCTAGGATGCGACCCAGGTCCGAGACGATCTGGACCTGCGGATAGGCCGCCTTGAATTTCTCTACTCGCGATGGATCGGGGTCGTAGACGTATTTCAAGCTTCCGCCCGCCTCGATCAGTCCATTGCACATCCCGTATATATGGCCGTGGTCGAGGGCCGCGGCCGCGAATACGAAGTCCCCGGGCGCGCAAACCGCTTCAGGTTTGCCTTCCGGCGCGTAATTCATTCCGTCCTTGCGGTCCATCGTAGCCTCCAGACATAGACGTCGAGTCTTGGAAATTCCTTGTCAAAACGGCGCGCGGGCGGGACGCAAGTCGGCTTATCGGCCCGCGATCGACGAGAGCAGGCTTAATGCCGGCCCGGGGGCAGTCCCGAGGGCAAGGATCCCTAGGCCGATGAGGGCGAGGACGGTCCCTGCCAGGAATGAGCGTCTCGGTCCGCCGTTTGCGGCGATATCGGCCGATTCCGCGTTTCTGTTCTCGGCCTCGGGACTACGGTACATCAACGACAGCAAGCGCAGATAGTAAACGAGGGAGACGGCGCTGTTCAGGGCAAGGAGAATGACGAGGAAGCGCGTCGCGGCCCCCGCGTGGGCGGAAAGGGCGCCCAATCCGCTCGAGAAGAGCATGAACTTCCCGATAAAGCCGGCGGTCAGGGGCATGCCCGCGAGGGAAAGCAGGGAGGCTGTCATCACGGCGGCGACTAGGGGCCGCCGGGCGGCTAGGCCGCGGAAGTCATCTCGCGAGGAAGCGTCGCGGTCCGGGGCCGAAATAGCGGCGACGCAGGCGAAGGCCCCCAGCGTCGCCAGGGAGTAGGCGGCGAGATAGAAAAGGGCCGCTCCCGCGCCGTATGCGCCCCCCGCCGACAGCGCGACTAAGAGATAGCCGATTTGCGCGATCGAGGAAGCGGCGAGCATGCGCTTGACCTTCTCCTCCCGGAGGGCGAGGAGATTGCCCGCAACCATCGAGGCGCCCGAGAGGGCGGCGATGATCCAGACGGCATGAGGCGAGGCGCCGTTCGCGGAGACGGCAGGGGCGAGCGCCCTTATGAGGGGTATCGCCATCGCGGCCTTGGACACCGTCGCGATGAGGGCGGCTACGGGCGCGCTCGATCCTTCGTAGACCTCGAGGGCCCACATGTGGAAGGGAGCCACCGCGAGCTTGAAGGCGAAGCCGACGCCCATCATCGCGAGGGCTGCCGTGAGCAGGGTCCCGCCCGAAGCCTCGGCGGCCGCGCGCGCAATGAGCGACAGCTCGAGGCTGCCGGTTTGGTAGTAGGCGAGGGCCATTCCGAAGAAGAGGAAGGCAGAGGCCACCGAAGCGAGTATCAGGTAGGTGAAGGCGGCCTTGGCCCCTTCGGCACGCTCGCGGCGGTAGGCGACGAGGGCGTACAAGGAGACGGAGAGAAGCTCGAGGCCCAGGAAGAGGGTCGCGAGGTTCGAGCTCGCCGCGAGGACAGAGGCGCCAAGCGAGGCGAAGAGGAGGAGGACGAAATACTCGCCGCGTTCTCCTTCTCTGAGCGCGAGATAGGACCGAGAGGAGAGGGCGATAGCCAGGCCAGAGACGAGGATGATCGCGGTGCCGATAAAGGAGAGGCCGTCCATCGAGAGGAGCTCCGCGATGTGCCTGGGCATCATCGGCAGGGACAAGGCGAAGGAGGAGATGAGAGCGGCGGCCAGGCCTATGGCGCAGACGGCGAAGGCGGCCTCGGCCTTCCTTTTCGCGAAGGAAACGGCGACAAGGGACGCGAGAGCGGAAAGGGCGAGGACTATGAGGGGAGAGGCGGCGAATGCGTCATCGACGCCGGAGGCGAGGCTCAAGGAAAAGTTCATGGCGCTGTGCCTCCCATAAGGCCGGGCAGCGCCAGGGAGATGAGGGCGAGCACTCCGCGCGGATACAGACCGACCCAGACGAGGACGGCAAGAAGGATAGCTAGAGTGGCCGTCTCGACTCCCGAGAGGTCGGCGAACTCCCGCTTCTCCTTCGCCTCCCCGTGGAAGGCGAGCTGGAACATCCGCAGCGCGTAGGCCATCGCGATGACGAGGCCGAGGCCCGCGACGACGGCGATCAGGGCATTGCTCTTGAATGCGCCGAAGAGCACGAGAAGCTCGCCGACGAAGTTGCCCATGCCGGGAAGCCCCAGAAGGGCGAGCGTGAGGGCGAGGCCGAGCGCGCCCATGCGCGGCGCCGCCTTCGCCAGCCCTCCCATGCGTCCAAGCTCCCGCGTGCCGATGCGGTCCTGAAGCGCGCCGACCAGCATGAAGAGGGCCCCGGTGGAGAGGCCGTGGCTCAGCATCTGGATTACCGCCCCGTTTCGCCCCGAGGGGTCGAAGGAGTAGATGCCCACGAGGACGAAGCCCAGATGGCTCACGCTCGAATAGGCGACCAGGCGCTTCATGTCGGTCTGGGCGAGGGCCATGACGCCGCCCCAGAGGATGCCCGCCGCCCCGATCCACATCGCGACGGGGGCGAAGCTTCTGGAAGCCTCGGGGAAGAGGGGGATGGCGAAGCGGAGCATGCCGTAGCCCCCCGTCTTGAGCAGGAGGCCGGCGAGGAGGATGGAGCCGGCGGTGGGCGCCTCCGTATGGGCGTCGGGCAGCCAGGCATGGAGGCCGAATGCCGGCAGCTTGACCGCGAAGCCCGCGAAGAAGCCGAGCATGAGGATCATCTGGAGGATCGGCGAAATGCCGCCCGCGAGGGAAGCGCCGAGCAGCTTGTCGTAGGCGAAGCTCCACTCGCCCGTGCTTGAGCCGTGGATAGCGTAGAGGCCGGCGATGGCCGCGATCATAAGGAGGCCGCCCGCCTGGGTGAAGATGAAGAACTTGACCGCGGCGCGGTGCCTGCCCTCGTGGCCCCAGATGTCGATCACGAAGAACATGGGTACGAGCATGAGCTCCCACATGAAGGCGAAGAGGAAGAGGTCGCTCGCGAGGAAGACGCCGTTGATGCCGGCCAGCGTAAGGGAGAGGCAAAAGTGGAAGAAGGGCACCCGCTCGTTTATCCCCTTCCACGAGGCGATGACGGCCGCCGCGCCGAGTAGGCCGGAGAGGGCGAGGAAGGGCAGAGAGAGCCCGTCCAGAGAGAGCGAGAAGGAGGCTCCGATCGAAGCTATCCAAGGGAGCTCGAGGCGAAGGGGCAGCTCTCCGCCGATCCAGAGCGAGGCGGCCAGGACCAAGCAGGCCAGGCTGCCCGCGAGGGTCGCGGCGCGCGATGCCAGGCTTCTGGCCGAGCCGGAGAGGCCTCCTAGGGCCCAGCCGAGGATGCCGCAAACCAGGGGAAGGGCGACAAATAGCGCGAGGATCATAGGAGGGCCGCCGCTAGGAGGATGGCCGCGCCGACGGCCAGCACTGCCAGGTAGCGCCTCGGCCTGCCGTCCTGAGAGCTTCGGATGAGGCGCGAGGCTCGCATCGTCAGGCCGCGCAGGCCTTCGGACGCGAGATTGACGGGATCGACTCCCCTGCCGGCCAGCCGCGTGATCGGCTGGACGAAGAGGAAGGAGTAGAGGCGATCGAAGCCGAAGCCGCCGCGGACGAAGGCGAGCAGCCTCGAAGCGGGACGCGGGTCGGCCGAAGGCAGGGCCGAGACGGCCGGAGCCTCATGCGCGAGGTCGCGCCGGGCTATCAGCCAGGCGATAGGAATGCCTAGCAGGGTAAGGAAGAGGGGAGAGAGCGAGAGGAGAAGCTCTTGGCCATCGCTCGCGCCCAGATCAGGGGAAGGCGGAAGCGCGCCGCCCAGGAAGCTGCCGAAGAAGGGCTTGCCGCCGAGGAAGCGAGGAAAGTCGATGAGGCCGCCGACGAGGCAGAGTGCTGCGAGGATGATCAGCGGGATGGCGGTCGCGGCGCCTATCGCGCCGGCGGAGTGGGCCGCCTGAGCCGCGCCGCGGCTCTTGCCCGCGAACACGAGAAAAAGCATGCGGAAGGTATACAGGGAGGTGAGGAAGACTCCCGCCATCGCGGCCCACCACAGAAGGCGGGCATCGCCCCCGACGTACCAGAGCCGCGCGATGATCGCGTCCTTGCTCGCGAGGCCGGCGGTGACGGGCGGAAGGGCCGTCAGCCCGAAGGCCCCGGCGAGGAAGGTCCAGAACAGCAGCGGCATTTTCTTCGCCGCGCCTCCCATCGCGAAGATGTCCCGCTCGTGGCCCAGCGCGTTGATCACCGCGCCCGCGGCGAGAAAGAGGAGTGACTTGAAGAGAGCGTGGGTGGCGAGGTGGAAGATCGACCCCGTCCACGCGGCGACGCCGAGGGCGAGGAACATGTAGCCGATCTGGCTCATCGTCGAGTAGGCGAGGATGCGCTTGAGGTCGCGCTGCGCGAGGGCGCAGGCTCCCGCGAAGAGGAGGGTGGCCGCCCCGATGACCGCCACTGCGGTCATTACCTGGGGCGCGAGGGAAAAGAAGACATTCGAGCGGGCGACCAGATAGACTCCCGCGGTCACCATGGTAGCCGCGTGGATGAGGGCGCTCACCGGCGAGGGGCCGGCCATGGCGTCGGGCAGCCAGGTATGGAGGGGGAGCTGAGCCGACTTGCCCAAGGCGCCGCACAGTATGAGGGCGGCCGCGAGGACGGCCATGCCGGAGCCGGGCGCCCATGCCGCCGCCGCGCGCCGCGATGCCTCGCCTATGCCTAGGCTGCCCAAGTTAGCCGCCATCAGGAGTATCCCGAGAAGAAGGGCGACGTCGCCGACGCGAGTCACGATAAAGGCCTTGCGCGCCGCGGCGCCGTTGGCCCTGTCCTTGTACCAGAAGCCGATGAGGAGGAAGCTGCACAGGCCGACGCCCTCCCATCCTAGATAGAGGAGGAGGAAGTTGTCCGCCAGGACGAGGATCAGCATGAAGGCTACGAAGAGGTTCATGTAGGCGAAGAAGCGGCGATAGCCCTCCTCGCCGGCCATGTGCTCGATGGAGAAAAGGTGGATGAGGAAGCCCACGATCGTGACGACGAGGATCATGACTATCGAGAGGGCGTCGACGGAGAAGGCGATCGCAGGCGCGGCCGAGCCCAGCTCGAGCCAGGTCCAGAGGCTGGTCGAGTATGCCGCGCTTGCGCCGCTAGGGCCGGAGGCGAAGAGCCAGGCGACGAGGCAGGCCGAGGCCGCGGAGAGTCCCAGGCTTAGGCTGCCGATGATGCCAGCCGCCTTGCCGGGCAGTCTCCGGCCAAAGATCAGGACGACGAATCCCGCGAGGGGGAGCGCGGGCACGAGCCAGATGAGTTCCATGCTCTAGTCTCCTCCCGAGCGTATCTCGTCGGCATCGAGATCCTTGAGCTTTCCCGACAGCGCGAGTATCAGGGCCAGCCCGACCGCGACTTCCGCGGCCGCCGTGACGAGCAGAAAGATGAACATCGCCTGGCCTTCGGGCCGCCCCCAGCGAGCGCCGGCCGCGATGAAGGCGAAGCCCGCGGCGTTGAGCATGATCTCGGCGCAGAGGAGCATGAACACCAGGCTCCTGCGGGCGATCATGCCCGCGAGGCCGATGACGAAGAGGAGGGCCGCCAGGGCGAGGGCAAGCTCGAGGTCATGCGCGTTCATGCTTTGCCTCCGCCCGAGTCGCGCCTGCCGATGTGGTAGGCCCCGACGAGGCCGGAGAGGAGGAGGAAGGCGGCTATCTCGGCGCAGACGGCGTAGGGACCGAAGAGGGCCATGCCCACGTCCTTGGGCGCGACCGCGGCCGCGGTCGATGCCGCGGGCGCCGCCAATAGGCCGGGTGCCGCGACCAATGCGTAGGCCAGCTCGCCGATGAGGACGAAGGAAAGGATGACGGGGCCGAGCCAAGCCTTGGGCCCGGGAAGCGGACCCTCGGCGCCTATCATCATGACGACGAAGACAAAGAGGACGAGGATGGCTCCCGCGTAGACGACTACCTCGAGGGCGGCGGCGAAGGCTGCCCCGAGCGCGAGCATCGCGACGGCGAGGGCGAAGAAGGAGACGATCAGGTAGAGGAGGGCGTGAACCGCCCTGCGCTGCAGGACTACCGCCGTCGTCGAGGCGACGGCGACGAAGGCCGCTATGGCCAGCAAAGGGTTCATGGCTTCGCTCCGCTCATGGCAGGAGGCTCCTGGGGTCGACCGGCGCTCGCCTCTTCCCGGCCGCGGCCTCGTCGGGCTTTACTCCGGCCTCCCGATAGAAATCGTAGCCGGGATACTTGCCCTCGCCCGCGACGAGGAGGTCGTCCTTCTCGTAGACGAGGTTCTTGCGCTGGAACTCGCTCATCTCGTAATCGGGCGTGAGCTGGATCGCGTAGGTGGGGCAGGCCTCCTCGCAGAAGCCGCAGAAGATGCAGCGCGAGAAATTGATGCGGAAGAACGAGGGATAGCGCCTTCCATCGGCCCTCGTCGCGGCCTGGAGGGAGATGCAGGAGGGAGGACAGGCCGCCGAGCAAAGATTGCAGGCGACGCAGCGCTCTTCGCCTCGAGCGTCGCGGGTGAGCACGATCCTTCCGCGCCAGCGCGGGGGAAGGCGCCGCTTAGTCTCGGGATACTGGACAGTGACGCGCCGCTTGAAGCCGTGCTTGAAGACTATCCAAATCGAACGCAGGGCGCTCCACATGCCGTACTCCTTGATGCCTTACCGCGGCCCGGCGGTCGCGAGGACGATCGCGCCCGTCGCCGCGAGGTTTACGAGGGCGAGGGGCAGCATCAGCTTCCAACCGAAGGAGATGAGCTGGTCGTATCGGGGGCGCGGCAGGGAACCGCGCACGAGGATGAATACGGCGACGAAGAAAGTGGTCTTGGCGAGGAACCAGACGATGGGAGGAAGGAAGGGCCCCGACCAGCCCCCGAAGAAGAGGGTGACGAGCATCGCCGCGTTGAGGGTCACGCCTACGTACTCGCCCAGGTAGAACATCGCGAATTTAAAGCCCGAATACTCGCTATGATAGCCCGCGACCAGCTCGTTCTCGGCCTCCGGAAGGTCGAAGGGGATGCGCCTCGTCTCGGCGAGGGAGGCGACGAAGAATACGCACAGGCCGGCGAATTGCGGTACGCAGTTCCATACGCCCTTCTGCGCGTTCACGATGTCCACGAGGCTGAAGGATCCTGCCTGGACGACCACGCCGAGAAGCGATAGTCCCATGAAGACCTCATAGCTCACCATCTGCCCGACGGCGCGCACGCTGCCGAGGAGGGAAAATTTGCTGTTGGAGGCCCAGCCCGAAAGGGCGACGCCGTAGACCGCGAGAGAGGACATCGCCAGGAAGAAGAGCAGCCCCACGTTGATGTCGGCGACGACGAGGCCGGGCGCGAAGGGCACGACGGCGAACGAGGCGAGGGCGGTCGCCAAGACCACGGGAGGCGCGAGGACGAAGACGGCCTTGTCCGCGAAGGGCGGAATCCAGTTTTCCTTCGCGAAGATCTTGACAGTGTCTGCGACGACTTGGAGAAGGCCCAAGGGGCCGACGCGATTGGGGCCCGAGCGCTGCTGCAAGAGGCCCAGGAGCCTGCGCTCGAGCCATATGCTCATCGCGGCCACTATAAGGACGCCGAAGAGGACGATCAGGATGCCAGCAATGATGGGAAGTCCGCCGGTTCCCTTCATATTATTCCCTTCGCGAGGGGCCGTACCGTCGCCCATGCCGGGCCCGGCATTGCCGGACTCGACTCCGTCGGGAAGATCCAGGGCAGGCTGGCCACCCCCTCGGGCAAGTCGGCGATTTGAACCGGCACTACGAGGCTTGTCGCTTTCTGTCCGGGGCCTAGACCTTCGTCGGCTTCCAGAAAACTGAGTTCGGCTAACTTGCCATCGATAAGGCCGAGCCGGCCGGCGTCCGGAACGGAGAGGAAGAGCCTCGCTTCGGGGATGCGGGAGGCGATGGCCGGCGACCTGGCCGAAAGTTCCTCGCCGCCGAAGCTCTGTGAACGAGGAACTATGAGGAGGGCATCGGCGCGCCTCGCGAAGGCGTCCGGCATCGCCTGGCCGCCGGCTTCCGCCGCCTCTCGCAGGGCTCCGCGGTCTATCTCCGACGCAAAGAGGCGCGCGCCGATTTCGCCGCCGCGCAATGGCCCTCCGGCCTCAGTCTGGAATTTGTTTATCGCTTGGTCCGAATTCCATCCGGGAGCCCAATAGCGGGAGAGCAGGGGCGGCGGAGCCCCGCGCGGCCCCTCCATCGAGTAGGCGAGCGCCGAATCCGGATCGGTCGCCGGATCCGGCTCGCGCGGCTCGATGTCGGCGTACATCGAGGTGCGGCCGCTCTCGCGGTTCGCGCCCCGGGCGATCTTGCGCCCGATGAGCCTGAAGCTCGAGCCGGGCGCGGCGCGAAGTATAGCGGCCATTTCGGGCAGCTCCTCGGCTATCGCCGCGTCGATGCCGTCGAGGTTTCTCGTCGGAGCCGTCGCGGCGGTCATCCCCGCCGCGACGGCCAGCTCGTCCAGCCAGCGCCAGGAGTCTTGAACGGGAGCGGCCGCCTTGCGAAGGGCGAAGAAGCGCTGCGCGCGGCCCTCGAGGGATACGAATGTCCCCGAACCCTCGAGGTTGGTGGCCGAGGGCAGGACGATATCCGCGGACCGCGTCGTGGCGCTTTGGCTATGATCGATGACTATCGTCGTCGAGGCCTCGGCCATAAGCCGCGCGCCGCAGGTCCTTCGGTAAAGGTCGGCCTCGGCCACGATCAGGATCGACGGCCCGCCGGCCGCCAGCGCTCCGGCCGCGAGGGCGCGGCCGGCCGATTCGAGGCCTCCGGAGGCGAGCATGGCCGCGCCGAGGCTGTCGGCCTCGGGGAAGACGAGGCATATCCGCGCGTCCGCCCCCGCCGACGCGAGGGCGGCGAGCACTGCCGCCGCGGCGCCTATCGTCGCGGCGCTCCCCAAACCGGAGCCCGAGACTACGAGGGGCCGCTTGGCGCGCATGAGGGCCGAGGCTATGCGCTGGGCCAGGATGGCCGCCGCCTCTCCCATGCCGGCGGGCGCGGCGACCGTAGGATCTATGATGGCAGCGATGGCATAGCCTAGCCTGGCTATATCGTCTGGGGCGGCGCGATAGCTGAGCTCCGCCGATTCGTCGAGGGGAGAGCCCTCGGGGCTGGCGACGAAGAAGGGCCCCGGCCTGTCCTGCACGGCCTGGCGGAGGGCCGCGTCGTCCCAGGCGGGAATGCGCTTGTCGCGCATGGCGCTCTGGTTGGGCGCGTTGCGGGAAGCCTGCCTGAGGCGCAGGGCTAGGATGGGCGCGCTGTGCCAGAGGTCCTCGCCAAGGACGAGGACGGCATCGGAAGCCTCGGCCTCGCGGGGCGAGGCTGCTCGTTTTCCCGCGGCGGCGAGCACCGCGCGCATCCGCAAGTAGAGCTCGTATTCCTCGTCGCTGACCGCGAGGAAGAAGCGGTCCGGTCCGACGAGCTTGCGCAGGGCGAAGTTGGTTTCGAGCGAGGCGCGGGGAGAGCCGATGCCGATCCTGCGGTCGCCGGAGCGCGGCCCGGAGAGGGCGGCGCGCAGGGCTTCCATGGCCGCCTCGCGGGAGGCTGGGGCTTGGCCGGAGGCGCCGTCGCCCTGCGGACGGCGCAGAAGACAGGCGCCCAGTCTGTCCTTCGAATCCGCGAAAGCCTGTCCGAAGCGCCCCCTGTCGCAGATGAAGTATCCATTGACGTCACCGTTGTAGCGCGGACGCACTCTCCTCAGCTCGCCGTATCTTTCGCCCGGCATGGTAGAGCAGCCGAGGCCGCAGTGGGGGCAGACCGAGGGGCTTGTGTGCAGGTCCCACTTGCGGCTGGGCCGCGCGGCTTGGGTCTTGTCGGTGAAGACGCCGGTTGGGCAGACCTCGCAGAGATTGCCCGAGAACTGACTCTCCAGCGCGCCGTCCTCGACTCTTCCGAAGAAGACCGAGTCGTGCCAGCCCTGGACATCGAGGTCCTTGCCCCCGGCGTAATCGCGGTAGAAGCGCACGCAGCGGTAGCATTGGATGCAGCGGTTCATCTCGTGGGCGATAAAGGGGCCCAAGTCCTGGCTGCGATGCTCGCGCTTGTCGAAGCGATAGCGTCGTCTAACGTGGCCCGTCATCACGGTCATGTCCTGGAGGTGGCACTCTCCGCCCTCGTCGCAGATCGGGCAGTCGTGGGGATGGTTTATCATGAGCCACTCGATGACGCCGGCGCGGAAGGCCTTCGCGTCCGCGTCGTGTATCGAGGCGCGAAGCCCTTCTACGACCGGCGTCATGCAGGCCATGGCGAGCCGGCCTCTCGTATCCGCCTCGTCCTTGAAGAGCTTGACCGCGCATTGCCTGCAGGCCCCGACCGAGTGCATCGCCGGATGCCAGCAGAAGTAGGGCAGGTCGAGGCCGAGCGAGAGGCAGGCCTCGAGGAGGTTCTTGCCCTCGGCGCCTTCGATCGAGCAGCTCTCGCCGTCCACGAAGATGGTCGCCGCGCTCATTTGAACCTGCAGCCTTTCCTCGTCACGTGATCGACGAAGTCTTCGCGGAAGAGCTTGAGCGCGCTCGCCAAGGGTTCCATGGCCCCTGGGGCCAGGGCGCAGAAAGTCCGCCCGGGGGCGAGGGCCTTGGCATGCTCCTCGAGTATTTCGATGTCGCTCATCTCGCCTTCTCCGGCCTCGAGGGCCTCGAGGCAGCGCCTGACCCAGGGCAGCCCCTCCCTGCAGGGCGTACACCAGCCGCAGGACTCCCTCGCGAAAAAACGCTCCAGCGAGAGGACCATGCCGACCGGGCAGCTTCGGTCGTCCAGCATGATCATCGTTCCCGTGCCGAGCCGGGAGCCCGAGGCGGCGACCGAGTCGAAGTCCATCTTGACGTCCAGCTTGGAAGCCGGGAGGAAGTCGGTCGAGGCGCCGCCGGGGAGGAAGCCGCGCAGCGTCCGACCCGCAGCCATGCCTCCCGCGCGCTCCAGTATTTCGCCGGCGGCCGCGCCGAGGGGGAGTTCCCAAAGGCCGGGCTTGGCGACCCAGCCGCTCGCCCCGTAGATCTTCGTTCCTCCGTCGTTGGAGGCTGACAGCGACTTATACCAGTCGGCGCCTTCCCTCATGATGTGGGGGAGGTTGCTGAGGGTTTCGACGTTATTGACGATGGTGGGCCTTCCCCAAAGGCCGGAGACCTGGGGAAAGGGAGGCTTGTTGCGAGGGGCTGCCCGCTTGCCCTCGATCGCGTTGAGCAAGCCTGTCTCCTCCCCGCATAGGTAGCGGCCGGCGCTCTGGTGGAGGTGGAGCTCGAGTCCCTCGAGGAGGCCGGCGGCCGATGCCTCGCCGATCGCCTTCTCGAGCGTTCGGGCGCACAGGCCGTACTCGCGCCGCAAATAGATATAGACGGTGCGAGCGCCGGTCGCGAAGGCAGCTATCGCGGCTCCCTCGATGAGCTGATGGGGATCGCCCTCCATCAGGTAGCGGTCCTTCATAGTGCCTGGCTCTTTCTCGTCGGCGTTGACCACGAGGTAGCGCCTTCCCCCGTCGTCGGGAGGCAAGGCCGCCCACTTCATCGCAGTGGGGAAGCCCGCCCCGCCGCGGCCTCGCAGGCCGGAATTCTTCACGGCCTCGCCTATCGCGGCGGCTCCCATGCCGCGCGCCGCCTGCAGCCCGAGGTAGCCCCCGGCGGCTCGGTAGTCGCTCAGGGAGACCGCCCCTCCGGCGGCGCTCATCCTAGCGCAGAGCGGCGTTGCCATGAGCCCTCCCGCGGATGCCGGCGATAAGCGCGTCCAGCTTGCCGCTCGTGAGGTCGCCGTATGCCTCGCCGTCGATCATGATCGCCGGCGCCTTCTCGCAGATGCCCAGGCAGCCTGCGGGCAGAAGAGTGAAGAGACCGTCGCTCGTCGTGCCGCCGAGATCGACGCCGAGCTTCTCTTTTAAAGCGTCGACGAGGCTTTCGCCGGCGCGGATCCAGCAGCTCACCGAGTCGCAGACGAGGATAATGTGGGCTCCGACCGGCCTGCGGAAGATGAGCTCGTAGAAGGTCGCTACGCTCTCGGCCGAAGCGGCGGATATCCCGAGCTCCCGAGCCGCGTCGGCCAGGCCTTCGTCGCTCAGCCAGCCGCGCGATTCCTGAGCGATCATGAGGGCCTCGGAGAGAGCCGCCCGCCTGGATGGGTAGCGGCCCGCCTCGGCCTCGATCCGCCTTTTTTCCTTGTCGCTCAGCATCGGCTACTCACCTGTCCACGTCCGCCAGGACGTAATCGACGCTGCCCAATATCACGACGAGGTCGGAGACCGTCAGTCCCCGCGACATCATGGGCGCCATCTGGATATGGGCAAAAGAGGGCGTACGGATGCGCGTCCTGTAGGACATGCCTCCTCCGTCGCTCACCAAGTAATAGGAATTCTGGCCTTTCGTCCCCTCGACCGTGGCGCAGGCCTCGCCCGGCGGGATGTTCGGGCCCCAGCTCACGCCGAGGAAATGGTCGATCAGCGTTTCGATGTCGCGCATCGTGCGCTCTTTGGGCGGAGGGACGGCGAGGGGATGGTCGGCCTTGTACTCGCCCCCCGGCATGCCCTTGACGCACTGCTCGATGATGCGCAGGCTTTGCCGCATCTCCTCGACGTGGATGGCGAGGCGGTCGTAGGAGTCCCCGCCCTTGGCGGTGGGGATGTCGAAGTCGAAGCGCTCGTAGCCGCCGTAGGGCCGTTTCTTGCGCAGGTCCCATTCGAGGCCGCAGGCGCGCAGGAAGGGGCCCGTGGCTCCCCACTCGATAGCCTCGGCGAGGCTGATCGCGCCGATGCCCACGGTGCGGGCTTTGAAAAGGCGGCTCTTCATGATCGCCGCGTCGTAGTCCTTGAGCGTGCCCCGCAGGTACTTGACGAAGGCGAGGACCATATCATCCCAGCCCCGCGGGAGGTCCATCGCGACGCCGCCTATCCGGAACCAGCCAGGATGCATGCGACCGCCCGTAATCGCCTCGACGATGTCGAAGGCTCTCTCGCGGTCGTTGAACATATAGAAGACCGGGGACATCTGGCCGACGTCCTGGCTGAAGGTGCCGTAGAACACGAGGTGGCTGATGATGCGGAAGAGCTCGGCCATCATGACGCGGATCACCATGGCCCGTTCGGGCACCACGATGCCCGCGAGCTTCTCGACGGCCATGAGGTAGGGCAGCTCGTTCATCGAGCCGCCGAGGTAGTCGATCCGGTCCGTGTAGGGGATGTAGGTGTGCCAGGACTGGCGCTCGCCCATCTTCTCGGCGCCGCGGTGGTGGTAGCCGATGTCGGGATAGAGATCGACTATAATCTCGCCCTCGAGCTTGGCCACGAGCCTGAGGACGCCGTGGGCGCTGGGATGCTGGGGGCCGATGTTTATATAGAAGGTCGACTCGCCTGCCGCGATGCCGTCGGCGGCGCCGGCGCCGTCGATGCCCCATTTCTCCGGGTCGAACTTCAGGGCTTCGAGCATGGCCGCCTGCTCGTCCTCGCTCATGCTGAAGCGGCCGATGTCGGTGGCCCGCGCCGGATGCTCCTTGCGCAGGGGGTGGCCTTCCCACCACGGCGGCATGAGGAGGCGTCGCGGCGCGCTCCGCCCCTCGAAGCCTATGCCGAACATGTCCCAAACCTCGCGCTCGTAGAAGTCGGCGTTGGGCCAGAGGCCGAGGACGCTGGGGATTGTAGGAAGCTCGTCCTCGAGGGCCTGGCCCTGCAGGGCCACCTTTATCCGGATGTCCTCGTTGCGGTCGAAGGAAAGCAGTTGGTAGACGAGGCTGAAGTCGGAGGCGGGCTGGCCCTCGCGGTGCGTTCGCTCGCGCTCGTCGATGGCGGTCAGGTCGTAGAGCATCGGGTAAGCTCCCGAACTCGCGGTCTTTAAGTAGGACAGGACCTCGAGGAGCCTGCCCTTCGGAACCCAGGCGGTGGGCATGCCGTCCTTCGTCTCCTGAATGGTGATCTGCTCGGGAGCGAAGGCATCGGCCAGCTCGCGAAGGATGTCGCCCTTATCCATAAGCCTATATCCCGTCCGGAGGCTCGAGGCCGCCGCGGCCCTGCCGCTCGTCGCGCATTATGTCGCGCATCGATGGCCTCGGGGGTTTTACGACGCCCTGAGGCCCGACTACCCAAGAGAGCGGGCGTTTTTCCTGTTCGATAGAATCCTGCAGAAGGGTTAGGCCGCGCATGAAGGAATCCGGGCTCGGAGGGCAGCCCTGGATGTAGATATCGACGGGGAGGAAGGAGTCTACCCCCTGCACGACGCTGTAGATGTCGTACATGCCGCCGGAGTTGGAGCATGATCCCATCGAGATCACCCAGCGCGGCTCCATCATCTGCTCCCACATGTGCCGCACCAAGGGCGCCATCTTCTTGAACACGGTGCCGGCGACGACCATCACGTCGGCCTCGCGGGGCGAGCCGCGGATAATCTCCGATCCGAAGCGGGCGAGATCGAACTTGCTCGTAAGCGCGGTCGCCAGCTCTACGTAGCAGCAGGAGAGGCCGAAGTTGAAGGGCCAGAGGGAGCGGGAGCGGCCCCAGGCCAGGAGGTCGGCCCTGCGGGCCAGCTGGATGTCCGCGAAGGGGTGGCGGGATGGATCGACCGGTCTCATGGCGTCAGCCCATGCCTCTTAAGGTGCTCGGCAGAGCGGATTTTGCCCCAGTCGAATGCCCCCGTTCTCCAGAGGTAGACGAGGGCGGCGGCGGTTTCCAGGAGGAAGGCAAGCATGGCCGCGTAGCCTGCCCAGCCCAGCTCGCGGGCGGCGACCGCCCAAGCGAAGAGGAAAACGGAGGAGGCGTCGAAGATGACGAAGAACATGGCGATGAGGTAAAAATCGGCCGGGAAGCGCACGCGGGCGCTCCCCGTCGGGAGCTCGCCGGACTCGTAGGGTATGCCCGTGCCTCGCTGATTGTGCCGCTCGCCCAAGACGTGAGTGATTCCGAGAAGGAAGCCCACGACGGCGATCACGAGGAGGAGGTAGCTGGCAAATGCTGCCATTCCGCCCATCGTAGCCTCCCGGTCCAAGATTGAAAGCTTAGACTCAGCGGTTTCGCGTTTTTGCGCGAAACCGCAATTTCCGCTAGTCGAAAATATGCGCTGGCTTCCCCAGTGTCAAGAAGAAAGAGCTTGGGCCAGCACGTAATCGAGGATCGCCGAGACTTCGGAGGCCGAGGGCCCGAGCGCGGCCGCGGCGGCGCGAGTCCGCCCGGCGTATTCCTCCGTCCGAGCTCGCAGATCGACCTCGGGGCTTAATCCGTGATCGCCGTCGGCTAGATCGTCCAGCATCTGGAAGGTAAGCCCGAAAAGAAGGCCGAATTCCCCGAGGGCGCCGATCCCCTCTTCCCCGGAGCCGCCGACGATGGCCCCGCCCCCGCAGCAGGCCGAGAAGAGGGAAGCGGTCTTGTCCTCGCATATCTCGATGTACTCGGCGAAGGCGAGGCCCCGTTTTGAGGCGGCCGCTTCTTGCGCGAGGATTTCCCCGACGCACATCTTCCTCGTGGTGCCGAGGAACAGCGAGAGGAGGCGGGAGCGAAGGGCCGCGTTTACGGGCAGTTCGGTGATGAGGCTGAAAAACTCGGTGTAGAGGATGTCCCCGGCCAGCACCGCCACCCGGTTGCCGTAGCGCTTGTTCAGGCTTACCTGGTGGCGGCGCTCATCGGCCTCGTCGATGATGTCGTCGTGGACGAGGGAGGCCGCGTGCAAAACCTCGACCGCGGCGCCGAGACCGATCGCGGCCTCCCGCCGGGGGCGAATATCCCCCGCGGCGCGGGCGGCGAGGAGAACGAGGGCGGGCCTGAGGCGCTTTCCCGGCACGGCGAAGGGATGCCGCGATATCTGGTGGAGGATGCCGAGGGGAGAAGGACGCGCGCCGTCGGAAGACGCGATTCTCGCGGCCACCTTGGCTAGCTCCCGCTCTATCGCCGCCATGTCGTCGACGATAGGCTCGAGTATTTTCGAGAGTTCCATTCAGGACTTCGCTTCCGGTCCGCGCCGTACGCGGCCGATGTGCAGATAAGCCGCGCCCCAAGTGAGACGGAAAAATTCAACCTGGTCGAGACCCTCGGCGCGCATAATTCCGGCAAAGCTCTCCGGATCGGGGTGCCTCAGGATGGATTCGGCGAGGTAGACATAGGCGGCGGCATCGCCGGCGACCATCCTCCCCATCGCGGGGAGAATTTCGTTGAGATAGAAGAGGTAGGGAGCGCGAAAGGGGAAAGCGAGCTCGGCGCTCATCTCGAGGACCATGACCAGGCCGCCGGTCGCCGTGACGCGGGACATTTCGCTGAGGGCGCGGCCCATGTCCGGGATGTTGCGCATGCCGAAAGCGATGGCCGAGACGTCGAAGCAGGCGTCGGGAAAGGGCAGGTCGAGGGCGTCGGCGCGCGCGAGGACGACTCGGGCGCCCAGACCCCGCCGGGCGATCTTGGCGCGGCCGATCTCCAGCATGGGCTCGGCGAAGTCGATGCCGTCGATCCGGATATCGGGGAAGGCCCTCGCGGCCATGATGGCGAGATCGCCGGTGCCCGTCGCCACGTCGAGAAAACGGCCGTGCGGACCGAAGCGCATTCGGCGCAGGGCGGAGCGCCTCCACGCCAGGTCGCGCCGCAGGCTGAGCACTCGGTTGGCGATGTCGTAGGTCCTGTGGAAGGTGGAGAAAATATCGCGGACGACAAGCTTCCTTTGCTCGGCGTCCATGCTCGAGACGCTTCCATACCTTCTGGACCCCACGTTGCCTCCTAGGCGCGGCATAGCATAGCCTGGAGTCGTGCAAATCGCCAACCGTCGGCGGGACATTTTCCGCTTGAGCTCGGCGCCCCACCTTGTACCTGGCGGCGACGGGCTCTATGATTCGGCAGGATGAGAAAAGCCGACCCCCCTGCCGACCGATCTCGTTTCTCGCCGGGACGCCCTTGCGTCCGCGTCCTGGTCGTGCGCCTGCCTTGCGGCAAGGTTTTTCCGACCGGGCCGGTCTATCTCGCCTCGCTGCTGCGCCGCGCGGGCGCCGGAATCGATATCCGGATCCTCGACCTTGCCGCGGGCGATCCTCGGACCTATCCTCCTCGCTCCGCGAAATCGCGGCTTTACGCGGAGATAGTCTCCTTTCGCCCCGAGCTCGTCGCCTTCTCCTGGAGGGACATCCAGGTCTTTTCGCCCCAGGATTCCGACAAAGGCTTTCGCGACGCCTTCTCCTTCCTCCACGAGCGCTCGGCCCTTCGGCGCGCCGCGGCCTCTCTGCGCGGCTTGGGCAAATTGCTCGCTTACAAATCCACTATTTCGCGCAATCTAGCCCTCGTGGCCGGCGCGGCGCGCGCATTCCCGGGAATCGAGATAGCCCTGGGCGGGCCGGCTGTCCGCATCTTCGGCGCTTGGCTCGCGCCCAGGCTGCCCTCTCGCGTCCGAATTTTCTCCGCCAGCGAGCTCGGGCCCTTCTTCGAGTACCTAGGCCTAGACCTCCCCTCCGACCCCGTCGAGCCGGGGATAGCCTTAAGCTTCCTCGAGTCGGCTTTCCCGCAGTGGCCCGAATACCGGGGAGCGACCATCGGCGTGCAGACTAAGCAGGGCTGTCCCCGCGAATGCCTCTATTGCCTCTACCCGAAGCTCGAAGGCCGGAGTCTGCATAGGCGGTCCCCGGCCGCGGTCGCCTCCGAGATCGAAGCCTACGCCCGCCGATGGGGCGTAAAACGCTTCTGGCTCGCCGACGCCCAGCTCCTCAGCGTGAGCGAGGACAAGCTCCATCTCGAGGAAATCCTGGAGAGGATAGCGGCGATGGACTTGGGCATCCGTTGGTCTGGCTATCTTCGCGTCTCGGACCTCGATCCCCGCCTCGCCTCGATCATGGTGCGCTCCGGGCTCGAGGAGCTCGAAGTCTCCCTGGGGTCGGGCTCCCAGCGGATAGTGGACGCCCTCAGGCTCGGCTTCTCTCTCGCTGACGCGATGCGCGGCCTCGAGTATGCAAACGCCGCCGGCTACGCCGGTCGTGTCCTGGTCAATCTGTCGCTCAACGCGCCGGGCGAGACTGAAGCGAGCCTCGCCGAAACCATAGCGGCCGTGGACCGCATTCGAGCCCTTTTCGGTCCGGATCGGGTCGTCCCCGTCGTCTTCTTCCTCGCGATACAGCCGGGTACGGGGCTCGAGTCCCTCGCATTAAAAGAAGGCCGCCTGCGCCCCGGCTACGATCCTCTCTCGGTATGGCCATGGAGGGCGAGCAAGCTCATCTACAACCCACAGCCCCTGGGGTCCATGATCGGCCGCGCCTGCGCCGAGGCTTTTCGCGGCGGAGTGGAGGGACAGGGAGACAGGATACTGGCGGCGATAGGCCGCGAACTTACGAGGAGGTAAAACATGGCTAAGGCTTCGACAGCGGGGGCAAGCTCCCGCACGAGCGCGGCGAAAAAATTTATCGGTCTCTCAAGAATGACTCACTCGATCCTCGACGTGGCCCATCCCGCCACGGGCGCCCTCCTGGTCCTGGGCGCCGCGCCGAGGGCCTCCATAATCGCCCTCGGCCTGCTGTCGGCCTTCTCGGGCTTTACCGCCGTATTCGCGCTCAACGATGTGATGGACTCTAAGGTGGACGCCGAGAAAATGGCGAAGTACAAGAAGGAGTCGGAAGCTTTCGATATCGACTCCATAGGCACGCGGCACCCTATCGCCCAGGGAGCCCTGAGCCGCCGCGCGGCGATCGGCTGGGTCGCATTCTGGGGGCTCCTCTCCCTGGCGACGGCATTCCTCCTCAAGCCGCTCTGCGCGGCCCTCCTGATCGCGGCCGTCTGCCTCGAGCTTCTCTATTGCAGGCTCTTGCGCGTCACGCACTGGAAGGTCCTGCTATCGGGAGTCATGGTGGCGGTGGGCGGGCTCGCGGGAGTCTTCGCCGTCAGCTCGAGCCCCGCCCCCCTCGCGGTCGTCCTTTTCGCGCTTTGGGCCGCTTCCTGGGAGATCGGCGGGCGCAACATCCCGAACGACTGGAGCGACATCGAGGAGGACGTCAACCTCGGAATAAAAACATTGCCCATACGATACGGCAAGGCGGCCTCGTCGCGGATCGCGGCGGCCTTCGCATCGCTCATCATCCTCTGCAGCCTGGCTTTTCCACTCGCGGCGCCCATCAGGCATGTCTTCGTCTATCTGGCTTTGGCCGCGGCCGCAGGGCTCTTTCTCCTGGTTCTCCCCGGCCTGCGTTGGCTGCGCGAGCAGAGCACGGAGTCCGCGATGGCCTACTTCAACAAGGCCTGCTTCTATCCTCTCGCGATATTCGCGGCGCTGGCGATCTGCCTAGCGGTGTAAATCGTGAGCTGAAAATAGTTACAATAGTAACTTAGCGCTTGAACGCCGCAAGCAGATAGGCGTAGAGATCCTTTACCTGGGCAGTAGCGAGCGCGTCCGTCCCGTATGGCGGCATATCGCCCGACTTGCCGTTAGGCATCGTCGGCGCGCGGACGAAAGCCTCGAAGCCCGCTATTCCGGCTAGGCGCTTGGAACCCTTTATCGGCAGCGCGGCTACGATGCTGTTGCCGCCGCCAGCGTGGCATGCCTGGCAGTTGGCCTCGAACAAGGTCTTGCCCGCGTCTAATCCGGCGCTCGCCGTAGAGGCGGCGCCTTGGGAACTCGCGGCCGCGAAGCGCGCAGGGTAGTTGATAAGGCTGGCTCCAAAGTAGCCGAGGGCGACGACGGCGAGGAAGGAACAAGTGTAGATAAAGAGCATTACCGCGTTGAGCGGCTTGGCTTTGCCGCCCAATATGATACCGAGCGTCAGGAGGATTAAGAGGGCGGCCGCGAGGCCCATCTTGATCTGGATCGTTCGGCTAAGGATTCCATGATAGAAATGGATCCAATCGAGGAAACCGAAAAAAATGGACGGGAAGGCGAACAAAAGGGCGAGGATCGAGACATGTCGAGCCGTGAGGACGAGCTGCTTGCGCTTAAACAAAAGCGCGACGGCGAAAAACACGAATGCGCCGATGACGAGGCCAATCGGTATGTGGACGATCGGTGGGTGCAGTGGATCGCTAAAACCCAATTTCGCGAGCATTCGGTAGAGGGCGTCAATCATGTAGTCACGTCTCCTGTATCGCTATAGTAGCCTACTTTGCTAGAAATTCAATACGCGCTATGGCAACAGACGGAAAGTATCGCGCATTTCCGGCGATATTTGAAATTGACTCGAATACTATTATACTTACACTGCTCTGAAGGATTCGCAGCTATAATCCCATCTCGAAAGCGAGGGGAAAGCCATGAAGGGAACGATCGCCGAGAAGATCCTGAAGGCCCATCTTATCGAAGGGAAACTCATCCCTGGACAGGAAATAGGAATCAGGATCGATCAGACTCTCACGCAAGACGCGACGGGCACGATGGTGTACCTCGAGTTCGAGTCCATGGGGCTGAAACGGATAAAAAACGAGCTCGCGGTCAGCTACATCGACCATAACGTCATCCAAACGGACTACCGCAACGCCGACGATCATCGATTCCTACAATCCGCCGCGGCGAAGTACGGAGTGATCCTCTCCCAGCCGGGGAACGGGGTTTCGCACCACATCCAGCGCCAGAGGTTCGGCATTCCCGGCAAGACCCTCCTCGGCTCGGACAGCCACACGACGACGGGAGGCTGCCTCGGCATGCTCGCGATGGGAGCCGGGGGCCTCAGCGTGGCTATGGCGATGGCCGGCCTTCCCTATTACATCAACGTGCCGGAGATATGGAGGATCAGGGTCGAGGGGGCTTTCCAGAATTTCGTCTCGGGCAAGGACCTCATCCTCAGCCTCCTAAAGGACTACAGCTGCGCGGGAGGCATCGGAAAGATCATGGAGTTCGACGGCCCCGGGCTGCGCAACATGGACATGGCGGCGCGCGCGACTGTCGCGAACATGTCGGTGGACATGGGCTTCACCGCCTGCATCTTTCCTTCGGACGAGGTTACGGCGGACTTCCTCGCGCGCAACTCCCGTCCCGGCGACTATGCCGCCCTCGCGGCCGAGGCCGGGGCCGAGTACGATCTGACGACCGAAGTGAATCTCGGCGACATCGAGCCCATGGTCGCCTGCCCGAGCAATCCCGACAACGTCAAGGCGGCGAAGGATCTCGCGGACGTGATAGTCCACCAGGTCATCATCGGCTCATCCTGCAACGGCGACTTCCGCGACTTCATGATCGCCGCCAAGATCATGGACGGCAAGATACGTCACCCCGACGTCAGCTTCGAGATCAATACGGGCAGCAGGCAGACCCTGGAGAACATCCTGGCGGCGGGAGGCCTCGCCTCCCTCATCGACGCCGGCGCGAGGGTGCACGAGCCCGGCTGCCTGGGCTGCATCGGCATGGGACAAGCCCCCGCCACGGGGACCAATTCGCTGCGGACCTTCCCCCGCAACTTCAAAGGCCGCTCGGGCACCCTCGACGACGCCGTGTACCTCTGCTCGCCCGAGACCGCGGCGGCCTCGGCCCTGACCGGTCGCATAACCGACCCCCGGACCCTAGGCGCCTGCCCGAAGGTCGCCTATCCCGAGATCTATAGCTACAACCCCAAGTGGTTTGTGATGCCCCCGGCCGACGGCTGCGAGGTCGAGCTCATCAAGGGGCCGAACATAAAGCCATTCCCTCGTTTCCCCGCGCTCGACGATTCCATCAAGGGCGAAGTCCTCATCAAGGTCAAGGACAACATCAGCACCGACATAATCATGCCGGCCGGCACGCAGGTCCTGCCCCTGCGCAGCAACATCCCGGAGATCAGCAACTATGTCTTCTACGTGATCGACAAGGAGTTCGCGAAACGGGCCAACGAGAAGGGCGGCGGCATCGTCGTCGGCGGCGAGAACTACGGCCAGGGCTCATCGCGCGAGCATGCCGCGCTGGCGCCCCGCTACCTCGGCGTCAAGGTCAAGCTCGCCAAGAGCTTCGCGAGGATCCACAAGGAGAACCTCATCGACTTCGGGATCCTCCCCCTTGTCTTCGCCGACGCGAGCGACTACGACGACATCGCCCGAGGAGACCAGTTCGAGCTCTCGGGGCTCCGGACCTTCGTCGCCTCCGGCGCCGAGGAGATCGACCTGCGCGTGGGCGGCCGCGTCATTCGGGTAGTCCTCGACGTCTCGCCCAGGCACAGGAAGATCCTCCTGGCCGGCGGCTTGCTCAATATGGCTCGCGACTAGGGGAGGGAAGATGCAGCACGAATACGACGCGGTGATCGTCGGCGCGGGCGGCGCGGGACTCTACGCGGCCCTCGAGGCTTCGGGCGCGGGCAGGGTCGCCGTCGTCTCCAAGCTCTACCCGGTCCGCAGCCACACGGGGACGGCCCAGGGAGGCATCGGCGCCGCCCTCGGCAACCTCGAAGAGGACAAGCCCGAATGGCACGCCTTCGATACGATAAAGGGCGGCGACTACCTCGTGGACCAGGGCGCGGCGGCCATCCTCGCCGAGGAAGCCGTGCAGGCGGTCTATGACCTCGAGAACATGGGGCTGCCCTTCTCGAGGACGCCTGACGGCCTCATCGACCAGCGCCGCTTCGGCGGCCACACCAGGAACTTCGGCGAGGCGCCCGTGCGCAGGGCCTGCTACGCGGCCGACAGAACGGGCCATATGATCCTGCAGACTCTCTATCAACAGTGCATTAAAAACAACGTAGCCTTCTTCAACGAGTACTTCGTGGTCGATCTCGTCATGGACGGGGGCGTCTGCAAGGGCCTCGTCGTCCTCGAGCTGAAGACCGGCGAACTGCATACGATCAAGTCCAAGGCCGTCATGCTCGCGACGGGCGGCTTCGGCAGGATGTTCAAGACCACTTCCAACGCCTACGCGAACACGGGCGACGGTCTGGCCCTGGCCCTCCGCAGAGGCGTGAGTCTCGAGGACATGGAGTTCTATCAGTTCCATCCCACGGGAATAGCGGGAATGGGCATCCTCATAACCGAGGCGGTGCGAGGCGAGGGCGGGATACTGAGAAATAGGCATGGGACTGCATTCATGGAAGAGTACGCGCCCAAGCTCCGCGACCTAGCCCCCCGCGACCTCATCAGCAAGGCTATCTTGAGCGAGCTCAAGCGCGGCAACGGCATGCGCGGCGACAAGCAGATCGACGACTACGTCCTCCTCGACGCTACCAAGCTAGGCAAGCAGGCGGTCGAGGAGAAGATCCCCGACATCGCCGAGTTCTGCCGCGTCTACCTCAACATAGATCCGGTGACCCAGCCGATACCCGTCCAGCCTACCGCCCACTACGGCATGGGGGGCATCCCTACCGATCTTCACGGGCGCGTCCATCGCGGAGGAGGGGAGGGCAGCTACCTGGGCCTCTACGCCGCGGGAGAGTGCGCCTGCGTCTCGGTGCACGGCGCCAACAGGCTGGGCACGAACAGCCTCGTCGACCTCGTCGTTTTCGGGCGGAGGGCGGGAAGGCACATAGCCGACTTCATCGCCAACGCCGATCAGGGCCACATCCCCGCGGGGAGCGACTCCTATTCGCGGGATAAAATCGCCCGCCTCAAGAGCGGCAAGGGCGTCCACGGGGGGGCGATCAGAGAGAGCCTGCAAAAGACCATGATGGAGAAGGTCGGCATAATCCGGACGGGCGAGGAAATGCGCGCTGCGATAGCGACGGTCGAGGACCTGCGCGACCAGTATCGCGAAGCGCGCGTACAGGACGGCAACGCCGCCTTCAACACCGACCTCCTCGAGCTCCTCGAGCTCGAGAACCTTCTCGACCTCTCTTACGTCACCGCCCACGCGGCGCTTCGGCGCGAGGAGTCGAGGGGCGGCCACACCCGAGCCGACTTCCCCGAGAGGGACGACGCGCGATGGCTCAAGCATTCGCTCGTCAAGCTGGCGGGGGGCCGTCTCGAGTCCTCGTATAAGGACGTCGATACGAGCCTATTCGCCCCAAAGCCGAGGGTATACTGATGCGCATAACCTTCACGATTCAGCGCTTCGATCCGGAGAAAGACGGCAGTCCCCATTTCGAGGATTTCGAGCTGGAGCTCGCGAGCGAGAGCAAGGTGCTCGACGGCCTCGTGCACATCAAGACCTATCTCGACGGCAGCCTCGCCTTCCGCAAGAGCTGCGCCCACGGCATCTGCGGCTCGGACGCGATGCTGATCGACGGCCAGGAGCGGCTCGCCTGCAAGACTCTCATGCGGGACTTAGGCGCGGCCGAGGGCTCCTCGATCCGGATCGAGCCGCTGAAGGGCCTGACGGTTCAGCGCGACCTCATGGTCGATCAGGAGAAATTCTTCACCGCCTATCGCTCGGTAAAGCCCTACCTCATCAATGACGAGGCGGCGGGCCCGAAGGAGAGAAAGCAAAGCCAGGCCGAGAGGGAGGAGATAGACGATGCCACCAAGTGCATCCTCTGCGCTTCATGCTATTCTGCATGCCCGGTCATTCGAGGAAAAAACCCCTCCTTTCTCGGGCCGGCGGCGGTGCTCAACGCCGCGCGCTTCATGTTCGACAGCCGCGACCATGGCACGGCCGAGCGTTTGCCCGTCCTGGATCGGCCGGACGGTGTCTGGGCCTGCGAGAATAAATTTCGCTGCACCCAAGTCTGTCCAAGAGGCATAAAGGTCACAAAAAGCATTAACTTAACCAAGAAGAGGATAGAGGGCCTGAAGAAATGAGATCTTCGGGAAGGTCGAAACAAAAAGGGGGCCGCCCGTGAAACTGATGGAATATCAATCGCGGCAGCTGCTCGTCGAGTACGGGGTGCCCGTTCCCGAAGCCGAGGTAGCCGATTCTCCCGAAGAGGCGTCGGCCGTCCAAGCGCGCCTGGGCGGCATGGTCGTCGTCAAGGCGCAGGTCCTCTCGGGCGGCAGGGGGAAGGCGGGCGGCGTCAGGATAGCCAGGACGCCGGAGGAAGCCGCCGCCGTAGCCGGCCGCATCCTGGCTCTCGAGATCGGCGGCATGCGCGTCCATAAAGTGCTCGTGTCGCGGGCCGTGAAGAGCGTCAAGGAATACTACCTGAGCGTACTCGTCGATCGGAGCTCCAAGGGCATCGAAGCGGTGTTCAGCGACAAGGGCGGGATCACCATCGAAGAGGCCGCGGCCGGCCATCCGGGAAGGATTCGGCATCTTAGGCTCGACCCCTTTGCCGGTCCGGACGAGGCGGCCTTCCTCGCCCTCATCGACCCGGAGCTCCTCGGGGCGGGCGACAAGGGAAGCGAGGTCGCGCGCAGCCTCTTCGAGATCACGCGATCGCTCTTCCGCCTCTGCGTCGAGAAGGATTGCAGCCTCATCGAGCTCAATCCGCTCTCCCTCGTCGAGGGAGGCAAGCTCGTCGCCCTCGACGCTAAGATCGTCATCGACGACAACGGCCTTCCCATGCACGACGAGCTCCTAAGCCTGGGCAACGCCGACGAGTACGGCGGCGACGAGATCGAGGCGCGCGAGGCGGGCTTAAGCTACGTCGGCCTGGACGGCAACATCGGCTGCATGGTGAACGGCGCGGGGCTCTCGATGGCCACGATGGACCTGATAAAATACTACGGCGCCGAGCCCGCCAACTTTCTGGACATCGGGGGCAGCTCCAACCCGGAGAAGGTGGTCAAGGCCTTCTCGATCCTGCTCAAAAAGAACGGCGTCAAGGCCATACTCGTCAACATCTTCGGCGGCATCACGCGCTGCGACGACGTGGCCAACGGCATCATCAAGGCGAAGTCGATGATTCAGATAGGCGTGCCGATCGTCATCAGGCTGATAGGCACCAACGATGTCAAGGCGAGAGAGATACTCAAAGAGGCCGGGATAGAGGCCTACAACGATCTCGGCGAAGCGATCAAGCGGGTGGTGGCCTACGTGGCTTGACAGGAAAGAGGTGAGAGCATGAGCATCTTGGTGGACGCGGACACGAAGGTCATCGTTCAGGGAATAACGGGAAGGGACGGTTCTTTCCATGCGAGGAGCATGCTCGAATACGGGACCAAGGTAGTAGGCGGCGTCACGCCGGGCAAGGGCGGGCAGAGCCTCGACTCGGTTCCGGTATTCGACAGCGTAGCCGAAGCGGCGCGCGCGACGGGCGCGAGCGCAAGCGTCATCTTCGTACCGGCGCGCTTCGCCTCCGCGGCGATGCGCGAGGCGGCGGACAGTCCCATCGGCCTCATCGTCTGCATCACCGAAGGCGTGCCCCTGGTCGAGATGGCGCAGAACTATAAATACGTCAAGGATCGAGGCAAAACCCTGATCGGGCCCAACTGCCCCGGCCTCATCTCTCCCGGCAAGTGCAAGATCGGCATCATGCCGGGTCCAATACACCTTCCCGGAGGCGTCGGCGTCATCTCGCGCTCGGGAACCCTCACGTATGAGATCGTCTACAACCTCACCAAGGCGGGCTTGGGCCAATCCACCTGCATCGGCATCGGGGGCGACCCCATCACGGGCTTGAGCTTCGTCGAGGTTCTCGAGATGTTCGAGAAGGACCAGGACACGAAGGCCGTCGTCCTCATCGGCGAGATCGGCGGCGAGGCGGAGGAAGAGGCGGCCGACTACATCAAGCGCGGCTTCTCGAAGAAGGTCGTCGCTTTTATCGCGGGAAGGACGGCCCCGGCCGAGAAGAAGATGGGGCACGCGGGCGCCATCATTTCCGGCAGCCGCGGAACCCCCGATTCCAAGATCAAGGCTTTCGGCGAGGCAGGCGTGAGGGTGGTGGACCGCCCGGACCAAATTCCCGAAGCCTTGCGGAACCGCTGACCCCGGGTCAGTAAGATGCTCAACAATAGCTTCGACCTGCTCGAGGAGCTCCTCTCCGACGGCGGCGCGGCCCTAGGCGCTGCGGCCGAGGCGCGCTCCCTGGACAATCGGCCCGAGGATTTTCACCCCAGAGCCTCCCGGGGCGCCGCCGCGTGTTCCGGCGAAGACGACCCCGCCTACAAGCAGAGCAGGGTGGAGAGCCTCCTGTGGGCCTACCGGGACGTGGGCTATCTCTACGCCGACCTCAATCCCCTCGGCGAATCCTACTCCGAGAAGTTCACCTCGCTGATCCAGGCTAAGGAGAAGAGCTACCATCACTTGAGCCTCGAGGAGTTCGGCCTTTCCGAGGGCGACCTCGAGGTCGAGTACTTCGCCGGCGGAGGCCTTCGCAGGACGCTGCCGCTCCGCGAGATCATCGAGGCTTTCCGGAGAGCCTACTGCGGCTGGGTCGGGCTGGAATTCCTCCACATCCAGAATAAAGACATGCGCGAGTGGATCATCTCCAGGATGGAGGACCCGGCCTACGCGATCCCCTTGACCGAAGGGCAGAGGCGGACCATCCTCGGGAATCTCGTCGAGGCCGAAGAGCTCGATCGCTTCCTGCAGAGGACCTTTATCGGCCAGAAGCGCTTTTCGCTCGAGGGATCGGAGGCCGTAATACCGGCCCTGCGCTTCATCATCGACGGCGCGGGATCGCGCGGGATCGATAGCGTCGTGATGGGGGCTTCCCACCGAGGGAGGCTGACCATCCTCGCCCAAATCGCGGGGAAGCCCCTCGAGGAGCTCTTTTACCTCTTCGAGGAGGGTTTCACTCCCGGGGTATTCGGCGGCTCGGACGACGTGAAGTACCACATCGGCTACTCGTCCACGCAGCTGAACCCGGACGGCTCCTCCGTGGCGGTCACTCTGTCGCCCAACGCGAGCCACCTCGAGTCCGTCGGCCCGATAGTCGAGGGAAGGGCGCGCGGCATGCAGGACCTCATAGGCGACGCGCACGGAAAGAAGGTCCTCCCCGTCATCGTCCACGGCGACGCCGCCCTCGCCGGCCAGGGTGTCGTGGCCGAGACATTCAACATGTCTCAGCTGCGCGGCTACGGCACGGGCGGCACGATACATGTCGTCATCGACAATCAGATAGGCTTTACCACTCCCTCCCGCGACGCCCACTCGAGCCTCAATTCCACCGACATCGCGAAGATGAACCCGGTGCCCATATTCCACGTCAACGGCGACAGGCCCGAGGCCGTCGTCCGCGTGATGAGGACCGCCCTGGACTTCCGCCAGGAGTTCGGCAGCGACGTCGTCGTCGATATCTTCTGCTACCGCAGGCACGGCCACAACGAAGGCGACGAGCCCTCCTTTACCCACCCCTTCATGTACGACCTCATCCAGGCCCATCCCTCGGCCGCCGCCCTCTATGGCGAGGAATGCGTCGCTTCAGGCCTCCTCTCGAAGAGCGACGCGGAGAAGATGCGGAAGGACTACGTCGCGAGGCTCGAGGCCGGCCTGGGCAAGGAGCGCGCGGCGGATGCCGTCGTAGAGAGCGCCGCGAGCGCGGGCGAAGGCGCCGCGCGCGGCGCTGAGGGTTCCGCCGAAGGCCGTCCTCGCGTCGAGACGCGCATCGACGAAGCGACTCTTTCGCGCATCGTCGAGGGCATCTCCGCCGTTCCCGCGGGCATGCACATCCACGACAAGCTCAAGTCTATCGTGGCCGGCAAGCTCAAGACCTTCAAGGAAAAGGGGCTTATCGATTGGGCCCTCGCCGAGGCCGCGGCCTTCGGAAGCCTCCTCCTCGAGGGAGTCCACGTTAGGCTCTCGGGAGAGGACTCCGAGCGCGGCACATTCTCCCAGCGCCACCTGGTGTGGTGGGAGGCCGGCGAGAGGACGAGTACCTTCTACATTCCTCTCGACAACATCGCGAAGAGTCAGAAGAAGATGGCCGTCTATGACAGCCCCCTCTCGGAGTTCGGAGTGCTGGGCTTCGAGTACGGCTATGCGGCGGAATACCGCGACTCTCTCGTGATGTGGGAGGCGCAGTTCGGCGATTTCAGCAACGGGGGCCAGGTCGTCATCGACAACTACATCATAGCGGCCGAGGCCAAATGGGGCGCGGCCAACGGCCTAGTCCTCCTCCTGCCGCACGGCTACGAAGGCCAGGGGCCGGAGCATTCGAGCGCCCACCTCGAGCGCTTCCTCCTGCTTTGCGCGGAGGGGAACATCCGCGTCGCCAATCCCACGACGAGCGCCCAGTACTTCCACCTTCTGCGCGCCCAGGCTAAGGATAAGGTCAAAAAACCCCTCGTCGTCATGACGCCGAAGAGCCTTTTGAGGCAAGCGGCCGTCCTCTCGCCGATCGCGGAGTTTACCGCCACTGGTTTTAGGCCCGTCCTGGAAGACCCTGCGTCGATGCGTGACGCCCAGGGTGCCGCGACCTCCCTCATCCTTTGTTCGGGCAAGATCTACTACGACCTCGCCCAAAGGCGAAAAGAGGCGGGACGGAAAGACCTCGCGATCCTCCGGCTCGAGGGGCTCTATCCCTTCCCCGAAGGCGAGCTGCGAGGACTCTTCGCGAAATACGGCGCGGCTGGCGGCCTAACCTGGGTGCAAGAGGAGCCCAAGAACAGGGGCGCCTGGAATTTCGTGCGCGACAATTTCGAAGCCTCCTTCCCCGACCTGCGCTTGAGTTACATCGGACGCAGGGCGAGCGCGAGCCCGGCGACGGGATCGCGCGAGAGGCACGCGAGCGAGCAGGCCGAAATCTTGGCGGCCGCCTTCTGCGAGAAGAAAGGGATGCGAAAATGAAGCAGGAAATCAAAGTCCCGAGCGTAGGCGAATCGGTCACGGCGGCACAGATAGCCGCCTGGCTAAAAAGAGAAGGCGAGCTCGTCCTTAAGGGCGACGCGCTCTACGAGCTGGAATCGGAAAAGGCGAGCATGACCGTGCCCTCGATCGAAGACGGCAGGCTCGAGATACTCGTAGCCGCGGGCGCCGAAGTGACGATAGGCCAGGTAATCGCCTACATCGATACCGATGTAAAAGCGGCGGCGATCGCGCCAAGGGCGGTCACGCCAAGGGCGGTCACGCCAAGGGCGGTCACGCCAGCGCCAGCGGCCGCTCCCGGCGCGGCTCCGGCCCCCGTCGCGGCTGCCGCGTCGCCGTCCGCATCCCTATCGAGCCCCGCCGAGGGCCTGACCCGCAGCCCCCTGTCGATGATGCGCAAGACGATAGCGAGGCGCCTCGTACAGGCCAGGCAGGAATCGGCACACCTCACAACCTTCAACGAAGTCGATATGACGAAGCTGATCGCCCTTCGTAAGTCCTTTGGCGAGGACTTTCAGGCCAAGTACAAGGCCAAGCTCGGCTTCATGTCCTTTTTCGTCAAGGCCGCCGTCGCGGCCCTCGCGCAGTTTCCTGTGGTGAACAGCCGCATCGAGGGCGACGAGCTCCTAAAGCCCGACTTCTACGATATCGGCGTCGCCGTGTCCACCGACCGGGGCCTCCTCGTGCCCGTGCTCCGGAACGCCGACAAAATGAGCTTCGGCGAGATCGAGGGCGCGTTAGCCGATCTCGCGGCGAGGGCGAGGGACAAAAGAATAGAGTTAAGCGAGCTTCAGGGCGGAACCTTCACGATAACCAATGGCGGTGTCTTCGGCTCGATGCTTTCGACGCCCATCCCCAACTACCCGCAGTCCGCCATACTGGGCATGCATGCGATTCAGCGCAGGCCGATCGCGGCCGGCGACGAGGTAGCGATCAGGAGCATGATGTACCTCGCCCTGACCTACGACCATAGGCTCATAGACGGGAGGGAAGCGGTGCTCTTCCTGATCAAGATCAAGGAATGCATCGAGGATCCCGAGCGACTCATTCTAGGTTTGTAGAAGCCCGCGAAGGGCGGAAGGGGCAGTCATGGAAAACGCCGCGTATTCGAAGGGGCTTGAGGGCGTCGTGGCCGGCGAGAGCGCCATATGCAAGATCGACGGGGAGAAAGGCACTCTGTCCTACCGCGGCTACTCGATCGCGGATCTCGCCGCCAACTCGAGCTTCGAGGAAGTGGTCTACCTCCTGCTGTACGGGAAGCTGCCGACCAAGTACGTCTTCGACGAGTTCCAGCAGCGCATGCGCGCTTCGCGGGCCCTCCATCCCAAAGTCGTGCAGATGATCAAGAACTTCCCCGAGGGCGGGAAGCCCATGGAGCTCCTGCAGTCGGTGATGGCCTACCTTTCGGGCTATGTCGAGCACAGGATCGACCACTCCGCCACCTGCAACTGCCGCTCCACCCTGCATCAGGTAGCCCAGCTCGCGACGGTGGCCGCGACCTACCATCGCTTCAAGCAGGGGCAGGACTACCTCGAGCCGAGGATGGACCTCTCGCACGGCGCCAACTTCCTGTATATGCTGCGCGGCCGGGAGCCCGACGAGGACGAGGGCAGGACCATGGACGCCAGCCTCGTCCTCCACGCCGAGCACGGCTTCAACGCCTCGACCTTTACCGCGCGGGTCGTGGCCTCGACCATGTCCACCTGCTACTGCAGCATAGCCGCCGCGATAGGGGCCCTCTACGGCTCCCTGCACGGCGGCGCCAACGAGAAGGTCTTCGACATGCTCGAGAGGATCGGCTCGGTCGACAAGGTCGAGGCATGGGTGGGCAAGGCCTTCGAGGAGGCCCAGAAGATCATGGGCATGGGCCACCGCATCTACAAGACCAAGGATCCCCGCTCCAAGATCATGGAGGACTTCCTCGAGGCCCTGTCCAAGAAGAAGGGCCACAGCGAGCACTTCGACATGCTCAAGAAGATAGAGGAGCTCGCGACCCCGCATTTCGAGTCCAAGGACAAGAAGATCTACCCCAACGTCGATTTCTACTCGGGCTCGGTCTACTACCTTCTGGGCATCCCCAAGTACCTCTACGTCCCCATCTTCGCCATCGCCCGCATCCCCGGCTGGCTCGCCCACATCCTCGAGCAGCGCGAGGGCAACAGGATCTTCCGTCCGGACAGCGTCTACACCGGTCCGGAGGACAGGCCCTACGAAAGCATGGATAAGAGGCAGTAGCCCTGGGCGTTCGCGCGGCTAGCCGCCCGTGTCGAACTGGGATACGACGCCCTTGAGCACGAGGACGATTTCCCCCAGCTGCCTGGTCCTCGTATTCATCTCTTCTATCTGGGCGCCGATTTCCGCGAAATTTCCGCTTAGGCTTTCGATGGCCGAGCTGTTTTCGGTAGAGGCCTTCGACACTTCGCCGAGGACTCCATTCATCCCGTCCGCGGCTTCCTTCATCCCGAGTGTCTTGCCGATGTTCCGGTCCGAGGCCGCTCGCAGGTCCCGCATCGTCCCGATGAGCCGCCCCGAGAGCTCCCGCAGCTGAGCGCTCGCCTCCGTGATGGAGAGGACCTGCTCTTCCGCGATCTCCCTCGTCGCGCCGATCGAGCCGATGCTCTCCTCGATCGCCTTGAGAATATTCGATACCAAGGCTGAGACGCTTTTGGCGGATTCGTCGGACTTATCGGCCAGTTTCCGTATCTCGTTCGCGATGACCTTAAAACCCTTTCCGGACTCTCCGGCGCGGGAGGCCTCTATGGCGGCGTTGAAGGCGAGGAGATTGGTTTGGGCCGTGATATCGCCGATGATGCCGATGATCGACCGTATCCTCTCGCTGTACTTGCCCATGGCGTCGATCTTCGTTCCCGTCAGGCTCACGTTTTGGCTGATAGTCCGGAGGCCCATGGCTTTTCCCTCGAAGAACCCGATCATCTCGGATAGCTTCCCGCCGATATCGGAGGAAATCGAGACCGTTTCCAACTGGCGCTTTTCCTCCAGAACGGTCGAATCCACCAGTTCCATGAGGTCATGGACCGAGAGCGCGCCGCGCTGAGCGGTTTCCGCCTCATGCGCGCTGCGCCCGACCATCTCGTGGATCGTCGAGAGGATATCGCGGCAGGCGAGGACTATCTCTTGATGGGCGATCTTGTACTCGTCGCTGAACCGCGTCAGCTCGGCGGAGCTCTGCATGAGCCAGAGCACCATGCTCCTCAAGTTCAGGGGCTCCGAATTGAAGGTGGCCACGGGAATGCCCTTCGCGATTCGCCGGTTGAGGATCGGCACCAGTTCGGGTATCCCGACGTAGGACGCGATCCCGTCGATGCCCTCTTTCGCCTCGCTCTCCAAAAGGCGTTCGGCGTCCTTGAGTACCTCGGCCTTGGGCCGCTTCGCCTGATTGAGCGTATGAAGGACGAGCTCGCCGTTATACGGACGAAGAATCTCGCCCGCATCGAGGATACCCGCCTTGACCTGCAGGAAGGCGCTGTTCCAATCCTCGAGGAAGACGACGATCCTGATTTTCCGGGGAGCCGCCTTCAAGCAGACCATGGCATCTCCGTCCCGGTCACCCTCGGCCAGGCGCCGTTTCGAGGCTTCGTCCCAGAATCGGCCGAGGTTCGCCTTCGTGACGAGCTCGAGGGGACTCAAGAGCCGCGGCTGGATCGGCTTCCACCCGACGACGATGTGATTGAAGACGTGCAGGACGGAATCGCGGCCTTGGGCGAATGTGCTGCAGACGAGGGACGCGGAGATCGATCCTTCCGCCAGCTTCGCGGCGATAGGGCCGTCCAGGTCGTGGCAGAGGAGGAAGACCTTGCCCGCGCGCGACGCATCCTCGAGCCCGGCGGCCGCGGCGGGAGCCATGGAATTGCCGGTTACGTATATCGCGTCCACTTCGCCCGCGATCTTCTTCACATAGGCTCGGACTTTCTCCTGGTCGGCCCCCGCCTCCAATGTCGCGCGAAGCTCGATCTTCGGGAACCTGTCGGCGAGGGTCGATACGAAGCTCCGGTAGCGCTGGGCCATGATGAGGACCCCGAGATTGGACGTGACGACGACGGCGACCCTGCCGCCGGAAGCCAGGCGCTCGCCGACCGCGGCGGCGCAGCGGCTGCCTTCGAGCCAGGCGTCGGTGCCGACGTAGCAGAGGCGTCGGAGAGGCTCGCCGGTCATTCCGTTAAAGCTATTCTCGACGGCGGCTAAGGCATCGAAGGCTTCGGCGGCGCGGGGGGGGACCTTTGCTTTAGGGCCTTCGAGTCTTTGATCGAGATCGCCGTACGAAACTTTTCCGAGTGCCTCCGATATTTTCAGGCATTCGGTAGAGAAAGCGAAGAGAAGGCGCTTGACCCTCGAGCGTTCAATAAGATAAAGGGCTAGAAAGACTGCGACAAGAACTAGCGAGGCCGACAATAGAGCGAAGGGAAACCACATATTCGGCCATTATATATCAAGAGGATGTTTATCGACATCCTATTCCTTCGCTCTTCAGGGGCTTCCGGAGATAAAGTTGTTGAGCATGCCTATCTGCGAAGCCTGTTCCGTGATGACGGTTTCTTGTACCTTTATTAGGGCCTTGACGACATCGCCGATGGAAATCACCCCCATGAGCTTGCCATTAGCGAGCACCGGGAGATGTCGTATGCGCTTTTCGGTCATCAGGGTCATGCAATCGGGAATCGATGTGTCCGGACTCACGTAGAGCACAGTTGAGGTCATGATTTCGCTCACTTTGGTGAGCTCGACCGATCGCCCGCCGCTCATGAGCTTGCGGGCGAAATCCCGTTCCGAGAAGATCCCCGCTATCTTGCCTCCCTTATCGATGACGAGGACTGCGCCCACATTGTGGACGGCCATCACCTTGAGCGCCTCGCTCAGGGTCGCGTCCGGGCCCACGCTGATGATCTCGTTCCCCTTGGTTCCGAGGATGCTCCTTACTTTCTCCATCGTGGCCTCCTTCGCCGAATAGGCGATCGATTACTCTATAGATTAGCGCTTCGCGCCCTCAAGCACAAATCTTTGCCGGCCACGACTCGCCGCCTTGCCGGTCATGGACCTGCCCCTGGCACCGGCGCTTTCCAGAGGACCTTGGGCGAAATCTCCGCGAGCGTCGCTGCTCCGGTCATCTTCATCGCCTTCCTTAGGTCGGAGGCCAGCATCTCCATCTGCGCGCGAACGCCATCTTCGCCGCCGCCCACCGCAGCCCTCACCATGTCGCGGCCGACGAGGACGGCGTTCGCCCCGAGGGCGAGCATCTTTAGGACATCGTAGCCGGTCCGAACGCCGCCGTCCGCGACGATGAGCGCCTTGCCGCCGATCCGCGCGACCACCGAGGGAAGGACTTCGGCGGTGCCCGGACTGTGGTCGAGCACCCTGCCGCCGTGGTTCGAGACCACGACGACTTTCGCGCCCGCCTCCACGGCCGCTTCGGCGTCTTCGGCGCACATCACGCCCTTGACGACGAAGGGGAGAGAGGTGGCGGCCGCAAGCTCGCGCAGCTCCGGAACGGACTTTCTGAACACGGGCTGGCCGTGGGCATTCATCGCGTAAGAGCCATGACCGTCCACGTCCACGCCCACGGCCGCGCAGCCGAGTTTTTCGGCCTTCTCGAAAAAGCGCTTAATGGCGTCCTGCGAGCGCGGCTTGACGATCTGCACTCCCCAGCCGCCCGCCTCGGCGATCGCCTCGATCCCGTAGGGGGCTTCGAATGAATAATTGAAGGAGTCGCCGCGCCAGCCCAGGCTGCCGGCCGCCTTGCATCCTCGCACGACGGAGCGGCAGAAATCGGCTTCGGTTATGACGCCTTCGCCGCCGAAGCTGTTCACCCCGGAGACGCTCGCGCCCATGATCGGCATGGCGAGCTCGCGGCCGAAGAAGGAGAAGCGGCAATCCGGCGAAAAATCGGGGCCGATGAGGAGGGCTTTGAGCTTGAGCTCGGCGAGAGCCTTGATATTGTTGGCGAAGGAAGCGCCCGTGCCGGGTCCGCCCATGCCTATCGGGGAGCCGTATGAATTTCCCTGGCAGATCCTCGTGTCCAGGCCGTCGCAGATCTTGTAGGCCGCGCAGAAGCCCTTTAGCTTGGTCCGCGCGGCATCGCGCGCCTCCTCCACCGATATCCTCGACTCAGCCATGGCGCCGACCCCCTCGTAACCCGTGATAGCGGCCTCGATTATATATCAGCTTGCCCTGGCGATGAGTAGGCCTGTACATTAGGCGGGGGGGATCAGAGATGGACTATAGGATCGAGCGAGACAGCATGGGCGAAGTCCGCGTCGCCGCCGACAAGTTCTGGGGCGCGCAGACGCAGCGCTCGCTGGAGAATTTCCGCATCGGACGCGAAACGATGCCTATAGAAGTGATTCTCGCGCTGGCGTCCATCAAGAAAGCCTCGGCCCTCGCGAACGGCCGATTGGGCGAGCTGCCCGAGGACAAGGTAGCGGCCATCGTCGGAGCCTGCGACGCCGTCCTGCGCCGGGAGCTCGACGCTCACTTTCCGCTGTCGGTTTGGCAGACCGGTTCGGGCACCCAGACTAACATGAACGTCAACGAGGTCATCGCCAACTACGCGAGCTCCAAGGCCGGCCAGGCCCTCGGCTCCAGGAAACCCCTGCACCCCAACGACGACGTCAATAAGTCCCAGTCAAGCAACGACGTCTTCCCCGCGGCCATGCAGCTCTCGGCGGCGATGAAGGTCGAGGGGCAGCTTCTGCCCGCGGCGCGCGCTCTTCAAGCCAGCCTCGCGGCCAAGGCCGTCGAGTATCGCGGCATCGTCAAGACCGGGAGGACCCATCTCCAAGACGCCGTGCCCATCAGCCTCGGCCAAGAATTCTCGGGATATGCCGAGCAGCTGCGCCTCGGCATAGGGAGGATAGAAACGGCCCTGGAAGGGACCATGTTCCTGCCCCTGGGCGGGACTGCCGTCGGTACGGGCCTCAATGCGCCCAAGGGCTTCGACATCCTCGCCTGCGAGGAGCTGGCCGCCCTCACGAGTCTGCCCCTGAGGCCCGCGCCGAATAAGTTCGCCTACATGGCGGCCCACGACGACCTCGTCAACCTATCGGGATCGCTCAACGCCTTGGCCGCCTCGCTCATGAAGATCGCCAACGACCTTAGGCTCCTCGGCTCGGGCCCGAGGTGCGGCCTCGGCGAGCTTCTCCTTCCCGAGAACGAGCCGGGCTCCTCGATCATGCCGGGCAAGGTAAATCCCACTCAAGCAGAGGCGATGACGATGGTCTGCGCCCAGGTCTTCGGCAATCACTCGACCATCACCTTCGCGGGGGCCTCGGGCAACCTCGAGCTCAACGTATTCAAGCCCGTCATCGCCTACAACCTCTTGCAGTCGATAGACCTCCTCGCCGGCGCGATGGCTAGCCTGGACGAGCGCTGCGTCAGGGGCATCAGGGTCAACGAGAAGAGGATAGGGGAGGATCTGGCCAGGAGCCTGATGACGGTGACGGCGCTCAACCCTCGAATCGGCTACGACGCGGCAGCGAGGATAGCCAAGCTGGCCCACGAGAAGGACCTCACGCTGAGGCAAGCGGCCGTGGAGCTGTCGATCCTGTCAGGCGAAGAGTTCGATGAGTTGGTAAGGCCCGAGCTTATGTTGTGACTTTAGCCCGCGCTCGAGCCGTTGTCTAAGTCCGACTCTTTGCCGCCGAGCCTGCGGAAGGCCGTTTCCTTATCCTGTACCATGCGGCCGATGTCGGAGATGCGGCCCAGCAACTCGACCACCGAGGGCGAGTCGGCGGCCAGGCTCGATTCTTTACGCTCGGCGAAGGCCGCGTAGGTCTCCGCCCCTAGCCGAGCGGTGAGCTTTTCGGCTTGAGCGCGAAGCTGGACAACCTCGACCTTGAGGACTCCCATCTCGCCCCAGGTTTGAGCCTGGGCCGCCGCTTTGGACACGATGTCCCGCGAAGCCTCTAATCCCTTGTTAATCATGTCGCGCATTGTGTCGGAGAATTCCATGCCGTCAAGATACTTTCTGCGCGTGGATGTATCAAGCATTTTTACGTATAAAAATACAATTCTATCCTTGACAGATATGGGTTGCCCTACTATATCCTGTAGTTGGTTTTTGCCACGACCCTAGATATAGTAGAGAAGTGGCGCGCAATTTTATGTCAAATAGGGCGTGCGATGCGTTGTCCCCACTGCGGAAGCCTAGACGACAAAGTAATAGATAGCAGAACTCTCGCCAATGGCGAGAGCATCCGTCGCCGCAGAGAATGCACTTCCTGCGGCCTCCGCTTCACCAGCTACGAGCGAATAGAGGAAAAGCCGCTAATGGTGGTCAAGCGCGACGGGCGGCGGGAGCCCTTCGAGCGAGCCAAGCTCGAGCGGGGCGTCATCCGCGCCCTCGAGAAGCGTCCGGTATCCCAGCTCAGCATCGAAAACCTCGTCAATGAGATCGAGGACGAGGCCGCGCAAAAGGGGAAGACCGCCAACGAGATCCCCAGCGTCGAGCTCGGCGAGATGGTGCTGCGGCGCTTGTACGCTTTGGATAAAGTAGCCTATGTGCGCTTCGCCTCGGTATATAGAAAGTTCGAGACGATGGCCGAGTTTCTCCGCGAGGTCGAGCATGTTGAAGAAGGCGGAGCGGAGGGAGGGCGGTGATGGCCGGACAGCAGATTTTTCCCGAATGGAAGACCGTCCTCGGTACCGCGCCCCATGAGCTTCAGCCGACGCGCCATGTCGTCAAGCGCTCGGGCGAAGTGCATCGCTACGACAGGGCGAAGATCGAGGCCGCGGTCGCAAAGGCCTTCGAGGCCGTCGGCTCGGTTCCCGAGTCGCTAAAGCGGGTCGTCGATCTCGTCGAACTCCGGCTGCGCGAGCTCATGTCCTCTCGTCATCCCAACTCGATACCCGCCATCGAGGAGATACAGGACCTCGTCGAGACGGCCCTCGTCGAGGCGGGCGAGGCCAAGGCCGCGAAGGCCTACATCATCTACCGCGCCAAGCACGAGGCGATGCGCGACGCGGCCCGCCTCATGCTGGACATCAACACCACGATGGACGGCTACCTCTCTCAGGCGGATTGGCGGGTCAAGGAGAACGCGAACGTCAATTACTCCCTGGGCGGCCTCATCCTTCACAATTCCGGCACCATCATCGCCAATTACTGGCTCAAGAACATCTATCCCGAGGAAATAGCCGCGGCTCACCGCGACGCCGACCTCCACATCCACGACCTCTCGATGTTCTCGGGCTATTGCGCGGGTTGGTCCCTGCGCCAGCTCATAGCCGAGGGCCTGGGGGGCATCCCCGACAAGATCAGCTCGAAGCCCGCCTCGCACCTATCCACGCTCGTGCAGCAGATGGTCAACTTCCTCGGCGTCCTCCAGAACGAGTGGGCGGGCGCCCAGGCCCTCTCTTCCTTCGACACCTATATCGCCCCTTTCGTCAAAAAAGACGCGATGAGCGAAACCGAAGTACGCCAGTGCATGCAGAGCTTCCTTTTCGGGGTCAATACGCCGAGCCGCTGGGGCAGCCAAGCGCCCTTCACCAACGTCACCCTCGATTGGACCTGCCCCGCCGATCTCCGCGGCAAGGAGGCCGTAGTCGGCGGCAAGGGGACGGGCTTCTCCTACGGCGACTGCCAGGCCGAGATGGAATGCGTCAACAAGGTCTTCATCGAGCTCATGCTCGAGGGCGACGCGATGGGCCGCGGCTTCCAGTATCCGATCCCCACCTACAACGTGACGAAGGACTTCGACTGGGATTCGCCCAACGCCAGGCTTCTTTTCGAGATGACGGCGAAGTACGGCACGCCTTACTTCCAGAACTTCATCAGCTCCGACCTCGACCCCGGCGACGTCCGCTCGATGTGCTGCCGCCTCCAGCTGGACAAGCGCGAGCTGCGAAAGCGCGGCGGCGGCCTATTCGGCTCCGACGAGCTCACGGGCTCCGTGGGCGTCGTCACGATCAACTTGCCGCGGATCGGCTACCTCGCCAAGGGAAGCCGCGGGCGAAGCTCGCGCTCCGACCTCTACTCGCGGCTCGACGGCCTGATGGACCTGGCCGCGCGCTCGCTCGAGATAAAGCGCAAGGTGATAACGAGGCTCCTCGAGGGGGGCTTGTTCCCCTACACGAGGCGCTACCTCGGCGGCTTCGACAATCATTTCAACACCATCGGCCTCGTGGGCATGCACGAATGCTGCCTCAACTTCCTCGGCCTGGGCATCGAGACCCCCGAGGGCCGCGCCTTCTCGCTCGAGGTTCTGGCCCATATGCGCGAACGCCTCCAAGACTATCAGGTGAAGACCGGCCAGCTCTTCAACCTCGAAGCCACGCCGGCCGAATCGACGAGTTACCGTCTGGCGAAGCACGACAAGGAGAAGTGGCCCGAGATACAAACCTCCGGAGGCGACGGCCTGCGAGGGGGAGAACCCTACTACACGAACTCTAGCCAGCTCCCCGTGGGCTTCAGCTCGGACATCTTCGACGCCCTCGACCACCAAGAGGAGCTCCAGGCTTCCTATACGGGAGGAACGGTGTTCCACGTCTTCCTCGGCGAAGCCCCTGATGATTGGCGCGCGGTGCGCGATCTCGTGAAGGCGATCGCGTCCAACTACCGCGTGCCCTATTTTACGATCTCGCCGACTTTCTCGATCTGTCCCGTGCACGGTTACCTCGCCGGAGAGCATTTTTCCTGTCCGCGCTGCAAGGCCGAGAAGGAAGAGAGGCTCAGGGGCGAGATTCGGACTCTCGAGGCCGAGCTGATCGCCACGTAAACAAATGCACGATAGGGGGAGGGGAACATATGACGGATCGCAAGGTTATCGAGGCGCGCATCGCGGAGCTTAGGGGCGAGCTCTCGCGGGCGGAGGGGACGCCTACCGAGGTGTACAGCCGCATCGTCGGTTACTACCGTTCGGTGCGCAATTGGAACGCGGGCAAGCGGGAGGAGTACAATCAGCGCCTCGCCTTCTCCATGCCCGCGGCTTCGGCGGCGATCAAAGCGCCGCCGCCCGAGCTCGGTCCGGGCGGCGCCCGTCCGGCCGCCGTCGCGCTACAGGGCGACGCGAGCCTCCGCGACGGGGTTCTCGTGTTCACGCGGGAGGCATGTCCCAACTGCTCGCCCGTTTCCAATTATGTCATCGCCTCGGGCATGAAGGCGGTCTTCGTGGACGTCGACCGCGACGAGGGCCTCGCCCTCGCCCGTAATCTCGGGGTCATGGCGACGCCGACCGTGCTCGGCATGGACGGCGAGGGCAGGGAGTCCTTCAGGGCCTTCGACGTGACGGGCCTGCGCACGAGCCTAGAGAAAAACCTCGTCGCGCTCGCTTGACCGGTGTCGCCTATATCAAGACCAGCCTCATCGATTTTCCGGGGAGGCTGGCTTCGGTTCTTTTCTTGCCCGGCTGCGATTTCCGCTGCCCCTATTGCCATAACGCCGCTCTCGTGGATCCGGCTGCCATCGGAGCGGAAGGCGCGAGCCCCGGCAGCTCGGGAGGCCTTGCGCCGATGGGGGAGTTCCTGGAATTCCTCGATAAACGCAAGTCTTTGATTTCGGGCGTCGTCATCTCGGGCGGCGAGCCCCTCGTTCACGAGGAGGCGCCGAGGATCGCGCGCGCAATCCGCGAACGGGGACTGGCCGTCAAGCTCGACACGAACGGCTCTTTCCCCTCGCGGATCGCCGAGGTCGGCGCCGACTATGTCGCCCTGGACTTCAAGACCGCCCCCTCCGCCTATGGCCGCGTCGCGCCCGCCCTGGCCGACGCCGGCGAGCGAGTCCTGGAATCCATCGCCTATCTGCGCTCCTCCGGCACGCCCTTCGAGATTCGCATAACCTGTGCCCCCGGCATCGCGGGGGCGCAGGAGATCGAGGAGATGGCGAATGCGCTCGAGCTTGAGGACGAGGTGCTGCTACAGGACTTTAGGCCAGGGGGCTGCCTCGATCCCGGATGGGACGATGTGGCGCCATATCCACGCGAAGCGATGGAACGGCTCCTCGCCATCGTCAGTCGCCGCGCTCCCTTCGCGCGGATGCGCGAATCCCGTAACGAGGGTAGGATGTCAAGCTGAATGGCATTCCGTCTTGGCAGCGCAGAGAGCCTTTCCGCCTTTCACCCCCTCGTCCGCGAGTGGTTCCTCTCCCGCTACGGCGAGCCGACCCCCGTGCAGGCTGCCGCCTGGCCCCTTATCGCCGGCGGCTCTCACGTCCTCGCCCTAGCTCCCACGGGCTCGGGCAAGACCCTGACCGCCTTTCTGGGGGCGATTTCTCGGATAGCGTCGCTCGAGATCCCGTCCGACCGGCTATCCGTCCTCTATGTCTCCCCGCTGAAGGCCCTCGGGGAAGACGTTAGGCGGAACCTTGACTCGCCGATCGCCGAGCTCGCCGAGCTGTTCCGCGCTCGAGGGGAGAGCTGGCCGGGCATCCGGGCCGCTACGCGCAGCGGCGACACGAGCCAGACGGACAGAAGGCGAATGCTCCGTTCGCCTCCCTCCATCCTCGCGACCACGCCCGAAAGCCTGGCACTCATGCTGGATTCGCCCTCGTCGCGGGCCATGCTCGCCGATGTCAGGCTTCTGGTACTCGACGAGATACACGTCCTCGCCGGAGATAAACGCGGAGCGATGCTAGCCTGTTCGGTCGCTCGTCTCGCCCTCCTCGCGGGAGAGTTCCAGCGCGTCGCCCTCTCGGCCACAGCGAGGCCAGTCGAGGCGATAGCCGATTTCGTGGGCGGACGGGAGCTCCTCCGCCATCAGGACGGCATGATCGAGTACCGGAGGCGCCCCGTATCCATCGTCGCGCCCGCATCGGAAAAGCGCATCGAGCTCGCGGTCGAATGGCCGGAGGTCGATCCGGTCGCCGCATCGAAGGCAGGCGCGGGTTCAGGTCCACGCTATACGCAGCTCGCCAGAGGCGAGCTCCAACAATCAACTTCCTCTCAGTCAGCGTCCGAAGGGCGCTACGCGGCGATCATTTCCGAGATAGCTCGCAAGATAGGGGTCTCGCGCGGCATCCTCGTATTCACGGACTCGCGGCGCCGCGCGGAGCGCATGGCCTTCCTCGTCAACGAGGCGAAGGGAGAGGGCGCGGCATGGGCCCATCACGGCTCCCTTTCCAAGGAAGTGCGGCGCGTCGTCGAGGAGCGCTTCAAGGCCGGAGAGCTGGGCTGCGTCGTGGCGACCGCCTCTCTCGAGCTGGGGATAGACATCGGGAGCGTCGATGAGGTCATACTCGCCGGCTCGCCCCCCACGGTGGCCTCGGCGCTCCAGAGGATAGGACGATCCGGCCACGGCGTAGGCGAGGTTTCCAGGGGGACTCTCTATCCTTTCCACGGGATGGACCTCGTCCTGGCGGCGGCGACGGCGAAAGGAGTGGCACAGCGGGCGGTGGAGGAGACCAGACCCATCTCCTGCCCCCTCGACGTGCTCGCGCAGGTCCTCCTGGAGTTGGCGGCCGAGGGGCCGCATACTGTTCAGGCCCTCTACGAAATAGTCTTGTCCTTCCCGCCCTTCGAGAGCTTGCCCCGACCTCTCTTCGACTCGACTTTGCGGATGCTCGCGGGCAAGTACTCGCTCTCCCGTCTGCGCGAGCTCGAGCCGAGGATAGCGATAGACGCCGCGACGGGGGCAGTCCTCGCGTGTAAGGGGGCGAGAGGCCTCTTGTTCTCGTCGGGGGGGACTATTCCGGATCGCGGCCTCTTCAGCCTACGCGTCGCGGGCTCGAAGGTGAGGATCGGCGAGCTCGACGAGGAGTTCGTCTGGGAGAGGAAGGCGGGCGAAGTCTTCACCCTCGGCGCCCAGGCATGGCGGATAACCGAGATCGGCAGCGAGGCCGTAATCGTCGTGCCCGCCGCTTCCGATCCCGATATAGTGCCGTTCTGGAAGGGCGAAGCGCGCTTTAGGAGCCCCGAGACGAGCTCGCGCGCCCTCGCCTTGCTGGATGAGTTAGGCGAGCTCGACGAGGAAGGCGGCGCAGCCGCCCTCGTGTCGGGCTATGGCTTTTCGGCCGCGGCGGCGGGGGCCTGCGTCCGCTTCGTCGCCGCGCAGAAGGCCGCCGGGTCCGGACTCGCGTCGCTGCCGCTCACACGCCGCCTAGTCCTCGAGGAGCATGTCGAGGCCGGGTCGAAGGGCGACTGGAACAGGCTCGTCCTCCATACCCTGCGCGGCCTTGCGATCAACGAGCCGCTGGCCCTCGCCCTCGCGGCCGCGATAGAAGAAGAGTGCGGGCTGCCCGTTCAACGGCTAACGGACGATGACCTTATACTCCTCGTAATACCGAAGGTGGAAGGCTTCGATCCGGTCTCCGCATTCATGCGCTCCTTCCGCTCCTTCGCCAAGGGAGACTCCCTGGACCGGCTCGTTCGCGCGAGCCTCGAGGGCTCGGGGATATTCGGCGCTCAGTTCCGCGAGAACGCCGGTCGGGCCCTTCTCCTGCCGAGGGGCATGCCGGGCAAGCGTACGCCTCTGTGGATGACGCGCCTTCGCGCGAGAAAGCTTTTCGAGGCCGTCCGCGGCAGGGCCGATTTTCCCGTCATCGTCGAGACTTGGCGTTCCTGCCTCGGGGATCTCTTCGATCTCGAGGGCGCCAGGGCGCTCGCGGCCGGCGTCGCGGAAGGCCGTGTGGAGATCTCGGCCTTCTCGAGCAGGGCGCCCTCGCCCTTCGCCCGCGAGGCCCTGTGGAAGGAGATAGGCGAGAACATGTACCGAGGGGACGAGCTCCGATGGAAAGCCTCTTCGTCGGTATCGGACAGGGCAATAGCCGAAGCCCTGCGCTCCGCGCGACTGCGTCCGCGCCTCGATCCCGGCCTAGTCGCGGATTTCGAGTCTCGCCTCAAGCGCCTTGTTCCGCTCTGGGCTCCCGACGGCCTCATGACGCTCGCGGAATGGGCAAGGGAGCGCGTCCTTATCCCGGTCTCCGAGTTGCCGGCTATCCTGGCCTCGGGCGGCGCCCTTCTCGCGACGGCGCTGGAGGACGACCCGGATTGCGGCGGCAGGCTGCTCCGACTGACTCTCCCCGGGGCCGCCGAGGAAGTCCTGGTCCACGCGGAGCGCGCGCGCTCCCTCGAAGCCGATCCTGTTTCGCACATCGCGGAATGGCTTCGGCGCGAGGCGGCGGTGACGCCGTCGCGCATCGCGTCCCTTTTCGGCGTCTCCGGCGCAGAGCTCGACGGCGCCTTGGACGATCTCGTAGAGGATGGAACCGTCGTCGCCGACTTGCTGATCGAGGGCTCCGAGGCCGAATCCGTCATAGACGCGCAAAACCTCGAGATACTGCTCAGGCGCGCCAGATCGGCCGCCAGGCCCGCGGTCGAGGCGAGGCCGCCCGGGGACCTCGCAAGGCTCGTTTTTTCCGTTCAGGGCCTGGGATCGACCGCAGGCCTGCGCCGGCCTGCGGTCGGACGAGCCGCGCTGGAGGGCGCTCTCGAGGCGCTCGCGGGAACGGCCGCGCCCGCGGCGCTCTGGGAGGAAGAGCTCCTCCCGGCGCGCGTCGCGGGCTATCGAGGCGCCGACCTCGACTCAGTCTTGGCTTCCACGCCCTGGCAGTGGTTCGGCCTCGGCAAGGCCCGCATCTCGCTCTCCCGAGTGGATGACCTCGAGCTCTTCCTTCCTCGCTCTAGAGATTCATCGCAGCTCCTGAGCGAGGGAGGGGAGAGCCTCGATTTCTGGGCGATTCGGGAGCGCGCGGGCCTGTCGTCGGCCGAGGCGGCGCGCGCTCTGTGGGCCGAGGCATGGAAGGGCCTCGTCGCCTCCGATTCGTTCCGCGACATTCGCGAGGGCGTAGCGAACGGATTCGGCGCCGCTCTCGGCGGATCGCCCGAAGCCGAAGAGCGCCTCCCCTACGGCGTGCCGAGGAGGGTGCCGCGAGCCTTGCGAGAAAGATGGCGGGGCGGGGCGCCGATGAGCGGCACCTGGTTCGCTCTCGAACTTTCCGACGAAGGGGATACGGACGAGAGCGATGTCCTGGACGAGGCCTCCCTGGACAGCGCACGGGTCAGGATCCTCGCATCGCGCTACGGTCTTCTATGCAGGGATATGCTCGAGCGCGAGGAGAAAGGCATGCGCTGGGGCGATCTTTTTCCCGCGATGCGCCGCCTCGAGCTCGCGGGGGAGCTCCTCGCCGGCCGTTTCTTCGAAGGCGTCGAGGGGCCGCAATTCCTCGATCCCGCAGTCTTCTCCGCCTTCGCGGCCTTGGGCCGCGACATCGAAGTGGCCGCCGCGGAGCGCGGCTATGGGCCAGTTTGGATAAACGCCCTCGATCCGGCCGCCTCCGCCCTCTACGCCGCAAGCGAGCGCCAGACCCTCCTGCCCCCACGACTGGCCGCCAACAGAATCTGCGTGGATAGGGGACTCGTCGTGGCCGCCTCGACGCGTTCCTACCGCGAGCTCGCCCTCGACCTCGCGGCCGATGATCAGCGCCTTCCCGCCGTTCTCGGGCTTTTCCGCTCGGCGCGTGAACGGGACCTTCGGCCCGAGCATCGCGTGATCGTGGATCGAATCAACGGAGAGGCGGCCGGCCATTGCTCCTACTCGGACGCGCTGCGCGCAGTCGGCTTCGAGGCCGACCGGGGGCGCATGGTCCTATGGTGATCCGATTCGTCCGCATTGCAGCGCGTCGGCCGCTCCTTCGTTCGGCCCGGAGTACAGGCTACTCTTCCTCTTCCTCATGCACCTTGAAGGACTGAGCCGCCTTGATGACGTCCTCGGCGATCTTTCCGGTGATCGGGGCGTAATGGTCGAAGTCGGCCTCGAATGCGCCGGTTCCGCTGGTCATCGAGCGGAGGTCGATCGCATAACGCAGGAGTTCGGCCTGGGGGGCCTGCGCGTCGATCTCCACGATGCCGCCGCCCAATGGGTTCTGGCCGGAGATGCGGCCGCGCCTGCCCGAGAGGTCCGACATCACGTCCCCGAGGTTTTTCTCCTCGGCGAAGACGCGGAGGTTCATCACGGGCTCGAGGAGGACGGGGTTGGCGTTCCGCGTCGCCTCGCGGAAGGCTCCGCGGGAAGCGATCTTGAAGGCCATCTCGGAGGAGTCGACGGCGTGTTCCTTTCCATCGGTTATCGTCGTCTTGACGTCGACCACCGGGTAGCCCGCGACGACGCCCATTTCCATGGCTTGATGCACGCCTTTCTCTATGCCGGGGATGAAGCCCTTGGAGACCGACTGGCCGAACAGCTTGTTCTCGAACTGGTAACCCACCCCCCGTTCTAGGGGCTCGACCTCGAAGACGACGCGCGCGTACTGGCCGTGGCCGCCGGTCTGCTTCTTGTGCGTGTACTCGGCGCCGGACTTTTTCGTGATGGTTTCGCGGTAGGCCACGCGGGGCATGCGGGTCTCCGCGACGATCTTCGATCCGTTCTTGATCTTCTCGAGGATCATGCTTATCTGGAGCTCGCCCATGCCCGCGATGACGGTCTCCTTGGTTTCGGCGTTGAAATGCACTTGGAAGGTCCGGTCTTCCTCGGCCGCCTTGATGAGGTTCTCGTTGAGCTTGTCCTCCTCCTTCTTGTTGACGGCCGAGATGGCGAGGGTATGGACCGGCGTCGGGAGGCGCAGCTTGTGAAAGGCGAAGGGCTTGTCGTAGGCCGAGATCGTGTCGTTAGTCTTGAGATCGACGGCCTTGGCGATTATGCCGATATCGCCCGCGACTATCTCGTGGACATCCTCGAGCTTTTTGCCCTGGAGAGTGTAGAGCTTCCCCAGCCTCTCCCTGCGGCTGTCGCGTACATTGATGATTTCCATGTCGGGGAGGAGCTTGCCCGTGATTACCTTGACGTAGGAAAGGCGTCCGGAGAATTGGTCTATCTGAGTCTTTATGACGAGGGCGGCGGCCGGTTTGGAGGGATCGACGGTCACATCGATTTCAGTCCCCTCGTGGTTTTTTACCGGCTCGGCCGCGAGCTGCATCGGGTTCGGGGCGATGGCGGAGATGAAGTCGAGGAGAGCGGCGGTGCCTGCGTTGCGCGAACCCGCCCCCGCGAAGGCGGGGACGATACCGCCTGCCGCAAACGCTTCCTTGAGGCCTAGCAGCGTCTCTTCCTGCGAGAGCTCGCCTTTGTCCAAATACTTCTCCATAAGCGCGTCGTCGCCCTCGGCAGCCGCCTCGAAGAGTTTGGACCTGCATTCTGCGACAGCTTGGGCCATGTCGGCGGGCACGGGGCCGGCGGCTTCCTTCTGGTCGTGCGAGGCGGGGACGGCGTATGCCACGCCATTGAGGACGTCCACGACGCCCTTGAACGCGCTCCCCTCGCCCATTGGGATCGTGATGGCGACCGGCGCGACGTTGAACTTGTCCTTTACGTCGTCGAGGGCGCTTTGGAAAGAGGCCCTCTCCTCGTCGAGCTTGGACGCGAATACCATCCTCGGCTTCTTGCGCCCCTCTAGGTTTCGCCAAAGCTTGATGGTCTCTATCTGCACGCCCGTCTTGGCGTCTATCATCACGAGGGCGGACTCGCAAGAACGGAAGGCGAGGATGACGTCGCCGACGAAGTCCGACGAGCCGGGCGTATCCAAGAAATTTATCTTGACGTCTTTGTTCGAGACGTGAGTAAGAGAGGCGTGGATTGAAATTTTTCGCGCGATCTCGTCCTCGCCGTAATCGCTGGCCGTCTTTCCCGAATCGATCGTCTCCGGCTTGGCGATGCTTCCGCCTTGGAATAGGAGATGCTCGAGCAAGGTGGTCTTGCCCGTGCCGCCGTGACCGGCTATGGCCACGTTCCGGATGAGGTCGGTCGAATTCGCCATAATCGCTCCTTAGTAGTAGTGCGCTGCTGTGTATACCTAGAAGGAAAGGTAAACCGAGGTATTATAAACTGCCGACCTAAGGTGTCAACAAAAAACTAGACCGACCTTGACAAGGACGAGAGGCGCGGACTAACGTCACATGAAGAATCGGGACGTAGCCTAGAGGCTAAGGCGTCAGCTTTGGGAGCTGAAGATCGTGGGTTCAACTCCCACCGTCCCGAAGCGCCGCACCGCGTCAAGCATCGCTCAAAAGCCCAGCTCACCGAGTCCGTCATCGCGATGTTCGCTAGGGATCATAGCTCAACAGGATAGAGCAGCTGCCTTCTAAGCAGCAGGTCGGGGGTTCGAGCCCCTCTGGTCCCGCTTACTGACCCGGCAACTTAATATTTGCGACGTCGTCGCAAAAAGCCTTAGCCGTCGCCTTTACGAATACCTGCGCTAGTAAGGCGACATGCTCCGCATGTCGCGAATCCAAAGAAGGTTTCGTGTAAAGGCCTTCGTGGCGACATTCCCTTTGGTCATGTCGCCTTATTAGCGAAGGCCTTAATAACTTGACAAGCGGCTCCGTAGCGCAGATTCTATATTATTAGTTCGATACGCAGCGAGCGGAGAGCACGGCAGATGAACGACATAAAAGAATACACTGCTTCCAGTTCGCCTTACGAGGTCCTCGTTCACCTTTCCGATAAAATCGTTAAGGGAGATTTTATAACCTTCAACGCATTGCATTCGTATTGCTCCTCTTTACCCGAAAACCCTCGAACGGAGGTCATCCTCAAGAAGGCTTTCGAGCTTCAGCGGCGGCTGTACTGGGGCTTCTTTCGCGATATCTCGCCGTCCACCCACCCCAATGTGTGGAACAAGGTCGTCGTCCCCGATCGGAAGTATCATTTCGCCGGCGATATCAAGCGCATGGCCACGATTCCCGACGTCTATATGGCCATTATCGATATCCACGGTTATACGCATTTCTGTCAGAAGCATCGTCACAACATGTCCATGCTCGACCTTCTCGATCGCGTGATCCAGCAGGACATCCCGAAGATAGCCGCGAAGTTCGGCGTGGTCAGCCGCCGCGCCCGGGGAGATGAGATCCTGCTCTTGGGAGGATCGGCGTCCGAGCTCTTCGAGGTCGTCTACCTCATCGCGCGCCGCCTCGCCAAGGACGGGACGCCCTCCAAGGGAGAAAGCGTGGAGGAAAAGGCGGCTGCGGAGGCTTCGGCGGACAGCCTCCCCGGCTTCCAGATTTCTGCTGGCGTCGCGGGCGGGGCCAAGTACGCTCAGTTGGTGATCACGCGCGACGGCGACTTATCGGGAACTATCGTCAACACGGCGGCCAGGCTCCAAGTCAGGGCAAACAGAATATCGCCCGATCGAACTAAAATACTCCTGACGAGCGTCACGTTCCAAAAGCTGAAGATAGCGCCCTCTTCGGAGCATTATGAGTTCCTGAAAGCGGTGGATTTCTTCGATACCGGCATGGTCGAATTCAAAGGCGTCAATGTACCCGTATTCGATACGGTCTTCCTGGACAGGGACGCTTCGAGACTGGAGTACCGCGAGCGCATGGCAACGCTCTACGACTCCATCGGGCAGGGACTATGGAACGCGCGCATCTTCGCCGACGCCCTCAGCCTCATGGCTCGCATCGTGACATCGTCGTCGGGCGGTTTGATCGACGAGACGACGGGCGAGCCGATAGACGCGACGGATTCGATCTCTATCATTCAGAGGATCAAGAAAGCGCAAAATCTTTTCGATGCGGATCGCTACGAGCAGGCGGTGGCGGAATTCGCAGAGCTCGTCGATATCTTGTGCCGGGCGGCGGGCCACGATCCCATCGCGACCGAATACCTCTCGGAAGTGCGGGATAATTACCGCAAACTCCTCTCTCGGTTTTTGGAGCGCCTCGACCGCGAGATTGACGATCATCTCGAGACTATATTCCTGAGTCCGAACGATAGGGCGAATTTCAGGACCTTGGAGAAGCATTTCGCGATGTTTTCGAGCGTTCGCGACGCGGCCCGCATCAAGGTCGCCGATAGGCGAGGCGTTTGGTATCGGATCGCCGGCGATTCCTCTATCTGCCTCGGCATTTCCATTCAGGCCTTGAAATAACCATCCTATTCTGAATCCGAGCACGGAAGGCGGTTCTTCGCGGTGAAGAAAGTAGTGCAGTTCGGCGCGGGCAATATAGGCCGCGGCTTTATAGGTCAACTATTCTCGCGCTCGGGATACGAGGTCGTCTTCGCCGAGGTCGATGCGCGGATCGTCGAGTCGATGAACGAGACGCGGCGCTATCCGCTTCGCGTCGTATCCGAGGGCGGAGATTACGAGACCTACATAGAGAAGGTCCGAGCGGTGAACGGCGCCGACATCGAGGCCGTCGCGCGCGAGATAGCTAGCGCCGAGGTGGTAGGGACGGCCGTTGGGGCAAATGCGCTCCAGAAGATAGCCCCGGCCCTCGCCGCCGGTCTCGAGCTCCGCTGGCGGACGGGGATAATGGCGCCGCTCAACGTCATTCTCTGCGAGAACCTCGTTGACGCGGACGCTTCCTTCAGGAAGATGGTCTCCGCCCGGCTTCGGGGCGAGGATAAAGGACGCCTGACGCGCCTAGTCGGCTTCGTCCGCGCCTCGGTCGGCCGCATGGTCCCCGTAATGACCGACGAGATGCGCGAGGGCAACCCCCTGCGGATATGGGTGGAGGAATACGACCATCTCCCCGTCGATGCCGAGGGCTTTGTCGGACTGCCTCCGCGCGTGCATAACATGGAGCCGGTCGCGCCCTTCGAACTCTATGTCGCGCGCAAACTCTACATCCACAACATGGGCCACGCCGCCGTCGCCTACATCGGCGCCCTGCGCGGCTGCCGCTTCATCTGGGAGGCGGTAGGCGATCCGGCCGTGTTCGGCGCCGCGCGCGCCGCGATGGAGGAGTCGGCCCGGGCCATCGCCGCCGAGCATGGCGTCGGCGAAGGCCCACTCCTCGAGCATGTCGGAGAGCTCCTCGCGCGTTTCGCCAACCGTAAGCTGGGGGACACGATAGAGCGGGTAGGGCGCGACCTGCCGCGCAAGCTCGCGCCCCGTGACCGCCTTGCCGGGGCGCTGGCGCTCTGCCGGAAGCATGACATGCCCCGCGGCCATATCGCCCAGGCTATCGCAGCCGCATTGCTCTTCGAGGATTCCCTGTCCTCGGCAATCAAGGACGAGAAGGACGCCAAAGGGCCGCGATCCGTGCTGGAGACTGTGTGCGGACTCGATCCGTCGGATCCCGATATTGGCCTGATCCTAGAGCGGTATGAATCCCTGAAAAGGGATTTCGCGCGCGAAACTCAGTAAGCGAGCGCCTTCGCGCATTGCCGAATCGCGACCCTCATACAAGCGATTTGGCGATGCGCACGATGTCCGCGAAGAGGCCGCCCGCGGTAACCTCGCCGCCTGCGCCAGGGCCGCGGACGACGAGAGGCAGCGTCGCATAGCGCTCTGTCGTGAAGGCCACGACATTCTCCGCGCCGCGGAGACCGAAAAGTGGATCGCCTTGAGCCGCGGCTCGGAGGCCCAGCCGTATGCCCGCCTCGTCGATTGTCGCCGCGTAGACGAGCTCGGCGCCCTTCGCGTCCGCGATCATGGAGCGGAAGAAGGGTTCCTCGCGCTCGAGTTCCGCGAAGAAGGCGTCGATGCCCGGGGCGTCTATGCAGGAGGCGGGGAGGAGGGGCTCGATCGCAATGTCGGAGAACTCGAGCTCGCGGCCGCACTCGCGGGCGAGGATCAGGGCCTTGCGCGCCGCGTCTGCCGCGCATAGGTCGTCGCGGGGGTCGGGCTCGGTGTAGCCGAGCTCCTTGGCCTTGCGCACGAGGCTCGCGAAGGTAGCCGAGCCGTCATAGCTGGACATGACGTAGCCTATTGTGCCTGAGAGCATGGCCTCGATGCGGACGATGCGGTCGCCCGAGACGAGGAGGTCGTGCAGGGTGGAGATGACGGGGAGGCCGGCGCCTGCGGTGGTCTCGTAGAGGTAGCGAGAGCCCGATTCGCGGACCGCGCGCATGAGGTCGGAGTAGAAAGCCAGACTCCCGGTATTGCCCCTCTTGTTGGGCGTGACGACTGCGGTCGAGCCGCGCAGGGCGCGCTCGTACAGTTTCGGCACCGCGTCGCTCGCGGTGCAGTCGACGAAGACCGCGTTGGGCAGGCTGAGCTCCCGCGCCCTGTCCACGAAGGCCGCTAGGTCGGTGCTCTCGCCCTCGGCCTCGACCTGGGCTTTCCATCCCTCGAGCCCGATGCCGGATTCGCGGATAAGCATCTTGCGCGAATTGGCGATGCCGATCACCTCGACGCGCACCGAGTAGTCCTCGGAAAGGATGGTGCGTTGATGCGCTATTTGCTTGAGGAGAGTCCCCCCGACGAGGCCGCAGCCGGCGAGGAAGACGTTGACCGACCTCGTTCCGGAGAGGAAGAAGGCCTCGTGCACCGCGTTGAGCGCTTTAGCCTCCTGCGCCGCTTCGATGACGGCCGATATGTTGATCTCGCTGGAGCCTTGCGCGATGGCCGAGACGTTGACGCCGCTGCGGCCGAGTGAGTGGAATACCCTGCCGGAGATTCCCGGAGTTTTCTTCATGCGCTCGCCGACGATGGCGATTATGGCCTTATCGACTTCGATGATCGGTTGGCCTATTCGTCCGTCGGCCAGTTCGGAATCGAACTCCTCGCCTATCGCGGCGAGGACGGAGTCCGTATCGCTCGGCAACACCGCGAAGCAGATGGAGCGCTCGCTCGAGGCCTGGGATATGAGGATGATATTGACGCGCTTGCGGGCGAGGCAGCCGAAAAGGCGCATGGCGATCCCCATGACGCCGACCAGGCCCGGGCCCTGGACGCGGACCAAGGCCACCGAAGAGATGGAGGAAATGCCTCGCACCGGATAGCGCGAGGGGGCGGCGTCCGAGGCGATTATCGTGCCCGGGAAAGCGGGATTGAAGGTGTTGAGGATCCTTATCGGGATGCCGCGATCGAGGGCGGGCTGGATGGTCGGCGGGTAGATGACCTTGGCGCCGAAGTGAGAAAGCTCCATCGCCTCTTCGTAGCTCAAGGAGTCGAGGCTGAATGCGTCCGGAACCTTGCGTGGATCGGCGGTCAGGATGCCATCGACGTCGGTCCATATCTCGACCTCATCCGCGCCGAGGGCGGCGCCGAGTATCGCGGCCGTGTAGTCGGAGCCGCCGCGGCCGAGAGTGATCGTCTCGCCCGCGACTGTCGAGGCTATGAAGCCCGTGACGACGGGCAGGGGAACATTCCCCGCGGGCCTTCCTCCGGAGCCCTCGATGGGGTCTCCCCGGGGCAAGAGGCGAGAGCGGGTGGCGTTTATGGTCGCATCTCTTACGGGGCGCGCATTGCCGAAGTCGCCCTCGGCGACGATGAGGGCGCGGGCATCGATGGGGATGGAGTCTATGCCCGCGGCGCGGAAAGCGGCCGCGACCACAACGGCGGATAGGCGCTCGCCGAAGCTCATCACGAGATCCAGGGTACGCGGCGAAAGCTCCCGCAGCGCTTTGATGCCGGACAGCACCTCGAGGAGCTCGATAAAGAGGGCCTCGATATTTTCGCCTGCGTCTGCAGATGCCGAGGCATCTACTGGTGTCGAGGCGCCCTTTACGAGGGACGAGAGCATCCCGCGATGGCGTTCGCCTATCGCCTCGTAGCGATCGACCCAGGAAGAGTCGCGAGCGGCGGCGGCCTCGGCCGTGGCTATGAGGGCGTCCGTGGCGCCCGAGAAGGCGGAGACGACCACTACCGACTGTCCGCGAGCGCGGACTATTTCGACCAGGGCGCGCACGGCCTCGGGGCTTCCCACCGAAGTGCCGCCGAATTTTGCTATCTTCATAGTGACTGGCGATATTATAGAAGGGGATTTAGAAGGTCAAGCGTACGCGCCTTCGGAATAAATTCGAGCCTTGAACATTCGCACAACGCGCGGTTAAACTAAGGCGTTCCGGAGGTGACGATGGCCAAGAGCTACGAAGAGATTAACGCCAAGATCGCGAAAGGCGAGGCCGTGGTCCTCACCGCCGAGGAAGTCTCGCGGATGGCCGAGGAGCTCAGTCCCGCGGAGATCGCGCGCAAGGTCGATGTGGTCACTACCGCCACCTTCGGCGCGATGTGCTCTTCCGGCTGCTTTATCAACTTCGGGCACAGCTCGCCGCCGATACGGATGGAGTCCATTACGCTGAACGGCGTGCCTGTGTTCGGCGGCGTAGCGGCGGTAGACGCGTATATCGGCGCCACGGAAGCCTCGCCCGATGATCCTGCCTACGGCGGCGCCCACCTCATCGAGGCCCTGGTGCGCGGGGACGAGCTCCTCCTTAAGGCCCACGGCAAAGGCACCGACTGCTATCCCCGGCGCGCTATCGAAACTTGGGTGAGCAAGCGGACGGCCAACGAGATCACGATGGTGAATCCGCGCAATGCCTACCAGAACTACCCGGCCGCTACCAACTCGACCGACCGCGAGCTGTACACCTACATGGGCAGCCTCCTGCCGCGCAAGGGCAACGTGAACTACTCGACCTCGGGAGAGCTTTCGCCCCTGCTCAACGACCCCTACTTGCGCACGATAGGCATCGGCACGCGCGTCTTTCTGGCGGGCGCCCAGGGTTTCGTTTCCTGGCGCGGAACGCAGTACAACACGACCAAGCCGCGCAGCGAGGGCGGCGTTCCCGAGATCAACGCGGCCACCTTGATGCTCACCGGCGACGTAAAGGAGATGTCACCCGATTTCCTCCGCGCCGCCTACTTCGAGCGCTATGGGGTCAGCCTCTACCTCGGCATAGGCATTCCGATCCCGATACTCGACGAGGACATGGCGCGATCGGTCTCGGTGCGCAACCGCGATATTCCGGTCCTCGTCTGCGACTACGGCGCCCCGGGCCATCCCGCCATCGCGAGAACGAACTACGAAGTCCTCCGCTCAGGTAAGGTCGATGTCGAGGGCAGGACCGTGAGGACCGCGCCGCTGTCGAGCCTCAAGAAGGCGCGGGAGATAGCCCTGCTGCTAAAAGACCAGGTAGCCTCGGGGGAATTCGCGCTGGCCGCGAGCGTGCAGGCCCTGCCCGCCCACTCCTCGGTGTCGGGCCTGTCGATCCGGGAGAAGTCGAAATGAAGGAAAAATACGTCTTGGAGTACTCGAGCGCCGTCGTTGACGATCCGGTCATCTATACACTCGTCAAGCGCTTCGATATCAAGGTCAATATCCTCCGGGCGGAGATTTCGTCCGGACAGGAAGGTTCGATGCTGGTCGAGCTGGAAGGCGAGGCCGCAAGTCTCGCCGAGGGCCGAGACTACCTCGCCTCGATCCGGGTGAGGCTTTCGCCCATCTCCGGCTCCCTCTCGGTGCGCGAGGGTTCTTGCGTGCACTGCGGCTCCTGCACGGGAGTCTGCTTCTCGGGTTGCCTCACGATGCGCGATCCCGAGTGGGCCCTCGCGGTGGACCGCGAGAAGTGCATAGCCTGCGGCCTCTGCGTGAAGGCATGCCCCTTCGGCCTCATCGCGCTCAAATTCGGAGAATAGGCATCGCGCGTTTCGTCAAGCGAAGCTACCGCGAAGGCATGGGCTCGCGCTTTCGTTCCTTCCGCGTATCGTACAAGGAGAGCGATCTCTGGCTCGGCGTCGATCCCGCCTCCTATTCGACAAAGATGGAAGATTCCGCCGCGTCGAGGACGCGCGCCTATAGGCTCGAGCTCGAGGCCTACATCGAGCGTCGTCCCGAATTTCTCACTAGCCTTGCGCCGATCGTATCCGATCCCGACGCCCCGCTAATAGCGGCCTCCATGCTCGCGGCGGGAGCCGCCGCCGGCGTCGGCCCCATGGCCGCCGTGGCGGGGGCGACGGCCGCCTTCGTCGGCGCCGACATCGCCGCCGAGTTCGGCTGCCGCGAGATTGTCGTGGAGAACGGCGGCGACCTCTGGCTGCGCTTCGAGGAAGCCATGGATATTTCGGTATTCGCCGGCGACTCGCCGCTTTCGGAAAGAGTCGGCGTCTCGATTCCGCCTAACTTCTCTCCTCTCGGCGTCTGCACTTCGAGCGGGACTGTAGGCCCTTCGCTCAGCTTGGGCCAAGCCGACGCTGCCATGGTCGCGGCCCGCGATGCCGCAAGTTGCTGCGGCGCGGCCCTAGCCGACGCTTGGGCGACGCGGGTCGGTAACGCCGTGCGCGAGAAGGCGGACATCGCGGCGGCGCTTTCTCTCGCCGAGGGGCGCGAAGGCGTGGTCTCCGTCCTCGTCATCAAGGGCGATCGCATGGGCATCCGCGGAGAGCTGGCGCTCAAGCTTTTCGAGCCGAGCCGATAAGTTCGGCACAAGCCGCATTAAAACGAGCGCGAGAGCGTGAGCGTGTATTGGGCGGCGTAGGGCAGCATGAAGGCTTCGCCCCCCGCCCTGCCGCCATAGTTAGAAGCCGAGAAGCTGATTGAAAATAGATTGCGCGGCGACCACGCGAGCGAACTCATCAGGCCGAAGGAAAGGTCGTCGATGTTGAGGACGCAGCTTTCGAAGAGGCCGATGTGGGCGTTGGCGATCTCGCCCAGATAGAAGGCAGCGTAGAGATAGTCGCGGCCGAGGGCGAAGAAGCGGCTGTTCCAGATCTTCGCGGCGGCGCCGTAGGCCGCCCCGTCGCTCGCGTTCGCTAGGGGCATGGCCGCGAGAGCGTCGAAGAAGCCGGACATCTGGCTCGCGTCGAGAGCGTCGTCCTGCCGAAGGTACTCGGCTTGCAGGAAGAGGCTTTGGGCCAGCCGCGATTGGCTGATGTCGATGTTCCATTGAGCTCCCGCGCAGTAGCGGAACCAGGAGCCCGTCGAGGGACCAAGGCCGAAAGCGGCGGCGATGGGCTGATCCTGCAGCCAGAGACCGTCGGCGTAGAGCGACCCGGATCGCAGCGTGACATGCGCCGATGCGCCGACGTAGGGGAGGCGGCCTGACTGGAAGGCCGCCTTCAGCCTAAGCTCGAAGGGCTCGAAGATCGAACCCGCGGTAAAATAGAACGGCAGACTAGCGGGGCTATCGATGCCGGGCGGCAGCACGGTCGCCGCGTTGAGATCGACGTTGAGATCGGTGAATGGCAGGAGGCCTAAGAGCTCGATCGAGTCCTTGCCGGGAATTTGGACGCCGCTCGCGCCGACGATTCCCCATGGGAGGTAATTGTTGACGATGTCCGAAGGATTCCAGTAGCCGCCGTCCTTCCAGTCCTTGAGGTTGCGCCTGCCGAAGGCTATGCCCCAACCTTCGCCGAAGGCGGCCCGTACCCAGGCTTGGTCGAGCTCTGCCGCGAGCGATGTCGATGTCGCGCCCTGGATCGAGGCGGCCAACTGTCCCGAGACTCCGGCCTCGCCTTGAAAGCGAAGATTGTAGTCGGCGTCGAGGCTCGGGTAGAGCGACCAATTAGCGCTCACTTGCGTCCTCGTAAACGGGGAGGAGCCATTCGCTTGAAACTCGTTCCCGCCAAGCGAAAAATCCATCCCTTGCAGAATCTTGATTTGCTCCGCGCCAAGGGGGGCAGCCGCGCCCAAAGCGAGGGCGCAGGCGAAGGCGAGGGCGATGTGGGCAAGTCTCCTTTTCATTCTCGCAGCTCTCCGTCCTCGATCCTGATCACGCGGCGAGCGTACTTCAGGACGCGATCGTCGTGTGTCGAGAAGACGAAGGTAGTCTTCTCCTCGTCGTTGAGCGCGCTCATCAGCTCGATGATGGAGAAGGCCGTCTTAGAATCGAGGTTGGCGGTCGGCTCGTCGGCGAGGATGATCTCCGGCTTCTTGACGAGAGCGCGGGCGATGGCGACTCTCTGGCGCTGCCCTCCCGATAGCTCGGCCGGCTTGTGCCTCACGAGCTCGGATAGGCCGACCTCGTCGATGGCGCGCGTTATGCGCTTCTTCCACTCGGCCCCTGTTCCCTCGGCCTTGGCGAGGACGAGGGAGAGCTCGATGTTCTCGTAGACGTTGAATACGGGAACGAGGTTGAAGCCCTGGAAGATGAAGCCGAGCTTGCGGCCCCGCAGCTCGGCCCGCGCGCGAGGCGAAAGCCCCTCGACGGCCGTATCGTCTAGGAGGACCTCGCCGCTCGTGGCTGTGTCGAGGAGGCCGGCGATATTGAGCAGGGTGGTTTTGCCCGAGCCCGAGGGGCCGACGATGGCCGCGAATTCGCCCTTTTCGATTTTGAGCGAGACGCCCCTGAGCGCCTCGACCTTGGTCTTGCCGAGCTCGTATTCCTTCGTGATCCCGCGCAGCTCTATCATGGCTTGTCGGCCTCCACCTTGGGCTGCCAGGTCCTCGCGAAGTTGAGCGAAAAGTACTTCTCGGGGAGCTTGTCGTCGCTCTTGATGTCCCAGAAGCTGGCGCTCGTCTTCTGCCCCGGATCGAGATCGTTGCCGATCTCGAGCTTGAAGGCGCTCGCCGAGCCTTCGCCGGACACGAAGCCTCCGAAGGAAATTTCCTTGAGCCTTTGTCCCGATAGGCCGAAGTACTCTCGCCGCAGCGTGAGGAAGCTCCGCTTGTCGATGTACGAGAGTATCTTCGCGTAGCCGTCGGCCCCTTTTTTGGCCTTGAGCTCGAGCTCGTAGCAGGCGGACTCTCCGTCCAGCCCCGAGGCCTTCGCGTCCGCGTCTAGTACGGAGGCGTCGTAGTAGCGAGCGAGCTCGTTGTACATGACGTCCGCGTAGGAGAGGCCCGAGCCCAGGAAGGCCGATTTGTAGCTTGTCTTCACGGTGTCGTCGGCCAGGGGGAGATACATCCAAATCGCCGCGTCGATGCGCAGGTGACACTGGCCATAGGCCGAGTCGGGGCAGTAGTCGTAGAAGAGGTACTTGAGATCGCCCTTCTTGAAGCCGAGGAAGCGGTTCTCCTGGACGGGCTCTCCCTCGCGCTCGACCATGAGCGCCCAGCGGAAGGAGGCGTTCTTGGGGATGAAGGCCGCGTCGGCCTTCTTGAGGATGTCGAGGGCGCCGAGGGGGGAGGCCGCCGAAGCGGCCTGGGCCGCCTGCGCGGATTGGGCCCGCGCGACCGCGCCTGTCGAAAAAAAGGCGAGCGCCAAAACGGCCGCGGCGATCTTGCTTCGTTCTTTCATTTCCTCGTTCTCCTATGCTTCTATTTCGCGAAATGAAGGAGGCCCACGACCTCGCCGCGGATCATCTTCGCCGCCGCCGCGACCGCCGCGGCGAAGGGAATGGCCATGCCGGCGAGGTAGGTCGCCCCGACGGCCCAGAGCGCGGGGACGATGGTGAGGCTGCGCTTGCCTCCCAGTATCACGGCGATGGTCCAATTGTCCGCGGTGAACTTCAGGCGCGACGCGGGATCGACGGCGGCGAAAGCGACTAGGACGCCGAGCGTGCAGGCGACAAAGGAAAAGGCCAGCAGCTCCGACGAGAGGAGGAGTATCGCCCGCCGGCGCGTCATGCCGTAGGCCATGAAGGTCCCGATGATCTTGATCCGGTCGACGATCGTCGTGAACAGGACGTTGATGATGGTCGCGACGGCGACCACGACGAGGGCGAGGAGGAAAATGGAGATGATGAGCTCGAAGAATTCGATGAGTGTCCTCGATTGGTCGTAGCGCCACTTGGCGGAAAAATAGCTCGATGGGATGAAGGCGTAATTGCCGGAGGTCCTGGCCAGGAACCACACGAAGGAATCGTAATCCGCCTTGGCTTCCGAGTCGCTCAAGAAATCCAAACTGCCCGTCCTGCCGGGGAGGAAGACGAAATATCGGTTGGCGGCGAGCCCTTCGTCCAGCTGCTCGAGCTGGGCCTCCGAAGTGTAGAGAAGATCCTGGGAATCGCTCGTCGGAAGGTAAAAACCTGATATGCGCAGGCGCAGGCTGTCGAGTATGAGGTCCGAGTTCTTGAACACGAAGGTGACTGCGTCTCCGACCTTGAGGGCGCCGCGCATAGTGGCAGGCGCCAGCACCTCGCCCTTGCCGGGCATCTCGCCCTCGGCCAGGTCCACGCCCGCGAGGAGCCGCGCCCTCTCGAGGCTCCTCGCGGCTACGTTCCAGGTCCCGCGCGGAGAATAGGCCTGGCCGGCGATATTGGCGAGGGCGACGACGCGCTCGGCCTTGAGCTCGCGCTTGAAGAAGGCGATCGCCTCGGCCTCCAATCGGCGCGATGGCGGCTCGAGGCCTTCCTTGGGATGCCAGGCAGCGTCGAAGTTCCGCGAATCCAGCGAGAATTCGATGTCGCCCCGGGACCTCGCATAGACGGCCGCCTGCTTCCAGAAGCCGTTGAAGGCGAATAGCGACAGCGCGAGGACGGCCGCGAAGGCGGCGATGAGGACGAAGGCGATCGCGTACTTGGTCCGGTAGTAGAGGATGTTTCGAAAAGCGTATTTGAGCATCCTCATTCCTCCCTCATGATGGCGACGCTCTCTATCCGCTTGAGATAGCGATAGGGCTGGATGGAGGAGGCGAGGCAGATCAGGATCGCCGCGGCGAGTATGACGACGAAGCCCGCGAGGTTCGCGCTAGGGCTCAGGGTAAAGCTGTAGAGCACTTTGAACGGTTTTACGACGAGCCCCACGGCGAAGTTGAGGATGACTGCGAGGACGAAGGGCAGGCCGAGGCCCAGAGCGTTCTCCGACAATACGAGGCCTAGCAGCCTCCCATCCGAGCAGCCGAAGGCCTTCATGAGGCCGAAGTCGGCCCTGCGGTTTTGGAAAGCTATGGCCAGGTTGGCCGATATCGCCGCCATCATCACGAGCACGAGTATCGAGCAGAGGAGGATTATCAGGCCGCGGTAGAGGATGTAGGTCTTATGCAGGTTGAGGGATACCGTGGACACCGAGTAGGCGGTTAGTCCGAGTTTTTTGGAGGCCGCCTCGAGGCGCCTCATGGCGACGGCGTCGGCTATCGAGAGGGCGTGCGAGCTTCCGCGGGGCGCGAGAATGAGGGGAAAGTCTCGGCCCGCCGGAAGGGCGAAGAGCCGTCGCAAATGGGCGAGGTCGATGTAGGCCACGGGTATGGTCAGGGAATCGTCGACCTCCATCGGCGTGTCGATGATGGCCTTTACCTTTGTCTTAATGCCGTTGTAGTTCTTGAAGTAGTCGGTCGAGAGGAGAGTGTATTCCTCGCCCGCGTAGACACTCGACCAGCCGCTAAGCCTTTTTTCCGCCATGAGAAGCGGCGAAGCCTTGTAGTCGGCTTGCTCTTCGGGCTTGAGTCGGCCTTTGAAATAAGGAAAGGCGGTGTCGAGCTTCGCGAAATCGATGCCGACGACGAGGGCGTAGAAGCGCCTGTTCGGATTCGTCCTGGATTGGAACATGGCCCAGGAGTAGGCGACCTCGACCGGATCGTAGCCCTTTCCAACGGCTTTTACGAGGGCGGCCCTTTGCTCGGATTTGATGGCGATGTCCGCGATGCTGTAGTCGGCGCTCAGGATGTCGAAGTCTTTCTTCTGCGTGACGAAATACCGAGGCAAGACATAGCTCGCCGGCCTATCGAAAAAGACGTTGAACGAGTTGTATAGGAGGTCCACGGAGCCCATGATGAGAAAGAGCCCTATCGAGACGAATACTAAAAAGCTGAGCGCCTTGAGCTTGTATCCCGCGTATAGGCGGGCCGCCGTCAGGAAGGTACGCATTATTAAAATACCTCGGCTCGTATGCTATGATTTCGCATAGGTTACATGATACCGCCCAATCGGGCAATGGGAGGGCTCCGATGAACATCGACTATCAGCATCCTCGCGACCAGATCGCGGAGATCATGGACAGGATCTACCGTTACGGGATGACGACGACATCGGGAGGCAACCTATCCATACGCGACGAGAAGGGCGACCTCTGGATCACGCCCGGCGGCACCGATAAAGGCGTGATGATGCCGAGCGACGTAGTCCATATGCGCGACGGCAAGACCATCGGCACCGTGCTCAAACCCTCGAGCGAGCATCCCTTCCACCGCGCCGTCTACGAGGCTCGAAGCGACGTCGGCGCCGTCCTCCATGCGCACTCGCCCGCCCTGGTCGCCTTCAGCGTTGCCGGCAAGGCCCCCGACACGCGGGTCCTGCCCCAGGCCTTCGACGCCTGCGGCAAAGTGGGTTTCGCGCCCTACGCGGTACCGGGCAGCGAAAGACTCGGGTCGCTCATAGCCCGGAAATTCACGGAGGGCTGCGACATCGTGATACTCGAGAACCACGGCGCGGTGGCCGCGGGCTCGACCCTCCTCGAGGCTTTCCAGCGCTTCGAGACTCTGGAATTCTGCGCGCGCACGATTCTGAACGCGGCCGTTCTCGGGGGCGCGCACAGCCTCTCCGACGAGATGCTCGCCTTGCGCCGTAAAGGCTGGAAACCTCTCGCCGACAGCTTCGCGCCGACGGTACGGAGCTCCCTCGAACGCGAGCTGCGCAAGACCCTAGTCGATTTCGTGCATCGCGCCTACGACAGGCGCCTCATGACCAGTACCGAGGGCTCCTTCTCCGCGAGGCTTGGGAACGACAGCTTCCTCGTCACGCCCTACGGCGTGGACCGCAGGGCCCTCAGCCTCGAGGATATCGCTCTCGTCGATGGGGGGAGGAGGGAAATCGGGAGCCTGCCCTCGCGCTCGGCGTCGCTTCATAGGCTCATTTATGCCGACCACCCGGAGACAGGCGCGATCGTATCGGCCCAGTGCCCCTACGTGACCGCTTTCATCGTGTCCGGGACGCCCCTCGACTCGCGCACGATCCCCGAGTCCTACATCAACCTGCGCGACATGCCGGTAGTGCCCTACGGCGCCCAGTTCGAGGACGAAGGCGCCATCAGCGCGGCCATCACGGCGCGCAACCCCGTGGTCATCCTCGAGAACGACGCCGTATTGGCGACGGGGCGCACGATACTCGAGGCTTACGACAGGCTCGAGGTGGCGGAGGCTACCGCCAACGCGCTCTTGGCGGCGAGGCGGCTCGGCGAGTTCAGGCCGATAGACGACGCGGCGGTGGCGGAGATCGAGCGTGCCTTCAAGGTGCCGGGGAAATACTAGGCGATTCCTCCGATTGACTGGCCCGGCGGGCTCGATCTAGGATGCCTTCCTCATGCACCTATGGCTCCGCATTCATCTCAGGCAATACCGAATCCCCATCGCCGCCGGCATATTCTTGACTCTAGTCGTGTCGGCGCTCAACCTCGTAAATCCCCTCCTATCCGGAACCCTAGTCGATAAGGTCATCCTAGGCGGGGAGACGAGCCGTCTCTGGCCCCTCCTGGGCCTTATGATCGGCGCTATCGTCATCAAGTCCCTCATCCGCTACGGCTACCAGCTGGTCTTCGAGCGGGTTTCCCAGAACACGATCCGCGCCGTTCGCGAGGAGCTCTTCGCCAAGCTCCAGCGGATGGACTTCGGCTACTTCGATCGCACGAAGACAGGCGACATCATGGCCCACATGACGGGGGACATCGACGCCGTCCGCCATCTCATCGCCTGGGTCGTCTATCAGTGCTGTGAGAACGGCCTCGTTTTCGTCATCGCGATAGCCGCCCTCTTTTTCGTGAACTGGAAGCTCACCCTGATAATGCTGGCGATAACGCCCTTTATCGCCCGCTTCACCTTCGGACTGTCTAAGGAAGTGAAGCCCACATTCGCCTCCATCCGCGAGCAGTTTTCCCGCCTCAACTCCGTAGTGCAGGAAAACATAGCCGGCAACAGGGTCGTGCGCGCCCTCGTGCGCGAGGACTACGAGACGAAGAAGTTCCAGGCGGAGAATGACGCGTACCGGACGCGCAACGTCGAGTCGGCCGCGGTATGGGCCAAGTACATACCGCCGATCGAGTTTTTTTCGGGCCTCCTCCCCGTCATCCTCATCCTCGCGGGCGGGATCATGATAATACGCGGGGAGCTTACGCTCGGCCAGCTCGTAACCTTCAACGGCCTAGTCTGGGCTATCAACCAGCCCCTGCGCATGGCGGGTTGGCTCGTCAACGACATCCAGCGATTCGAGGCGGCCGGCGATCGGCTCGAAAAGCTCTACGCCCTCGAGAGCGCGGTCAAGGAAAGCCCGGGGGCATTAAAGCCCGCGGCGGTCAGCGGCCGCGTCGAGTTCCGCGGCGTATCCTTCTCCTACGGGGACGAGAGCGTGCTGAAGGACATCAGCTTTATCGCCGAGAGCGGCCAGACGATAGGAATCCTCGGGCCCACGGGCTCGGGCAAGTCGAGTATCGGCAAGCTGCTTTGCCGCTTCTACGACAGGACCTCGGGCGAAGTGCTCCTGGACGGCATCGACGTCCGCGACTACGACCTCGACTACCTGCGCTCCAATGTCGGCGTCACGATGCAGGACGTTTTCCTGTTCTCGGACACGATTGAGGGCAACATAGCCTTCGGCGCTCCCGAGGCCTCCTTCGAGGAAGTGCGGCGCGCGGCAGAGCTAGCCAATGCCCACGAATTCGTGGAGGAGCTCTCCGAGGGCTACGATACGATCATCGGCGAGCGCGGCGTCGGCCTCTCGGGCGGCCAGCGTCAGCGCGTCGCCCTCGCGCGGCTCCTGCTCAAGGCCCCGAGCGTCATGATTTTCGACGACACGACAAGCGCCGTCGATATCGAGACCGAAGAGCTCATACAGGCGTCGATACGGTCCTTGCGCGGGAAGAAGACCATGTTCATCATAGCCCACCGCCTCTCCTCGATCATGCACGCCGATCAGATACTCGTTATCAAGGACGGTCGCATATCCGAGCGCGGCGCTCACGATACGCTTCGGCGCCTCGGCGGCTACTACGAAGAGGTCTTCCGCCATCAGACCGGCTCGGGGGTCTTCCATGGCTAGGAACAAGTACGATATCGACGAGGACCTCTCGCAGGAGTTCGACGCGAAGGCCGTCCTCAGGATGCTCGGCTACCTCCGGCCGCACCGCAAGACCGTCCTCTCGGCCGTCTTCCTCATGATCATCGCCAGCCTGGTTTCGCTCATCGGGCCCTACCTCACCAAGATCGCGATAGACGACTGCATTCCGAACAAGGACGTTCGGCTCCTCGCCATCCTAGCCGCGGTCCTCGTCGCCGCGCAGGCGATAAACGCGCTCTGCCTTAAGGTCCGCATCAAAGTGATGAACGATATCGGCCAGGGAGTGATCCACTCGATCCGCACCGACATCTTCGCTCGCCTCCAGGAGCTGCCCTTCACCTATTTCGACTCGAGGCCCCACGGCAAGATCCTCATCCGCGTCGTCAACTACGTGAACTCCCTGTCGGACCTCCTCTCCAACGGCATCATCAACCTCCTCACCGACCTCTTCAGCCTCGTCTTCATCATCGTCTTCATGTTCGTCATAGACGCGCGGCTTACCATCGTCTGCATGGCCGGGCTGCCGATCCTGGCCGTGGCCGTGCTGTCGCTCAAGAGGCGGCAGCGCATGGCCTGGCGGGACATGAGCCGCAAGCAGTCCAACCTCAACGCTTACCTCCACGAGGCCCTCTCGGGAGCGAAGGTCACCCAGTCCTTCGCGCGCGAGGAGGAGAACGAGAGGATCTTCTCCCGCCTCGGCGGGATGTGGCGAAGCTCATGGCTGAAGGCGGTGGCCGCCCTATTCCTCATCTGGCCCGTCATCGAGATCATCTCGGTCCTGGGCGTGAGCCTCGTCTACGTGAGCGGCATAGTCTGGTTCAAGGGAATCACGGTCGGCATCCTCGTGGCCTTCATCGGCTATGTCTGGCGCTTCTGGACGCCCATCCAGACCATCGGGAATTTCTACAGCTCCCTCGTACAGGCCGCCGCCTACCTCGAGCGGATCTTCGAGACCATAGACGAGCCGACGAGCATCGCGGACGCTCCGGGAGCCACCGACCTGCCGCCCTGCGCGGGCAGGGTCGAGTTCCGAAGCGTGAGCTTTTCCTACGAGCCCGGCCGGCCCATCCTCCGGGACCTCTGCTTCGTAGCCGAGCCGGGAGACAGCTTCGCGATAGTCGGCCCGACCGGCGCCGGCAAAACGACGATCGTCAACCTCCTCTCGCGTTTCTACGTCCCTGACTTAGGCGCCATCCTCATCGACGGCCGCGACATCCAGGGCGTCACGATACGCTCCCTTCGTACCCAGACGGGCGTCATGCTCCAGGACAGCTTCCTGTTCTCGGGGACCATCATGGACAATATCCGCTACGGCCGCCTCGACGCGAACGACGAGGCGGTGATCGAGGCCGCGCGCGCGGTGCACGCCCACGACTTCATCCTCTCGCTCCGCGCGGGCTACGATACGGCGGTCAACGAGCGGGGCATTCGCCTCTCGATGGGACAGCGCCAGCTCATCAGCTTCGCGCGGGCCCTCCTCGCCGATCCGGCCATCCTCATCCTCGACGAGGCCACGTCCTCGGTGGACACGGAGACCGAACGCGCCATCCAGAAGGGCATCGCACAATTGCTCAAGGGCCGGACCTCTTTCGTCATAGCCCACCGCCTCTCGACGATACGCAACGCAGACAAGATACTTTTCATCGATAGAGGCAGGATCGTCGAGGCGGGGAGCCACGACGAGCTTACGGCGATGCGCGGCGCCTACTACAATCTCTACGCATCCATGCGGAGCTTCGATTAAACCCGCTTTCGGCATACCTTTTTGACAAGCGCTTCTATTTTCAACTTCTTCGCTTGACACTTTATCCTGGATTTCCCAAATGCATTGTAATTACTATGTTGAAAGCATGATATAATTCATTATCAGAAAAGAGATAAAGTGATTCTGAAGCGATGAAAAGCGGAGGATTCAGTGGGTGAAAGC
>Ga0182027_10000139_pt1 | contig 114862 bp, 90 predicted proteins | sample 712E1DmetaG_FD_121300 | JGI IMG/M metagenome (GOLD analysis project Ga0182027, IMG submission 121300) | Permafrost microbial communities from Stordalen Mire, Sweden - 712E1D metaG (Illumina Assembly) | ecosystem: Environmental > Terrestrial > Soil > Wetlands > Permafrost | place: Sweden...
GATCGCCGCCAGGATCAGCAGCAATTCGTTGCCCAGCGTGGACTGGAAGGCCAGCGCCGAGCCCTGGAAACTGGTGTCGATGCTGGCGGGCAGGCCGGTGTCCTTTTCCGCCCGCCCGACCGCGTCGACGGCGGCGCCGAGCGAATAGCCCTGCGCCACGTCGAACGACACCATCGCCGCCGGGAACTGGGCGAGATGGTCGTTTTCGAGCGGCGTGGGCTTGACGTCGATATGCGCCAGGGCCGCCAAGGGCACCTGCCCGCCGGCCGCGGTGGGCAGGTAGATGTTCGACAGCGAAGCGACCGAGTTTTGGACGTCGGGACTGGCTTCCAGGATCACCCGGTACTGGTTCGACTCGGTGAAGATGGTCGAGATGATGCGCTGGCCGAAGGCGTCGTACAGCGCGTTGTCGATGGTGGCCGCGGTGATGCCGAAGCGCGAGGCGGTATCGCGGTCGACCGTCACCGTGGCCGAAAGGCCGCGGTCCAGGAAATTGGTGGAGACGTTGGCCAACTCCGGCGTCTTGGACAGACGCTCCATCAGCCGCGGGACCCACTGGTTGAGCACCGCCGTGGAGGCGTCTTCGAGCACGAACTGGTATTCGGCGCGGCTGATCGTCGAATCGATCGTCAAATCCTGCACCGGCTGGAGATAGAGCTGGATGCCCGGAACCGCGTGCGCCGCATCGAGCAGCCGGCGCACCGTGACGGCGATGTCGCTGCGCTCGCTCTTGTCCTTCAGGTTGATCAGCATGCGGCCGCTGTTCAACGTGGTGTTGGTGCCGTCTACGCCGATGAAGGACGACAGGCTTTCGACGTCGGGATCACTCCTGAGAGCGGCTGCGAGCGCCTCCTGGCGCCTCGACATCTCGGCGAAGGAGACGGTCTGGCCCGCCTGGGTGTAGCCCTGGATGAAGCCGGTGTCCTGCACCGGGAAGAAGCCCTTGGGGATCACGATGTAGAGCAGCACCGTCAGCACCAGCGTGCCGATGGCGACCAAGAGCGTCAGCGGCTGATGGTCCAGCACCCAGCACAGCAGCCGGTCGTATTCGCGGACCAGCCGCTGGTAATACTCCTCAGCCTTGCGCGCGACCGCGCCCTGCTCGGCGGCGCCGGTGCGCCGCCGCAGGAGTTTCGCGCACAGCATCGGCACCAGGGTCAGCGACACCACCGCCGAGAACAGGATGGTGACCGCCAGCGTCACCGCGAATTCGCGGAACAGCCGTCCCACCACCTCCTGCATGAAGAGCAGCGGAATCAAGACCGCGATCAGCGACACGGTCAGCGACACGATGGTGAAGCCGATCTCGCCGGCGCCCTTCATGGCGGCGTCGAGCGGCGCATAGCCGGCCTCCAGATAGCGGGTGATGTTCTCGATCATCACGATGGCGTCGTCGACCACGAAGCCCGCCGCGATGGTCAGCGCCATCAGCGACAGGTTGTTGAGCGAATAGCCGAGCAGATACATCGCCGCGAAAGTGCCGACGATCGAGAGGGGCACCGACAGAGAGGGGATGAAAGTCGCCGATAGATTGCGCAGGAACAGGAAGATCACCAGCACCACCAGCACCACGGCCAGCTCGAGCTCGAACTGCACGTCGGCCACCGAGGCGCGGATCGTGTTGGTGCGGTCGGTCAAGACGTCCACCTGGACGGAACCGGGCAGCGACGCCCTGATCTCGGGCAGCAGCGCCTTGACCGAGTCGGCGACGGCGATGACGTTGGCGCCGGGCTGGCGCTGCACGTTGAGCAGGATCGCCGGCGTGGTGTTCATCCAGCTCGACAGCTTCACGTTCTCGGCGCTTTCCTCCACGCTGGCGACGTCGGAGAGATGCACCGGCGCCCCGTTCTTGTAGGCGACGATGATGTTCTTGTACTGCTCGGCGGTCTTGATCTGGTCGTTGGCGTCGATCGTGTAGGAGCGCGAGGCGCCGTCGAAACTGCCTTTCGGCGCGTTGGAATTGGCGTTGGAGATCGTGGTGCGAAGATCGTCGATGTTGAGTCCGTAGGCGGCGAGCGCCTGGATGTTGGCGCGCACGCGCACCGCGGGGCGCTGGCCGCCGTTGATGCTGACCAGACCGACGCCGGCAAGCTGCGAGATCTTCTGCGCGACGCGGGTGTCGGCGAGGTCCTCCACCTGGGTCATCGGCAGCGCCGTCGAGCGGATCGCCAGCGTCAGGATGGGCGCGTCGGCCGGGTTGACCTTGGCGTAGATCGGCGGCGCCGGAAGACTTTGCGGCAACAGGTTGCCCGCCGCGTTGATCGCCGCCTGGACTTCCTGTTCGGCGACGTCGAGGCTGAGGCTCAAATCGAATTGCAGCGTGAGAACCGAGGCGCCGCCCGAGCTGATGGACGACATCTGCTTCAGGCCGGGCATCTGCCCGAGCTGGCGTTCGAGCGGCGCCGTGACCGAGGTCGTCATCACGTCGGGGCTGGCGCCGGGCAGGAAGGTCTGCACCTGGATGGTGGGATAGTCGACCTCCGGCAGCGCCGACAGCGGCAGATATTGGTAGCCCACCAGCCCCAGCAGCATGATCGCGATCATCAACAGGGACGTCGCGACCGGACGCTGGATGAACGGCGCAGAGGGATTCATCGCACTTCGCTCTCAGGATGCCGCACCGAAAGCGGCGTCAACCGCCCATCCGCAATCCGCCGCCGCCCGGCCTGCCGGAACCCAGCCTGCAAGGTGCGCCGGGCTGGTCCGGCCGCGTCATTAGCTCCTCGCGATGATCCTTCATCCAGGCCGCGCGGTCTTCCGGGCTCATGGCCTTGACCTTCGTGCATTCGTCCGCCGTCAGTTTTTTGCCGAGGCCGCGGCGGGCCGATTGCGCGCTCTGCACCGGCTGGGTCGCGTCCGCAGGCGCCGCGACATTGGCGACCTTCTGGCCGCTCGGGATCGTCACCTCGGCCCCGTCGCTCAAACGGTCGGCGCCGTCGGTCACCACGGTCTCGCCCGCATTGAGTCCCTTGACCACCGACACGCGGTCGTCCTGCTGCGGGCCGATCGTCACCGAGCGCATCGAAACCGTATGGTCGGACTTGACCACGAAGACATAGGTGCCGCTCGAGCCGCGCTGGATCGCCGAGGCCGGAACCACGACTTGGCCGCGCAGCGTGTTGACCAAGAGGCGCACGTTAACGAACTGATTGGGGAACAGAGCATGGTCCGCATTGTCGAATAGCGCGCGCAGCTTGACCGTTCCGGTCGTGGTGTCGACCTGGGAATCCACCGCCAGCAGCCGGCCGGCGGCGAGCTTCGCCGTCTGGCTGCGGTCGTAGGCGGTGACCGCGAGCGGGCGTCCGCCATTCATGTGCGACACCACATCGCCGATATTGTCCTCGGGGATGGTGAAGAGCACCGAGATCGGCTCGAGCTGGGTGAGGACGACGATGCCCGCCGCCTGCCCGGCGCTGACGAAATTCCCGATGTCGACCTGACGCAGCCCCGCCAGTCCAGCCACCGGCGCGACGATCTTCGTGTAGCCGAGGTTGATGGAAGCGGCTTCGACATTGCCCTGGTCGGACATCGTCACGCCCTCGTCCTGTTTGACCAGGGTCTCTTGCGTGGCCAGCGATTGCTGCGAGGTCGCGTTCGCGGCGTAGAGCCCCTGCTGGCGCTTCAGATCGAGCCGCGCGTTGGCGAGCAGGGCACTGTCGCGCGCGAGCTGCCCCGAGGCTTGATCGAGCGCGGCCTGGAAGCTGCGCGGATCGATTTCGGCCAGAAGATCGCCCGCATTCACCGGCCGGCCTTCCTCAAAATCGACGCGCAGCAGCTGACCGCTGACTTGCGGGCGGACGGTGACGGTCGCCAGGGGCGTGACGGTGCCGAGCGCATCCATCGTCACGTCGATGTTGCCCTTGGCTGCAATCGAGACGCCGACAGGCTGCGGGCCGCCCTGGCCGAAGACGCCCTGGCCGGCGTTCTGGCCGGGAAGGATCGCCCAGACGAAAAGAATCAGCGCGACGAGCCCGACGACGACCCATAGCGAGCGTTCGCCGCCCGGCAGATGGCGCGAACTCCAGCCTCTGACGCCGTTAACGACATCGCCGGCCTTTTCCAGATAGGGCCTGACGCCGCCGTCGAAACGATGCCGGGCTTTTTCGAAATTGCGGCGGGCCTCGGCTTGATAGCTGCTCGTCTCGTCGCTCTGACTATTCATGCGATATTCCACTGCTGGCTCGCGCAACGGCGCCGCTTCATCCCCTAAGCACGACGCAGGGTACCTCAGAGTCACTCGGAGATAGCAGAGCAGTTTTCGGGAAATATGTCCGAATTGTCGCGAATTCAGCCGGCGCCGACGGCCGCGACGGCTGACGCGGTAATTCGCGAAAAGGGAACGGAGGCGGAACGCCTGCCGCGGCCGGACAAGGCGCAAGCCTCGCGCGGTTAATGGCGATTAGCCGCCCTGGGCCGGGGATTTCTGCATCATCTGCAGCAGCGCGTCGTGCGCGGCGGTGAACCCGTTCAACGAAAAGCCGATGTTGAACCTCTTGCCTTCGACAGAGATGATTTGCATTTCCGCCTTGGTCGCGCGCCCAAACGCCTTGAAGGCGGCAGCGTCCAGCGCGGTGACCGCGTAGCAGCCCTGCAAGTCGCAGAGCCGATAATGCAGGACCGGGGAAGTGTAGGTGTCCGTGCTGAGAACCGCGCCGTTCTGCACCAGAACGCCCAGAGGCATCGCGATCTGCATCACGTGCTGGTCTTTCTCCTTGTCATAGACGATCAGAACGCCGAGGACGCGCCGGCCCGTCTTCTTGTTGACCAGCAACTCGATCATCTCGCACCGCACTTTCGCGGCGGGCGGGTAGCAGCGCACCGTCCAGTCGCCGAAATTCTTGGTTTCGCTCGGCTCCATCGGCTTGTTGGCCGCAGGCGCCTGATTTTGCGCCGGAGCGGGTGCGGCAAGCGAAATCGCCGTCAGACCGGCAAACAGACACGCGAACCGAAAACGGACCGATTTCATGACCATAATCTCCGCCACCAGGATTTGCGCTTTGCTTCATTGCTGAGAAACGCCGAATAGGCCACGGCATAGCCTTTCATCGAGAAAGGCAATTCCACCGCTTTGCCGTTGGGTTGGGCCACGACGACGCCGAACTTGTTCGACTTGTCGAGCGCCGCCTCGATCTTATCGTCGATCGGAATGACCGAGAGGCAGCCTTCCTCGGTGCAGGTCTTGAACTGGAAGACGCGCACCTGATCGTCGCCGATCTTGAGTCCGAGGCCGGGCTCCAGAAGAACCTGCAGCGGCACCGTCATGGCGATGATCGTGCTCTTGTCTTTCTCCTTGAGCAGGACGAACCGCCCGACGCGCACGCCGGCCTTCTGGTCGACCAAGTCCTGGCTCATCTCGCAGGAGATGGCCGCGTCTTTGCGTGCCGGGCAAAACAGGCGCCAATCGCCGAAGACAGTCATGGTCGGGACATCGGCGGGCCCAGCCAGGAAGCCGCGGCCTATCCAGCCGCCGAGGCCGCCGACGATGAGCACGCCAAGCAATATTCCAGCGGTCTTCAGCAGGGGTGTCATCGTGCCGGCACTACTTTCCGTACGCGGTTTATTGAGAGGCAGTTCGCTCATGGGGGATCCGCTTTGCTAGCGCAGTGGAAATGGTCCGCGTCAGAGGAAGACACAAATTAGCATTCCGCGCGACTCATTGACTTTCGCGAAACGTGGATTCTGAATCTTCGTGAGATGGTCATTAGAAACGCGTCGGGTATGAACCGCTCCGGCGACGAAAAGTCAAGCGGCCTATCGGGTCACCACCAGACCGGTTTGCGGCGCTCCCCAGGCGGTAAGGCCGCTGAGGGCGGCTTCCAGAACGGCCTGGGGCGCCTGGCCCTGCGCGACCACAACCACCTGGTCGCACAACCGCGCCAGCCGAGACATCTGCGCCGGCGGAGCATCAATAATGACAAGATCGCAATTTTGCCGGAAATAGTTCAGCAGTTCCGCCATCTTGGGCGAGGCCCAGAGCGCCTGAGCCGCACTCACCGGCGCGGCGGCGGACAATAGCAGCGCGGCCGATCTCGAATCGCGCAAGAGGGCGCGCGACAGCGGCGCCGATCCGTTCAGCAGCTCCACGATCCCGGCCGGGGCGGAGCCCAATCCCGCCGCAGGGGCAATGACGGGACGGGCGAAATTGCCGTCCACCAGGACCGTGCGCAAACCTTGGGCGGCGGCCAGGCGCGCCAAGCAGAGCGCGATCACCGATCTGCCCATATCCGAACCGGGCGCGGTCAATACCGCCACCCTGCCGCGGGCGGATCGGCCCGGCGCGATGCGGCGCAAAAGGACCGTCAGGGCCTGGCTGTAAGGGGCGCCTGGATTGTCGGCGACGAAATCCGCGGCGCGCATGTCCGTCGTGGCCGGCAGTTCCGCCAGCACCGGCGGCAGCGGCGCTCTCGCCATGGCCGGCGCGGCCGGTTCGAGCAAGGGCCGCAGCTCGCGGCGCGGCAACGGCGCCTGAAACCGCTCGGCCAACAGCGCCACCAGAACGCCCAGCAGCAGACCCGCCGGCAAGGAAGCGGCGAAGAACAACAGGCGATGCGGCGAAGAAGGCGCCGCCGGGATGGGCGCGCGGGAGATGATGCGCGATTCCGGATTCTCGATGTCGTCCTGATCCTGGGTCGCGCGCAGCCGCGTGACGAAGGATTCGTACATCGTCCGCGTCGAGGCGAGATTGGCCACCAGCGCGTTCAGCTTGACGCGCGCCAGGTCGTCGCCCGCCGCCAGCTTCTCCTCGCGCGCCAGACTCGCCGCGATCGAGTCGACATGGGCGCGCGCGACTGCCAGATCGCTGGCGATCGAATCCGCGACGCGCTGTGCCTCCTGGGAAATCTTGCCGTCGAGATCGCGCTTCTGGCTGCGGATCGCAATCATCTTGGGATGGTTCGGGCCATACTTCGCCGAAAGATCGGCCTCCTGGCGGATAAGATAGCCTTCCTGGGTGCGTAGCTGCACGATCAAGGGCGAGGCAACGACCTCGGAAACGTCGGCCGTGTCTCCCGAGCGCACCATCGCCTGGACGCGGTCGTAGGTCGCCTTCTTCTCCGCCAGATCGGATTGCGCCGTGACCAAGAGCGCGTTGATGGCGACCAGCTGCTGGTCGACCAGCGAATTGCCCTGCGCCGAATCCACCAGATTGTTCGCCGCCTTGTACTCCGCGATGGCTTTTTCCCCGGACTGGACCTGGGCCGCGAGCTGATGCATGCGGTCGGTCAGCCAGCGCGTCGCCGCGCGCGCCGCCGCGACCTTGGTATCGACTTGGTCCTCCATATAGGCGTCGGCCAGCGTGTTGGCGATCAGGGCGGCTTTGGCGGGATCGCGCGAGGAGAAGCTCACGGTGATCGAGGTCGAAAGCCCCAGCGCGCTGACGTCCAGCCGGTCGAGGAAGGCGCTGACGATCGCGTCGTGCTGCGAGGTGGCGTCCGCCGCCACGCGCTGTGCGCCCCAGTTCGCCGGATTGAGTTGGTGGACGAGATCGCCGATGCTGGGCATGGCGCTGGCGGCCAGCGCCGGATTGAATTCGGGATCGTCATAAAGCTTCAGCTTGTCGATGACGCGCTCTGCCAGTGCACGCGAAGACAGAAGCTGGATCTGGTCCTGCACCGAGGCGGCGTCGGTCGGCAGCGCCGACAGCACCGAGGACAGATCGGCGATGTTGTTCTTGCGCTGCTCCAGCATCAGGACGGCGGACGACGAATAGAGCGTCGGCAGCCAGAACAGCACGAGCAAGACAAGCGCGCTGAAGCCGAATGCGACGTTGCGGATCAGGCTGCGCCGCTCGTCCACCACGCGCAGGAAGTCGGCGAAGCCGAAGGGCGTTTCAGCCGTCGGCGCAGGGGGTGACGCGGTTCTGTCGCTTGCCATGGACCGGGTTGTTCCGTGCTTCCGGTCGGCGGCCAGCCTTCCTTCGGCGCTTTGGCCCGATTTTCACCCGAGAGGGCTGACGAATGGTTAACGCCGAAAGGACCCGTAAACTTTTTCAACCCGCGGCCGGCCGGCATTCGTCTCGCCGGACGCCGGCCCTTCCGTTAAGAACTGGAATGCGGGGCTGAGCGCAGCGAGAACCGCCGGATCGTCCCTGGGCAGATCGAGATAGGCCGAGTCGGGAATGGTCTGGCCCGCTTGCCATGCCTGGGGGAACAGCGCGATGAGAGCCTGCTCGGTCGCGCGCGCGCGCGGCGGCCGGCCCAGGAGCGCCGAGACCAGATCGCGGCCCGCACCCAGCGCCAGATGACAAATCTGGGTGGCGCGCGGGTTGATCTCGATGAGATGGGGAATCCCCGATTCGTCGCGAATGAAATCGAGGCCGTGCAAACCGCTGAGCGCGAAGCGGCGCGCGATGCGCCGCGCCGCCTCGTCCATTCGCCCGCATTCCACGCGCCGGATCAGCGACGCCGGGCCGGTCGCTCCGCGCGACTCCACGACATCCATATGGATCGCCGCCAGCACTTCCCCGTCGCGGCAGGCGAAGGCGCTGGTCGCGGGCCTGCCCTCGACGAAGCGCTGAAGCTGAACGGCAGGGGCTTTCGGAACCAGCGCCTCGCGCAGGAAATGCGCGTCCTGGCGCAGAACGGCGCGCGCCACGCTGCGTAGCCTGGACGGCGCGTATGCCAGTTTGCGGAAGGCGCGCTGCGCTTGTTCGCGCGTGCGCACCACGGCGACGCCGTCGCCGCCCCAGCTTGCGTCCGCCTTCAACACCGCGGGAAGACCGACCTGTTCCAGGGCGCGAGAGAATTCGGCTTCATTCGTCACCGCAAAACTGAGCGGCGCGGAGATTCCTTCTTCCTCGGCGATGGTGATGGCGCGGCTGCGCGCCAGCATCAGCGGATAGGAATCGAGCCTGCCGAGCGAACGGACGAGCAGCGCAGCGAACTCCGCTTGCAGCGATAACAGATGCGCCACGGCGCGGTCGTCGCAGGGAACGATCAGATCGGGCTTTGCCGCCACGATCGCCGCAGCGAACGAGAAACGCGGATAGAGCGGATGATAGCGATGGGCACGCTGGAGAGTGCGGCTCAGCCCCAGCACATGGCCGCGCGGGAACATGGCCTCCACCCGGCAACCCAGCGAAGCGAAAGCCCCGGCCAGGTAAGCCGCGGACGGCCATTTGACCGTCGTCGCCAGGAGAATGTTCTGCGCCATCGCCGTCAGCATAGAGGGCCAGGGTCAACCATCTCTAAACGGACGTCGTTAAGGAGCGGAGCGCAGACCGGCGCCGAACCGCGCAATCGCCGTGTCGGCCAGGCTCCGGTAAGCGCGGTCGGAGAGGAAGATCTGCAGGAAGACGATCCCGGCCAAGGACGGGCGGTAGCAGCCGCGAACCAGCGCGGCCAGATAGAGCTTGAGCGCGGCGAAGCGGTCCGTCATCGCCACATGCTTCGCATAAGCCCAGCCGAGGCAGCCGTAATAGGCCTTGGCCGGAATGCGGGGCCGCAGTTCCTCGATCCACGCGCGCATCGAGGCGCCCTTGCGCCCCGCCGACAGGCGGTTGGGATCGCCGCTGTCGTTCCAATGCACGCCGGGCTCCTCGGCCATCACGAAACGCTGGCCGGCAAGCGCCAGGCGGATCGCGAAATCGGTGTCCTCCGCGGCGGGCAGATTCTCGTGAAAGCGGACGGCCTGGGCCGCGCCGCGCTCCACCACCATGGTGCTGGTGGGGACAAAGCCGCGCTCGCACAAAAGATAGGTCGCCATATCCTCGCCTTCGCGGACGGCGCGCGGCGGCTTAAGAAAGCTCTTGCCATGGCCGCGGTTCACCAGGATGCGGGCATAGCCCGCACGGCCGGGCTCCAGAAGCTTGCGCATGGCCGAAAGATGATGAGGCAGGAACGCATCGTCGGAATCGAGGAAGGCGATATAGCGCCCACGCGCCTTGTCGATGCCGGTATTGCGCGCCGCGCCGCCGCCGCAGTTTTCTTGGCGGAGGAGCAGGATGCGCGGATCGCCCAGCTCCTCGACCACGCGTGAGGGATTGTCGGTCGAGCCGTCGTCGACGACGACGATTTCGAAATCCTGCTCGCTCCCGGCCAGCACCGAGCGCAGGGCGTGGCCGAGCTGCGCCGCGCGGTTGTAAACCGGAATCACCACGGAGAAGAATGGCGTCATGGCGCGCGCCGGTCCAGGTTGTAGAGCATGGCGAGCATCAGGATAAACGCGACCCAGGTGACGCCGTCGCCTTCGAGAAAATCGGTCTCCATGACGTTGTGCAGCAGCAGGAGGGCGAACAGCGCGAACAACAGCGCCTTCGTCGCCACGTCGCCGCCGCGCCTCCAGAACGAAAGCGCCGGCTGCACGACGAGTCCGGCGAACGCCAGCAGGAAGCCGGGCACGCCGACGGTCATCAAGAGTTGCAGGTATCCGTTATGGCCGTGGCTCGCCTCGCCCACCCAGGAATTGCCGACATAATTGTGCAGCGGCGACAGCCCGCCGGTGTCGGAGAAGGTGCCGAAGCCGGCGCCGAACAGGACATGGTCGCGGATATAGGCGATCTCGGCCGCCCAGATTTCGGTGCGCCCGGTGAAGGCCTGGGGATCCGTGAACAGGCGCAGGATCATGGACGAATCCGCGACCAGCAACGCGGTCACGGCAATCGCCAGCGCCGCGCCCGCCACCGCGACGATGACGCGGTCCAAATCCTTCTTCCAGGCGAGGCGATAGACCAAGCCGACAACGAGGGCGACAGCCAGCAATCCGAGCGAAGACTTGGATTGCGTCATCACCGTGAAGAAAATGGCCGCCGCCGCGATCGCCAGGTCGAGCAATCTGCGCAGGAGGCCGGGTCGCGGCGTGAACAGGAAGAGGATGGCGGTCATCGCGCCGACCGAGCCTGCGATGTTCTTGTGGCCGTAAAGCCCGCGCCAATCGCCGGCCAGGCTGGGTTCGGCCTCGCCCGGCAGATGCACGGCCTGTGGAATAAAGTGGATGGAGGCGAGGTTGACCAGCAACACCGCGGCGAGCACCCAGCGCCATAACATTAAGCTGCGCTCGGCGCCGACGGTTTCCACGCTCAGCATCGCGGAGATCACGAGCACCACCGCCAGCCCGGCGCGGCGCAACGTGACGGCGGGCTCGCCCGACCACGCCGCGCTCAGCAGGCACCAGACCAGCAGCGCCACGAGCAGGAGGGGCACGAACGCGGCCGCCTGCATCCCGAAGCGCCTGAAGGCGCCGATGAGGATGGCGGCGAACACCGCCAGATAGCAAAGCTGGCGCGCCAGATCGCCCGCCCCCGTCGTGCCGACTTCGCCGTACGCCGTGACAGCGGGCGCTTGGATCGCGAACGGCGACAGCCCGACGAATGCCAAGAGCAGAAAGACCAGAAGGACGGCTTCGTCGATCCACGTCGCTGGACGCGCGCGGTTCAAACCGAAAGCCAGAGCCTCATTCGCCATGCGTGACGGCATACTCGTTGTAATGCCGGCCGAGAAGCGCCGCGATCTTTCCCAGGTTCCGAGAAAAGCGGCGCAGCGCGTCGGCGGCACGATTCGGAACCGCCGCAAGGATGACGAACAAGAACGGCGACAACAAGAGCGCCAGCGCGATCTTGGCGCATTCCCCGGCGCGGGCCGAATAGCCCGGGCGATGCTTAAGGAAGATGCGCATGTCTGTGTTGCCGATCCGGTAGGCGCGCTTCAGCATCCATCCGAGGCCGGTACGCGAGGCGGGCACGATGGTATGAGCCACGGCTTCGTCGGCCCAGGCGAAGCGCTTGCCCGAGCGCGCGAGGCGCTCGAAAAAATCACGATCCTCACCGCCGGTCAGCGCAAACGCCGGATCGAACCAGGGCGCCTCAAGGCTCTCCAAACAGGCGCGCGTCAGCAGCAGATTGCCCGCGCCTTCCAGCATCGGCTGCACGCGGCTCGGGCGGCGGATCGACGAGGTTCCGTCGAATCCCGCGGCCCAACTGCATGTCGGGCAGGCAAGCTCGAACAGGATGGAGCCTTGCAGCGCGTCGGCGCACGTCTCACGCTGCACGCGCAGGAATTGATCGAGCCACTGAGTCGACGGCCATTCGTCGTCGTCGAGCATCGCCACGAATTGAGCATTGCGATGGGCGAGCGCGCGTTCGACCAGCACGTTGCGCACCTGGGCAATACCGCGTTCCGGCGCAATCACGGCTTCGAGCGGCCAGCGATAGCCGCGAAATTTCAGGCAGAGATCGTAGCCTTCGTGGCGCACGGCGTCGTTGTCGGCGACCACGACCGTCACGCGCGCCTCGGTCTCGAGCTTCTCCAGCGCCTCGAGAAGCCGTGCCAAGCTGCGTGGACGGCGGAACGTCGGAATGGCGACGACAAGATCAACCATATTGCCGCCTCCAGTTGCGCGTCAGCGGGCCCAGCGCCACACAGATGGCGATTTCGCCCGCCAGCACGCCGCCGAGCGAAGCGACCGGTCCGGCCAGCCACAGAAGCACGAAGGTCCCGATCAAGGAGGTTGCGCTCGACCAGAGGCCGACCCGCGCCAACGCCGAATAATTGCCGGTGGCCTGCAGGAACACCGCGTCGGGCGTGCGCCAGACCCTGAGCGCCGTAATCGCGATCCACAGAACGAGCACGATCACGACGTCGGATTCGGCGTAGCCCTTTTTCAGGAAGAGGTCCGGGTAATAATTCACCAGAGCGACCGCCAACAGGATGGTTCCGGCCAACACTGCGGCCGCCGCGGTTCGAAATTCGTTAACCACGCGCCAGGCGCCTTTGATGTCGCCCTGGGCGAGGCGGCGCGTCATCAGCGGCTGGTCGATGTCCGGCAGTGCCGACAGCACCAGCGAGGCGGGCCGCATGAATAAAGCGCCCAGCGCCAACAGGCCGAACGCCTTGGGGCCCGAGATGAAGGTCACGAAATAGGCGTGGGCATTGACGGTCAGTTCGGTGAGCACGACGCCGAGCAGCGACCAGCGCGTCACGTCGCGCCACATCGGCAGATAATGGGTGAAGGGCTGCGCGCTCGCCGAACGGATCATGTCGCGCCAATGGCTCCAGCCGAACGGCAGGTAGCTCGCCAGCGTCGCCAGCACGAGCACCGCGGCAGCGTTGAACATCGTGAGTTCCCCGAGCGCGACCAGCGCCCCAAGGCCCGCCACCAGCAGTCCCGCATAGGTCAGGTCCGAACCGGCGACCCGCAACAGCCGCGCATGGACATTGGCGAGGCTGCGGGCAAAGGCGCGCAAGGTTGCGCCCGCGCCGTAAAGCCCGAACAGGATCGCCTCGCCGGCGTTCGCATGGCTGGAATACATCAAAGCCGCGACCGCGATGCCTGCCGCGGCGGTGATCGCCAAGCTCGCCTTCTGCAAAGTGGAGATTTCGGCCAGCGCCACGGCCTCGTCCTTGCCGCGCGTCAACGCCGCCGGCGCGCCCAGCAAGGCGCCCGCCGCGCTCAGGCAGAACGGCACGACGATCAACAGGAACGAGAATTGTCCGAACTCGCCCGCCTGCAGCATCCGCAGGAAGATCAGCGAAGCGATGAAATGCGCCGCGGAGACGGCGACCGGCCCCGTCACCGACAGGCCATAGCGATAGGCCGTGTGCAGAACGGGGCGCGCGCGAAGTCCGACGGCGCCCTGCGATAAGGAAAGTGCCTGTTCCGCGCCCGCTTGCATGATCGCCTCTAGCCGGACTTGGCGCTGGCGGTGTTGAGCAGCAGCATCGCCGCGGCGACCGAGTTGGTCAGCAGATAGCGCCAGAACAGCCGCTTGGGTTCGCGCCACAGCCGGTGCAGCCATTCGAGACCGCTCCTCTGCATCCAGCGCGGCGCGCGGACATAATCGCCGGCCGCGAAATTGAAGCAGCCGCCGCAGGTTACGATCCAGCCGACCTTGAGCCTCGCCTTGTTGCGCAGGCAGAATTCGTATTCCAGCGGCACTCCGAGCCCGACCCACAGAATGTCGGCGCCCGAGCGGTTGATCTCTTCGCAGATCGCCGCTTCCTCGTCGCGCGAGAAATAGCCGTTGCGCCGGCCGGCGATCGCGGCGCCGGGGTGGGATTCGCGAAGATTTTCCGCGCAGCGGGCGTTGATCTCCTCGGTCGAGCCGAGCAAGAAGAATTTCAAGCCGTGCTGCTCGGCGGCATGGGCGGCGTCGAACATGAAATCCGTGGTCGCGCTGCGCTCGGGAACCGGCGTCCTGGTCAGCAGCCTGGAGGCGAAGACGATAGGTGCGCCGTCGGCATGGATCAGGTCGGCCTGTTCGAGCTGGCGGCGGAATTGCGGGTTCAGCGCGGCCAGTGCCACGCTGTGGCCGTTGGCGGCGAAAACAAGCTTGGGCGTGCGCTTGCCACCGCGCGCCGCCAGGCAGTCGCCGACCATCAAGCCGCCGAGCTGGCGGCGCGAGATGCAGGCCGTCCGCAAGCCGCCCACCTTAACGCGGTCGTAAACGCGCGCGCCCGAACGGCGCTCGATGTGCGGGGCAGCCGCGGAAAGATTCATTGCTTGTGCCTGGGCACGCATCAGTAGGCGTTCCTGGGGCGAACGACTTCCATGGGGGTGCGCAACAGGATCTTCGCGTCGAGCGCGAAACTCGCGTGATCGGCGTACCAGACGTCGAAATCGACGCGGCGCGACATGTGGCGCAGAGTCGGCGTGGCGCCGCGCAGACCGTGGACCTGGGCCCAGCCGGTCATGCCCGGCTTGACGTCCTGCCGGCGGCGGTAATCCGCGATGACGCGTCCATAGAACTCGTCGTGCGCCCAGGCGTGCGGACGCGGACCGACCAGCGACATTTCCCCTTTGACGACGTTGAGGAACTGCGGCAGCTCGTCGAGGCTGTAGGCTCTGAGCCAGCGCCCGACCCGCGTCGTGCGCGCGTCGCCCGGGCGCGCCTGGATGACCGCCTCGCCGTCTTCCAGCACCTTCATCGTGCGAAACTTGAGGATGTCGAACGGACGGCCGCGGTAGCCCAGACGCTTTTGGCGGAACAGCGCCGGACCCGGCGAATCCAGGCGGATCAAGAGCGCCAGAAATACCAGGAGCGGCGCCAGGAAGATCAGCGCCGGGATGGCGATGGCGAGATCCAAGAACCGCTTGGCGGATTTATGCGCCCAGTTGGTGTTGCTGTTTGCGGCGACGAGGTCGGCCTCCGCCGACAGGAGTTCGATGCAGGAGGCCAGACTGTCCGGCCCACGCCGAACGGCCTCAGCTGCCATGTCCGCAAAGCTCTCCTGAATGCTCACGCCAGATCCCGCCGCACGGTTGCGGACCAGCCGCTGCATGGGCCGAGCCAAGCGAATCGCCTGGAGGCGTTCCAGATCGCGACGGCTGGAGGGCGGAAATCCGCGCGCAACGACGGCTCATGCCGCGGAGTGTCCCGCGACGGAACAGCCCATGGTTAACCGGGCTTCACGATCAGCCGCTCTACGCGACGAGTGCGTATATTGGCCACATCGTTCGTGTGCGGTTCAAGCGTCAGGAAGACAGTGCTGTCCGATGGCGCGCCGCGTTTTTCCGGCACCGCTGACACGACGCCCTCGCGGCCCGGCGTTCGACTTCGATTAACCTGACCGGCAGTTAACGATTGGACGGGAAAGCGAGAGCGTGCATTGCCTGCAACTTGTGGATGAACGCCCTTTACCTCCGATTGTTTCCCGATGGACAAGATCGCGGTGGGATGCTCTGATTCATTCAACACAAAGGACAAGGCATGAGGGCTTTCACGGAGGATAATTCTCCGCATCCGCTGGATGTCGCACTCGGTTCCCGCATTCGCCTGCGGCGGCGCGAGCTAGGCTTGTCTCAGGAGCAACTCGCCCGGCAGGTCGGCATCACATTTCAGCAAGTGCAGAAGTACGAGCACGGGACGAACCGCGTGAGCTTCTCGCGGCTGGTCGAAATCGCCCAGGCGCTGCGTTGCGGCGTGATGGACATCGTCGGCGATCTCGACAAGTCCAAAGCCTCGTCGCTTTTCTCGCGCCACGTCGCGCGCTTGAACGAGCCGGGCGCCGCGGACCTGCTGGAAGCCTATGCGTCCATCCAGTCGCCCAAGCACCGGCGCGCGATCCTCAACCTCGCCAAGCAGCTTGCCGAAGGAAAAGCGGCGCAGCTCTACGAGATCGAGGACCTGCCGGCGCGTTGAGGGGCCGGCCTATACCTCGCCCATTTCATCGAATTCTTCGAACAGGGAAGGCGGCGAATGTCCGCCGGCGGCGGGCGGAAAGTCGCGCAGATCGACGAATTCATCCGCGAACCAGGGAAATCGCTTCGGCGAAAAGGCCTCGATCAGCCAATCGATCAGGCTGCGGACGCGCGCGATCTTCGCGGCATCGGGGTGGTAGGCAAGCCAGATGTCGTTGGAGAAATGGTATTCCGAAGCGATCGGGACGACCCTTCGGCCGAGCGCCAGGGCATAGCTGGGAAGCAGCCCGATCCCGCCGCCGCGCGCGATCAGCCAGTAATGCGCGCTGCTCACATTGCAGCGAAACGAGACCGTGCCGACTTGCGGAGTGTCGGGAAACAGCCTTGCGAATTCCTGGGCGGCGACCAGCTGGTCGGCCACCTGCAACACGAGGTGATGATTCTTTTTGATGTCGGAGAAATCCTTCGGGGTGCCGTGGGTCTCGAGATATTCCGGAGAGGCGCACGGCACGGAGTGCAGCCGGCCGAGCTTGACGATGTGCAAGTCCTTGACCGTCGGACGCTCGAGCTGGATCGCAATCTCGGTCTCGAGGCGCAGGACATCGGCCGGACGCATCGCACATCGCATGTCGATGAGGAGCCCCGGATGAGCCCGCTGGTATTCCACCAGGCGCGGCGCAAGCCAGAACGTCCCCAGACCCTCCGTGACGCCGAGACGCACCTCGCCGGACATCGACGCGCTGATGTTCCGCGCGCGCAATCTCGAACGAGGCGGCTTCCATGCGCTTGACCGCGCCGACCAGCAGCTCGCCTTCGGCCGTCAGCCGCACGCCGTCGACATGGCGCGTGAACAAGGTGTGGCCGGCCTCGCGCTCGAACTCCTCGACGTGACGGCGCAGGGTATTGACCGAGAGCTGCAAAGTCTGCGCCGCCGAGCGAAAACTGCCGCACCGCACGACTTCCAGAAAGGCGCGCGCGCCTTCCCAGTTGCGCAGGCAGGGATCGGCCTGATTTTCCACCTGTTCTATGGAAGGAACGTCCCGAGGCCAAAATTTCTACAGACGGCGCGCCTTCGCCCCTCTAGTTTTCCTTCGCTGGGACTCTTCACCCAAGCGACCGGAAGAACAAGGCATGACGATCAAGCCCTTGAATCGCAAGAGAATGCGCCGCGGACCACGACCTCATGGAAGGCCGCCGCTGTGAGCAGCGCGGACGCTCGACCCGCCCGGCTTCCGGCGCCGCACGTGGAACGCGGGCGCGATACGTGGCGGCCGACTGGGTGATGGGCGGCAGCGCGTTCTGAGGAAGGGCGCCGCATCGAACTGCAAACCAGGGGGGCAGGCATGAATTCGATCATCACACCGGACTTCAACGGCGAATGGGCGATTCCGGTGACCTGCGTCGCGGCGAAACATCTTCACGAGGCGCTCGCGATCATCGACGCCATCAACGCGGGGGAGCTGCTGGCGGCATTGCCGGCTTCGACGAGCGACCGCCATCGCCATGAGGTCGCCGTAGCCCTGCTCGGCCTGCTCGAAAGAACGCTGCATGCCGCGCTTGGCGATGCTCCCGCCCGGGCCAGGCCATGCCGCGAGGCCGGTGCTTAACCGCTGTTGCGCAAGCCGGCCGACACGCCGTTGATCGACATGTGGATGGCGCGGCTGGTTTGCGCACTCTTGTCGCCGGCGCGGCGGCGGCGCAGCAGATCGACCTGCAAGCGGTTCAGCGCGTCGATATAGGGAAGCCTGAGACGGATGGAGTTGAGCAGCCTGGGATGGCGTTCGAGCAGGACCGACTGGCCGGTGACGGCGAGAATAGCCTCGACGGTGAGGTTCCATTCTCCTTCGATGCGCGCGAACGCCTTCTCAGCCAGCGCCTTGTCGCCGACAAGTTCGGAATAGCGCCGGGCGATCGGCATGCTCGACTTGGCAAGCACCATCTCCATATTTGAGACCGTGGCGCGGAAGAACGGCGAACTGTGCCAGAGCGGGCGCAGGGATTTCGCCCCCACCTCGCCCACCGCCGAGCCGAAGCCGAACCAGCCCGGCAGCATGACGCGCGCCTGCGACCAGGAGAACACCCAGGGGATGGCACGCAAATCCTCGATGCGTCCCGACTTGCTGCGCGAGGCAGGACGGCTGCCGATCTTCAGGTCCGAGATTTCCGGCAACGGCGTCGATTCGCGGAAATAGCGGTCGAACCCCTTGGTTTCGTAAACCAGGCCGCGATAGGCGCGATACGCCGCGCCGCTCAGCTGCGCCAGCAGTTCCTCCGCCTCGCCGTCGGCGGCGTCCTTCTGGTGGTTGAGCTGAGACAACAAGGCGGCGACGATGATGGTCTCCAGGCTCGATCGGCCGATCTGCGGATCGCCGTATTTGCTGGCCACCACCTCGCCCTGCTCGGTGATGCGGATGCCGCAGCAATTGGCGTCGGCGGGCAGCGCGCGAATGGCGTCGAAGCTCGAGCCGCCGCCGCGCCCCACCGCGCCGCCGCGGCCGTGGAAGAAGCGCATTTTGATGCCGCGCGCTTTGCCCAGCGCCGTCAGCTGCGCGATGGCGGAGCGGGTTTCCCAGTTAGAGGTGAGATAGCCGCCGTCCTTGTTGCTGTCGGAATAGCCGATCATCACTTCCTGGATGCCGCCCTGGCCTTCCAGCACGGCCTTGACGGCGGCGAGATCGAAATAAGCGCCCATCACCTGGGCGCTCGCGCGCAGATCGGCGATGGTCTCGAACAGCGGCACGATGCGCAAAGAGGCGGCGGGCTTCCTGCCGGGCGCGAACAGCCCCGCCTCCTTCATCAACAGCGCGGCTTCCAGGAGATCGGAGACGCTCTCGGTCTTCGAGACCACGTAATTGGCGATGCAGCCGGCGCCGAAGCGCTTCTTCAGGAAGGCCGCCTGATCGGCGATGTTGAGTTCGCGCTGGGTCTCCTCGGAATAGCGCCGGTAGGGCGAGCGCAACAGCCTGGGCGTCGCCAATTCCTTGAGCAGCAGCGATACGCGCTTGCTCTCCGCGAGCTGCGCATAGGAGGAAACGGCCTTGGCGTCGCGGAACAGTTCGTCGAGCGCGCGTTCGTGAACCTCGGCGTTCTGGCGCAGATCCATCATCGCCAGATGGAAGCCGAAGGCGCCGACCGCTTCGCTGAGATTGAGCAGCCGTCCGTCCGCCAGATCGCCGTCGCCGTTGGCGCGCAACGATTCCACCATCACCTTGAGGTCGGCCTCGAATTCCTCGGGCGTAACGTAGGGCTCCGCTGCCCAGCGCGGGGCGAGCACCGGGGCGCGTCCGAGCAGCACCTTGCGCGTGGCGGCCAGCCGCGAATAGCAGGTGGTGAGCGCGCGCCGGTAGGGCTCGTCCATCTGATGGACGGAGCTGTGGGCGTTGCTGGCGGCCAGCGCCTTCAACGCCTTGCTGGTCGTGACGTATTCGTCGCAAATCGACAGCTCAGTGCCCAAAAGGTTCACTTGCTCGAGGTAATAGTCGAGGACGGTTTCTGACTGGCGGCGGATCGCGTACTCCAGCGTCTGCGCCGAAACAAAGGGATTGCCGTCGCGGTCGCCGCCCACCCAAGTGCCGGGCCTGAGAAACGCCATCGGTTCGCCGTCGAGCGCGAACAGGCGCGCCAGCCTGCGCTTGACCAGCGGAACCTGGGTGAGGAACGTCCGCGCGAACACGGCGATGGCGTTCTCGGTCTCGTCGTTGACGTGGATGCGGATCGGCCTCAGCATCCGCGTCTGCCACAAGGTCCTGATCTCGCGCTTCAACTGGGTTTCGATCTCGGCGGATTCGCCGGTCTGCTGGTTCGCCCGCTCGCGCATCATCAAGAGCGCGCTCAACTCGGATTCGCGGTCGAGGATGGACTTGCGGCGCACCTCGGTGGGATGCGCCGTGATGACGGGCGACAACAGCGCGTTCGCCAGATAGGCGCGCACCTTCCTGGTGCTGACATGGGAGTGCGATTCCAGCTGCTGCAGCGGTCCCGGCCCCGTCTGCATGTGGACCAGGTGATCGTCGGCGATGTTGGCGAGCTGGGAAAACACTGAGAAGGCGCGGATCAGAAGCGCCACCTCGGCCGGCTCGAGCTGGCTCAGCCGGCGGTCGAGGCGGACATCGGCCGCGCCGAAGCGGTGCTCGCCGACCGACTGCTGGCGGATCTCCTCGACCAGGTCGAGATCGGCCTGGCCGCGCTTCAGGCTCTGCGCGTCCTGTCCGTACTGTTCGCGGATGACCGTGCCGAGGATGCGCCCCAGCAGGCGGATGACGGCCCGGCTCGCCTTGCCCTGCTCGCTGTCCTTGACCGCCACGTTCATGCGTTGCCCGCCCTGCCGCCGAAGAAAGCAGCCTACAGAGGCGCGGGAAAAATGCGAGAGCAGAATCGTTAAGAAGCGGGGGTCAGTGCATCATGAAGACCGGGATCTTGGGATGCGAGACGATGTGTTCGGTGACGCCGCCGAAGATCGATTCCATCAGCCGGCTGTGGCCGTAGCCGCCGGCCACCAGCATGTCGCAACCGTCGTCCGCCGCTGTTTCGAGAAGGACCTCGGCCACGCTCCGCTCGCCGCGCTTGAGCACATGGCGTGAGCTGGAAATGCCCTGCAGCGCCAGATAGGAGGCGACGCTTTCCGCGTCGCGTCCATGGGCGGCGCCGTTCTGGACGGTCAGAATCTCGATCGCCTCGGCCTTCTCGAGATAGGGCAGCGCCGACATCAGCGCATGGGCGCAGGCCACCCCGCCGTCCCAGCCGACCGCCACCTTGCGGCCGATCGCCTCGGGCGGCTTCTCGGCCGACAGCAGCACCGGGCGCTCCAGCTTGGTCAGTGCACGGATGAAGCCTTCCTGGATTTCGGGATCGTCGGTCTCGCGGATCGGCGGAAACACCACCAGGTCGCTGAGCAGCGCCTCGCGGTCGAGCGCCCTGGGCAGATGCCCGCTCACCTCGTCATAGGAGACCGTCACCGCGTCGGTCTTCTGCGGCGCGGCGAGAATGCGGATGCCCGCTTCCGCCGCCAGCGTCGCCAGCGTCGCGCGCGCGGATTTGGAGGAGGCCTTTTCCAGATCGGCGGCGGTGTCGATCAAATCCTGTACGATGTCCGGCGACAGCGGCAGTTCGCCGTAGGGCACCGCCTCGCGCGGATCGGCGTGAACGAACAAGGCCACGACATGGGCGTTGAACGGCTTGGCGGCGGCAAAAGCGGTGGCCAGCGCAAAGCGGTCGCGTCCGGCTCCGGAGACGGGAACGAGAATTTTGACGAACGACATGGCTCCTCCGATGGCGCTCTTGTGTTGGCCGCACAGCAAAAACGAGCGCGCGGCCGGGCGCATTGAGACTTGTCAATATTGAGCTTTGTCAATTAACGGCCGCCCTCGGCGATCGCCTTCAGACCGGAAAGGTCGCGGATCACGATCCGCCGGCGGCTCGGCGCCTCGATGATCCTGAGCCGCTTCAGTTCGCTCAAGGCGCGGCAGGTGGTTTCGATCGTCAATCCGAGATAGTCGGCGATGTCCTGGCGGCCCAAGGGCAGTTCGAGGGTGTGCTCGATTTCCGTGCGGCGCTGCATTTCGAGCGCCAGGAAGAATGACGCCACGCGCTCCTTGGCGCTCTGGTGGCCGAGCATGGCGACGTGCTGTTCCGCCGCGGCAAGGCTCTTGCTCAGCATGGCCAGACGCTTCTGGCCGATGTCAGGGTCGCCCTCCGACAATTGCTCGATGCACAGCCGCGGACAGCGCAACGCGACGACGTCGCCCACCGCCTCGGCGGTCGAGGTGTATTCCCCGGAAAGCTCGATCCCGAAGCTTTCGTCGGGCAGGAAGAAATTGACGATCTGGCGCCGGCCGTCGGCGAAAATGCGCGACAGGCGCACCGCGCCCTCGATTACCTTATAGGAATGGCGCGCCTCGTCGCCCTTGGCATAGACCGTGTCGTTGCGGGCGAACTTCACGATGACGCCGACCTTGTCCATCTCGGCCTTGTGGACGCAGGCCTCCTCCATGAAGAAGCGGCAGCCTTTTTCGCACGCGGCGGGGCGGACCGATTCGCCGGACGGCAACGCGGCAGTCCCGCTTGCTTCCGAATCTGGAGCCTTTCCTTGCATCAGGCCTTTTCTTCCCGCCCGTCACGCGGCCAGGATATGGCGATCAGGGACGCCGGGATGATAGCTCTACAGTAAGGCATTGCGCAAAAATCGGGCGTCGGGGCGTTTACTCTTGGGCCACGCGCGCCGGTTCCGGGCCGGGATTAAAGCGTCAAACTTGTCCTTACGACACCGGGCGAGCCGGCCTGGGGCGCGATGCTGAACCCGAGTTCGCGGCACAGCGCCATCATCAGCGCGTTCTCTTCCATCACGTCGCCGAAGATCATGCCGACCCCGGTGTGCTTGGCATAGGCGATGATCTGCTGCATGAGCGCGCGCCCGATGCCGTTGCCCTTCAGATCGCTGCGCACCAGGACCGCATATTCCGCGTGCTGCCGGTCCGGATCGGAGGAGAAATGCGCCACGCCCATCAGCTCGTCCTCGGCATCGAGCATGACGAACGCCATGTCGCGGTCGTAATCGATCTGGGTCAGACGGGCGAGCAGATTGGGCGGTAGACTCCTGAGCGGTGAGAAGAAGCGCAGCCGGACGTCGTCGGGCTGCAGCCGCGCGAAGAAACGCGTGAAGGCGGCGGCGTCCTGCGGGCGCACCGGACGCAGGAAGAACTCGCCCAGGCCGGGAACCGTTTCGCGGTGTTCGAGCTCCTTGGGATAGGGCTTGATGGCGAGACGCTGATCGCGCGCTCCGCCCGCGACGCGCGCGATCTTGATGCGGGCATCGACGGCGACCACGCCTTTGGCGTCGGCCAAGAGCGGGTTGATGTCGAGGTCGATGATCTCGGGGAAATCGCAGATCAGCTGAGATACCCGCACCAGCACCGTGGCGATGTCGTCGATCGCGGCCGGCGGGCGGTCGCGATAGCCCTTGAGCTGGCGGTAAATCCGCGTCTGCTTGATCACTTCCTGGGCCAGCGCCATGTTGAGCGGCGCCAGAGCCAGCCCCTTGTCGGCGATCACCTCCACCGCCACGCCGCCATGGCCGAACAGCAGGAACGGCCCGAAGATCTTGTCGACCGCCATGCCGACGATCAGCTCGTAGGCGCGCGGACGGCGCACCATTTCCTGGACCAGGAAGCCGTCGATGTGGGCCTTGGGCGCCGCCTTGGCGACGCGCGCCAGCATCGCTTCGGCCGAGGCCATCGCCGCTTCCGGCCCCTCGATGTCGAGATCGACGCCGCCGACATCGGATTTGTGCGTGATGTCGGGGGAGAGAATCTTGATCACCACCGGCTTGCCGAATTTGGACGCGGTCTTGGCCACGTCGGCGGGCGTCGTCGCCTTGGCGAGACGCACGCCCGGAATGCCGTAACATTCGAAGAGTTCCGAAACGCTGATCGCGTCGAGCCAGAGCGGCTTGTCGGCGAGCGCGCGCTCGACGATGCCGTGCGCGCATTTCTCGTCCGGGCAGAAATCCTCCGCGGCGGACGGCGGCACTTCCATCAACACGTTCTGGCCGCGCGCATAGCGCGCCAGATGCATGAAGCCGCGGACCGCCTTTTCCGGCGTATCGTAGGTCGGGATGCGCGCGGCGTCGAACAAGTGACGCCCCTCCACGTTCTCGCCGGAGCCCAGCCAGCTGGTCAGGATCGCCCGTTCGCTCGATTTTGCCGCGTTGACGGTCGCTTGCGCCGCTTCCAAGCCGGAAGCGACCGCCACCGGGCAGCGCAGCACCAGGACGCCGTCCACGTCCGGCGCTTCGGCGATGGCGTTGAGAGCGGCGGCATAACGATCGCCGCCGGCATCGCCGATGATGTCGATCGGATTGGCGTGCGACCAGGTCGGCGGCAGGACCGCGTTCAGATCGGCGATGGTCTTCGGGTTCAATTCCGCGAGCGTGCCCTTGCAGTCCGACAGCGCATCGACCGCGAGAACGCCTACGCCGCCGCCGTTGGTGACGATCGCCAGACGGTCGCCCGTCACGCGCGGACGCATCGACAGCGTCTCCACCGCGTCGAACACCTCGTCGAGATCGTAGACGCGCAGAATGCCCGCGCGCTGGAACGCCGCGTCATAAACCGCGTCGACGCCCGCAAGCGCGCCGGTGTGCGAAGCCGCCGCGCGCGCCGCCGTGTCGCTGCGCCCCGCCTTGATGGCGATGACCGGCTTGACGCGCGCCGCCGAGCGCGCCGCCGACATGAATTTGCGCGCATGGGTAATCGCTTCGATATACAGCAGAATCGAGTCGGTATCCGGATCGTTGGCCAGATAGTCGAGCATGTCGCCGAAATCGACATCGGCCATGTTGCCCAGCGATACGCAGCTCGAAAAACCGAGATCGCGCGACGCGGCCCAGTCGAGCACCGTCGTCACCATCGCGCCGGACTGCGCCACGAAGGCGACCTTGCCCTTCTTCGGTGTACCCACGGCGAAGGAAGCGTTCACGCCGGAGGGCGTCGAGAGAACGCCGAGGCAATTGGGGCCGATGATCCGCATCAGCGACGGACGCGCCGCCGCCAGCATATCCTGTTCGAGCTTCTTGCCCGCCTCGCTGCCCGATTCAGCAAAGCCCGCGGAGATCACGATCGCGGCCCTGGTGCCGCGTTCGGCCAATTCGGCGATCAGGCCGGGAACCACCGGCGGAGGCACGCAGAGAACCGCAAGATCCGGCGGCACCGGCAGACTTTTCACATCCGGATAGGTGAGGACGCCGTTGACCGAACTGTGATGGGGGTTGACGGGCATGATGGGTCCGTCGAACCCGCCGGAAAGCAGATTGGTCGCCATCACCGAGCCGATCGAATGCGCCTGCTTGCGGGCCCCGATCAGCGCGATGCTCTTGGGATGGAAGAACGCCTCGAGATTGCGAATGGACATGAGTCACATCTCACCAAAAATCAGCCCCTACTAGCCCAGGAACCAGCACATTGCCACAGATCAATGTGAGCCGAATTGTCTCGCCACCAGGGCCTTCACCGAAGCTTGGTGGCGGGCCACGACATCGCCGCGAATCCCCGGCACGATTCCGCCGTAATGCGCGTGATCGACGACCTGCAGGCCGAACACCGCCGCGATATGCTCGTCGAACAGCGCACGGACGGCTTCCCAGGCGCCGGTCTTCATCACCCATTCGGTCGGCGCTCCGGAGGCGGTGAAGCTGATCAATTTGCGGCCCTTGAGCAGCGGTTCGTTGCCCTCCCTGCCCTTTCCGTAGGCAAAGCCCATCCCGAACACGCGATCGAGATAGCCTTTCAGTATCGCCGGCGGCGCATTCAGCCAGAACGGATAAAACAGCGCGAAGACGTCGACGTCGCGCAGGATCAGCCGCTCGCCGACCACGTCGGGGCGCGGCGCGAATCCGGCCGAGGTCGGCAGCTCGTCGGCCTTCAAGCAAGGATCGAAGGACATACCATAGAGATCGCGCATGATTGTTTTATGGCCGAGGCTTTCCGCCGCTTCGCCATAGGCCATGGCCAAAGACGCCACGAAACTGCTTGAATTGGGATGGGCGACGATCAGTGCGTGCTGCATGGCCTGCTTTCCGTTCTGCCGTTCCTCACTTGACAGTCATTCTGAAAAAGAGCCGACCGGGCCGCATTGCGCAATATCAAATAGTACCTACTTGACCCCGGTCACGAGGTCACAGAGCAAGGACGCCGCCTCGGGTAGCCGGCTTCGACTTGACTATTGCCCGGGCAGGGCCGACTTATAGAAAATTAACCTATGTCGGACAGGATCCGTGCCATGCCAAACGAAGATGTCAAGAAACTGAGCGATGATGTGAGCGAATTGAGAGCAGATTTCACGCGCATTGCCGAGACGCTCGCCGATCTCGTGAAGCTGCGCGGACAAGAGGCGGCCGCCAAGTTTCAGGGCACGGCCGAAGAGACCTGGGCCGACGCCAAACAGCATCTGGAAGGCGTCAAGAAGAAGATCCACGACGAGCCCGTGATGGCCTCGTTCGCGGCCTTCGGCATCGGGCTGATCCTCGGAATCCTGCTGTTCGGCGGCGGACGGCGCTAAACATCCTCTCGGCGATTGTGGAAAGGCCGGCCGGATGAGGGAGCTGCCGCTACGCATCGCGACCATGGCTGCGGCGCTGTTCTTGGCTGCGGTCGGTTTCGCCGCGACGGTGGTGTTTCTCTGCCTGGCGCTTTATTCAGCTTTACTGAACCTGCTTTCCCCGCCCCTGGCTGCCTTGGCGGCGGCGGGCATCGTCTTCTTCTTGTCTCTCGTCGTGATCGCGCTGGGCAGCGCCCTCTCGCGAATGCTGGCCGGACGCGCGCGCACCAAACGCGGCGGCTTCATGTTCGCGCTAAGCGCCGAACTCGGGAAAGTTCTGGGCGAGGACGCCTCGAAGTTCATCGCCAACCGGCCGGTCGCCGCGTTGCTGATCGCGCTTGCCGGCGGCTTTGCCGTCGGCACCAGCCCGCGACTGCGCAGGCTGCTGCAAGCATTGCTGAAATACTGAGCCAGAGATTTCACCGACTATTGCGGCATCGGGCCTTGCGAGATGCGCACCAGATCGTCGGGGCGCATCCATTTCGCGAACGCGGCCTCGATGTCGGCCGGGCCGAGCGCGATGTAGCGCTGCGCGGCCTGGGTCGGTTCGTCCAGCGGCAGATCATATTCCCGGCTGTTGAGGAACTGGCTGGCGATCGCGTCCAGGCTCGCCTGCCCCAACGGAATTCGGCGCAGCAGCAGCGCCTTGATGCGCGTGAGTTCGTCGGCGGTGACCGGCGCGGTCTGCATGGTCTTGATCTCCTGCTTGACGATGGAAGCCGCCTTGGAGACGTTCTCGGGATCGCAGGCATACTCCACGACATAGACGCCGCGCGTCCTGCCGGCCTCGAGGCTGGCATTGACCGAATAGACCAGCCCCGCGTTCTTTCTCAGATCGTTGCTCAGCCTGGTCGAATAGAAGCTGCCGCCCAACACCGCATTGCCCAGCGACAGCGCGTAATAGTCCGCATCGGAGCGCTTCAGCGCGAGATTGTAGGATAGTTCGACATTGTCCTGGACGCGGCTTGCGTCCGGCACGGCCAGGATCGCGGCCTTGTTGGCCGCAGCGGCCGGCAGGTCGGTCTCGGGCTTGGGCCCGCTCGCCGCCCAGGCGCCGAAAAATTTCTCGATCGCAGCGCGCGCCTTATCGGGCGTGACGTTGCCGATCACCACGATAGTCGTGAGATCGGGACGGAACACCTTATTGTAGTAGCCGCGCACATCGTCGAGCGTCAGCGCGCCGACGCTTTGCTCGGTGGCTTCGCGCAGGCTCGGATCGTTGGCCGGGAAGAGCGCCTGGCGCAGGGCGCGCTGGGTCAGATAGCCGGGGCTCTGGTTCCTGGCCGCCACCGCGCGGGCGATCTGCGGCTTGATCAGCGCCAGGGCCTGTTCGGGCAGCGCGGGATGCAGCTCATTGTCCGCCAGAAGCTCGACGCCGTGCTCGAAGGCCGCCGACAGGACCTGAAGCGAGAAATCCGTGCCGGCTTCCTCGCTGGCGCCGATCTTGTCCAGCGCCTCCTGGTAGGCCAGCCGGTCGAGATGCTCGGTGCCGAAGCTCATCAACGGATGGAGCAGCAGCTCGGCGCCGTCCTTGCCCGGCGGCGTCTGGGTCTGCGGCCGGTTGCGGATGTGGCCGTAGACCGCGACCGTGTCGCTGACGTCTTCCGGCTGCACGATCAGGGTGAGGCCGTTGGGGAGTGTGCTGACCGTGGGAGTGAGCGTCGACGGCGGCACCGTGAGACGGCCGACGGCTTCCTTCGCCCAATCAGGAAGCTCGGTCGGCGCCGCCTCGCCGAGCGAAATGGTTTCCTGACCGCCGAAGCCCGAGCCGGCCACCGGCTTGCCCGAACCTTGCGGCACCATCAGTGCCGAAATGGCGTGGTCGAGTCCGAGATATTTGCGCGCCACGCGGTTGACGTCGGCCGCCGTCACCTTCTCGATCCGCTTGAGATCGTCGTCGGGCGATTTGAGGCCGTAAAGCGCGACGGCGTCCGCCCAGATGGAAGCGAGGCCGGCGATGGAGTTCTTCTGTTCCGCCGCGCTGCGCCGCTCCTGCTGCTTGGCCGCTTCCACCAGTTCCGCCGGCACTCCGTCCTTGACGACTTTCGTCAGGATCGCGCGCATCGCCTGCTCGATCGCCTGGGCGTCGCCGCCCGCGGGAAACGAGACCGAAGCGTAGCCGAGGCCGCTCTTGGGCAGCGGATCGAGCGAGAAATCCGCGCCCAGCGCCTTGCCGTCCGCCACCAGTCCGTAAAGATCGAAACGCTGGCTCGCCAGCACGTCGGCCAGCACTTCGAGCGCCGGAAAATCGGGGCTGTCGAGACCGGGCAGGCGCATCGCGATAACCTGGGTCTCGTAGGGGCTGTCGGTGTCGATCTTGAGCGAGGCAGGCTTCACCGGTTTGAACGCCATCGCCGGGCGGGCGGCCAGCTTCTTGGACTTGAGCGGACCGAACAGGCGCTGGACCATCGTGAGCGTCGCCGCCGGATCGACATTGCCGACCACGATCAGGATCGCGTTGTTCGGCGCATACCATTTGGCGTGAAACGCCTTGAGCATGGCGGCGGTCGTCTTGTCGAAGGACGGGCGCGTGCCGAGCGCGTCGTGCTCGTAGGGAGAACCGGCGAACAACGCCGCGCGCAGCTGCTCGTAAAGCTTGTAGCCCGGATGGGAGAGGTCGCCAGCCACCTCCTGCTCGATGGCGCCGCGCTCCTTGTCCCAGGCCTTTTCGTCGGCGGAGATGGCCGCCATCCGCAGCGCCTCGATGTGCAGGGCGACGTCGAGATCCTCGGAGGGAACCGTGTAGAGATATTGGGTGATGCTCTCGCGCGTATCGGCATTGAAGTCGCCGCCCATCACGCTGCCGATATTGGCGAGCTGGTCGGCGGAAAGCCCGGGGCTGCCGCGGAACATCATGTGCTCCTGCGCATGGGCCATGCCGGGGAATCCCGCCGGCGCCTCGTCGGAACCGGCGAGGTAGTTGACCGAGGTCGCGACCACCGGCGCCAGCGTGTTGCGCACGATGACGACGCGCAAGCCGTTGGGAAGCGTGGCGCGCAGCACGTCCTTGTCGCCGCTTGGACTCGCCGCCGCCCCGCCGAGCGTCAAGGCAAACGCCATGAGAATGATCTTGGCCAAGCGCAACGAACGGCCTTGAGCGACGTGCTTCATGACTTCTCCCGTCTGGGGCTGTGCTCGCCGGCGAGCCCGGCGCGTCCGCGAGGTGTAACACAAGCGAGCGAGCGAGCGAGAGGGCGGCGACATCAAGTTCGCGCCATCGATAAAATCGTTATTTTTCAGATAGTTAGATGAGGGCGGCGGGGAAGGGTTTATCCCTTCCCCGTCATGCGCGCCGTCAGACGAGTCCGTGTTTCGCCCGGCTCTCTTGTTCCTGCGCCTTGAACTGGTCGAAGCGCGGCAGGAACTTGTCCCAGTCGATGATGTGTGCGTCGAGTTCCGGCCCGTCGATGCAGGCGTGCTTGCGCACCATCTTGCCGTCGATCGTGACCGGCACCATGCAGGCGCCGCACATGCCGGTGGCGTCCACCATGATCGAGTTGAGGCTGACGACCGTGTTGGTTTCATAGGGCTTGGTCAGCTCGCTCACCGCGCGCATCATCAAGGGCGGCCCGATGGCGATGACTTCGGCGACCTTGCGCCCCTTGCCCGCCTTGTTCTCGTCGAGCAGGTCTTTCAGCGGCACGGTGACGAAGCCTTTGACGCCGAAGCTGCCGTCGTTGGTCGCATAGATCACCTTAAGCTGCTTGCCGAACTCCTTCTGCAGCTTGTCCACGCGCTCGCCCTCGCCCGCCCAGAACAGCAGGTCCTTGCTGCGGTATCCGGCGATCAGCGTGACGTGGTTGCCCAGCTTCAGATGCGCCCGCATGATCGGATAGACCGGGGGCAAGCCGAGGCCGCCCGCGCAGAACACCACTGTCTGCTCGCCCTCGTAGCGGTGCAGCTTGGAGGGCTGGCCCAAGGGACCGGCAACGCCAGTAAAGGACTCGCCGACCGACATTTTGTTCATCAGGATACTGGAGGTGCCCATGCCCTGAATGACCAAGTCGATGGTGCCCGCCTCGGCGTTCCAGTCGGCCAACGTCAGGGGAATGAGCTCGCCCTTGGGCGTCGCCAGCACGCGCACGAACTGGCCAGCCTGCGCCGCCTTAGCGACGATCGGCGAATTCACCGTGAATTCGACGATGCCCGGGCTGAGATCGATCTTCTTGAGAATGGTGGCCGGCGCCCCCGCCTTTTCGGTGTAGTCCTCAGCGTGCGCGACCATCTCCCGGATCACCGCCGGGGTGAACGGAATCTCGCCGGCGATCTGGGATGCCGCCGCCTTGCCGTCGCCCGCCGCGTTGATGGCGGTGGAGCCGCCGCGCGTCGCATCGCCGCCCGAATAGACGTTTTCCAGCGTGGTCTGCTGCGAGTTTTCGCTGAGGTCGATGGTGCCCCATTTGGTGGTTTTGATGCGGGGCTCGGAGTCCTTAATGATCGGGTTCGAGGCGTTGCCCAGCGCCATCACAACCAGATCGACCTGCATCGTCTCGGTCTGTCCGGTCGGGACCGGCGAACGCCGGCCCGAGGCGTCGGGTGGTCCAAGTTCCATCACGTCGAGAATGGTCTGACAGACCTGGTGGTTCTTGTTGCCCGAGAACTCGCGCGGCGCCCTCAGCACCTTGAGTTGGATGCCTTCCTCGAGTGCGTGGTGCAGCTCCTCGACACGCACCGGCATTTCGGCCCTTGTGCGGCGATAGACGATGGTGGCGATGCCGCCCAGCCGCTTGGCCGTGCGCGCCGAGTCCATCGCCGTGTTTCCGGCGCCGATGATGATCACCTGCTTACCGGCGACTTGCGGCAGCGGCGTTTCAAAGTCGTCCAAGCGCGCCTGCATGAGGTTGACGCGGGTGAGGAACTCGTTGGCCGACATCACGCCGTTCAACTCCTCGCCGGGCACGTTCATGAAGCGCGGCAGGCCGGCGCCGGTGCCGACGAAGATCTTCCAGAATCCGGCATCGCGCAGGTTCTGAAGCGTCGCGGTCTTGCCGACCACGAAGTTGTTCACGAACTTGCCGCCCAGCCGCTTGATCTTGCCGACCACATCGTCGATCAGAGTATTCGGCAGACGGAATTCGGGGATGCCGTAGCGCAGCACGCCGCCCAGCTCGTGGAAGGCCTCGAAGATCGTGACCGGGAAACCTTCCGCCGACAGCAGATAGGCGTTGATCAGGCCGGCGGGGCCGGAGCCGACCACCGCGATCGGCGGCTTCTCGGCCTTGGTCCACGGGCTGACATAGCTCGGCTCGGCTTTTCCGTTCGACTTGGCCTGCAGCCTGGCGCGCTCGGGCAGAAACCATTCGAGCTGGCCGATCTCGATCGGCCGGCCGGTCATGGTGCAAACGCCCTGGCACTGCAGTTCCTGCGGGCAGACGCGGCCGGTGACGTTGGGCAGCGGATTGCAGCTCTCGATGAGTTCAAGCGCCTCTTGGTACTTGCCCGCTCCCAAGAGCTGGAGCATTTCGGGAATGTGAATCTTGACCGGGCAGCCGCCCTTGAGCTTCTTGCCCAGCAGCTGTCCCACTTCGCACGGCCGGTCGTCGCACTGCTTGTCGCGCAGCACCTCGAGCCAGACGAACAAGTCGACTTCGCGCGCGCTGTAGCCCTGGGTGCGGTAGCCCAGATAGCCCATGGTGACGAGTTCGAAGTCCTTGTTGCGCTCCTCGGCCGGGCGGATGTAGGGCGGAATGAAGGCGCCGGCGGGCCAGTTCTTCGACAGGTCTTTGAACATTGGATAGCGGTCCGACAGATGGGCGTCGATCGCGGCGATGAACTTGCGCTTGAACTTGAGCGGCAAGGCCCAGATGAAGCGCTGCAGGATCGAGCTCATGTCGTCGTCGCGCAGCAGCAGGTTCCACAGCGTCTTGGTGAATTGGGCGCCGAGCTGATCCTGCTTGAATTCCCAAATGATCGCCTGGGTGCCGTCGTCGATGAACACTTGCCTGAGCGACTGCGGGCTGTTCAACAGCCGCTTGCGCAACAACCCGAGTTGTTTCTGGAAGACCTCGAAGGCCTCGCTGTGCTCGAGCTGTTCGACCTCGCTCTGCGTGGTCTCCAGAACCGTGCTGACTTGGCGATAGCGCTCGAGTTCGTCGCGGACCGGCGCGTCAGTGCTCATGGATGATCTCCGCATCGCAATTGGCGGCGACCCGGGCCACCTTGGCCTTCAGCTCGGGCGTGATCTTCACTCGGTCGAGCGCACCGGCGATCAGATGACCGACCTCCTGGGGCGCGCCGTCGACCATGATCTTGGTCTTCTCGAACAGCTCGGGCAGGTCCTGATAGCAGGTCTTGCAGTTGTTGCACTTCGCCATGTCCTCGTCGGCGAGCGTAACGAACGCACCCCCGTTGGTCGGGGCCGCTTGCGCCGCCGCCTTGGCAGGTGCGGCCGCTCCCGGCATCAACGCCGCGAAACCGCCCGAGGCCGGTGCGTTGGACGACGCCGCCAGTTCGGACATCGCGCGAGCGATCGAATCGATCGAGGATTCGCGCTCGTCGGTGGCCTGTTTAAATTGTTGCTTCAGTGCTTCCAGCTCGGCTTTGTGGTCCGCGTCGAGCTTCGCGATGTCGAGCCCGGAGAGAACCTGCAACGTCCGCCAGTATTTCCGGCGCTCCAGGACGAGGTGAATGAGGCTCTCCGACACTTCGAGCTTGATCAGCTTCTTGTCCGCATCGGTCGACCAGATGAACGGCGTCTTTCCTTGCCGATCGGCCGCGCTCAGATCGATGTATTCCGCCACCGGCACGCCGACGGCGTTCGTGGCGAGTTTGTGGAACTGCTTCTTGAAGCGGCCCTCGGTCGCCGCGAAGTCGGCCGGGGTGAGCGGCACTTCCAACAGCTTGTTCGCGCCGTCCTCGACGTACTCGATGGTGTTGGTCGCCCAGTCCTTGGCGATGTCGGGGTTGCCGTCCAGCACGAAGCGTGCGTGCAGATCGGCGCCACGGCGCGGATCGTACACAAACACCGGACTGGTGCGGCTCTCCACGGCCATGCGGCCGTGATGGCTGCCGGCCGCATCCGCGATGCCATTCTCCGCCTGGCAGGGCGCGTAGACGTCGAGCACCGCCGGGGATTCGTTGTGGTTCAGGTACTCCATGACGGCCTTCAGGAAATGCCCTTGCAGCGCCGCGGTGGTCTGGACCACGAACACGTTTGGATGGAACGCGGCGATGAGACCCAATTCCTTGCGGTCTTCCTGCTTGCCATGGTGCGCGGCACCGAAGCGGGCGAGATCGGCGTCCTGGCCCGTCAGGCTGGAGGTCGATGCCTGACCGCCGGTGTTCGAGTATCCGCCGCTGTTGAGGACCATGACCTTGATGGGCGTCGAGGTCGCCAGCACGCGCGATAGCGCGCCGAAGCCGATGTCGTAGGTCGCGCCGTCGCCGCCGATGCTGAACACGGACGGCATCAGCCCCAGCTCTTCGGGCGTGAACTCCGACCAGTTGAACGTCTTGAAGAACTTGTCGTGCACAAGGGGGTCGTACTCGTCGTCGAGTTCGAGCTGGGCGATGCGCAAGGCACGATAATCGTCATTCGATTCCGCCGCGATGCCTTCGAACAGACCCTTGGCGACTGCGGGCGTGTCCTGGAACAGGCTGTTCACCCACGGATCGTTGTAAGGGTTGAAGGGGAAGGTCGAGGCGTACACGCTCGAGCAACCGGTCGCGTTGGCGATCACCGATGCCGACGGGCCGTTGCCGCTTGGGCCGGTCTCGAAGTTGAAGAGCCGCGTCTCGAGCGCCTTGATCGTGCTCGCGATCCGCTCGCGCCGCTTGGGATCGGCCTCGCCGTTCTTCACGATCGCCAGCTTGGCGTTCAATTTGTCGATCAGGTCATCCAACTCGCGGATGTGCTCCTTGCGCCGTCTTTCGTGGATCGCGTGGTTGGTCCCCGTGACCAGCCGGATGGCGGTGACCTCGCCGCAGCCGCGGCAGGCGCCGTGTCCGCCGGTGGTTGCATAATAATTGTTGCGATCGAGCATCAGGCGCTTGGTCTCGCCGTCGGGCTTGGTTGCTCCGTCGACGAAGCGCGACGGCGTGGCGGGCGTGCGGCTGAGGAATTCGAACCGCGTCTGCAACATCTCGAGCAGCGGCGCGTCCTGCTGGCGTTCCACCAGGGCATGCGGTCCGCACACCTCGATGCATTCCAGGCAGCCCGAGCATTTCCACGGATCGATGGCGACGGAATAGAGTCCGCCCGAACCCGGAACGGTCTTTTCCATGGCGTCGAAGAAGGGCCGCGTGCGGGCGACCGGGAACACCGCCAGGGCGTCGGCCAACTTGCCGACATTGCGCCGCAAGATGGCGTTGTCGGTATCGAGCTTCTCTCCTGCCGCCGCCACGAGTTTGTGGAACGGCTTGGGCTCCTTCTCCTGGCGATAAAGTTCGCGAACCGCTTCGCTGAGCGCATAGACCTCGCCGCGCAGCGCTTCGCGTTGCGCCTCGGCGATGTCGAGTTGGCGGATGGCCGTCTCGAGCAGTGCGTGGATGTCGTGCACCGTGTTCGGGATCGCCGCATCCGGGCAGATCAGCGCGCATTCCATGCAACCGGTGCAAAGATCGGCGATGAACTCCGGCACGTCGCGGCGGAACAGGCCCTTGTCCTTGAAGGCGGCGCTGCCCGACGGCATGAACAGGCCGGTGCCGGGCATGACCGGCGCTTCGGAGATGGTGCCGTCGCGGAACGGCTGGGCGACGATGTCGTCGAAATATTCGGCGTCGAGGAAGTTGGCGGAGGCCGTCGGACGGTTCGCCTTGCACATCGAGGCGGAGATCAGGGCGGATTTGCCGTTGGTCTTGGCCGGAGCCTTTTCCGCTTCGACGAATTCCGGCGCGGTGTAATCGACCTTCTTGGTCGCCTCGAAGGCTTCCTTGATGACCGTGAGGTTGCCTTCCACCACCGCGCCGCCCTTGGCGCCAAACTTCTTCTGCAGGTCCTTGCGGATCTTGTCGAGCATGGCTTCCTGCGTGGCGCCGGCGACGATGCGGTCGACATGGCCGCAGATCGCGCCGATGAAGGCGATGCCCATCATGCGGGTTTCGAGTTCCGGCGTGGGCGCATGCGGCTTGGCGACGGCAAATCCGTCTATGACGTAGAACTTGATCTTCTTGTCGCGGATGGTCTTGCGGGCAGCCGGCGGCAATCCCCTCCACACTTCGACGGGCGGGAGGTTGGACTGCATGATAAAGGTGCCGCCTTCCACCAAGCCGCGCAGCGGATTGGAGTGCGAAAACACCTTGTGATCGGGCGAAACGACGATCTCGACGTCCTCGATGTCGGCGTTCGACTGCAGCACCGTCTCGGGGCTCAGCGTGATGTAGTAGTTGGTCGGCGCGCCGCTCTTTTCCGAGCCGTATTTCGGCGCGGCCTTGGAGTGCAGGTTCAGCACGTTGGCCAGGATGTCGGTCAGCAGCTTGCCGGTCGCCATGGTGCCGTAACCGCCCACCGAGTGGAAACGGATGCGGAAAGCGCCCTTAGGCAGCAGGTTCGGGTTGGCCTCGGTCTCGAGCGCCATCAGCTCGGTCTCGGGATAAGCCAGGCGCAGCTTGTCCTGCATGACCGCCATGCGCGGCGACGGGTTCTTCGAGAAGAACTGCGAGCCCAGATAGACGAACGGCGCGTTCTTGGTTTCCATGTTCTTATAGGCGGCGATCAAGTGGCGCGGCTGCAGATCGTGCGCGCCAAGCCCGAAGATCGCGGTGGTGATCTTGGGTAGTTTGTCGATGGCCGGGATGCCTTCATGGCGCACGCCCGAGGCGTTCTCGACGCCCTTGAACAGCGCCTGGGTCACCAAGCTCGCCAGCGCGGTGACGTCGCAGCGTTCGAGCACCGTGACGGCCTTCTTGCCTTTCAGCGCCGCCACCACTTCGGCTTCGGGGAAGGGCTGCAGCAGCTTGACGGAGATGACGCCGACCTTCTTGCCCTGGCTACGCAGGTACTTGGCGACGGCCTGTGCGTCGTCGGTGACCGAGCCCAGCCCGATCATCACGCTTTCGGCGTCGTCGCACAGATAGGTTTTGATCGGGGCGTATTCGCGCCCGGTCAGTTCTGAATATTCCTTCATCGCCGCGCGCACGAAGCGCGGCACGTCGCGCACAAAATGGGTGCGATGATCGGCGGAGCCGGCCTGGAAGTCGGGCTGGTTCTGCACCGGCCCGGTCAGGCCCGGATTGTGCACATCGACCAGGGCCGGAACGCGCTGGCGTGTACCCTTCTCGTAGGCGTTGATCCACTGGCGCTTCCATTGGGCGTGCAATTCCTCGGGCACCAGATCGATGGTCTTGGCGATGAGCTTTCCTTCGTTGTCCTTCTCGACGGCATCGGCGTTCTTGTCGAGGAATTCGAGCAGCTTCTTGTGGCCCTCGACCGTCAGGTCATGCTCGTGCTTGGCGATATACTGCTTGAGCTGGAAGACGCGGCCCTTGGCGCCGAACAGCATTTCCTGCGCCACGGTCGGGCAAGGAATGCGCCCCTGCGGGTCGCCCAGGAATTCCTTGAGCAGCGCCGGTTCGGGCATCAGAGTTTCGCTCAGCATGTGGCTGGTGGTGAAACCGTCCATCGCGTTGGTGACGGGGATCAACGACGTGGCGCTGACCTTGTAGGAAATCGCCGCGAGATCAGCGGCTTCCTGCGGATTGGAGCCGAACAGGATGGTGTAGCCGGACTGCAGCAGCGCATAGACGTCGTCGTGCCCCGCCATGACGTTCAGCGAGTGCTTGGATACGACGCGCGCCGCCACCTGCAGCACAAAGCCGCCGACCCGCTTGCCGACGGTCACGTAGTGCGATTCCAGCCCGTAAAGGATGCCCTGGCTGGAGGAGGCGTTGGAAATGTATTTGCCGCCGGTCAGCGCCGCGCCGAGCGCGCCGCTCTGCGCGGAATGTTCGCCTTCGGGCTCGAAAAAGAACGGGTGATGACCCCAGACGTTGCAGCCGCCGGTCGCACGGAACGCCTCGTAGATCTCCGAGATTTCCGTCGATGGCGTGATCGGATAACCGATGACGCCGCCGCAGACATGACCCATCACCTCGGCGATGGCGCCGTTGCCGTGGATAACGGCGGGAATCCCAGGATATTTCGCTTTCATCTATTGTGCCCGTTCTCTTTGTTCAGCCTGTTTCATCAGCGTCGTCGCCGGCCGTTACCTAGCCTTATCGCCGCGCCCGCGAATATGATTTGGATCAAGTTCTTATGGCGGGCCGGCAGGCACTTGGTCCGGCGTCTATGAGACGCGCATAAACCTGTGCCCGCTATTCGCAATGCTACGTATGTACGCAGCGGTGAGGCGCAAGCGCGCACCGGACTTGCGAATTGCCGCAGGAGGGCCTGCAGCCGCCGCTAATTCACGCCTCAAGAACACTACTTTCGTTCTAAGCCATTGCAAATATTGTACTCTCCAGGTCACGCAATTGTTGCGAAGCTGTCTCGGATCGGAACAAAGATTGGCCGCCCAATCTTTCGGCAGTCCGTAGCCGTTCGGGGGAACAAACCCTCACGGAATGTCATGCGGGGCCGCTACGCTTGGGACAGAATCAAGCCCGTTCACGATGATTGCAAGGCTGATGCTTCCGTGCGAAATCCTTCGCTCAGTTTCGCGTGCGTTTCTCGCGCTTGGTTCATAACGGGAATGCCGCCATGAAGACCAAATCTCCGACACCGACTACAGATGCGTTGCGCCGACAGATCGAGGTTCGCGCCTATCTGATATGGGAACGCGACGGCCGCCCGCATGGCCGCCACGCCGAGCACTGGGCGCTGGCCGAGAAGGAAATCCTCGGCGAGCGGAAGGGAAAGGCGCTGAAGAAAACCAAAGCAGCGCCCTCGCACAAGCCTTCGTCCAAACGACGCGGCAAGACCAAGAAGAATTAGCAGATCCGCGGCAGTTGCTCGCCGCTCAGCATGTCGACGACCCTGGCGACGCCCAGACGGCCGCGGCAGGAGACCTGTCCCGCCGGAGAGTCGCGCACCTCGCCGATGATCGCGGCATTGGCGCTGACGGCGTGCCGCCGCAGGATTTCGACCGCCGGCGCGGCATCCTTCGCCGCGACGAAGGCGACGAACCGTCCTTCGTTGGCGACATGCAGAGGATCGAAGCCGAGCAGCTCGCACGCCGCCGCCACTTCGTCGCATACCGGGATCGCGCGCTCGTCGAGCGCAATGGCGAGCTTGGCAGTTTCGGCGATTTCGACGGCGGCGCTTGCCAGCCCGCCCCGCGTCAGATCGCGCAGGCAATGGGGCACGATTCCGGCGTCGAGCAAGCCCAACACTGGACCCAACAGCGGCGCACAATCGCTCTGGACGGCGGTTTCGAAACCGAAGCCCTCGCGGGCCGCCATCACCGCGATGCCGTGCCGCCCGATGTCGCCGCTGAGGATCACAGCGTCGCCGGGGCGCACTTGCGCGGGTTCGATCGGGGTTGGCGTCAAGACCCGCCCGACACCGGCGGTGTTGACGAACAGCCTGTCCGCCTTGCCGCGATCGACCACCTTGGTGTCGCCCGTCGCCAGCTTCACGCCCGCCGCCAGTGCCGCGTCCCGCATCGACTCCACGACCCGGCGCAGCGTGGCGAAGGGCAGCCCTTCCTCCAGGATGAAGCCGACGCTGAGATAGAGCGGGCGGGCGCCGCACATAAGAAGATCGTTGACCGTGCCGTTGACCGCGAGCGTGCCGATGTCGCCGCCGGGAAAGAACAGCGGCTTGACGACATAGGAATCCGTGGTGAAGGCCGTCGCCCCGGCCAGATCCAACACCGCGCCGTCATGCTGCAGTTCGAGCGACGCGCCGCGAAATCCCGGCCGAATGACGGACTCCAGCAGCCGCGCCATCGCCCGGCCGCCGCCGCCATGGGCGAGCTTGATCGTCTCCTCGTCGTTCGCCGGGACTGGACAGGAGAGCGTGAATTCTTTCTCGCTCACGTCTTGGCTCCGCGATAGCGGTAATAGGCCGCGCACGCCCCTTCCGAAGACACCATCGTGACGCCGAGCGGGTGCTCCGGCGTGCAGCGCGTCCCGAAGGCCGGGCATTCGGGCGGTTTCTTCTCGCCGCGCAGGATCAGCCCGGCGATGCATTCGCCGGTATCGCTGCCTAGCGTCTCGACCACGCCGAACTTGCGCTCGGCGTCATAGTCGCGATAGGCATCGGACAGACCCAGCCCACTCTCTGCGATGTCGCCGATCCCGCGCCAGCGCCGTTCGACGACGGTGAAGACTTCGGCCATCACCGCCTGGGCGGGACGGTTGCCTTCGCGGCGGACGGCGCGGCTGTACTGGTTCTCGACCTCGGCGCGGCCCTCCTCTAATTGGCGCACGCACATGTGCACGCCTTCGAGGATGTCGAGCGGCTCGAAACCGGTCACCACGATGGGAATGCGATAGCGCGCGGCGATCGGCTCGTACTCGCTTGTTCCCATGATCGTGCAGACGTGACCGGCGGCCAGGAATCCCTGGATGCGATTGGTCGGCGAGGAGAGCAACGCGCCCATCGCGGGGGGCACCAGGACGTGGGAGACCAGCAGCGAGAAATTCTTCAGCCCCTCGCGTTTGGCGCGCCAGGCCGCCATGGCGTTGGCCGGCGCCGTGGTCTCGAATCCGACGGCGAAGAACACGACTTCCTTCTCCGGCTCGGCGCGGGCGACCGCCAGCGCGTCGAGCGGCGAATAGACGATGCGCACGTCGCCGCCTTTGGCCTTCGCGGAGAGAAGGTCGGTCGTGCTTCCCGGCACGCGCAGCATGTCGCCGAAGGAGCAGAGGATCACGCCCGGCCTGAGCGCGATTTCGATTGCCTTGTCGATATATTCGACCGGCGTCACACAGACCGGGCAACCCGGCCCGTGCACCAGCGTCACGTTCTTCGGCAGCAATTCGTCGATGCCGTAGCGCACGATGGCGTGGGTCTGCCCGCCGCAGATTTCCATCAAGGTCCAGGGCCTCGTCGCCAGCCGCGCGATGTCGTCGGTGAACCATTTCGCGGCGGCCGGATCGCGATATTCGTCGCGGAACTTCATGCCGGCAGGTCCTCCTCGATCTCGAGCACGCCGATCTCGCGCAGATGGCCGAAGATTCGGTCGGCCTCGGCCTCGTCGAGGATCGAGATCGCGAACCCGACATGCACCAGCACGTACTCGCCGACGCGCACCTCGGGCACATAGGCGAAATTGATCTCCTTGATCACGCCGCCGAAATCGACACGCCCGGTGCGCATGATCGGATCGTCGCCCGCGATGCTGAGAACCTGGCCGGGAATGGCTAGACACATGGTCGCTGTCCCTTTCGCTCGCTCCAGGACGCCCACACCGCTTGGCCGAGCGCGATGGAGCCGTCGTTCGGCGGCACGGCGCGGTGCCAGATCGCTTCGTGTCCCGCGGCGCGCAAACCGGAGACGGCCATTTCGCTGAGCCGCGCGTTCTGGAAGCAGCCGCCGGTCAGTACCACGCGCCGCTCGCCGATCCTTTGCGCCGCCGCAACCAGCGCCGCCGCGAGGCCGGCATGAAACGCCGACGAGATGGCGCCCAGCGGAACGCCGTCGGCCCGGTCGCGCAGCAAGCTATCAAGCGCCGGCTTCCAATCCAACATGAAAGATACATCTTTTGCGGGAGAGGCCGCGAGCGGAAATTCGTAAAGCCGCCCGGCCTCGCTTGCCGCCCATTCGAATTCCATCGCGGTCTGGCCTTCGTAGCTGGTGACTTGGCGCAGGCCGGCGAGCGCCGCGAAGGCGTCGAACAGCCGCCCGACGCTCGAGGTGCGCGGCGCATTGACGCGCTGGCGGAGCATGGTCTGCATGACCTTGCGCTCGGCGGGCGAGAATGCGGCGACGGGTGCAAGCTCGTTCATCGCGAAGGCGTCGTCCCCGAACGCCTCATAGAGCAGACCGATGGCGGCGCGGCGCGGCTCGCGCACCGCAAGCTCTGCGCCGGGCAGCGGGAACTCGCGCAGATGCGCCACGCGGCGCCAGCCTTCGCCGCTCACCAGCAGGAATTCGCCGCCCCAGATCGTGCCGTCCGGGCCGTAACCGGTTCCGTCCCAGGCGACGCCCAAGACCGGCGGCGCGATCCCGTTTTCGGCCATGCAGGCGACGACATGAGCAAGATGATGCTGCACGGCGGCGACCGGAAGTCCCATCCCTGCCGCCATGCGGCTGGTGGCGTAATCGGGGTGCAGATCGCGCACCACCAGGCGCGGCTTGAGCCCGCGCAATTTCATCATGTCGTCGACGGCGCGATGGTGCGCCTCGCGCGCCGCGACGGTTTCCAGATCGCCGAGATGCTGGCTCAGCAAGACGGAATCATCGAGCGTGACCGCAACCGTCGTCTTCATGTGGCCCCCGAGCGCCAGGATGCCGGGGGCGAGACCATCCACCCGGATCGGAGCCGGCGCATAACCACGCGCGCGGCGCAGCATTTGTTCGCGGCCTGAGACGACGCGCGCCACGGAATCGTCGATCGGCCGCACGATCATCCGGTCATGGACCAGGAAAAGATCGGCGATGCCCTTGAGTCGCTCCAACGCTTCGGCCTCGTCGGTGCAGATCGGCTCATCGGAGAGATTGCCGCTGGTGGCGACGATCGGAAAACCAAGCTCGGCCAGCAGAAGATGATGCAGCGGCGCGTAAGCCAGCATGGCGCCGAGCCGCGGATTGTTCGGCGCGACGCAAGCGGCGACCGAACCTACCTTCTTGCGCACCAGCACGATGGGAACCGCCGGACCGCCGAGCAAGGCCCGCTCTTCCGGGGAGACTTCGCATTCGCGTTCGATTTCGGCGAGCGAGGCAAACATCACCGCAAAGGGCTTTTCCGCGCGCTGTTTGCGAACCCGCAGGCGGTTCACGGCTCCGCCGTTGCGCGCATCGACGATCAGATGGAATCCGCCGATGCCTTTGGCGGCGACGATCTTGCCGGCGCGGATCGCCTCCGCCGCCGCAAGCAGCGCCTCATGGTCGCGCGCCAAGGCCGCGCCGCCTTCGTCCCATAACGAGAGGCGCGGCCCGCAATCCGGACAGGCGTTCGGTTCGGCGTGGAAACGGCGGTTTAGCGGGTCCTCGTATTCCGCGCGGCAAGCGGGGCACATGGGGAAATGCCGCATCGAGGTCCGGGCGCGGTCGTAGGGAACGTCCTCGACGATGCTGTAGCGCGGGCCGCAATGGGTGCAGTTGATGAAGGGATAAAGATAACGGCGATCCTCGGGATCGAACAATTCGGCGAGGCAATCCGGGCAGGTCGCGAGATCGGGCAGGATTTGCGCGATGCGCGCGCCTTGCGAAGCGCTTTCTCGGATGATGAACGTGTCTTCACCGCGCGGCTCCAGCTCCTCCACATCGACGGAAACCACGGAGGCATTGAGCGGCGGCGTCTTCTCGATCATGCGGATGAGGGCGGCGACTTCCTCACCTTCGGCTTCCAGCCGCACGCCGAATGTCGTGTTTTCGACCCAGCCTGAGAGACCCAGCTTCGTTGCACATTGATAGACGAACGGGCGGAAGCCCACGCCCTGCACCGCGCCGCGGACCTCGATGCGAACCCGGCGGATCACGTCTCGACCGTCACGCTCCGCACGAGGATTTCCTGGGCGTTGGCGTCGTTGGTGTCGTCGGAGAGCGTGATGTCGAGCTTGGCGCCCTCGGCGATCGTGCCGGCGGAGGATTCCGCGAAATGCTCGGTGAAATGGGTGGGCGACATATGGCTCAGAGCGCCCAGCCACACCGTCACGGAGGTGATGCGCTTGGCTTTCTCCGCCGCCGCGATTTCGTCGATACGGCGCATCAAAGTCTTCATTAGCGATGCTTCGTGCATACGACCCACCTCGTTTCTATGCTGCGGCATCTTCGATCTCGGACCGTATCCTATCGGCGACAACCACGGTAGCGGCGGCGACCGGCCCGGAAAGCGGCGCGCCGGCCTCGAAACATTCGGCCTCGATGGCGTAGACGATGGTGCGCGCCGGCAATTGGCCGAGCGAGCGGCCGAGTTCGACCGCCGCCGCCAGCCCGAAGCCGTGGGTCGACAGATCGGAGGAGGCCTGCGGCAGCGCGGAGAGATTGGCGTCGATGCGGTGCACGGTGCCCGCCGGCGCGCCCGACATGCAGGCATCGATGATATAGGCGCAAGCGGCGCCTTCGAGCCTGGCCAGAAGCGCCGTCGCTTCGCCGTCCTGTTCGATAATCTCAACGCGGTCGCCAAGCATGTGCCGCAGGAACCTGGCGACAGCGCGCCCCGCCCCGTCGTCGCCCCGTTCGACGTTGCCGATGCCGAGCACGATGGTACCGGGCGCCATCTAGCCCCGATCCATCTCCAGCCGCAGGAAATGGGTGGAGCACGAGATGCAGGGATCGTAATTGCGGATCGCCTGCTCGCAGCGGTGCTGCAGTTCGACGTCGGGCAACTCCAGCCAGTCAGCGACGAAGCTGGTGAGATCCTTTTCGATCGTCGGCTGGTTCTGCGATGTCGGCGGCACGATGCGTGCGAAAGTGACCAGTCCGTCGTCCCCGATGTTGTAGCGGTGATAGCACAGGCCGCGCGGCGCCTCGGTCGCATGGCAGCCGGTGCCGGCGCGAACCGTGCCCTCGACAAACGGCTTCTCGGGCGGCTCGTAAGCCGCGATGAGTCGCAGCGCCTCGTCGCAGGCGTAGACCAGTTCGACCGCGCGCACCACGATGCTGCGGAACGGATTGTTGCAGGTCGTCCCCAGACCCACCTCGCGCGCCACCTGTTGCGCCGTGGGCGTCAGCCGGTCGAAATTCAGGCTGTAACGCGCCAGCGGGCCGACGAAATAGGAGCCGCGGGCGCGCACGCGCGAATGAAGCGCCGTCGAATGCTCGACATGCGTTTCCTCGAACGTGGCGTCATAGTCCTCGATGGGGATGTCCATGCCTTTGTTCGAGACCAGACGCCCCTCGTTGAGCGGGTATTCGTTCGGGTGACGCAGCGCGACGAATTCGTAATCGCGTTCGCAATCGGGAAAGTCGAACGTCGAGACCAGGCGGACCGTTTCGAGCGCGGCATCGCGCGCCCATTTTAGCTTTTCGGCGAGCGGCAGGAGTTCGCGCTTGGCCGGCACGCGATAAAAACCGCCGATGCGGACGTTGATGGGGTGGATCTCGCGCCCGCCCAGCAGGTTCATGATATCGTTGCCGATCTTCTTGAACTCGAGCGCCTTCTTGACGAGATCGCCGTGATCCTTCGCCATGTGGATGGCGCTGTCGTAGCCGAGGAAATCGGGCGCGTGCAGCATGAAGATATGGAGCACGTGGCTCTCGATCCATTCGCCGCAATAGATGAGCCGGCGCAACGCGCGCACTTGCGGATCGATCTTGATGCCGAGAATCTTCTCCATCGCGTGGGCGGAGCCCATCTGATAGGCGATCGGGCAGATGCCGCAAATCCGCGCCGTGATGTCAGGAACCTCCATGTAGGAGCGGCCGCGCAGGAACGCCTCGTAGAAACGGGGCGGCTCGAAGATGCGCAGCTCCGCGCTTTTCACGGCGCCGTCGCGCACCACCACCTTGAACGCGCCCTCGCCCTCGACGCGGGCGAGATAATCCACTTTGATGGTCTTACGAGCCATGACGCTTCATCTCTTCGCGGAATTCCTTGGCGTTCGCGTTGAACGTGCTGTAGACGCGCTTGATCGCCTGGGCGTCCATGCCGTGGCGGGCGAGTTCGCGGCTGAGCGCATGGGTGTTGGGGGTTTCCATCGGCCCGAAGCAGCCGAAACAGCCGCGATTGTAGGACGGGCACAGCGCATCGCAGCCCGTATGGGTGACCGGGCCGATGCACGGCGTGCCGTGCGCCACCATCACGCAGATATTTCCCTTGAGCTTGCATTCGATGCAGACCGCGTGCGCCGGGGTGACGGGCTTGCGCCCGGCGATGAACGCCGACACCAGCTCGACCAGCTGCTTCTTGCTGATCGGACAGCCACGCAGCTCGAAATCGACCTTGACGTGGTCGGAGATGGCCGTCGAAGTCGCCAGCGTGTGGATGTACTCGGGATGGGCGTAGACCATCGGGATGTATTCCTTCACATCCGCGAAGTTCTTCAGCGCCTGGATGCCGCCGGCGGTGGCGCAGGCGCCGATGGTGATGAGCACGCGCGAGCGCGCACGCACGTCCTTGATGCGTTCGGCGTCGTGTTCGGTGGTGACGGAGCCCTCGACCAGGGAAACGTCGTAGGTGCCGCTGACCTCGCCCCGCGTTGCCTCCGGGAAATAGGCGATGTCGATGGCGCCGGCCACCGCCAGCAGCTCGTCCTCGCAATCGAGCAGGCTCAACTGGCACCCGTCGCAGGAGGCGAACTTCCAAACCGCCAATCTTGGTTTCTTCGCTGCCATCGCGTCCTCAGCGTTCCTTTGCGGCCATCAACGGGGCCAACTGGTCGTTGCGGAAGACCGGGCCGTCCTTGCAGACGAAGACCGGACCGAGCTGGCAATGGCCGCACAGTCCGATGGCGCACTTCATACTGCGCTCCATCGAGACGTAGATCGACTGGTCGCTCACGCCCTTGTCGCGCAGCGCCGCAATGCCGAAGCGCATCATGATTTCCGGGCCGCACACCATCGCGATAGTGTGATCGGGGTCGAAATCCGCCCGCGGCACCAGCGTGGTGACGACGCCGACCGAGCCGTGCCAATCGGACTCGGCATGGTCGACGGTAACCAAGAGCTCGATGTCGAGCATGCAGCGCCACTTCTCCAGTTCGGAGCGGAAAAGGATTTCATCGGGTCCGCGCGCGCCGTAGAGCAGGGCGATCTTGCCGTAATGGCGCCGGTTGGCGAGCAGCGAATAAATCACCCCTCGCAGCGGCGCCAAGCCAAGCCCGCCGGTCAGCACGACGACGTCGGAGCCCCGGGCTTCGGCAACCGGCCACTCGGTCCCGAACGGTCCGCGCACGCCGATGGCGGAGCCGGGTGTGAGCCGCGCCAGCGCGCCGGAGACGGCGCCGACTTCGCGGATGGTGTGGACCAGGCCGCCGCCCGGCTTGGCGGGATCGCCGCTGATGCTGATCGGCGCCTCGCCCACCCCGAACGCGGTCAGCATGTTGAACTGGCCGGCCTTGAATGCGAGATCGCTGCCGTCCTCCATCTCGAGGTCCAGCGTCCAGACGTCCTTCAGATCGCGCTGGCGCCGGCGCACGCGCGCGATCCGCGGCACCATTGCGTCCTCGGCCGCCGCCGTTTTTTCAGTTGTGAACGCCATAGACATCGAGAATCTGCAGCCTCGTAGCATGCAAGCGTTGAATCAAGACGGGCATGAATCGTTTCATCATCTCGTAGCCGAGATCGTGGTCGCCTTCGCATTTGCCGCGCAGGCACGCCGCATCCATGGCGATGGCGCGCGACAGTTCGAGCGCCTTGGCGTCGAACCCCCAGCGATAAGGCGGCACCAGCCAGGAGGCGCCGACGATTTCGTCTTCACCAACCGTCTGGACCGTCAGCACACGCTCCGGCGCGCTCAACTGGATCGCGACGCGACCACTGCGCAACAGGTAGAACTGATCGGCGGGTTGGCCCTCACGGAAGACATATTCGCCGGCTTCGAAGCGCACGTTCTTGGCGCACGAGGAAATGAGTTCGAGGAACTCCTCCTTCATACCGGCGAAGAACGGGTGCTCCCGCACAATGCGTTCCAGACCTTCCATTTCAGTCTCCTAGCGTGGCCTGCCGTCGCGAATGGCGGCCACTTCCTCGGTGATATCGATGCCGACCGGGCACCAGGTGATGCAACGCCCGCAGCCGACGCAGCCCGACGAGCCGAATTGATCGATCCAGGTCGCCAGCTTGTGGGTCAGCCATTGGCGGTAGCGCGACTTCGCACTCGCGCGCACGCTTCCGCCATGAACATAGGAATGATCCATAGTGAAACAGGAATCCCAACGCCGGGAGCGCGAGCTTTCCACTCCGGCAAGATCGCTGGTCTCCTCCACCGTCATGCAGAAACAGGTCGGACACACCATCGTGCAGTTGGCGCAGCTCATGCAGCGTTCGGCGACCTGATCCCAGCGCGGATGGTCGAGATTGCCGAGCAGGAGCTCGTGCAGATCGTCGGTGCGCATGGTGCGGCCCATCGACGCCGCCGTCTTCTCGACGACGGCCTCGGCCGCCGCCAGATCTTCCTGCTTGGCGGGCTGCCGCGGCAAGGCGGCCAGAATTTCGCGTCCCTTGTCCGACCCCGTTTCGATGGTGAACAGATGCTTGCCGGCTGCGACCAGTTCGGTCAGCGCCAGATCGAAACCGCGCTCCGCCTTCGGCCCCGTCTTCATCGAAACGCAGAAACAGGTGCCGCCGGCGGTGCCGCAATTGACGGCGACCAGGAAAGCGTTCTCGCGGCGCGAGCGATAATGCGAATCGGACATGGCGCCGTTCATGAAAACCTCGTCCTGGATCTCGATGGCGTGCAGCTCGCAGGCGCGCACGCCGATGAAGGCGAAACGCTCCGTTGCGGCGGGCTCGGCCGTCACCTTCACCGCGTCGCCTTCGCGCGTGGCGCGGAACAATTGCTGGACCGGCGGCCAGAGAAACCTCTTCCAGGAGTGCGGACCCACCGCATAACCGAACAGAGCGCCGTCGGAGCGGCGCGCCAGGCTGTAGCGCCCGCCGTCCTGTTTGTCGGTCCAGCCGGCCGGCAGATCCTTCACCGTCTTGATATCGTCATAGACGATCGCCTGATCGCGCAACGTCGGTCCCACGACGCGGTAACCGCGCTCGGCGAGCACGTCGAGAAGAGCTTGCAGCCCCTTCGTGTCGATCGTGGAGATTTGACCCGTCCTGGCGCGATCTTGATCCATGCTTGCGGCCGCTTCTTGCTTGTTGGCTTCCCTAAGCGGGTTGATGACCGTCGCGCTCGGCGATGAAAGCCACTCTAAAAAGAAATCCCGCGGTAAGCAATGCCGCGCTCAGTTACTCGTGTCGTTGAGCGAAGTCAAAATACACGCGACGAAAAAAAGGGCTTATGGGTGCGTCATTTTGCGCGTTCGGCCGCAATGGTGGTCAGCTCTTTTTGCACCACCGTGTCGGTAAACAAATCATCAATCGTTCGCGCCTGGCGCCGGCGCCAATTCGGATATTGAGTCGTGCTGCCGGGCAGATTGGCCTGATGCGCCTGCAAAGCCAGATCGTCGAGCTGCGCCAGAAACAACAGGCTCGGCGAGCGCGCGAGATACGCATGCACCGCCAAGGCGAGCGCCTCACTCCACGCGACGCTTTCCGCCTCGGCCGGCGAAACGCCTTCGGGCAGCAGCGCTTCCTCCGCCAGCGCCTGCAACAGCTGGCGCTTGTCGGCCATGCGTTCCGCGCTGGCCTCGGCCTCCTGCTCGGCAGATTTGAACTGGCCGAGCTCCGCCTTTGCCGCGATGTCGCAGCCGTTCCAAAAGCCGCTGAGGGTCGCGATATCGTGCGTCGCTGCGGCCACCGCTGCGAGCGGCGGGTATTCGCCGGGCCGGCGAAAGCGACCGTGCTCGCGCTCGAAGGCGAAAATGCGGCAGGAAAGGACATTGGCCGCGGCCATGCGCTCGCGAAACCCTGTAGGAACGGTGCCCAGATCTTCGCCGATGAGGGCGCAGCGGTGGCGCTGGCTCTCCAACGCCGCAATCGCCAGAAGGTCCTCGAGCGGATAGCCCACATAAGCGCCAGCCGCCGGCTTGGCGCCGTTGGGAATCAGGAACAGGCGCTGCCAGCCCATCACATGATCAATCCGCAATGCGCCAGTATGACGCATATTGGCGCGCAACAGCGCGATGAAGGGCTCGTAAGCGGCGGCGCGCAGGGCGGCGGGATTGAGCGGCACGACGCCCCACTCCTGTCCGCCTTCGTTGAACGGATCGGGCGGTGCGCCGACCCGCGCGCCGCCGACGAACAGCGACTGGTGCGCCCAATGGTCGGCGCTGGAGGCATCCACGCTGACAGCCAGGTCGTTATAGAGCCCGACGGCCATTCCGCGCTGGCGCGCCAGCTCGGATGTTGCGGAGATTTGTTGCTCGCACAGCCATTGCAGATATTTGAAGAACAGCACGCGATCGGAATGGCGGGCGCGCAAGTCGGCAACCAGATCCGAGTCCGGATCGCGGCAGGCGGCGGGCCAGCGCGGCCAGTCGTGCGTTCCGAAATGCTCGCTCAACATCTGGAAGGTCGCGAAGCGATCGAGATTCCGCCCGGAGCGCTCCATGAAGGCGCGAAACTCCGCCCAGCGGCCATCCGAATCGTGGCTCGCGGCGAAGCTGCTGTAGAGACAATCCAGCACCGCCAGCTTGACGGCGGCGACGGTCTTGTAATCGACGAATTCGGCTGCGCGCGCCCGCCGCAGGAGCCGCGCGACCTGCGCCGACTCGACGAGAGCGCGCGCCTCGCCGGATTCGGCAAAGCCGGGCGCGGCCGTCACATCCAGATAGAGCGGATTGCGGAACAGCCGGCTGTTGGGCGCATAAGGGCTGACATGCTCCGGCTCGTTCAGGAACAGCGCATGCAGCGGATTGAGGCCCAGCGCGTCCGCGCCGCAGGCGGCGAGGCGGTCGATCAGCGCCCTAAGCAGACCGAAATCCCCGATGCCCCAATCGTCCGCCGACTTGAGGGCGTAAAGCTGCGCCGCCAGGCCCCAACATTTCCGGCTGGAGAATTTGGGCGGCAGGTGGCAGCGCTCAGGCGCCACGATCAGCCGCGCGCGCGCTTCCTCGCCCGCCGCGAGATGAAGATCGTGATAACCGAGCGGCAGCGGCGCCAGCCTGAGCTTGCGCAATGCGATCGAGACATCGCCGCGCCGCCCCATTGCCTCGACCGGCAAGGCGGCGAGATCGCATTCGCCCGTCCGCGTTCCGCCAGTTTCGAGATGAACGGTCCAGCGGATCGTCTTTGCGCCGTCATCCGCCGGCAAACGAATCGGCAGATCGATGTCGCCCATTTCCCGTGCAACGATCACCGGCGGCAGCGCCGTGCGCCATTCCTCTTCCGCAAACCGATTCAGACCCGTCTCGACATCGGCTTGCGTTTGTGCGGCGGTGCCCAGCGCGCCCAACAAGGCGCGCACGGTCCCGGGCGAGGTCTCGTGCAGCGCGCCGTGAATATCCCAATAGCGCGCCTCGATGCCCGCCGCTTGCGCCAGCCGTCCCAGGGCTTCGTCTGCGTCCATCGCCGCCTCAGTCCTCGCTGACGAAGAGCACAAGGGCATGCGCCGCGAGAGGAAATTCGCGTCCCGGCGCGAAACGCGCCTTCGGCGCGTCGCCGTCGCGCGCGGTGTCGATCAGCCGCCGCCACGCCCGCTCGCTTCCGCTGTCGGGAAGCACGAACGCCACGTCCCGCGAGGCGGCATTCATCAACAAGAGAAAAGCATGCGGATCGAGGCGGCGCGTATAGCTCTCGCCGTCCATCTCGGAAGTCGCGGCGTAACGCACGCCCAGACAGCAGCTTTGCGACGCGTTCCAGTCCGATTGCGTCATCTCCCGCCCGTCGGGCGCCAGCCAGACGATGTCCTTGATGTCGCTTTCCTCCGTGCGGTCGCCCAGGAAGAACGACGAACGGCGGAACACCGGATGGTCCGCGCGAAGCTCTATTAGACGCTGGACGAAAATGAAAAAATCGCGATGGCGGTCAAGCTCCGCCCAATCGACCCAGCCGATCTCGTTGTCCTGGCAATAGGCGTTGTTGTTGCCATGCTGGGTGCGGCCGAATTCGTCGCCCGCGACGAGCATCGGCATGCCGAGGGACAAGAGGAGCGTGGCCATGAGGTTGCGCTTCTGGCGTTCGCGAAGCGCAATTATCTCGGGATCGCCGGTCGGACCTTCCGCGCCGCAGTTCCAGTTGAAATTCTCATCCGACCCGTCGGCATTGTTTTCCTTGTTTGCCTCATTGTGCTTGGCGTTGTAGCTCACCAGATCGGCGAGAGTGAAACCGTCGTGCGCGGTGACAAAATTCAAATTGGCGGTGGGCTTGCGCTTGCGCAGCCCGAACAGGTCGCTCGAGCCGGACAGCCGGAAGGCTAGATCGCCGACATGACCGGGATCGCCGCGCCAGAATTTGCGCACGTTGTTGCGGAACTTGTCGTTCCATTCGCTCCAGCGCGACGGAAATTCGCCGAGCCGGTATCCCCTCGGTCCCAGATCCCATGGTTCCGCGATGAGCTTCGTCCTTGCGAGCAACGGCTCCTGCAGGATGCAGGCGAACAGCGGCGCCGTCGGCGAGAAGTCGCCGTCCGTCCGCGCCGGGCTGGCCGCCAGGTCGAAGCGGAAGCCGTCCACATGCATGTCCTTGACCCAATAGCGCAGGCTATCCATCACCATCTGCAAGACGCGCGGATGGCTGACGTTCAAAGTATTGCCGCAGCCGGTGGTGTCGCGATAATGCCGCCTGTCGTCGGCAAGGCAGTAGTAAGAGGCGTTGTCGATCCCGCGGAACGAAAGCGTCGGCCCCAACTCGTCGATCTCGCCTGTGTGATTGAAGACCACGTCGAGAATGACCTCGATCCCCGCTTCGTGGAAGGCGCGAACGGTGCGGCGGAAATCGTCGGCCTCGGCCAGATAGCGCGGCTCGACCGCGAAGAAGTTGACCGGATTGTAGCCCCAGAATTCGCGCAGCCCGTTGTGCGCCAGCGCCCGCGTCGTGGCAGTGGGATGAATCGGCAGAAGCTCGACCGCGGTGATGCCAAGCTCGCGGAGGTAACGGACGACTTTGGGATGCCTGAGCCCCGCCAAGGTGCCGCGCAGGGCGGCGTCGACGGAGGGATGGCGCATGGTGTAGCCGCGCACGTTCAATTCGTAGATCACGCTGTGCGAGCGCGGCGTATGGGGGAGCGTGTCGTCGTCCCACGCGGGCGTCGGGGCCACAACACGGCTCTTGGGCATAGAAGCGGCGCTATCGCGGGTGTCGAAGGAAAGATCGCCGCGCGGATCGCCGGCGACATAGCCGCAATGAATCTCGTTCCATTCCAGCGGCCCGCTGAGCGCGCGCGCATACGGATCGATCAGCAGCTTGTTCGGATTGAAGCGATGGCCGTTCGAGGGGTCGTACGGCCCATGCACGCGGTAGCCGTAGGCGAGGCCCGGCGCCGCGCCGGGCAGATAGCCGTGCCAGATATCATCGGTGCATTCGGGCAGCGCGAGGCGCGCGCTTTCCTTGAGATCGCTTTCCTCGAAAAGACAGAGCTCGACCTTCCTGGCGTGCGCCGAGAACAGCGCGAAATTGACGCCGTGCCCGTTGAAGGTGGAGCCGAGCGGAGAGGGGCGCCCCTGCGTGAGCCGGTGTTCCAAGGCTAGATTCCCTCGGGCGCCAGTACCAGGACGCCGAGCGGAGGCAGCGTCAGAGACAAGGAGGAGGCCATGCCGTGCGCAGCCCAGTCTTGGGTCGCCACCTCGCCGGCATTGCCGACATTGCTGCCGCCGTAGCAGGTCGAATCCGTGTTGAGGATTTCGCGGTAGCGGCCGGCGCGCGGCACGCCGATGCGATAAGCGTGGCGCACCACCGGCGTGAAATTGCAGACCACCACAACGAAGTCGTTGGGATCAGCGCCGCGGCGGATATAGGAGATCACGCTCGCATCGGAATCGTTGCAGTCGATCCAGGAAAAACCTTCGCTCTCGCAATCGCGTTCGTGCAGCGCGCCTCTGCCGCGATAAAGCCAATTCAGATCGCGCACCAGCTTTTGCACGCCCGCGTGCAGGACGTCGTTGGTCAGATGCCAATCCAGGCTGACGTCATGATTCCATTCGTTCTCTTGCGCGAACTCCCCGCCCATGAACAGCAGCTTCTTGCCCGGCTGGGTGTACATGAAGGCGTAATAGGCGCGCAGATTGGCGAATTTCTGCCAGCGGTCGCCGGGCATCTTGCCGAGCAGCGAGCCTTTGCCGTGCACCACTTCGTCGTGCGAAAGCGGCAGAATGAAGTTCTCGGTGAAGGCGTAGAGCAAGCCGAAGGTCAGGTTGTTGTGATGGAATTTGCGATGGATCGGTTCCTTCGACATGTAGCTCAAGGTGTCGTGCATCCAGCCCATGTTCCATTTGTAGCCGAAGCCGAGGCCGCCCAGATAAGTGGGGCGCGAGACCATCGGCCAGGCCGTCGATTCCTCGGCGATGGTGACGGCGCCCGGACAGTTCGCGTAGACCAGCTCGTTCATGCGGCGCACGAAATCGATGGCCTCGAGATTCTCCACGCCGCCATGGACGTTGGGAATCCACTCGCCGTCCTTGCGGCTGTAGTTGCGATAGATCATCGAGGCGACGGCATCGACCCTCAGCGCATCGACGCCGTACTTCGTGAGCCAGAACAGCGCGTTCGACAACAGGAGGCCGCGCACTTCGTTGCGGCCGAAATTGTAGATGTAGCTTTTCCAATCCGGGTGGTAGCCCTCTTTGGGATCGGCGTGCTCGTAGAGGTGGGTTCCGTCGAACCACGCCAGGCCGTGCGGGTCGCCGGGAAAATGTCCGGCGGCCCAATCCAGGATCAGGCCGATGCCCTCGGCGTGGCAGCGCTTGACGAATTCGCGGAACTCGTCCGGCGTGCCGTAACGGCTGGTGGGCGCGAACAGCGCTGTCGGCTGGTAGCCCCAGGAGCCGGTGAAGGGATGCTCGTTGACCGGCATCAGCTCCAGATGGGTGAACCCCATTTCCTTGACATAGGGAACGAGCCGGTCTGCGAGTTCGCGATAGGTCAGCGGGCGATGCCCCTCTTCGGGCATGCGCTGCCACGAGCCGAGATGGACCTCGTAGATCGAAATCGGCGCGTGGCGGTCGGCGCGCGGGCCGGTTTCTTTCTTCCCCGGCGTCGTTCCGGAAGAAACCACCGACGCCGTCAGGGGCGGAAGTTCGGCTGCGAAGGCGAAAGGGTCGGCTTTGAGAAGCAGCGCGCCATTGCGGGCCTTGATCTCGTATTTGTAGCGCGCGCCCGAAGCGACGCCGGGAAGGAAGATCTCCCAGATGCCGGCGCCGGGATGCAGGCGCATGGGGTGGCGGCGCCCGTCCCAGTCGTTGAAGTCGCCCACCACGCTGACGCGCCGGGCGTTCGGCGCCCAGACGACGAAACTGGTGCCCGCGACGCCGTCCATCGCGATGGGATGCGCGCCCATCTTCTCGAAGGCGCGCAGATAGCTCCCTTCGGCGTGGAGATAGAGGTCCAACTCGCCCAGGACCGGACCAAACGAATAGGGGTCGTCAAGCTCAATTTCGGTTGCGCCATAGGACGCACGCAACCTGTAGGGGGGGCGCTCGCTACCGGTGGTGACGGGGCCGGCAAAGAACCCTGCGTCATGTGTTCGCGGCAGCTCCGCGAGCTTCTCCCGCGTTTCGCGGTGGAGCACAACGACGCGCGCGGCGCCGGGCAGGAAAGCGCGCACTACCAGCTGATCCGAGTCGTCCTTATGCAGCCCGAGATACGAAAAAGGGTTGTGGTCGTCTCCGGCGAGGATTGCCGAAATTCGATGCATATGCCTCTCACGCGCGCAAGCTGCGCGATCCTGATCCGGCCGTCCGGCAGACGTCTTTGCTTCCGGCGAAAGAGAGGACACGGCGACTCCCATACGGTGGAGAACCTCGATTAGATATATCGACTCCGAGGAACTTTCGGTACGCTTCTACGCTTACCAGTAATAATAGTTTTACCTAAATAGGATGTTATGGTTCGCGAAGATAGAACGGTCCTCAAATTGCAGGCATGAAGCGACGCCCGGTCTCATTACCGTGTAGGGTCGCACAAGGTATCACAATGCGGGTGCTCTTCGTTACGGCAGAAGCCTATCCCCTCGCCAAAACCGGCGGGCTTGCGGACGTTTCCAGGGCTTTGCCGATCGCACTCGCGCACCGCGGGGTCGACGTCCGCCTGCTGCTGCCCGGCTACCCCCGCGCCTATACGCGGATCGAGAAGCCGCGCATCGTCGCCAAGCTCGACCCCATGCTCGGGATCGTAGACGCCACGCTGGTCTCGGGCATGTTTCCGGACACGGAATTGCCGGTCTGGCTGATCGACTCGCCGACCCTTTTCCGGCGCGACGGCGGCCTCTACCAGGACGACGAAGGCCGCGATTGGCCCGATAACGCCTTGCGCTTCGCCTTCCTATCCCATGTCGCCGCAAGACTGGCGATGGGGCGGACGAGGATCGCCTGGAAGCCGGATGTCGTGCACGCCAACGACTGGCACGCGGGCCTTTTGCCCTTGCTCCTGGCCCAGGAAAAGACGCCGAGGCCCAGTTCGGTGTTCACGACGCACAATATGGCCTTCCAGGGCAATTTCCCGCGCGAAACCCTGCCCGCCATCGAGGTCCCCGAGGCCTTTTTCGCCTCCGGCGCCATCGAATTCTACGGGCAAGTGTCGTTCCTGAAGGCCGGCCTCAACTTCGCCGACCGGGTGACAACCGTCAGCCCCACCTATGCCAGGGAGATTCTCACCCCGGCCTTCGGCTGCGGCATGGACGGCGTCCTTAAGGCACGCGCCGACAGCTTTACCGGCATTCTCAACGGCATCGACGACGCCCTGTGGGACCCTGCCGGCGATCCCAACCTGCCCCAGACCTATCGGGCGATCGACATCTCGGGCAAGCGGGTCTGCAAGACCACCCTGCAGCACGAACTCGGTCTGCCGGTGAACCCGGACATTCCGCTCATCGGCTTCGTCAGCCGGCTGACCCAGCAGAAGATGGCCGACGTCATCCTCGACGCCCTGCCCTGGATTGCCGAACAAGAGGCGCAAGTCGCGCTGGTGGGCGAAGGCGATCCGGCGCTGGAAGCGGCGTTCAGAGAGGTTCAGGCCCGCCACGGCGAGCATGTGGCCGTCACCATCGGATATGACGAGCCCTTGGCCCACCGGCTTCAGGCCGGATGCGACTTGCTTCTGGCGCCCGCCCGCTTCGAGCCTTGCGGTCTGACCCAGCTTTACGCCTTACGCTACGGGACTTTGCCCGTCGTGCGGCGGACCGGCGGATTGGCCGACACCGTCGTCGATGCGACCGCGGACACCGTCGCCGAGCGCACCGCCACCGGATTCGTCTTCGAGGATGCCGGGATCGAGGGCCTGACAATGGCCATCGACCGGGCCTTGGCGCTCTATCGCGAGCCGCTGACCTGGCGCCGATTGCAGCTGCACGCCATGGCCCAGGATTTCAGCTGGAACGCCAGCGCGGCCAAGTACGCCGATCTTTATCACGCGGTGAGCGGCGTACCCGTGACGGAAGCAGAAGCGCCGGTCGAGAAAGATTCGCAAAAAACAGCAAGACAAATCGCGGTTTGACGCGTTATCATCGCTGAGCCCGTCGCGAATGCCTTAAGGAGTCGTTTTCCAAACATGAACTTTGGAGTCATGCTCCAGGCATGAATGAAATATGACCGCTAGTGCAGACGACGGGCGGGAGAATGCCATGGCCCACGACAATCAGACCAATCCTTCCGAAGACGAAATCCGTATACGCAGCTACCTGATCTGGGAACGCGAAGGCCGCCCCGAAGGCAAGGCTGGGGAGCATTGGCTGCGGGCAAAGGCGGAACTGGACGCGGAGTTCGAGGCAGAGTGGCGCGCCGCCTCCCTCGAAGGCGAATCGACGACCTTCGTCCTGCCCCTTTTGCCGATTTCCTCGCCGCCGAACCGGAGCGTATCCGCCAAGATCGGTTCGGAGACGGAACCTGTTCCGGCTAGTGCTGCCAGGCGATGATCGGCAGTTCGGCCGGCAGGAACGCGTTCGCATGATACGGCACGACGCGGACCGTGAAGTCCTTTAGCGGACGGGAAGAAGCGACCGCACCTGCATAGATGAAGCCGTTGGTTGAGCCGGCGATGGCGTGCTCCTGATGGAGCATGATGACCTCAGGCGCAAATTTCTCCGTCGCATCGGCAAACAGCTCGACGCGCACGCAATCGGGCGAAACCTCGCCCATGTACACCGGCACCACCAGATGCCAGGTCGCATCGGTCTGGCTGACCATCGGACTGCCGATGTGCAGACTTGGCCAGCGGCTGTGCAAAGCCCGGGACCACTGGTTCATCGACTTGGCCAGCGTGCAATTGTCTTTCATGCGCGCGCGCACGGCCTTGGCCAGCGGCATATAAGCTTCGACATAATCGCGCATCATGCGCGCGCCGCTGAAATTCGACGTCAGCTTGCCCATGCTGTCGCGAATCCGGGCGAGCCAGGCGCGCGGCAGCCCGTCGGCGTCGCGATCATAGAATTCGGGGATGATCTTGTTCTCGAGAGCGTCGTATAGGCTTGCCACATCGCGGACGTCGACCTCTTCCGCCGCGCCGCCGCTGCCGTCGCCGATCGACCAGCCGACGGACGGTTCATAGGCCTCGTCCCACCAGCCATCCAGCGTCGAGCAATTGAGGCCGCCGTTGACCAGCACTTTCATGCCGCTGGTGCCGCAGGCTTCCCACGGCCGGCGCGGCGTGTTGATCCAAACGTCGACGCCCTGCACCAGCTCCTGCGCGAGCGAGATGTCGTAATCCTCCAGGAACACGACATGACGGCGGTAACGCGGCTGGCGCGCCAGGTTGATCCATTCCTGGATCATCTCTTTTCCGACGGTGTCGGCCGGATGCGCCTTGCCGGCGACCACGATTTGCACCGGGCGCATGTCGTTGTGCAGCAGATCGTCGAGGCGGTCGCGGTCGCGCAACAGGAGATTGGGCCGCTTGTATTCCGTGAAGCGGCGCGCGAAGCCGAGCGTGAGCACGTTGGGGTCGAGAACCTGGTCGGCGCTATGGACGGTTTCCAGTTCAGCGCCGCGTTCCCTAAGCTGCCTGGCCAGGTGCAGGCGTGCATTGTGCACGACGCGCTGGCGGCCTTCGCCGCGCATCGCCCACAGATCCTCGTCCGAAACGCCGTCGAACCGTTCGCCGCATTCGACGGCCCCCGAGCGCCAGCGCTCCTTGCCGTAGGCCTTGGTCCAAATCCGGTCCGCGCCCGCCGAGTCCCAGGTCGGGATGTGCACGCCGTTGGTGACGTGGGTGATCGGGACCTCGCAGGAAGGCCAGCGCGAAAACAGCGGCTGGAAAATCCGCCGGCTGACTTCGCCGTGCAGCCGGCTGACGGCGATGCTCATCGCCGAGCCGCGCTGCGCCAGGAACGCCATGTTGAAAGGCTCGTCGAGGTCCTTCGGATTGGCGCGGCCGAGCGCCAGGACGTCTTCCAGCTTGACCCCACGCCCGGCCAGCGCGCCTTCCACATAGGGCAGATATTTGCGCAGCAGATCGGCGGGGAAGCGGTCGAACCCGGCGGCCACCGGCGTGTGGGTGGTGAAGACGTTGCCCGCCCTGGTGGCCCACAAGGCTTCCCAGAAGTCGAGATTGGCCTTCAGCGCCAGATGGCGCGCGCGTTCGATGATGGCGAAGGCCGCGTGGCCTTCATTGACATGGCAGATCTCGATTTCGGGATGCAGCGCCTCCACGACGCGCCAACCACCGACGCCGAGCACGATCTCCTGCATCAGGCGCATTTCCGAGCCGCCGCCGTACAGCTTCGTCGTGATGCCGCGGTCCAGCGGGCTGTTGAGCGCGTCGTTGGAGTCGAGCAGGTACAGCTTGACGCGGCCGACCGTGGCCTGCCAGACGCGCAACTGCACCGTGCGGCCGGGAAATTCGAGGCCGATTCGCAGCCAGCCGTCTTCCGGCAGGACGACCGGTTCGACGGGCATCGCGGCGGGTTCGTTGTAGGGATAGAACTCCTGCTGCATGCCGCTGGCGTCGACCAGCTGGCGGAAATAGCCTTCCTGATAGAGCAGTCCGATGCCGACGATGGGAACGTCGAGGTCGCTGGCCGTCTTGAGAAAATCTCCGGCCAGGACGCCCAGGCCGCCGGCATAGAGCGGCAAAGCGGAACCCAGGCCGAATTCCATGCTGAGATAGGCCACGCCTTTGAGGTCCGCCGCCTCCTTGGTGCCGCGGAACCAGCCGGGCGTTTGCAGATAGCGTTCCCGCTCGCTGCCGAACGCCGCCAGCTTCTCCCGGAATTTCTGATCGCCGGCCAGCATTTTGAGGCGTTCCGTCGGGGCGCTCTGCAGAACCGTCCAGGGATTGTGCGTGCGCTCCCAGAGCTGCTCGTCGACATGGCTCCACAGGGCGTCGCCTTCATGAGACCAGGTCCAGCGCAGATCGAGCGCCAGAGACTGCAAACCCGAAATCTCATCCGGCAGTTGCGGCAGAGGAAGCGTCACCATGATCCCGATCCGTGCATGTTCCCTAGTCTTGCAGCAAGTTCTGTGTCGCGCCCATTCCCCGATCAAACCCCTGCTCGAAAATTCAGCGCGTAACCCCGCATATTAATTGATCTTTATTAAAAGCTTCCTCCCCTTGCGCCATCCCGAAGGTCGCCTTGCAAATTTGGTGAAGAATTGGGAAATGCACGCGGCAGGTTGAAACCGGTCATTGTACCTTTCGTGTGCGTCAAATCGCCGATCGCATCTCGATGAAGCACGATGGGGCATCATACGATGTTCGCCGCTTGCGGCAAGGCGATGCCTGCCGATGGTCCGAAAAAAACGGCCACCCTCACCTTCGATGAAAAGGTGAGGATGGCCGGTTATTGCGTTGCGTCGCTCAGAACCGGTTGGCGCCGGCGAGGATCGTCTCGCAGAGTTTCTGCTTGCCCGAACGCGGCTTGGGATCGAGATTCGATTTCACCGCCTGATCGGCGAACGTCGCCAGGGTGAAATCGCCCGCCAGGATCTTCTTGCCAAACGCGCCGCTCCAGCCGGCGTAACGCTCTTAGCGCAGCTTGGCGTCGAAATTGAAGCCGCCGGTCCCCAGTCCGCCCGCCTGGAGGATGTGCACCATCGCCGGCGTCAAATCCTGGGCGTTGTTGGGGACTTGATCGGTATCCCAGCCGCTGCGCGGATCGCCGCGGTTGACGTCGATAGAGCCGAAGATGCCGCAGGCGATGGCGGCGGCGATCTCGTGCTCGAAGCCGAGCCCCTCCATCGTCGCGTGAAGGGGGAGAAAGCCCGGTCGTTCTTCGGCTTGTCAAGCGCCAAGCAGTGCTTTTGAACGATTACAGCCTAGCCGGTCTCTTGGTTGTGTGTCCGGGCAATGAGCAGGTAGATCGCCGGCACAACGAACAGAGTGAAACAGGTCCCGATGGCGATCCCTCCGGCGATGACGATACCGAGGTTGAAGCGCGCCGCCGCTCCCGCGCCCGACGCCAGGATCAGCGGCATCACGCCCAACACCATGGCGGCCGTGGTCATCAGGATCGGCCGCAAGCGGATCGCGGCGGCTTCCTCCACCGCGTCGCGCTTGCTGAATCCCTGAATCTGAAGGTCGTTCGCAAACCGGACGATCAGAATGCCGTGCTTGCTGATTAGGCCGATCAGCGTCACTAGTCCGACCTCGGTGTAGATGTTGAGGCTGGCGCCGCCCACCCCCGCAGCGATGAAGATCAAAGCGCCGCAGATCGACATCGGCACGCTGATGAGAATCGTGAAGGGATCGCGGAAGCTCTCGAACAGCGCCGCCAGCGTCAGGAAGATGATGATCAGCGCGAAGAAGAAGGTGACGATCAGGGCGCTCGATTCCTGGACGTACTGCCGCGTGGGGCCGGCGTAATCGATGCGATAGCCCTGCGGCAGCGCATTGGCGCTGATCTGCTGGAGTTTGGTTATCGCATCGCCCGTCGTCAAGCCGTACCGTGGGATGGCGGTTATGGTTGCGGCATTGAGCTGCTGAAAGTGATTGAGCGATTCCGGAACGACGCTGTTTTCAAGATGCGCCACGGTGGATAGCGGGATGCTCGAACCCGCGGCGGTGCGGATGTAGTAGTTCTTGAGCTGATCCGCATTGAGCCGGTAGATTTGCTGGACCTGCGGGATGACCTGATACGCACGCCCCGACAGGTCGAAATAGTTGACATAGCCGCCGCCGAGCATGGCCGTCAGCGTGTTGCCGACGTCGCTCATGGTCAGCCCCATGCCCGCCACTTTGTCGCGGTCGATGACGACCTCGGTCTGCGGTTCGTCATATTTGAGATCGGAATCGAGATAAACGAAATTGCCCGACTTGACCGCCGCGTCCATAACGTTCTGCGCCACCGCGTTGAGCTGCTGAAACGACTGCGTCGTCTCGATCACGAATTGCACGCCGAGGCCTCTGGGGCCGGGCAGCGGCGGAATTTGGAACGCGGCGGCGCGAACGCCGGCGATGGTGCCCAACTCCTTCTGCACCAGTGTCTGAAGCTTGTCTGCGGAGCGGCTGCGCTCACCCCACGGCTTCAACACGATGCCCGCCAGATTGAATCCCGGCGCAGTGATCTGGAAGGTGTGATCGGTTTCGGGGAAAGACTTCGCCACCTTGAAAACCTGGCCTTGCCAGATCAACGATTGTTGTAGCGTCGAGGTGGGCGGTGTCTGAAGCAAAGAAATGAGGATGCCCTGATCTTCCGAGGGCGCCAACTCGGACTTCGACAGAGAGAACAACAGGTAGATGCTGCCCAGGATGATCGCCGCGAATACCACGACGACCGGTAGTTCATTCAACGCGCTGTGCAGGGTGCGCTGGTAGGCGCTGTGCAACGCGTCGAACTTCTCGTCGATGAACGTCACGATGTTCCGTTCGAGTTCCGAGCGCGTATCCCGGTGCGAATGCAGCAGCCGGCTCGCCATCATCGGCGACAGCGTGAGCGCCACGGTGGCGGAGATCACCACCGCGCCGACCAGTGTGAATGCGAATTCCACGAACAGCACGCCGGTCAGCCCGCCGATGAATCCGATCGGCACATAGACCGCGACCAGGACCAGCGCCATGGCGATGATCGGGCCGCCGAGCTCGCGCGCGCCCATGATGGCGGCCTCCATGGCCGTTCGTCCCTCCTCGAGGTGGCGGCTGACGTTCTCGACCACGATGATCGCGTCATCCACGACGAGGCCGATGGCCAGCACGAAGGCAAGCAACGTAAGCAGGTTGAGCGTGAAGCCGAAGACCAGCATGAAGATGCCGGCGCCGATCAGGGACAGCGGGATCGTTATGATGGGGATGACGACCGCGCGCGGCGATCCCAGGAAGATGAAGATCACAAAAATGACGATGACGATGGCTTCGCCCAGCGTCCATTCGACCTCGTTGATCGCGCTCGAAATGAACTTTGTCGAATCGTAGGCGACGAAGGAGGTGAGGCCCTGGGGAAGCTGCGCGTTGATGCTAGGCAGCACCGCGCGCACGCCCTTGACAACGTCCAGCACGTTTGAGGTCGGCGTGACGCTGATGGCGATCACAACGCCCGGATTGCCGTCGAAATTGGCCTGGGAATCGTAATCCGTCGAACCGAGCGTGACGTTGGCGACGTCGGAAAGCCGTACATAGGCGCCATTCTGCGAGGTGATCACGAGATCGCGGAAACCATCGAGCGATTTGAGGTTGGTCGAGGCCGTCAGATTCACCTGAACCATCTGCCCGCGCGTCGTCCCGACCGCCGACAGATAATCGTTGCTGCCGAGCACGGAATAGACGTCGGCCGCGGTGATACCGTGGGCCGCGAGCTTCTGCGGGTCGAGCCAGACACGGATCGCAAACAGCTTGCCGCCGAAGATCTGCGCCTGCTGCACTCCTTCAACTGCCTGCAACTGCGGCTGCACGACGCGGACCAGATAATCCGTGATCTTGTTGGTCGGCAGAACCTTACTGTTGAAAGTAAGGTACATTGCATTGATCGAGGTGCCCACTGAGATGCTGATGACCGACTGCTGGGCCTGCGGCGGCATCTGATTCCGGACCGAATTGACCTGCGTGATGATCTGCGACAGTGCCTTGTTGGCGTCGTAGTTCAGGCGCAGGCTGACGGTGATGGTCGAGACGCCCTGGATGCTCGAGGATGTCATGTAATCGATGCCGTCGGCCTGGGCCACGGCGTTTTCGAGCGGCGTGGTGATGAAGCCGGCGATGGTCTCCGGGCTGGCGCCGAAATAGGCCGTCGTAATAGTGATGACGGAGCTTTGGGTGACGGGATATTGCCGCACCGGCAGTTCCAGCAGCGCGCGCACCCCGACCACCAGGATTGCCAAACTGATCACGACCGAAAGAACCGGCCGGCGGATGAAAATGTCGGTGAAATTCATCGCAGCCGGCCTATTGCTGGACCGGAGTGGGCGCCGGGTTGTTGGGGAGCTTCACGCTGTTGTTGACGGCCACCAGCGCTCCGTTCTTCAGCTTGAGCTGACCCGCGCTGACCACGAGGTCGTTCGGGCCAAGTCCGCTCGTGATCGCGACCTGGTCGCCGCGCGTCTCTCCGAGTGTGACGAACCGCTGCTGCGCCGCGAGTTGCTCGGTGCCGTCCGCCGCGCGGGACTTGGTGACGATGAAGACCGTATCGCCGTAGGGATTATAGACGATGGCGGTCTGCGGCAGAGTGATGAAGGGCCGCGCCGGTCCGACATTGGTTACGACCGTCACGAACATTCCCGGCAATAGAGTCTTCTGCGGATTGTGGATCAACGCCCGCACATGGACGTTGCGCGTCACCGGGTCGACCTTCGGGTCGAAGGCGGTGATCGAACCGCTGAAGCTCTGCCCTGCGGCGGCATCGCTGGTCAGCGCGACAGTGTCGCCGGTCTTGATCTGGCTCAGCTGCTGCTGGGGAACCTGGAAATCGACATTGATCGGATCGAGCATTTGCAGGGTGACGAGGATCTGCCCGGGATTCACATATTGGCCGATATCGACCTGGCGGATGCCGACCCTGCCGTCGTACGGCGCGCGGATGGCTTTTTTGTCCACCGCGGCCTGGGTGCTTTTCATGTTGGCCGATGCGCTATCGTAATCCGACTGGCTGATGGCATGGGATTTGATCAGCGCGGAATAGCGCTTGTAAGTTTGCAGCGCCTGCTCGGCCAAAGCCTCCTCGGAATCGTCGCGAAGCTGGACCAGGAGTGTGCCGGCAAGCACGTCCTCGCCGGCGCGGAAGCCGATTTGCGTGACGAGACCCGCGACTTCCGACGCCAGATCCGCGCCCTGGACCGCATGCAGCGTGCCGACCGAGCGCAATTGCGGCTGCCAGAGCGTTTTCTGAGCCTGGACGGTCGAGACCGTCTGTATCTGGATGAACGCCCCTTTGGGCATCATCAGGTACTTCACGATCGGGGCTCCGATGATGTAGGCGAAAACGAGCAGCAACACGCCGCCTACAATCAGGAGCATCTTGAACATGCGCGGGGTGAAGTAACTGGTTATGCTGTTCGGCATATTTCCCCCAAGAGCCGTGTAGATTCGCCCCGCCTATGCCCGATAGGTCCCGCCGGCATGGAATTGTCCCACAAATAAGCCGCTTCGCAGCTAAGCGAGGCGGTTCGGCAATTTTATGGCGCGCGCGACGCCACCGTATGTCGGCTTAGGATATTGTCCCGGGACCGCCAAATGACAAGTGCGCGAGCGCAGAAAGTCTCCCCGGTCCGATGGGGAGCCATTTCGCGGAATAATTCTAAGGTAAATGAGGTTACCAAGAAGTTCCGTGTCGCAGAGGTAACGGCTGGCATCAGGCCGCGTTCGGTAAACCGGCTTTCGTCGCGGCGACGCTTGCCAGGGCGGCCCAGTCCTTGTCGCCCAGACCCGTCGCGATAGCCTCGAGGAAGTGGTCGTGAATCAGGCTGGCGAGCGGCAACGGGACCTGCAACCGATCGCCCGCGTCCAGCGCGAGCCCCAAATCCTTTTTCCCCAGCCGCAGCTTGAACCCGGGCGGATCATATTTCTGGCCGACGATGATCGCCCCATAGCCCTGATAAGCGGGACAGGCGAACAGGGAGGTGGTCAGCACCTCGATGAACAGCGGCGGGTCGACGCCACCCTTGCGCAGCAAGGCGACGGCCTCGCCCATGGTTTCGATGGCGGCCGCCAGCATGAAATTGCCCGCGATCTTGAAGAGGTTGGCCCGTTCGGGGATTTCTCCCACGACAGCGAGGCGCTGCCCGATCACTTCGAGGACCGACCGCACGCGCGCAATGTCTTTGTCGGCGCCGGCGGCAATGACGATCAGCTTCGCCGCAGCCGCCGCGTCCGGCCGGCCGAACACCGGTGCGGCGACATAGCCCAGGCCGCGGGCCGCGTGCGCCTGCGCCAGCTCGTGCGCCAAGTCGACGGAGATGGTCGCCAGATTCACATGAACGAGCCCGGGCGCCGCTTGGTCCAGTAGCGGCCCGGCCAGCCCGACTTCGCGCAGCGCTTCGTCGTTGGCGAGCATGGAGAACAGGAGGTCGCCCCTGAGCGCGTCCGCCGGCGCCTTGGCAGCTACGGCGCCGCGGCCAACAAGCTCGGCGACGGCAGCGGGCGATCTGTTCCAGACCGTTAGCTGATGGCCAGCCTTCAACAAATTCCCGGCGATGGCCGTGCCCATGTTCCCAAGACCAATGAATCCGATCTGCATGTGGTTCTCCGTGGTCGAGCCGTCCGGCCCGAATCTTCCTATCTCTTGGCGTCCGCGTCGCGGGCGGTTTTCAGCGCGTTCGCCCACCAGACCAGTTGATCGAGCATATCCTTGGCGTTTTGCTGAAGGTAGGTCAGCTCGGCGATGTCCTTGCCCTGCTGCCAGACCGCCATGAAATCGGCGCCCTGGATGTGGACGCTGGGCCGCACAGAGGCCATTTGCAGCTCGGCATTGATGAGGCGCAGTTGCTCGACGGCGCGCGCGCCGCCCACCGACCCATAACCGATATAGGCGGCGGGTTTCTTGTTCCACTCGGGATAGGCGTAATCGAGGGCATTCTTCAGGACCGCCGTAACGCCGTGATTGTATTCCGCCGTGATGAAGATATAGCCGTCGAATTCCGCCACCTTCTTCTGCCAGCGCTGCGCGACCTCGTCCTTGGACGGCACCCAGGCGTTCGAGGCGACCTCGTCGAAGAACGGCATGGGATAATCGCGCAAGTCGACAAGCTCCACCTGCATGTCGCTCCGCTGCGAGGCGATGCCGTAAATCCATTTCGCGGGCTTCTCGCCGAAACGGACGGCGCGCGTCGTGCCGATGATGATCGCGATTTTCGGTTTCTCCATTGGAGCCTCCATGAGCTGCGGTTCGGTCTATGCCGTTTCGACGAGGACGATTTCGGCGTCTTCCACGCCGGCAATCGCGATTTCCTTCTCGTCCGCGATGGCCGCGCCGTCGCGGGCGCGGACGCGAACGCCATTGACCTCGACCGTTCCCTTCGCCGCAACCAGATAGGCGTGATGTCCGGGAGCAAGGGCGAGCTTGAGACTCTCGCCGGCCTTGACGGTGGCGCCGAGCACCCGCGCCTCGGTGCGGATGGGCAGAGCGTCCTTGTCGTCGGCATAGCCGCTGGCCAGGGTGATGAAACGCCCGGAGCGGTCGGATTTCGGAAACGGCTTAGAGCCCCAGGACGGCGCTCCGCCGGGCTTCGTCGGGAGAATCCAGATCTGGAACAGCCGCGTGGTCTCGTTCTCCAGATTAAATTCCGAGTGTCTGACCCCCGTGCCCGCCGACATCACCTGCACGTCGCCCGCTTCGGTGCGCCCCTTGTTGCCCATCGAGTCCTGATGGGTGATGGCGCCCTCGCGAATGTAGGTGATGATCTCCATGTTGGCGTGCGGGTGGGGCGGAAAGCCCGATTGCGGAGCGATCTCGTCGTCGTTCCAGACGCGCAGATTGCCCCAGTGCATGCGGTGGGGATCGGAATATTCGGCGAAGGAGAAATGGTGCTTGGCCTTGAGCCAGCCATGGTCGGCTCCGCCGAGCTGTTGGAAGGGTCTGATCTCGATCATGGAACGCCTCCTTTGGGCTGCGACTTGGTCGCAAGACTCAACATGGCTATGGACTGCGATCCACAAAATAGAAATAATAGAACTTCATCGTTTCAAGAAATGGCATCTTGATGAGCCAGTTGCCCGACCTCGAGGCCTGGGGCGTCTTCGCAAAAGTCGCCTCCACCGGCTCTTTCGCGCGGGCGGCCGAGGAATTGTCTCTATCCCATGCGACTGTTTCCAAAGCGATTTCCAGGCTGGAAGCCCGCCTGGGCGAAAGGCTGTTCCACCGCACCTCGCGCCGGCTGTCGCTGACCGAGACGGGCCGGGTCCTGGCGACGCGGGCGGCACGTATCCTCTCGGAGGGCGAAGAGGCCGAAGCCGAAGCCCAGGCCTGCTCCGTCTCGCCGCGCGGCCGGATCCGGCTGGCCGCTCCCATGTCGTTCGGGCTGAATCAGGTCGCACCGATCCTGCCCGCGTTTTTCTCGGCCTACCCGGAAGTATCCGTCGAGCTCGAGCTCGACGACCGCGTGATTGACATGGTCGGCGCCGGCATCGACGTCGCGATCAGGATTGCGGCCTTGCCGGATTCGAGCCTTATCGTGCGCAGGCTTTGTCCGGTCGAACGGTTCGTGGTCGGAGCACCCGCCTATTTCGACAAACTCGGACGCCCGTCGCGGCCCGCCGATCTCAAGAATCATAGCTGTTTCGGCTACACCTATTTGGCGACCGGAAACGCCTGGCCTTTCTCCAATTCCGCCGGAGAACAGGAGTCCGTCGCGGTGAACGGCCCGCTCAGCGCCAACAGCGCCGATGCGGTGGAGGCGAGCCTCTTGGCCGGGCTCGGCGTGGCGATGCAGCCTGATTTCGTCGTCTGGAAGGCCGTCGACGAGGGAAAGCTCGAACGCGTCCTGCACGACTGGTCGGCGCCGCCGCTGAACGTGAACATCCTGACGCCGGCCGGCGGACCGCGCGCCTTGAAAGTGACGGCGCTGATCGACTTTCTGGTCGGCCAATTCTCGGCGGACTCCGCCCCCTGGGCGGGGCGACGCGGCAAATAGCGGCGCGCGCGGCAAAGCGCCTCTCAGAGCTTGACGAACGCCGTCCCGATGCTTGAATGTAAGCGCTGTCAGGGCGCAAGAATGCGATAAGAAGCTGATCCGCCAGGCAACTTAGCGGCCGGCAGGAACGTCCAGGGACCCGCGGGAAATCATCATGTCTAAGACGGCGGCTTGGGCCGCGCGGATTCGCCAAGAACTCGTCGGCAACATCCTGCCGTTCTGGATGCGCCATGCGGTTGATCGTGAAAACGGCGGCTTCTGTGGGGCAATCGACGAGAATCTCCATGTCGAGACGCAGGCCGAACGCTCCGCGGTCCTCAACGCCCGCATCCTATGGACCTTTTCGGCCGCCAGCCGTCTGATTGGCCGCGAATACCAAGAGACTGCCGACTGGGCCTACGACACCATCACCAAGAAATTCCTGGATCCGCAATACGGCGGACTGTTCTGGATGCTCGATTATCGGGGCAATCCGGTTTCGACGCGCAAGCAGACCTACGCCCAGGCGTTCGGAATCTACGCGCTGGCCGAATACTTCCGGGCAACGGGCAACGCCGCCAGTCTTGACTATGCAAAACGCCTATTCCATTTGATCGAAGAGCGCGCCTGCGATCCGGTCTTCAAAGGCTATCTGGAGGCGCGCGCGCGCGACTGGCGGCCGCTCGCGGACATGCGGCTGAGCAAGAAGGATCTCAACAGCCCAAAATCCATGAACACGCATCTCCACCTCCTGGAGGCCTACACGAATTTGTTGCATGTGTGGCGCGACCCCTCGCTCGTCGCCAGGCAAAGCGAGCTGCTGGACTTGACGATGGAGCGCATCGTCGACCCTGCCAGCGGACACTTCAGATTGTTCTTCGACGAGAAATGGCATTCGCTGTCCGACCACGCATCATACGGCCACGACATCGAAGGCAGCTGGCTCATGGTCGAAGCCGCCGAGGTGCTCGGCGATGCGGGCCTGATCGAGCGCGCGCGCAAGCTGGCGGTGACGATGGCCGGGGCCGTCTACGAGCAGGGCCTCGATAAGGACGGCAGCCTGTTCTACGAAGCCGACGCCCAAGGCAGGCTTATCGATCCCAAGAAGCATTGGTGGGCGCAGGCCGAAGCGGTCGTAGGATTCTACAACGCCTATCAGATTTCCGGCGATCAGCGCTTTCTCGATGCGTCGCGCCGGGTCTGGGACTACATCGAGGCGAAAGTCGTGGACAAGGTACATGGCGAGTGGCATGCGAAGCTCTCGCCCGAGGGCATTGCCTTGACGGCCGCAGAGGACCCCGACGCGCAATTGGCCGGTCCCTGGAAGTGCCCCTACCATAACGCGCGGCTCTGTTACGAGATGATCGGGCGGCTGGAAGAACAAACAAAAGAACAAACAAACGGGAAGCGAACGTCATGAAGTACGGCTTTTTCGACGACAAGAAACGGGAATACGTCATCACCCGGCCCGACACGCCTTTGCCCTGGATCAATTATTTGGGCTGCCAGGGCTATTTTGGAATCATTTCGGCCACCGCCGGCGGCTATTCTTATTACCGCGACGCGCGCCTGCGCCGCATCACGCGCGGCCGCTACAACAACGTGCCGCTCGATTTCGGCGGGCGCTACATCTATCTGCGCGACGATGCGAGCGGCGAATTTTGGTCGCCCTCCTGGATGCCGACGCGCGGCGAACTCGAAGAGTACGAGTGCCGGCACGGCATGGGCTATTCGACGATCTCCTCGAAGTTCAAAGGCATCGCCGCCAGCACGCGCTATTTCGTTCCGCTCGACGAGACTTTGGAAATCTGGCAGCTGACGCTGACCAACAACCGTTCCGAACCCGCCGAGCTCTCGGCCTTTTCATCGGTGGAATTCTGCCTGTGGGACGCGCAGGACGATTCCACAAACTTCCAGCGCAATTTCAGCATCGGGCAGGTGGAGATCGACGACGAGGTGATCTACCACAAGACCGAGTACCGCGAGCGGCGTAATCATTTCGCCTGGTTCGCCTGTTCGGAGAAGCTCGCAGGTTTCGACACCCAGCGCGAGGCTTTCCTCGGCCCCTGGCGCGGCTGGGACAAGCCGGCTGCGGTGGAGCGCGGCGAGTCCGCCGGTTCCATCGCGCACGGCTGGGCGCCGATCGGCTCGCATCATGTACGCGTGCGGCTTGCACCCGGCGAGACGAAGCAAATCATTTTTGTTCTCGGCTATCACGAAAATCCGACGGACGACAAATTCGATCCGCCCGGCTCGCAGACCGTCAACAAGAAGACCGTTAAGCCGCTGATCGCGAAATACCGCAACCGCGCCAACGCCGATGCCGCCTTCGAGCGGCTGCGCGCCTATTGGGACGGGTTGCTCGGCGTCTATCAGGTGGCGACGCCCGACGAGCACACCGACCGCATGGTGAACATCTGGAACGCCTATCAATGCATGGCGACGTTCAACATGTCGCGCTCCGCCTCGACCTTCGAATCGGGCATCGGGCGAGGGCTCGGTTTTCGCGATTCCAACCAGGACCTGCTCGGCTTCGTGCATATGGTGCCGGAGCGCGCCCGCGAACGCATCCTGGATCTGGCAGCCACGCAACTGCCGACAGGCGGCGCCTATCACCAGTACCAGCCGCTCACCAAGAAGGGGAACAACGACGTCGGCGGCAACTTCAACGACGATCCGCATTGGCTGATCATCGGCGTTGCCGCTTATCTCAAAGAGACGGGCGATTTCGGCATCCTCGACGAACCGGTCGCGTTCGACAGCACGCCGGGGACCGAGCAGCCGCTTTACGAACATCTCAAGCGCAGCTTCCGCTACACGCTGGAGCGCCTCGGGCCGCACGGCCTGCCGCTGATCGGCCGCGCCGACTGGAACGATTGCCTGAACCTCAACTGCTTCTCCGACACGCCGGGACAATCGTTCCAGACCACGACCAGCAAGGACGGCAAGGTCGCCGAATCCGTGTTCATCGCCGGCCTGTTCGTGCTGGCGGCCAAGGAGCTTGCGGCGATCGCCGCGCGGCGCGGCCTGAAAGGCGACGCGAAGACGTGCCTCGACGAAGCGGCGCGCATGGACGAGACGGTCCGCAAGCATGGCTGGGACGGTGAATGGTTCGTGCGCGCCTATGACGATTTCGGCCGCAAGATCGGCTCGAAAGAGTGCGCGGAAGGCAAGATCTTCATCGAGAGCCAAGGCTTCTGCGTGCTGGCCGGCATTGGCCTCGAAGACGGAATGGCGAGGAAGGCGCTCGATTCGGTGCGCAAGCACCTGGCGACGCCGCACGGCATCGTCCTGCAGCAGCCCGCCTATTCGCGCTATTACATTGAGTATGGCGAGATCTCGTCCTATCCGCCCGGCTACAAGGAAAACGCCGGCATCTTCTGTCACAATAATCCCTGGGTGATCATCGCCGAGACCATGCTGGGCAACGGCGACGCGGCGCACGATTACTACTCCCGCATCAATCCATCCGCGCGCGAGGCGATCAGCGAAGTGCATCGCTGCGAGCCTTACGTCTATGCGCAGATGATCGCCGGGCGCGATGCGCCGACCTACGGCGAGGCAAAGAATTCCTGGCTGACGGGAACCGCGGCATGGAACTATTACGCGATCACCCAGTGGATCCTGGGCATCCGCCCCGAATATGAGGGGCTGCGCATCGCGCCGGTGCTGCCGGAACGTTGGCAGGGTTTCAGCGCGACGCGCAAATTCCGCGGCGTGACGTACCACATCTCCGTCAGCCGCAAGGGCGCGGGAAACAAACTGAGCCTGACGGTCGACGGCAAGCCGCTCGAAGGCGCCGTCGTTCCTCCGCCTACGGACGGCCGCAAAGAGGTCAAGGTCGAAGCGATCCTGGCTTGACGTCCAACGAGCGCCACACCATGCACAAGGGGCTGCCGAACGGCAGCCCCTTGTGTTTGGCTTGTGTCGCTGCGGCCATCAATTCTATGCGACAGCTTGCTTCCTTGCCTTGTCCTCCGCCATTTCGGCGTCGGGATAGGCCTTCTTCAGGTGATCGAGCCACGTGAACTTCAGGACGAGCGACGTCAGGACTGCGATGCCGAGTGCGATCTTGGCTTTGTCGTATTCGCGGATCACGACATAGACCGGCATCGCCACAAGGCTTACCTGCCAGACAATGCCCACCGCGACGTTGAACATGTCGCGCCAGAAGTCCCCGTTCGGCTTGAACGTGGGATCGTCCTTTCGCACAGCCTCCAGCACCGGACCCCAGAAGCCCCAGGGACGGGTGCGTGTGTAGAACGCCTTCAAGACTTCCATGTCGTCGGCCTTCGTCAGCCAGGTGCCGATGAAGCAGCCTGCCAGCGAGAGCACGAGAATGACCGGGAACCAGAAGAAGGCGCTGGGCAGCGTCGCTAGTGTCACGAGCGCTGTATGCAGCGGCGGCAGCGAAACTGACGCGGCCAGGATCTGCACCTGCCAGGGCGCGGCAAAGGGAAGGAGCACAAGCATCGCAGAACCGATGCCCGCTGCCATGCCCCAGAAATAGCCGTAGCCGTTGAAGCGCCACCAGTACCATTTGATGACGTTGGCTGCCGCGTAACCGCCCCAAAGACCCGAGACGATCCATTGCACGACGTCGTTGATGGAGGTGACGACCCAGCCGACGGCGATTCCCAACGCCACGACCGAGAACGACGCCACATAGCTGAGCCGCACACACAGCCGCTCGCTCGCTTTCGGATTGATGAAGCGCCGGTAGATGTCGTTGACGATGTAGGGCGGCGCCGCGTTCACCGTCGCGGCCAGGTTGGACATGAAGGCCGCCAACAGACCGGCGACCGTGATGCCGAGGAGCCCTACGGGCACGAAGCGGGAAAGCGCGTCCGGCAGGACTTTCTCGAAGTCCATGTTGATGCCCATGGAGCGGATATCGCCCGAGTAATAGACGAGGGCGAGGACCGTGAGGCCGGCCACCATGAAATAGCGCGGCACATTCAGGACGACGTTGACAACCGCGCTCATCATGCAGGCCTCGCGCGGATTGCGGGTCGAGAGGACTCGCTGCATGTCGTAGTTTGGCGCAGGCCCCGCCGCGGCCACGAAGATGCCCTTGAACAGCAGCATCATCCACAGGAAACCGAACAGGGAGAACCCGTCTTGCACAATCTTGGCGTTGGCCGCCGGGATCTGCTTGGACCAGTCGAGCCCGGTGCTCCAGCCGAAGAAGATGTTGTCCCAACCGGTGGGAACGAACCGTTGCAGCACCTCGGGCGACACTTGGTTCATGGCGATGATGCCGATGGCGACGGCGGCGACCGACAGAAGCGTGAACTGCATCACTTCGGTGATCACCACGCTAAACATTCCGCCTTTCACCACATAGAAGGTCGTGATGCCGATGAGGATGAGAGCGTAGATGTTCTCGTTGACCGACATGTCGCTGGAGAAACGCCATGGCAGGAAATCGACTGCGAATTTGCCGATGCCCTTGAAGCCGTAGCTCAGGAAGCCAATGACCGCGACGAGTGCGAAGATCACCACGATCAAGTGCGAGAGTTGGGCGCCCAACCCGTTCCCGAAGCGGAACTTGATCCACTCGGCGCCGGTCGTCACCCCCGAGCGGCGCAGCCAGCCTGAGAGGTAAACCATCAGGAAGATCTGGTTGAAGACCGGCCACAGCCAGGGAATCCAGACGCTCTTCAATCCGTAGACGAACAGCCAAGTGACGAGCAGCATGGTGCCCGCGATGTCGAACATTCCCGATGCGTTCGACACGCCGAGCATGTACCAAGGCAGCACGTTGCCGCCGAGGAAGTAGGACTTGGTGTCGCGCGAGGCACGGTGTGAGACCCAGTAGCCGACGAGAACGGACGTCGCCAGGAAGGCGACGATGATCGCGATGTCGATGAATTGTAGATGCACCTGGACCCCCGAGCTTCCCGATTATTATTAATATTCAAGCAGTTTCCTCTATCTCGGGACATTCCGGCAATGTGACAACGCTGTCAAGCAGCGGGCGGCCGTCCGGCTCGCGCCGAGCGAATCCGCCGCAAGGGGACGGCGTCAGCGCCCGGGCAAGGACAGATTCTTCTCGATCAGTTTGCTGCGCTGCGCCACGCACGCGGCCGAGGTCAGCGGGTCGGGCGGCGTGTTGGTCGCGTAATCGACCAGGCGCTCGAGGCTCGACGTCGCGACATGCATGCGGGTGTCGGACGAGGCGTAGTAGATGAACACCTCGCCCTCCTCGTCGGCGATCCAGCCGTTCGAAAACACAACGTTGGAAACGTCGCCGACGCGCTCCTCGCCTTCCGGGGCGATGAAGTAGCCGCCCGGCGCGTGGGTGACGACCCACGGACGGTCGAGTGCGGTCATGAACATGTAGAGGACATAACGCAGCCCCGCCGCCGTGTTGCGCACGCCGTGCGCCAGATGCAACCAGCCGTTCGGCGTCTTGAGCGGCGCCGGCCCCTGGCCGTTCTTCACTTCCTTGACGGTGTGATAGGCCTTGCGGTCGATGACGGTCTCCTCGCCGATTTCGGCGTGCGCCATGTCGTCCGCCAAGCCCCAGCCGATTCCACCGCCGCTGCCGACGCTGATGAAGCCGTCCTGCGGACGGGTGTAGAGCGCGTATTTCCCGTTCACATATTCGGGATGAAGCACCACGTTTCTCTGCTGGCCGGAATGCGTCACCAGATCGGGAAAGCGCTCCCATGACTTGAGATCGCGGGTGCGCACGATGCCGCACTGGGCCGTGGCAGCCGAAGTGTCGTTCGACTGGGTGTAGTCTTTTCGTTCGGTGCAGAACAGACCGTAGATCCAGCCGTCTTCGTGCCGGGTAAGCCGCATGTCGTAGACATTGGTGTCGGGCTCACCGGTCTGCGGCAAGGCGATCGGATAATCCCAGAACGAAAAGCGGTCGACGCCCGTGGAGCTTTCGGCGACCGCGAAAAAGGATTTGCGGTCGGCCCCTTCCACCCTCACCACCAGGAGATATTTCCCTTCGTGATAGAGCGCGCCCGAGTTGAACGTCGCGTTCACACCGATCCGTTCCATCAGGAAGGGATTGGTCTTCGCATCCAGATCGTAGCGCCAGAACAGCGGCGCATGCTCTGCCGTGAGGATGGGGTTCATCCAGCGCCGGTAGATTCCATTGTCATGCTCGGCCGGGCGGTTTGGCCGTTCGATCAGGGCCCGGTGCCGCGCCTGCAAGGCGCCGAACCGGTTCTCGAATTCACTGGAGGTCGGCATGTCTCGGTTATTCCTCGCTGGGTCGCTCAATGAAGCTTTGCTGGACAGGACGGGCTCTTGCGATGCAGGGGATGCAGATTCACGACGCCCGCCGAGAGCGTGGCGCGCAGCGCCGCCGGCATCTGCGCCAGCGATAGCGTGCGATCGAGCTTGAAGAACTCGGCGACGCGTTCGGGTTGGTTGCAGCCGGTGCAATGATTGTCCCATGCCCAGTCCGCGTTCAGATATTCGCCGCCCCAGAGCAGCACCCAGGCGGGGTTGACCTCGTCCAGAACCTTGCGGCTGGGAATGATCCCGACTTCCGCGAGTACGAACGGCGCCGATCCGCCCGGTGCCGTCACGTTGGCGCGGCCGGCGGTGTATTTCGGACTGTCGGGATCGTTCTCGTAGACGTCGATGCCCACGACGTCGGGCTTGTGGCGCAGCGGGAAGTACTCCTTCGCATCGGGGGCGTCGCGGTCGGGCGACCACACCCAGATCAGATTGTCGAGTTTATGGCGTACCGCCAGCTCGTCGTAGAGCGCGTCCCAGAGTTGCGAATAGGCGGCCTTCTTGCCCCACCAGAACCAGCCGCCGTTCATTTCGTGATAGGGCCGAAACAGGATCACGACGCCGCGCTCGCGCAAATTGGCGAGCACCTTGGCGAGGGCGTCGACATCCGCGAGCCACAATTTGTGTTCCGGCGTGCCCTTGGTCAGCACGGCGCTGAGCGTGTCATCGGTCATCGGCTTCTTGACGCAATCGAAGAATTCGCCGCGCGGACAGACCTCCACCGGATTGCGCTGGTGCCACGACATCTCGATCAGCCCGCCGGCTGCCGTCTGAGTCAAGGCGCGGTCGGTCAGATAGGAGGCATAGGGCGGATAAGCAATCGCGTTCATCAGCTCCAACCCCATGACGGCGGGACGCTCTCCAGTCTGCTGGAAAACGCGGTCGGCCGACGTGCAATCGAGGTAGACTTCGAACTCGTTCACCTGCACGCCGATGAGGCTTTGCTTTTGCTTCTCCAAATCATGCAGATAGAAGAGAATGGCGTTGCGTTTCGTCTGGATCGACGCCGCGTCGGCCGACAGCGCGCCCGCGGTCATCGACAGCAGAGCGATACATGCAGCTGCGATCCACGCCGCCTGGCCAATCCGTAGAAGCTTCATCTTTCTGTTGCGTCCTCGCGCCAGCTTTCGCCGCGCCGGTTCGGCCCGGCTCGTTTTGTTTTGCCACAGCGGCTACGCGATGATAACGATTGTAGACCAAGAATGGAATCGCAATTGAAGAAGTTTGTCCCACAGGCCAGAGGAGCCCGTCGATGCTTGCCTTGTCGGTGCCGGGAAAGAAGCGGCTCGCCTACGGGCTCTGGCGCTATCGCGAGGACGAAATCGACCGCGCCGTGGAAATGCTTTCGCTGGCCCGGGAGCATGGCATCGATCATCTTGATACCGCCGACGTCTATGGCGGGCCGGGCGGCTTCGGCGGCTCCGAACGGCTTCTGGGCGACGTGCGCCGGCGTGCGCCGGAACTGCTCGATGGCGCCGTGCTGGCCACCAAGATCGGCATCGAACCCGGGTCTCCCTACAATTCTTCCCGGGAATATTTGATCGCCGCCTGCGAAGCGAGCCTTTCGCGATTGCGGGTCGAGTGCATCGACCTGCTCTACATCCACCGCCCGGACCTGTTGACGCACCCGGCCGACTTGGCCCGCACCCTCGACGGGCTGGTCGCGTCGGGGAAGGTCGCCGCCGTCGGCGTCTCGAACTTCACGACGACCCAGTTCGATGCGCTGTCGCGTTTCATGCGGACTCCGATTTCCGCGCATCAGCTGGAGTTCTCGGCGGCGCATGTCGAGCCGCTGTTCGACGGCAGCTTCGATCAGGCGATGGAATACGGCGCGGCGCTACTGGCCTGGTCGCCGCTGGCGGGCGGGCGGCTCGGCGAGGGCGAAGCCACACTGGCAATTACGCGCGTGCGTGACCTGCTGCAAACCATCGCCGAGCACGCCGCGGTCCCGCCCGCGGCCGCCGCCCTCGCCTTCGCGCAGCACCATCCCGCGCCGGTGACGCCGATCCTCGGAACGAAGAATCCGCAACGGCTGCGCGATTGCCTGAAGGCAAACGGTTGCGAGCTGTCGCGGGCGGAATGGTACGCCATCGTCGAAGCCTGCCGCGGCGAGCGGATGCCTTGAATCAGCGCGAGGTTCGCGCCTCGAATCCCGCCAGGATCTCCGCGAGCCAGCGCGCCGCCGTGAGAGCGCCGATGTCGCCCAGATCGCGGCTGGGATCGAACTCCGTCAGATCGACACAACGGACTTTGGGATGCGCCGCGATGGTGCGCGCCGCGGCGAAGAAATCCTGCGCCGCAATGCCGCCCGGTCGGGCTCCCGGCGCGGCTTGCATCTGGGCGCGATCGATCACGTCGATGTCGAAATCGACATATATGTAAGTGCAGGCTCGTGACAGCCGCTCCAGCTCTTCCATCGCAACGCGCACAAAGCCGCGTTCAAGACATTCGCCCAACGGGCGCACCGAGATTCCGGCGGCCTTGGCCTTGCGATGCGCTTTCTTCGTGTTGGCGAAGGGCGCCAGGCCGATCTGGCTGATGCACGCTCCGGGCAATCCATCGTCGAGCAGCGCCTGAACCGGATTACCGTTGTTGAGCCCGCCGTCGGTGTCGCGCAGGTCGAAATGCGCGTCGAGGGTCAGCAGGCCGGCGCGCGTGAGCCCCACGCCATGCACGCCGCCGCGCGTCACCGCGTTGTTGCCGCCGAGCAGGATAGTCAGTGCCCGCGCTTTCACCTGGTGCTCCACTGAATCGCGGATCGGCTCGAACGCTTCGGCGGGGTTGAGATTTGCAATCGGCAGGTCGCCCGCATCGAAGATGGAAAGTGCGGAAAGGTCCGTGCCGGTCTCTAGGTCATAGGCACTGAGCCGCTTGAGGGCCGAACGAATCACGCCCGGCGCCAGATCGCAGCGGCCGGGGCTCAATGATTCCAATCCCAGCGGCGCGCCGAGGAGCGCTATGGCCGAGTCTTGCTTCGCGCCGAGCAGCGAATGAACGGAAAGCCAGCCGCGATTCTCGGACATTTCGTTGTCGGGCGATTTCGGCATGGAAGATTATCCTCGTTTCCGGGCGTACAATCTGTAACGTCTGCCTCGCAACCGGGTGCGCCAATGTGGGACATCTTACTTCTGGATTGCCAGGCGGCCACCATGGTTTCGCGCGCGCCCTATGGCGCGATCCGCGACGCCGCCATCGGTATTGCTGAGGGCCGCCTCGCTTTCGTGGGACCGCGGCACGTGCTGCCAGGAAGACCCGAAGACTGCGCGCAAACGGTTGTGCGGCTAGGCGGCGCTTGGGTGACACCGGGATTGATCGATTGCCATACGCACCTTGTGTTTGCCGGCAACCGCGCGGCGGAATGGGAGATGCGGGCGAAAGGCGCGAGCTATGAGGAAGCCGCGCGCCGCGGCGGCGGGATTCTCGCGACCATGCGCGCGACGCGCGAAGAGTCCGAAGATGCGCTTGTCGAATCCGCCGCCGAGCGGGCGCAGGCCATGGCGCGCCAGGGCGTCACGACGGTCGAGATCAAATCGGGATACGGCCTTGATCTCGAAAACGAGATGAAGATGTTGCGCGCCGCCGCCCGCGCGGGTGAACGGGCAAACATACGCGTTTCGCGCAGCTTCCTCGGCGCCCATGCGCTGCCGCCAGAGTACGAGAAGAACCGCGCGGGCTATGTCGATCTGGTGTGCCAAACGATGATCCCCGCCGTGGCCCGCGAGAAGCTCGCCGACGCGGTGGATGCTTTCTGCGAGACGATCGCTTTTACGCCGGCGGAAGTCCAGCGCATCTTCGCCGCTGCCGAAGCGCACGGCTTGCGCGTCAAGCTCCACGCCGAGCAATTGTCGGATTGCGGCGGAGCGGCGCTGGCCGCGGAATACAATGCGCTGTCCGCCGATCATCTGGAACATCTGAGCGACGAGGGCATTGCAGCGCTGGCGAAGGCCGGAACCGTCGCCGTCTTGCTCCCGGCCGCATTCTACTTCCTGTGCGAGACGAAGAAACCGCCGGTGGAGGCATTGCGCCGCGCGGGCGTTCCGATTGCCGTTGCCACCGACTGCAACCCCGGCACCTCGCCGCTGGCCTCGCCTCTGGTCGCGCTCAACATGGCTTGCACGCTCTTTAATATGACCCCCGAGGAAGCGCTTGTCGGTATGACCCGCAACGCCGCCCGAGCGCTGGGCCTTGAAAAGGAAATCGGTACGCTGGAGGCAGGCAAAGCCGCCGACCTTGCCATGTGGAACATTTCCGAACCCGCGGAGCTTTCCTATTGGATCGGCGCCGATCTGCTTCGCGACCGTTATCTCGGCGGCCTCTCCGATGGAGAGATGCCATGATCGAGAACAACCGCATCGTGCGTGCGCCGCGCGGCCCCGAACGCGTCTGCAAGAGCTGGGGCGCGGAAGCGGCGATGCGCATGCTGATGAACAATCTCGATCCCGAGGTGGCCGAGCGACCCCAGGACCTCGTCGTCTATGGCGGTATCGGCAAGGCGGCGCGTAACTGGCAGGCCTTCGACCGCATCGTCGAATCGCTGAAGAAGCTGGAGACGGACGAGACGCTGCTGATCCAGTCGGGCAAACCGGTCGGCGTGTTCCGCACGCATGAGGGCGCGCCGCGCGTGCTGATCGCCAATTCCAATCTGGTACCCAAATGGGCTGATTGGGAGCATTTCAACGCGCTCGATAAAAAGGGCCTGATGATGTACGGCCAGATGACGGCGGGCTCGTGGATTTATATCGGCAGCCAGGGCATCGTTCAGGGCACCTATGAGACCTTCGCCGAAATGGGCCGGCAGCATTACGGCGGCGACCTGTCGGGCAAATGGATTCTGACCGCGGGGCTGGGCGGCATGGGCGGAGCGCAACCGCTCGCCGCCACCATGGCGGGCGCTTCGATGCTCGCCGTCGAATGCCAGCGCTCGCGCATCGAGAAGCGGCTGGAAACCCGTTATCTCGACACAGCCACTGAAAATCTCGACGAAGCGCTGGCGCTGATCGGGCAATCCGTGAAGGCGAAAAAACCGCTGTCCGTCGGTCTGGTCGGCAACGCGGCGGAAATCCTGCCCGGACTTGCGCGCCGCGGCGTCAGGCCCGACGCTGTCACCGACCAGACCAGCGCCCACGATGTCGTCAACGGCTATCTGCCCGAAGGCTGGAGCGTCGCGGAGTGGGAAAGTAAGCGCGCCGCGCATCCCGACGAGGTGGCCGCCGCCGCGCAAAAATCCGTCGCCAAGCATGTGCGCGCCATGCTCGCCTTTGCCAAGCAGGGTATCCCGACCTTCGACTATGGCAACAACATCCGCCAGGTCGCCAAGGACGAAGGCGTGGATGACGCCTTCGACTTCCCCGGCTTCGTGCCGGCCTATATCCGCCCCTTATTCTGCCGCGGCATCGGACCGTTCCGCTGGGCGGCGCTGTCGGGCGATCCCGAGGATATATTCAAGACCGACGCGGCGGTGAAAAAGCTGTTTCCCGGGAACCAGCATCTGCACCGCTGGCTCGATATGGCGAAATCGCGTATCGCCTTCCAGGGACTTCCGGCGCGGATTTGCTGGCTGGGACTGGGCGAGCGCCACCGCGCCGGCGTCGTCTTCAACGAGATGGTGGCGAAGGGCGAACTAAAGGCGCCCATCGTGATCGGCCGCGATCATCTGGATTCGGGCTCGGTCGCCAGCCCCAACCGCGAGACCGAAGCGATGGCCGACGGCTCCGACGCGGTCTCCGACTGGCCGCTGCTCAATGCTCTGCTCAACACCGCGTCGGGCGCGAGCTGGGTATCGTTCCATCACGGCGGAGGCGTCGGCATGGGCTATTCGCAGCATGCCGGCGTGGTGATCGTGGCCGACGGCACCGACGAAGCGCGCGTCAAGCTCGAACGCGTGCTGTGGAATGATCCGGCGACGGGCGTCATGCGCCACGCCGATGCCGGTTACGACATCGCGCTCGAAACCGCGCACGAAAAACACCTCAATCTTCCTTCGATCGGGGACAAGCCATGAACCTCGACAAACCGCTCAGCCTCGCCGACCTGCGTGCCGTCTATGAGGCGCCTGCGCGCGTCGAACTATCGCCCGCAGCACTGGCGCGCATCGACGCGGGCGCGAAGGCCATCGCCGCCATCGTCGACAGCGGCGCAACGGTCTATGGCGTCAACACGGGATTCGGACTGCTCGCCAACACCACCATCGCGCGCGGCGATCTGGAGGCTTTGCAGCGCAATCTGGTTCTAAGCCACGCCTGCGGCGTCGGGCCGCTGATCGTGGACAACATCGTCCGTCTGATCCTGATTCTGAAGATCGCCTCGCTGTCGCGCGGCGCGTCGGGCGTGCGGCGGCAAACCGTGCAGATGCTCGCCCGCTTGGTCGAAGCGGAAATCTATCCCTGCATTCCCTCGAAAGGTTCGGTCGGCGCCTCGGGCGACCTTGCGCCGCTGGCGCATCTGGCGGCGGCGCTGCTCGGCATCGGCGAAGCGCGCGTCAATGGCAATGTGATGTCTGCATCCGCCGCTTTGGAACATGCCGGCCTCAAACCGCTGGTGCTGGGACCGAAGGAAGGCCTCGCGCTGCTCAACGGCACCCAGGTCTCCACCGCGCTGGCGCTCGCTGGCTTGTTTGAGACGGAGAAGGTGTTCGCTGCCGGAATCGTGGCGGGAGCGATGTCCACCGATGCGCTCAAAGGCTCCGATACGCCGTTCGACGCGCGCATCCATGCGCTGCGCGGCCAGCCCGGCCAGATCGCGGTCGCGGCAGCCTTGCGCGCCTTGATGGAGGGCAGCGAAATCCGAGAATCCCACCGCGCGCCCGGCGCCGACGACAAGGTGCAGGACCCATATTCCCTGCGCTGCCAGCCGCAGGTGATGGGCGCGGTACTCGACCTGATGCGCGCGGTCGGGCGCACGCTAGAGATCGAAGCCTCAGGCGTCACCGATAATCCGCTGGTGCTCGACGACGGCAGCGTGATCTCGGGCGGGAACTTCCACGCCGAACCCGTCGCCTTCGCCGCCGACATGCTGGCGCTGACGCTGTGCGAGATCGGCAACATCTCCGAGCGGCGCACCGCCATCCTGGTCGATCCCAAGATGAGCGGCTTGCCGGCCTTCCTGGTGAAGGAGTCGGGACTCAATTCCGGCTTCATGATCGCGCAGGTGACGGCTGCGGCGCTGGTCGCCGAGAATCGCATGTTGTCCCACCCCGCCTCGGTCGACACCGTACCGACCAGCGCCAATCAGGAAGACCATGTTTCGATGGCGGCGCATGGCGCGCGGCGGATTCTCGACATGGCGGAGAATGCGGCCGCGGCCGTCGCCATCGAGCTGCTCGCGGCGACCCAGGGCCTCGATTTCCGCCGTCCGCTGAAGAGTTCGAAGCCGCTTGAGGAAGCCGCGCAGGAAATCCGTTCGCTGGTCGGGCCCTATGAGCGCGACCGCTACTTTGCGCCGGACATCGCCGCCATCACTTCGTTCGTCCGCGCCGGCGCGCTGCGCAAGCTAGTCTTTCAGCTGTTCTGAAGCCGGCCGAACGGGACGACCTTGTTGTCGATGTCGTGACCGATGTCGGCGCGGCCGAGATAGGAAATTCCCGACACGGCGCACCAGTGCCGCGCCACCTCTTCCTCGTCCTGGCCGAAATCGGGAGCATTCGGCGGGATGTCGCTGCAGCGGCCGAGCTTGATGCCGCCGACCTTTCGGATCGCGGGCGTGCCGGTGAGGTGAAACAGCGTACGGTCGATGCGGTACATATGCTCCGAGATGTCTTCCAGCATCAGGATGTGGCCGGTCAGATCCGGTTCGAGCGGCGTGCCGAGCACATGGCTGAGGACGGTCATATTGTAGGCTGCGGTCTTGATGTTCGGCGCGACGGTGGGTTCGAGGGAGTCCGCGGCGCCCTCGACGAGAAACGCCAGCCCGCGCTTGACCGCCTCGTCGCCGCCTTCGCGGGCGATGTCGGCCGGCATCGGTCCGTGCGCCACGCGCAAACCGTGCTTGTATAAAGCGCCCAAGATGGCGCCCGCGTCGCTGTAGCCGAGATAGATCTTGCGTTTCGCCGCAGCCGTCAGCCCGGCGATCACGCGCTCGGCGATGCGGAAGGAGCCATAACCGCCGCGCCCGATCCACAGCGCGTCGAAACTTTCGTCGTTCGCTACATCGAGGAACGCCGCCGCGCGCGCCTCGTCGTCGCCGGCAAAATGGCCCCACGACAGGAAACATTGCGGATGGAAGACGAGTTCCGCACGATCCGCGTAACCCGCCCGCGCCAGCTCCCCAACCTTTTCGGCGAACGCGGGCTCGAGACGCGAAGCGGGCGCCACAACACCGATTCTCATTCTGCTATCGCGCATAATTCGCTTGATTTTCCAATCGCTTGTCGCAGCGTTGTGCCTTATAACCTGCCGCCATGACTCTGAATAGACACTATTTCTTCTGCGGCATCGGCGGCAGCGGCATGCTGCCGCTCGCCCTGATCCTGCTAGCGAAGGACTGCCAGGTGTCTGGTTCGGACCGCGCCCTCGACCAGGGGCGCACCGCGCAGAAATTCGAATATCTCCGTGCGAAGGGTGTTGCGTTGTTCGCGCAGGACGGCAGCGGCGTAACCGATCCCGCAACCGTCGTCGTCACTTCGGCCGCGGTCGAAAGCACGATTGCCGACGTGGTCGCGGCGCGGCGCATCGGCGCGAGGCTGATGGTCCGCGCCAAGCTCTTGGCCCAGTTGTTCAATGCGGCGCCGGTCAGCATCGGCGTGGCGGGCACCAGCGGCAAGTCCACTACGACGGGAATGATCGGCTGGATCCTGTCGGCTGCGGGGCGCGACCCGACAATCATGAACGGTGCGGTGATGAAGAACTTCGTCACGCCGGACGCGCTGTTCGCCAGCGCCGTCGTGGGCCACAGCGGACTTTTCGTCAGCGAAGTGGACGAAAGCGACGGCTCGATCGCGCGCTATAAGCCGCATATCGCGGTCGTCAACAATGTGGCGCTGGACCATAAATCGCTGGAGGAACTGCGCGCCCTGTTTCGAGACTTCGTCGCCAAGGCCGATATCGCCGTGCTGAACCTCGACAATGACGAGACCGCCGCGCTGGCGAGCGGGAAAGCCATCACCTACAGCCTGGCGGGGCGCGACGCACGGCTTCAGGCGGCCCGGATCGTTCCCGCGCCGGATGGAATCACGTTCGAAGTGCGCGAGGGCGGCGAGACGGCAAAGGTCTCGCTCAAAGTGCCGGGGCGGCACAATGTCGCCAACGCGCTGGCGGCGCTCGGCGCGGCGCGGGCGGTGGGCCTGCCTTTGTCGGAAGCGGCGCACGCGCTTGGCGAATTCACCGGGATCAGGCGCCGGCTAGAGATCGTGGGAACGGCGAACGGCGTCACGGTGATCGACGATTTCGCCCACAATCCCGACAAGATCGCCGCCACGCTGGCGACGCTGCACGATTTCCCCGGCCGGCTGCTGGTGATGTTCCAGCCTCACGGCTACGGCCCGCTCAAGCTGATGCGGGACGCCTTCATCGACGGATTCGCGGAAAATCTGGGCGCGAATGACGTGCTCATCATGCCGGAACCGGTCTATTTCGGCGGGACGGTCGAGCGCAGCGTTTCCAGCGTCGACATCGTGCTCGGGGTCGAGGCGCGCGGCCGCGCCGCCTTCGCATTCACCGAGCGCGCGGCTTGCGGCGAGAAACTTCTCGCGCTGGCGAAGCCCGGCGACCGCATCGTGGTCATGGGCGCGCGCGACGACACGCTGTCGCAATTCGCCGGCGAGCTGGTCGCAAAACTGGCAACGTGACCGTATAGATTTCCGGCTCAGGAAGATGGATTTGGTGGAAAATGGCTGAGAACATCAATCCGCTCGCGGGCAAGCCGGTTCCCGCCTCGCTGCTGGTCAATGTCGCCCGGCTTGTGACCGCCTACTTCGAGCTTGTCCCCGATCCGGCGGTGGTCGGCCAGCGCGTTTCGTTCGGCACTTCCGGGCATCGCGGCTCGGCGTTCGGAACGGCGTTCAACGAAGCCCATATCCTCGCCATTTCGCAGGCGGTCTGTAATTACCGCCGTCAAGCCGGCACCGACGGCCCGCTGTTCCTGGGGATGGACACCCATGCGCTGTCAGAGCCCGCCTTCGCCAGCGCGCTTGAAGTGCTGGCCGCGAACGGCGTGGAGACGATGATCGACGCGCAGAGCGGCTACACGCCGACGCCGGTGATCAGTCACGCGATCCTGACCTACAACCGCGGCCGCAAGTCGGGCCTGGCGGACGGCATCGTCATCAGCCCGTCCCACAATCCGCCAGACGAAGGCGGTTTCAAATACAATCCGGTCAATGGCGGGCCGGCGGACGTCGAGGTGACGCGCTGGATCGAGAACGCTGCCAACGATTTCCTCGCCAAGAAGCTCGACGGCGTTATGCGCATTCCCTATGAGCGCGCCCGCAAGGCGGCCTCAATCCACGCTTACGACTACATCACGCCTTATGTCGCCGATCTCGCCAACGTCGTGGACATCGAGGCGATCCGCGCGGCGGGCGTGAGAATCGGGATCGATCCGCTGGGTGGCGCCGCGGTCCATTACTGGCAGCCGATTGTGGAGCGGTACAAGATCGCCGCAACCGTGGTGAACGACGCGGTCGATCCGACGTTCCGCTTCATGACCGTCGATTGGGACGGGAAAATCCGAATGGATTGTTCCTCGCCCTATGCGATGACGCGGCTCATCGCGCTCAGCGACAAGTTCGACGTCGCCTTCGCCAACGACACCGACGCCGACCGGCACGGGATCGTCTGCCCCTCGGGCGGGCTGATGAATCCGAACCAATTTCTTGCGGCGGCGATTTTCTATCTGTACCAGAACCGCCCACAGTGGCGCGCCGACAGCGCGGTGGGGAAGACGGTCGTCTCGAGCGCCATGATCGACCGCGTGGCGTCCAAGCTGGGGCGCAGGCTCGTCGAAGTGCCGGTGGGATTCAAATGGTTCAGCGCCGGGCTGATCGACGGATCGCTCGGCTTCGGCGGCGAGGAAAGCGCCGGTGCGTCGTTCCTGCGGCGGGACGGCTCGGTATGGACGACCGACAAGGACGGGCTGATCATGGGCCTGTTGGCCGCCGAAATCACCGCGCGGACCGGTCGCGATCCAGGCCGGCTCTACGAATCCATCACCGCCGAGCTGGGAGAATCTTTCTACCAGAGGATCGATGCGCCGGCCTCGCGCGAACAGAGAAAGCTCCTCGGGAGCCTCGACCCCAGACAATTCGGCGCCGAGCAACTCGGCGGCGAACCCGTCGGGACGGTCATTAGCCGCGCGCCCGGCAACGATCAGCCGATCGGCGGAATCAAGGTCGCCGCAAAGAGCGGCTGGTTCGCCGTGCGCCCGTCGGGAACGGAAGACGTCTACAAATTGTATGCGGAAAGTTTTCGCAGCCAGGACCATCTGGAGAAAATCCAGCGCGATGCGCAGACGGCCATCACCCGGCTGTTCGGCGGATCCTGACCCGGTCCTTTGCCAAGCCGAACCAGCAACGACTTAGCTGACAAACTGGCAATTATCCTGGGGGCAACCCGGCCGGCAGCAACGGGTGTTGAAATAAGCTTGCTCTGAGCGGCACGAATCAGTTCTTGACTTGCGCGACTTATTTTCCTATTAACACTTTGTTAACCATTATTCCGGCGATCGGTGAGTCGGTCTTGCGGACGACCGGAATGGGTTTGGGGCGTGGTTTGTACGCGTAAGCGTGGTCGCCGGGTGTCCGCGAGGGGGGCAGAGGCCAAACCTTCGAGGATATAAAATGTTGGCGTATGATGAGTTGAGGGGGTCTACAGGGCGCAAGATCTGGTATCGGCCCCCCCGTTACGAAGCCCAAAAGCTTTTCCCTGGAACCCCGCCGCGCGTTCGCGCGAGTTCCAACATCTACCAAATTCGAGACATTTCCCTAGGTGGCGTCGCGACGATGGCGCGCCAGGCCGAGGACGATTTCGAAGTCGGCCAAACGATGCCGATCAGCATCCAGCAATCCGGCATCCCGATCTTCGAATCCCAAGCAACCGTATGCAGGACCGAGAAGACCATCTTCGGCGCGAAGACGGCATTCAAGTTTCTCGACGGATTCATCGATTTCGAGAAATTGCTCAATCGAAACCTGCAGGCGCAGATCATCACCAGGACCTCGCTGACCTCGCCCGAATCGGCGAGAAGCGTGCCGCAGGAATACCGGGTGCTGTGCGTGGACGCTCTCAGGCTGCTCAGGGCCTACCGCAGCATCCTGACCCCCGACACCTCCCAGGCGCCCGAATTCGCCAACCATATCGACAAGGACACGGCCTTCGAGGCCTGCGAAGAGCGCTTCGTTCAGCACTGGCGCGGCGTTTGGCGCACCGGAAACGACATTGTGCGCTCGATCATGAAGGATCGCGAAATCCGCGAAGCCGCCAAGGAGTTCACCGAACTCGTGCTGACGCCGGAATTGCGGCACGGTGCGATCTGGGACCGCAGCTACGCCAAGCCGCTCGGCTATCCCGGCGACTTCGAAGTGATGAACCAGGTCTATGACTGGAAGCGCGTCGGCAACGAAGCCTATGGGATGCTGCTCCACCGCATCGGGCTTGAAATCGCCGAGTGCATCAAGACGCGCATGGAGATCATGGCGGACCAGATCCGCGAGACCTCCCGGCGCGAACTTGGGCGGCCGGTCCGCATCCTGAGCCTCGGCAGCGGGCCCGCGCGCGAGGTGGAACTGTTCCTCTCCGGCGTTTCCGGCAAGAGCGGGCGGGTCGAGTTCACGCTGATCGACCAGGAAGAGCTGGCGCTGCGCTATGCGACCGAAAAGACCTATCCGCACATCCTGCGCTCGCAGGGTCGCCACAGCGTGCAGGCGCTGAACATGTCCTTCGTCGACATCTTGCGCGGGGTGAGCGAGATGAATTCGCTGCCCCAGCAGGACATGATCTACTCCGTGGGGCTGCTGGACTATCTGACCGACCGGCGCGCCAAGAGTCTGACGCGGCGGCTTTACGACATGCTGGCCCCGGGCGGGCTGCTGATCATCGGGAACATGAACGAAACGCCGATGAGCAACCTTTGGCCCATGGAGTTCATCGCCGACTGGACGCTGTATTACCGGGACGAACCGCAGATGCTGGCTTGGGCTGACGGCCTGGACGTGGCGAGAACGTGGACCGAAACCGATCCGACCGAACGCGTGCGTATGCTTTATCTGCGCAAGCCTTAGGAAGCGAGATCGAGCACCTTTTCCGGCCGCGGTGCGGGCCGCTCGACCAACCGGTCGGGCGGCAGGGTGATCGTGACGGTTGTCCCCTTGTTCAGTTCGCTCGTGATGCGAAGGGTTCCGTCGTGCAATTCGGCTAGCTCCTTGGCGTAAGGAAGGCCGAGCCCGGTTCCGCTATTCTTGCGGATTAAAGCCGACTCCACCTGCTCGAACGGAATCAGGACGCGAGACAAATCTTCCGGGGCGATGCCGATTCCGGTGTCGGACACGCGGATCTCGGCGCCGCCGCGATCGGTCGACACCAGGCTCAGCGTGACCGTTCCGCCGGGCGGCGTGAACTTTACGGCGTTGGTGACGAGATTGAGGACAGCCTGGAAAATCAGGCGGCGGTCGACCATGGCGTAGGAATGGGGGGTAACCTCGCCGAGCGTTAAGTGAACGCCCCCGCTTTCCGCCCGCGTGCGGCACATCCGGATGCAATCGCTCAGAGGTTCCGCTAGATCGCACTCCTCGATCTGCGGCGCGAGCTTGCCCGCCTGTACCTTGGCCAGATTGAGGATGTCGTTGATGATATCCAGCAGGTGCGTGCCACTGTGGTTGATGTCGACGACATATTCGCTGTACCTCGCGTCGCCGAGCGGCCCGAACAACTGCTTCTGCAAGATGTCGGAAAAGCCGATGATGGCGTTCAGCGGCGTACGCAGTTCGTGGCTCATATTCGCGAGAAACTCGCTCTTCGACTTGTTCGCCCGATCCGCCTGGAGAAGGAGAATCTTGAGCGCGTCGTTCTTGGCCTCAATGACCTTTTGGTCGACATAGGCGCGCCGGATATAGAGCTCCTGGATGTAACCGGAGAAGGATCCGACCGCCGTGGCCATGATCAGGAAGAAGTCGTTGCTGATGAAGATCGCGCGCGGCAGCGGGTTTATCCAGAGGGCGACGAGCTGATAGCACAGGACGAGAATGATCGAGATCGTCACCGAGAGAAAGAACTTCAGCCGGATCAGAGCGGCGCAATAGATCACCACCATGATCAGGCCCGCGTAGTACATGCCGTTGAACGGCGGCGCCATGATCGCCGTCATCACGACGATGCCAAAGCCGGAGGTGAACATCGAGCTCGCAAGCGCGAACTGACCGATGCGTTGAAAGAACGGGAAGAAAGTGAGGCCGAGAACCGCGAGCGCGACCGGGCAAACGATCCCGTAACGAATGATCCAGAGCGCTTCGACGGACCTAGCGCCCACAAAGGAATCCAGGACACCAAACACGACATACAAGGCGATACCGGCAACGAGATAGGCTTGAATGAAGCCCATCGACTTCGTCATCGCTTCGCGGACGAATACCTTCTCCTGCTCGTCGTCGACGAAGCGCAGGCGCAGCCGGTCGAGTTCGTACTCCGGCCCTCCGGGCCCGGCCAGCGGTGGAGAATGCGATGTCATCTGCCTTTTCGGCGCCTAGATTGGGTTCGCGCACTTTGCGGGCAGGCAAGTAAAATTTTGAATAATCATGCAGAATCAGCACCCCATTTTCGGCATCGCGTAAATGCATTCTTAACGGATGGCTTTCTAGATTTACGATGTTTCGCCAATCACCACGCCGCAAACCGAGGACCGGGGGTTAACGATGCGCCATTTCTGTGCCGTGATTTGTGCGGTTGCCTTCTGCGCCGGCCACGCCGTTGCGGCGGGCTTCGCCATCAAAGAACACAGTGCGGACGCGATGGCGGCGGCTTATGCCGGTGCCGCGGCGACCGGGACGGACGCCAGCTACCTCGCCTATAACCCGGCCTCGCTTGCGGACGTCGAGCGCGTCGATTTTGCCCTGAGCGCCGTCGCCATCCTGCCGACCTCGAACGCCGATTACACTCTGGCCCTCTCCTCGGCGGGCACCCCCCTCTCGGGTTCGAAGACGCCCAAGGGGTTCATCTCCGACGCCATCGTTCCGGATGTCGGGTTGCGCTATCGGCTTTCGGAGCGCTGGGCCGTCGGGCTCTCCGTTTCCGCGCCCTGGGGGCTGAAGACCCAATATCCCGACGACTGGGCCGGCCGCTACTACGCGGAGAGGACGCAGCTTCTCGCCATCGATGCGTCGCCCACGATTTCCTATCAGATCTCTCCGGCCGTCGCGCTGGGCGCTTCGCTCAATGTCGAATACGTCAAAGGCACGCTGACCGCCGGGATCGACCTCGGCACCTTGGGCGCGCTGTACAGCATCCCGGGGAGCGTTCCCGGCGCCGAAGACGGCCACGCGGACCTGCACGCACAATCATGGGGCGTTGGTTTCACGGTCGGCACCATCGTGCGGCTGGACGACGGGTTCAGGGTCGGGCTGTCCTACCGGGCACCGGTTCACCACACGCTAAAGGGGCCGATCGCCTACACACTCGACGGGGCCGGCATCGGGGCGACCTTGCATGCCGCCGCGGGCCTGTTCACCAACACGACGGCAAAAGCGGCGTTGACAATGCCCGACGTGATCGAATTGGGCGCGACCAAGGAATTGTCCGATCGCTGGACGGCGCTGGCCGAACTGGATTGGACGAACTGGAGCCATTTTCACGAGCTTCGCATCGTCGCCGCCAATCCCGCACAGCCCGATGACGTCACTACCGCGCAATGGTCTGAGGGCTGGTTCGGCTCTCTCGGCGTGCAATATCGGGCGGACGAGCGCTGGCGGCTGCGCGCCGGGCTCGCCTACGACACCACTCCGGCGCCCTCCTCGACGCTCGGGCCGCGCATTCCCGACGCCAACCGCTTCTGGGTCTCCGCCGGGGGCCGCTACCAGATCGACGACGCCACCGCCGTCAACCTGACGCTCGGTGAATTGTTCAACTCCGGCCAGACCATCAGCCGGACGCCGCTCGAATCCGGGAATGCTCTGCGGGGCGTGCTCGCTGGCACCACCAATTCGGGGGTGACCGTGATCGGCCTCGAACTGAGCTATCGCCAATAGCAGCCGCGGCCTGGCGCCGCTCGTCGAAAATTGAAATCGAATTTGGCGCGTATTCTCACATTAGAATCGCGTTAAGCAACGCCTCATACGCTCATCCCGTCTCGGCCCGAGAAGCGCGTCGTTCGACGCGCCGGACATGCATTCGATGTCTGAATCTGGAGGCCTCGGATGGACAACCGTTTCAGGCGCTTTACCCACGACTGCTCCGGCAACACGGCCGTCGAGTACGCGATCATCCTCGCCTTCATCGCTGTCGTCGTCCTCGGCACGCTGCACGCCATCGGAATCGATCTCAACACGGCGTTCGACATGGTGACGTCCGGGCTGACCAATCTGCTTTGACGCCGTGCGAGGCTCTGCATTCATGAACGACGGGTTTCGATTTCCAGCGCCTGGCGTGAACAGGGATCGAGATGGGGCAAATTCGCGGGCCAGGAAATTTGATGGCGCGCACGAATCGCGAACGCTGGTTCGTCAGCCGGGCTCCACGGCTTCGCTTCCTCGCGTCCGCTGCCAAGCGCGACAGGGTCCTGGGGCGTTAACGAATGGCGTTAACACGCGCAGCGCCGCAGCAGGAGCCGTCTCCAAATCCGCGATTCGACACCTCCCGGTACCGTCCCGAGCGCCCTCTCCCGACTCAGGTGCGCCCAAACCGCGCTTCCCGGCCCGTTTCTCCCGACAGAACACGGTCATACGGATGAATGGCGCACCGGGCAGGATTCGAACCCGCGGCCCCCAGATTCGTAGTCTGGTGCTCTATCCAGCTGAGCTACCGGTGCTTTGGGGCGGCAGAACCTATGCACCGCGCACGGCAAAGGCAAGCAATCCGCATGCGCCGCCGGTCCTTCGCCCGCCCCCAGCTCGGCCGTGCCGCAACCGGGCGCCAAACCCCTGCAGTCAACGGAAAACTCCCCAGGAAGCGGCCTCGATCACTCTTGTCCCCGCGCGATTGCGTAGTTAAGACTGCGTCCGGGCACTCGCGACCGAAATGCGCGGGCAAGCTGGATTGTTGCCGGGCACCGGTTCGGGCGCCTCTGGCGGATGCGGAGAGCGGCAAATGGCAAAGCGGATGACTGGACGGTCAGAGGGTTCAAGGGTTTCGTCGCGGATATTCAGCGCCTTGGTTCTCGTCGCCGGGCTCGGCCTTGCCGGCTGCTCGGACGTCGACACCATGCTGTTCGGCGACAATAACGCTCCCGAGGAAGCTGCCCCGAGCGAAGCCAACGCAACACCTACGCAAGCGACTTCCACGCCGGTGCAACAGGCTGCCGTGCCGGTTCAACAGGCTTACGCGCCGGAGACCGGCAACGGCAACAGCATCGCTCCGGTTGCGAGCATCACGCCGATCTCCATTGAGCAGGGCAGCGACACGGGAACCGCCATCAGCAAGACCGTCGCAACCCTGCGTTCCCAGCTTTCCACCTTGGAGGGTTCTTTAGGGCAGAATGCCGACCGGCTCGCGCATTTGCGCAATGCAGGCGCGGACTCCGCCAGCGCCTATCATGAAGCCAAGGCCCGCATCACCACCAAACTCCAGGTCGGCACCACCCGCGGCAACCCGGAACTCGTCAGCCAATGGAATACGGCGCAAATCGCCCTCGACCAGCTCGCCGGAAACATCAACGGGCTGAATGGGCTCGGCTCGGCCGTGGCGGGTGATGCGTCCAGCACCCACTACCTGCTGGACCAGATCAACGCGACCTTCCACGTCTCCGGCGCAGTTGATGAGGATCATCGCCAGTTGTCGGTCCTGGAAGACGAGACCAACCAAACCATCGTGCTGATCGACCGGCTGCTGAGCGAAGTCTCGGACGACGTGCAGCGGCAGACAGCTTATGTCGCCAACGAACGGGCCAATCTGACGGTGCTCGCCAGCGCCATCAAGAACGGCGAGCTCTATGGCGCCGATCTTGGTTCCACTCCGATGGGCGCGGCCGCGCCGAACGGTTCCGGGGCACTCGCCTATTCCGGCACCCCGCTGGTCGTCATCCGCTTCGACCACCCGGACGTGGACTATCAGCAGATTCTCTATGCCGCGCTGAATCAGGCGCTGCAGTCCCGCCCCGGCGCCGCGTTCTCCATCGTGGCCGTGTCGCCGACGCGCGGATCGGTCGCAGCCGTCCAACTGGCACAGACCGCCGCCCATCGCCACGCCCAGGAAGTCGTACGCACCATGACCGACATGGGCGTGCCGGCGACGCGGCTGGCGGTCGCCTCGGCGACCGACCCCACGGCGACTTCCAGCGAAGTGCGGGTCTTCGTGCGCTGAGCCGCGCCTGCTTTACGGAAACGTGTCGCGGTAACTCTTGAAGCTGCCCAGCGTCTGCGCGGCATAGACCCCGCGCGCGATGGCGCGCGCCAGGCAGTCTGCCGCCATGTGGCCGAGCCGCAAGACGTCGAACGGGCGCGCTGCGGATAGCGGGCGCCGAGCGGTCGAGACGGCCATAACTGGATCGCCGTCATACGGCGTGTGAACCGGACGCAGCGCCCGGGCAAAGCCGTCCGCCGCCATGATCGCAAGCCGCTGCAGCTCGACACGCGTCAGATCGGCGTCGGTCGCGACGATGGCGATGGTCGTATGGGCGCCTGGACGCGGCGCGCCTTTCATGTCCGGCGGAAGGTCGAGATCGAAAGGCGCCGGCTTCGCCGCACGTCCGCCGAACTCGCCTTCCTGTTCGAAGGGAAAGGCCCAAAAGAGATCGCTGCCCGGAATGACGGGCGAGCCCACGGAATTCACAGCGACCAGCGCCCCGAGCGTCGGGCCGTCGTCGCCGAGCGAGGACGCGCTGCCGATCCCGCCCTTATAGAGTCCGGCGACCGCGCCCAGTCCGGCGCCCGCATTGCCGAGCGCAAAATCCGCAGCCGCGCGTTCCGCCGCCGCCTTGCCGAGCGCGCGATAAGGCGGCATCTCGCCCCAGTCCTTGTCGCCGCCGTTGGTGAGGTCGAAGAGAATGGCGCCGGGAACGATCGGGACGCGTGGCGCGCCGGGCGCGATCTGAAAGCCGCGCCCCTGCTCCTTCAGCCAAGCCTGCACACCCGAGGGCGCATCGAGGCCGTAGACCGACCCACCCGACAGCGTAATGGCATCGACCTCGCCGACCAGCGAAGCCGGATCGAGCACGACATCGCGCATTCCTGGAGCCCCGCCGCGCACATCGGCGGCGGCGGCGGCGGGTTCGTCGCAAACCAGCACCGTGACGCCGGTGCGCGCGGCCATATCCTCCGCCTGGCCGACGCGAAGGCCGGCGACGTCGGTGATGAGGTTTCGGGCGCCCTTGCGTATCATACGGGTGACGCTAGCCTTTGCCTCGCCTTGCGGAAAGAGAGATACGATGAGGTTCCTGCGACTGTCTGCTCTGTTCCTTGTACTGGCGACTGCACTAAGCCCGGCAGTGCGGGCCGAGACCGTCGCAAGGCACCACATGGTCGCGGCAGCCAACCCCTACGCCGCCAAGGCGGCGCTCGACATGCTGCGCCAGGGCGGATCGGCGGTGGACGGCGCCATCGCCGCCCAGATGGTGCTGACGCTGGTCGAGCCGGAATCCTCCGGGCTGGGCGGCGGGGCCTTCATGCTGCTGTGGGACCCCGCCGGAAAGAAGCTCACCAGCTTCGACGGACGCGAGACCGCGCCGGCCACCGCCACGCCCGACATGTTCCTGGACGCAAACGGCAAGCCGCGCGCCCATTTCGACGCCATTCCGGGTGGGCTTTCGGTGGGCGTGCCGGGCGTCGTCGCCATGCTGGAACTGGCGCACCGCAAATACGGAAAGTTGCCGTGGGCGAAATTGTTCGCGCCCGCCATCGCGCTGGCCGAAAACGGCGTTCCGGTCGGACACAAGCTGGCGGCGACGTTGCGCGCCTATCCGCAGATCACCGCGATGCCGGACGTCAAGAAATATTTCACCAAGCCGGACGGCACGCTCTACAACGAAGGCGATCTTCTGAAGAACCCAGACCTCGCCGCCGCGCTCAAGGCCGTCGTCAAAGGCGGTGCCAGGGCGTTCTATTCCGGCCGCATCGCACGCGACATTGTTGGAAAGGTGCAGCACGCGCCGCTCAACCCCGGCGGCATGACACTGGCCGATCTGGCCCATTACCGCGCCAAGGAACGGCCGCCCGTCTGCGGGAGCTATCGCGGCGAGCGCATCTGTTCGATGGGGCCGCCGAGTTCGGGCGGCGTCGCGGTGCTGCAGATCCTGGAGATGCTGGAACGATTTCCGTCCAAGGACCTGGCACCCAATTCGCTCGGCGAAATCCATTTGTTTTCGCAAGCGAGCCGGCTGGCCTTCGCCGACCGCGCCGCCTATCTCGGCGATCCGGCCTTCGTGCGCGTTCCGTTGCCGGGCCTGCTCGACCGGCGCTATCTGCGCGCGCGCGCCCGCCTGATCGATCCCACCCGCGACATGGGCGAGGCGGCGCCCGGCTCGCCGCCCGGCGCCCGCTTCGCGCCGCAAATCCCCCACGAGCTTCACGGCACCAGCCACATGTCCATCGTCGATGGTGCCGGCGAGGTCGTGTCCATGACGACGACGGTCGAATTCGTCTTTGGCTCCGAGATGATGGCCGACGGCTTCTTCCTCAACAACGAGCTGACGGATTTCTCCTTCGTCCCCACGCGCGACGGCAAGCCGGTGGCCAATGCGCCCGCGCCCGGCAAGCGGCCGATGAGCGCCATGGCGCCGGTCATCGTGTTCGACAAGCAGGGCCGTTTTGCCATGACGCTGGGCTCGCCGGGCGGACCCGCGATTATTCCCTATGTCGCCGAAACGCTGGTCGCGATGATCGACGGCAGGCTCTCCCCCAAAGCCGCCGCCGCCCTACCACATCATGTCGAAATGAACGGGCCGCTCTCTCTAGAGAAAGACTCCTCGCTCGACGCGCTGGCACCGGCGCTGACTAGAATGGGCTACGATGTGCGTCCCGGCAGCGAGGAAGAAAGCGGATTGCAGATCATCGAACGGGTCAAGGGCGGCACGATCGGCGCCGCCGACCCAAGGCGCGACGGCGTGGCGATCGGCGATTAGCCGCCGCCGGGCAGCGTAATGCGAAAGATGCTGCCCTTCGGGCCGGTCGAGACGAGGCTCAGGTCGCCGCCATGGCCGCGCGCCAGATCGCGCGCGATCGCCAGCCCCAGGCCCGTGCCGCCGGGGCGCGCCGCGGAGGCGAAGGGCTCAAACAGCTTTCCCATAACGGCTTCGGGGACGCCCGGGCCATTGTCAGCGACGTCGATCTGGATCGAGCGGCCGGCGAGCGCGGCCGAGACGCAAATCGACCCGCCCGTCTCGCGCGAGGCCAGCGCCTCGGCGGCGTTGCGGATCAGGTTCAGGATCATGCGGAACAATTGTTCGCGGTCGGCATCGACCACGACGCCGGCATCGATGCGATTGTCCAAGCCGATCTGCGGCGAAGCGCCCATGGCGGACTGCGCGATTTCGTCGACCAAAGCGCGCAGTTCGACAATTGTCTTTTGCGGAAGGCGCTCTTCGGCTTTGCCGAACTTGAGCGTGCTGGTCGCCAGCGCGATGGCGCGGTCGATCGAGGCGACAAGGCCCGGCGCCAGGCGCTTGACGATGGGGTCCTCGCTCGCCGCCAGCCGGTCGGAGGCGAGCTGCGCGGTGGCGAGGATGTTGCGCAGATCGTGCTGGATGCGCGCCACCGCCGCGCCCAGCGCCGCCAGCCGCGCCTTCTGCCGCAGAAAGCCATAAAGATCGCGCTGCATCGCGGATAGTTCGCGTTCGGCCAGGCCGATTTCGCCGACGCTCTTGGAGGCCACAAGAATGCGGCTTGCATCTTGGGGATTCTCGCGGAACGCCACGATCGCTCGCGTGATGCGCCGCAGCGGCCGTACCAGGAAGAAGAAAAGACTGGCGAACACCAGGGAAGCCGTCGCGGCGGAGATGAACAAAGCCGCGGCGACGGCGCGCCGGGCATAGGTCACGAGCGAATCCCTCAGCGGCGCCTCGCCCAGCACGATGCCGATCGACTGCGCCCCTTCGATCCGTGTCGGCGCGATGACGTGCAATTCGCGCGAGCCGCCGCGCAGCAGACAGTCGACGCCATTGAACATGTCGGCCGCAAGCGAGTCGTTCGTCAGATCGATCGTGAGGTCGACACGGGCCGGCATGGCGTCGACCAGGAACAACTCGCGCTGGTCGGCGCGCTTGAGCAGGACGGCATTTGCATTGGCGTGCTTGAGGAGTTGGTCCCTCAGGCTTTCCGACAGTTTCTGGCCGCCGGGCTCGGTGAAGGGCAGGATCGCCAGCTCGGCGGAGAGGATGTGGTCGTCGAGCAGCTCGCGGTAGTAAAGCCCGATCGCCGGCACGAAGATCAGCACTTCGCTCGCCAGCGCGTAGAGGATGGTCAGGAACAGCAAACGTCCCGACAGGCTATGAGCCGCCAGCCCCCAGCCTCTTTCCCACAGTGCTCGATATGGGATCCGCATGGCGCCATAAGGCCCCATCCAACCGGTAAAAAACAAGGTATTCCGGCCTCGGATTGACAGCCACGGACCTAATGCTTAGAACGCCGCCTCTTTCGCAGAACGCCGCCGGAGACCCGCCATGAAGCGCCCCTATCAGCCGAGCAAGATCGTGCGCAAGCGCCGGCATGGCTTTCGCAGCCGCATGGCCACCAAGAACGGGCGCAAGGTCCTGTCGCGCCGGCGCGCTCACGGCCGCCAGAAGCTCTCGGCCTGAAAGATTGGCGAGCGCCAAACCGAAGGCGCGGTTGAACGCCGACCGCCTCAAAACCCGGGCCGATTTCCTGCGCGCCCAGCGCGGCGTGCGCAAAACGGTGGCCGCGCTGGTGCTGGAAGCCTGTCCCACCCCGCAAGATCAAGCTGAGGCCGGCCGCTTGCGAGTCGGTTTCACCGCCAGCCGCAAGATCGGCGGCGCGGTCGAGCGCAACCGGGCTAAACGGCGCTTGCGCGCGGCGGCGGCGGCGGTTCTGCCCCTTTCGGGACGTGAACGTACCGACTATGTTCTGATCGCCAGGCCGGCGACGCTGAAGCGGCCCTTCGCCGGCCTTCTCGAAGACCTTGCCGCCGCGCTTGCCGCGGCCCATCTAAAGCTGAGCGAGACCCAAAGGTGAGGCCGTCCGTGTTCGACCCTGCACAGCGATGGCGGCAAGCGGCGGCCGCGCTGCTGATCGCGCCGATCCGCTTCTACCGCTTCTTCATCTCGCCGATGCTGCCGCCGTCCTGCCGTTTCACGCCGACCTGTTCGCACTACGCAATCGAAGCCATCCAGAAGCATGGGCCGGCGAAAGGCCTCGCCTTGGCGCTGCGCCGGCTGGTGCGCTGCCATCCGATCAGCTGGCTCGGCGGTTCGCAGGGCTACGACCCCGTTCCACCGCGATAGGAATTCGATGGACAACAATCGCAATCTTCTAGTGGCCGTTGCGCTATCGGTGATGGTGCTGTTCGGCTGGCAATATTTCGTCGCCGCGCCGCAGCTGGAGAAGGAACAGGCGCGCCAGGCCTTGCTGGCGAAGCAGCAGAAGAAGCCGCAAGAGACCGCGAACGTCACGGCGCCGGAAACGGCGGGCAATGCGCCCGCCCAGCTATCGCGCGCGGAGGCGCTGAAGCGGGGCGGGACGCGCATCGCCATCCGCACGCCGACGGTGGACGGCTCGCTGCTGCTTCAGGGCGCACGCTTCGACGATCTGAGGCTGAAGAAATATCACGACACCATCGATCCCAAGAGCCCGGAGGTCGATCTGTTGGCGCCGTCGGGTTCGGCCTATCCCTATTTCGCCGAGTTCGGCTGGACCTCCACCAACCGCAAACTCGCCCTGCCCAACGACCAGACGCCCTGGAAGCTCGAAAGCGGCAGCGTTCTGGCTCCCGGCAAGCCGGTGGCGCTCAGCTGGGACAACGGCCAAGGGCTGATCTTCACGCGGACGATCGCGGTCGACGACGAATACATGTTCACCGTCAGCGACAGCGTGGCGAACAAGTCGGGCACCAAGACCGTGCTTTTCCCCTATGCGCTGGTGGTGCGCGACGGCGTCCCCAAGCATCAGAGCTATTGGGTGCTGCACGAAGGCTTCGTGGGCGTCGCCGACGACTCGGCGAAATACGTGACCTACAAGCATTTCGACGACGAAGGCACCAAGCCGGAGAATTTCGCCTCGACCGGCGGCTGGCTCGGCATCACCGACAAATACTGGCTGGCCGCCGTGATCCCTCCCCAGGGCGACAAGTACAGCGGCACCTTCCGCGCCATGCCCTATGGCGGGACCAAATCCTATCAGGCCGATTACAATCTGCCGGCGCGCACGCTGGAGCCGGGCCAGAGCGTCACGGTCACCCAGCATCTGTTCGCCGGCGCCAAGGTGGTCGACACGCTACGCGCCTATGAGCACAGTCTCGGAATCGAGCGCTTCGATCTGGCGGTCGACTGGGGCTGGTTCATCTTCCTGACCCAGCCGTTGTTCTGGCTGCTCGACAAGCTCTACCGCTATTTCGGCAATTTCGGCGTGGCGATCATTCTGGCGACGGTGGTGATCCGCGCGCTGCTCTTCCCGCTGGCCAACCATCAGTTCAAATCGATGGGCAAGATGAAAAAGGTCCAGCCGGAAATGGAGCGCATCAAGAAGCTCCATCCCGACGACCAGCAGCGCCAGCAGCAGGAGATCATGGAGCTATATAAGCGGGAGAAGGTGAACCCGCTGACCGGCTGTTTGCCGATGCTGATCCAGCTCCCGATCCTGTTCTCGCTCTACAAGGTGCAGATCGTCACCATCGAAATGTACCACGCCCCGTTCTACGGCTGGATCAAGGACCTTTCCGCCCCGGACCCGACCTCGTTCATCAACCTGTTCGGCCTGTTGCCCTTCACGGTGCCCCAGACCCTACCCGGCATTCTGGGCATGGCCACGATTTTGCTCCATGTCGGGGTCTGGCCGATCCTGATGGGCATCACCCAATGGGTCCAGATGAAGATGAACCCGGCGCCCGGCGATCCGGTGCAGGCCAAGATGTTCGCGCTGATGCCGGTGATCTTCACTTTCATGTTCGCGGCGTTCCCGTCCGGCCTGGTGATCTACTACACCTGGAACAATCTGCTCTCCCTGGCCCAGCAGGGTTACATGATGAAGCGGGAGGGCGTGCCCATTCATCTGTTTGAGAACCTCAAACCGCCGGGTTTCATTCTGAAACTACTCGGCGGCGACAAGTCCCAGGCAGGCGAGTGAGCGCCGACGGCGAAGCGCTCGCCGCGGCGAAGAGGCTGTTCGCCGGCCCGTGCGATTTCGTCTGGGGCTCGGCCGCGATCGACGGCTTGCCGCCGCAGTCCCTGCCAGAGGTGGCGTTCGTCGGCCGTTCGAATGCCGGCAAGTCCAGCCTCATCAACGCGCTCACCGGGCGCAAAGCGCTGGCGCGGGTCTCGCAGACTCCGGGGCGAACCCGCGAGATCAATTTCTTCAGGCTGGGCGAGCGGCTGATGCTGGTGGACCTGCCCGGCTATGGCTACGCCAAGGCTTCGAAGGGCCTCGCCGCGGAGTGGCAACGGCTGATCTTCGCCTATCTGCGCGGCCGGGCAAATCTGAGGCGCGTGGTGCTGCTGATCGACGCGCGCCGCGGCGCGATGGAGCCCGACCGCGCGGTGATGGAGCTTTTGGACGGCTCCGCCGTGTCCTACTGCCTGGCGTTGACCAAAATTGACGAGCTTTCGCCCGACGGGCGCGCCGATGCCGTGGCGGCGGCCGCGGCCGAGGCCCGGCTGCATACCGCCGCCTATCCCGAGGTGTTTGCGACCTCGGCGCTGGAGGGACTGGGCCTCGACGCACTCAAACTGCATCTCGCGGCGTTGGCGGAATCCCATGGCTAGGCTATAAGGCCCCGATTTTCCAAAGGCGCGCCGATGGCCCTTCAGGACGACACAAGCCAGGACCGGAACCTCAGGGTGATGGCGCGCTGGCGCTCGACGGCGCGCATCCTGGTCGAGGCGCTGCCTTACATCCTTCAGTATGACGGCAAGATCATCGTCGTGAAATTCGGCGGCAACGCCATGGCGGGCAGTGTGGCCGAGGATTTCGCGCAGGACATCGTGCTGATGAAACAGACCGGCATGGAGCCGGTCATCGTGCATGGCGGCGGCCCGCAGATCGGCGCCATGCTGAAGAAGCTCGCCATTCCCTCCACCTTCGTCGACGGACTTCGGGTCACCGATCAGGCCGCCATGGAGGTGGTCGAGATGGTGCTCAGCGGGACGATCAACAAGCAGATCGTCACCGGCATCAACGCGGCGGGCGGGCACGCGGTGGGGCTTTCCGGCAAGGATGGAAACCTGGTCATCGCCAAAAAGATCGAACGGCTGAAGATCGATCCCGTCACGCACGAAAGCAAGCCCATCGACCTCGGCTTCGTCGGCGAGCCGGAAAAGATCAATCCCGAAGTCCTGCGCACCTTCATCAAGTCGGACCTGATCCCCGTCATCGCGCCGGTCGGCGTGGGACGGCGCGGCGAAACCTTCAACATTAATGCCGACACCGTGGCGGGTTCGGTGGCGGGCGCCATGCAGGCCGAGCGCCTGGTGCTTCTCACCGATGTCGAAGGCGTGCTCGACCAGGAAGGCAAACTGATGCCGCGCCTCACGCTGCGCGAGGCGCGCACGCTGATCGCCGACGGCACGATTTCCGGCGGCATGATCCCCAAGATCGAAACGGCGATTGACGCGGTCGAAAACGGGGTCGGCGCCGCCGTCATTCTCGACGGACGCATCCCGCATGTGCTGCTGCTCGAATTGTTCACTCAGCACGGCGCGGGAACGCTGATCACCGCCGAATGAGACCGCTGATCGCGGGCGCGGCTGCGGCGCTGGCTTTTGCCGCCGCCACGCAATCGGCGCACGCTTCGCTCAAGCTGTGCAACCGCACCAGTTACGTGCTCTACGTGGCGACGGTTTCCGCCGCCGCCAGCGACGCAACGGTGCAGGGCTGGACGCGCGTCGTCCCCGGCCAATGTAACATCGCGCTCAAGGGAGACCTCGCGGCCTCAGCCTATTATCTCTACGCTCGCGGCTCGTCGGCCCATTTCGGCCCGCCGCGCGCCTGGGGCGGGAATTCCGATTTCTGCGTGAAGGATACCGATTTTTCGCTGCGCCAGCCGCTGCTCTCCACCATCTGTCCGTCGCCCGACATGTTCAAGCTGCCGTTCGCGGCGCTCACCACCCATCACATGCGCTCGTGGACGGCGACTTTCCGCGAAACGCCCGACTACGATTCCATGCAGAGCGCCGAGCGCGCCGGCTTGAAGCGGCTGCTGGCCGACACCGGCGCCAAGATAGCCGGCTTAGTTCACGCCTCGGACAAGGCCGCCGATGCCGCACTCGCCGCATTCCGAAAGCGGATGCGTTTGTCGGACAAGGCGAGCATAGATGACCTTTTTGACGCGCTGGAGACCGAAGCGATGAAGAGCGCGGCCCCCATCGGCTACAGCGTCTGCAACGACACCGAAAGGCCGGTCTGGGCGGCACTGGCGCAGAAGAAGGGCGCGGCGTTCGTGTCGCGCGGCTGGTGGACGGTGGCGCCGGGCGGCTGCGCCCGAACAATCACCGAGTCGGTGGCGCAGCAGAAAATCTATCTCAGGGTTGAGAAGGGCAAAGGCGTGGCGCTGGTTTCCGGGCCGGAGAATTTCTGCGTCACGGACATCGAATTCGAAATCCAGGGCCGCGAACGCTGTGCCGCGCGCGGGCTGACAGTGGCCGGTTTTGCGGTGACCAACGCCAAGGGGGCGCCGGGCTTTGCCGCTCACGTCTCCGCGGACGGACTGGCGGCGACTTTCTCCGGCGCGTTGATGCCGAAATAGCCGAGCTGCCAGCGCATTTCGTCTTCCGAGAGCGGAAAATCCCTGCCGTTGCGCGCCGCCAGGCATTCGTTCGGAGGAAGGCGCATCACGAAAGCCTGGATCTTGAACGCGACGCGCATGCTGAGGCGCGCCCGCCAGACCAGTGCAATGACGGCTTTCGCCGTGCGGGTCTCGATGATGCGGCGCACGGTCTCGGGCGGCAGCTGCGCAAGGGTCGCGAGCGCGACGATCACCGCCTCCTTGTTGCCTGCCTCCGCCACCTCTTCCACGAACTCGCCGTTCAGGTTGCCGTCGCTGATAGCAAGGGCGACCGCATCGACGGCCTCGGCAAGCGCGGAATCGTCGCCGTCATCTTTTTGCAGGCGCTTGCGCAGGCGGCGATGGAGGTGGATGCGCGTGTCCTCGTCGAGATCGCCGCGCAGGCTGAGCCCTTCGAGCAGGGTGGTGCCGACGAACGAGGCGAGCCTGCGGATCGTCCGCAATGACAGATCGGCCCTCAGCGTCAATGGTGCATGCAATTCCTCGATGCTTTCCGCGTTCTCGACCAGCTTGTCGAGCGTGTGTTCGCGGATTTCGGCGTGCGGGTTGGCGAGCAGAGCCGCCACCGCGGGAATATCCAGCGAGCCGACGATGGCTTCGCTGACGTCGCCACTCAACGGCCGGCGCCTGGCAACGGCGTCAAGCGCGCACTTGGCCTTGGCCCCGGCGATGATCTCGAGCAGATCGGCATCCGACAACAACGGCGAGTATTCAAGGACCGGCGCGGCGACAACCGTCTCGACGTCGCGCGCCAGCCTGTCGACCACCGACTTCGGCACGCAACAAAGGTGCTTGATTTCATCGGCCAGGATGGCGCGCACCCGCGGCGCCTGGTCGGACGCCAGCTTTTCCAGCATCTCGACGGCGATGTCGCGCACATGCACAGCCTCTTCGCGGGAAAGGTCGGGCATCAGGCGGACAATCTTGCGGGCCAACTCGGCGCGCACCTCGTCGTCTTCGTCGTCGCTGAGCAGGCGGTTGGCGTGTACGGGCGCCGCGATATTGGCCGCCACCGCACGCCGCGTGGTCGGCCCGCCATGCATCGCGAGATAACCCAGAACGTCGGCGCCCGCGTCGGTCTGGCAGGCGAGCTCGTGCTGCGCCGCCTGGGTGCGCTCCTCCAGAATTTTGAGAATCTCCTCGCGCGACAGGTCTTCCTGGGCCGCCGCAGCGAGTCTCTGCTTCAGTTCCCGCATCCTTGCTCATTCCGGGCCATGCAAGCCTTGATTGTACGGGGCGGCTCTTAACGGGGGGTCAAGGGATTTGGTCAAATGCGCCGCTTCCAGTTGGGATCGCTGCGGCAAGATATTGACGGACTTGCGGGATTCCTTCATGCCATCCGGGTCTGACAAAGCCCGAATCCAAGATGACGAATGAACTCGCCCGTATCATCGATTCCGCCTGGGAGACGCTCGACGGCGCGGCCAAGGGCGAGGTGCGCGAGGCGGTGGAGGCCGCCCTCGAAGGTCTCGACGCCGGGCGCTGGCGCGTCGCCGAGAAGGACGCCGGCGTCTGGCGCGTGAACCAATGGCTGAAGAAAGCCGTGCTGCTGTCCTTCAGTTTGACCGACATGAAACGCATCGAAGGCGCGCCCGGCGGCGCGGCTTGGTGGGACAAGGTCGACTCCAAGTTCGCCGGCTGGGATGAAGCCCGCTTCCGCGTCGCAGGCTTCCGCGCCGTGCCGGGCGCGGTGGTGCGCAAGAGCGCCTTCATCGCCAAAGGCGTGGTGCTGATGCCGTGCTTCGTCAATCTCGGCGCCTATGTCGGCGAAGGCACGATGGTCGACAGCTGGGCCACGATCGGTTCCTGCGCGCAGATCGGGAAGAATTGCCACATCTCCGGCGGCGTGGGGATCGGCGGCGTGCTGGAGCCGATGCAGGCCGCGCCCACCATCATCGAGGACAATTGTTTCATCGGCGCGCGCGCCGAGGTGGCAGAGGGCGTGATCGTGGGCGAAGGCTCGGTGCTTTCGATGGGCGTCTATCTCGGCCAATCGACCAAGATCGTGGACCGGGCGAGCGGCGAGGTGCTCTACGGCTGCGTGCCGCCCTACTCCGTCGTCGTCTCGGGCACGATGCCGGCTGGCGACGGCAAGCCCTCGCTCTATTGCGCCGTGATCGTCAAGCGGGTCGACGCCAAGACGCGGTCCAAGACCTCGATCAACGAGCTGCTGCGGGATTAAGATCGCCCCATGACGATACTCGACCCGGTTGCCCTCGCCCAGGCGCTGATCCGCTGTCCTTCGGTCACGCCCAAGGACGAAGGCGCGCTCGACGTGCTGGAAGAAGCGTTGAAGCCGCTGGGGTTTGCCTGCCATCGGCTGCCATTCGGCGAGGTCGAGAATCTCTACGCGCGGATCGGAGACGGCGCGCCGCTGTTCTGCTTCGCCGGTCACACCGACGTGGTGCCGCCCGGCGGACAATGGAAGAGCGATCCGTTCGGCGGCGAGATCCGCGACGGCGTGCTCTATGGCCGCGGCGCAACCGACATGAAATCGGCCATCGCTTGCTTTGCCGCTGCGGCGGCGCGGCATCTGGCGAAGGGCGCGAGCGGTTCGATCGCGCTTCTCATCACCGGCGATGAGGAAGGCGAAGCGGTCGACGGCACGCGCAAGGTTCTCGATTGGCTGAAGGACAAGGGCAAACGCCTCGATCATTGCGTGGTCGGCGAGCCGAGTTCCGTTGCGGCGGTCGGCGTCACGATCAAGATCGGCCGGCGCGGCTCGCTGAACGTGCGCGTGACGGTCAAGGGCGTGCAAGGCCATGTCGCCTATCCCGCCAAGGCTCGCAATCCGATTCCGGCGCTGGCCGCGCTGGCGACGCGTCTGTCGGAGCACAAGCTCGACGACGGCACCGCGCAGTTCGAGCCGTCGACGCTCGCCTTTACCAGCGTGGACGTCGGCAATCCGGCCACCAACGTCATCCCCGCCGAGGCGCGCGCCCAGCTCAACATCCGCTTCAACGACCGCCACACGCCCGAGACCCTGGCGGACTTCATCGCAGGCGAAGCTAAGGCGGTGAGCCAACAGACGGGCTGCGGGATCGACTTGGAATACAGCCTCAGCGGCGTGGCGTTCGCGACCCAGCCCGGCGCTTTTTCTTCCCTGGTCGCCAACGCGATCCAGAGCGTGACGGGCCGGACGCCCGCGTTTTCCACCGGCGGCGGCACCTCGGATGCGCGCTTTATCGTCCAGCATTGCCCGGTGTTGGAGCTTGGCCTCGTCAGCGCCACGATGCACAAGGTGGACGAGTGCGCCGCCGTCGCCGACATCCAGCGCCTGACCGATATCTATGCGGCGCTGCTCGACGCCTATTTCAAGAACCCGCCTCAATGATCGACTCGCCCATCGGCATCTTCGATTCCGGCATGGGCGGATTGACCGTCATGCGCGCGCTCGCGCAGCGGCTGCCGAATGAACGCTTTCTCTATCTCGGCGACACCGCGCGGCTGCCTTACGGCACCAAGAGCGGCGAGACGGTGAAGCGCTACGCCCTGCAGGCGGCCCACGCCTTGATGGAGCGCGGCGTGAAGCTTCTGGTCGTGGCCTGCAACACCGCATCGGTTTCGCTGCCGGCGCTGCAGGAGGCGCTCGCGCCTTTGCCGGTGATCGGCGTGATCGAACCGGGCGCGCGCGCGGCGTTGGCCGTTTCGCCAAGCGGTCCCATCGCCGTGATCGCCACCGAAGGCACGGTCAAGGGCGGCGCCTATGTGCGCGCGATCCACGAGCACGGCCAGGCGCCGGTGGTGCAGCAAGCCTGCCCGCTGTTCGTGGCGATGGCCGAGGAAGGGCTGACCGAAGGCCCGATCGCCGAGGCGGTAGCGCACCACTATCTCGATCCCTTGATGGTGATGGTGCCGCGGCCACGCGTGCTGGTTCTGGGCTGCACGCATTTTCCGGTGCTGAAGAATATCATCGCGCGCGTCGCGGGCGCAGACATCGCTTTGGTCGACAGCGCCGCGACCACCGCCGAAGCCGTAGCACTGTTGCTTGACGAACGAGGATTGGCGCGGAGTGGCAAGAGCCGCGAACCGCACCACTTTCTCGCCACCGATGCCCCGGACCACTTCGCGCGGGTGGGCGAGATTTTTTTCGGTTCGCCGATCGATCCGGGCAGCGTCGAGCTGATCGACCTTCAGAATTGAACCGCTGCTCGCCTCACCCTTCGACAAGCTCAGGGTGAGGGGTTTCCATAAGCCCTCATGCTGAGCCTGTCGAAGCATGAGGACCATCATAGTCCACCCGCATCAGATACAGCCCGTCGGGCGGCGCGACCGGGCCGCAGCGGCTGCGGTCCTTCGCCGCCAGCGCCTGGCCGACCTCGCGCGGATGCCATTTGCCTTCGCCCACCAGCTTGAGCGTGCCGACCATCGAACGCACCTGATTGTGCAGGAACGAGCGCGCCGAGGCGGCGATTTCGATTTCGCCGGCGGCGCGGCTGACCGCGAGCTTGTCGAGCGTCTTGACCGGCGATTTCGCCTGGCACTCCGAGGAGCGGAAGGTGGTGAAATCATGTTGGCCGACCAGCGATTGCGCGGCGAAGTGCATCGCCTCGGCGTCGAGCTCGTGCACCACATGCCACACCCTGCCCTTGTCGAGCGCGGGCGGCGCGCGGCGGATGAGGATACGATAAAGATAATGGCGCGCCGTGGCCGAGAAGCGGGCGTGGAAATCGGGCGCGGCGAGTGCGGCTTCCACCACGGCCACAGGCGCGGGCCGCACGAAATGATTCAGCGCATCGCGGATCTTTTCCGGCGCGAAGTCCTTCACCAGATCGAAATGCGCCACCTGGCCGAATGCATGCACGCCCGCATCGGTGCGACCGGCGCCGGTGACGGTGACGGTTTCGCCCGAGAGTTTGAAAATCGCCTTTTCCAGCGCGCCCTGGACCGAGGGTCCGTTGTCCTGGCGCTGCCAGCCGACGAACGGGGAGCCGTCATACTCGACGGTGAGGCGGTAGCGGGGCATGACCCCCTCCTAACCTCCCCCTTGCAGGGGGAGGAAATCGAAGTGCGTGCCTCTTGGCAGCGAGAACCCGCGCAGCAATTCGTCGGCGCTCACGACCGCGCGTCCCGCGCGCTGCAAGCGGACCAGACGTACTGCGCCCGAGCCGCAGGCGACGGTCAGCTTGTCGTCGAGCACTTCTCCCGGCGCGCCCGCGCCTTCCGCCGGTTCGGCATAAAGAATCTTCAGCCGCTCGCCCTTGGCCTCGCTCCAGGCGCCGGGCGCGGGCGACAGTGCGCGGATCAGGCAATCGATCTGGTGCGCGCTCTTGGTCCAATCGATGCGGGATTCTTCTTTCAGAATTTTCTTGGCGTAGGTTGCGCCAGCTTCGGGTTGCGGCCGCGCCTCGATGCTGCCGCGTTCGAGCGCACCCAGCGCGCGGCCCATCAGCGATGCGCCCATTCGCGCCAGCTCGTTGGTGAGTTCGCCCGAGGTGCGCCGCCCGATCTTGAGGCGCTCTTCCATCAGCACCGCGCCCGTGTCGAGGCCCTCGTCCATGTGCATGACACAGACGCCGGTTTCCTCGTCGCCCGCCATGATGGCGCGCAGGATGGGCGCCGCGCCGCGCCAGCGCGGCAACAGCGAAGCGTGCAGGTTGAAGCAGCCGAGTCGCGGCGCTTCCAGGATCGGCCCCGGCAGGATCAGCCCATAAGCCGCGACCACCGCCGCGTCGAGACGGAGTGCCGCGAATTCCTCTTGCGCATCGGCGGTCTTGAGAGTCTGCGGCGTGCGGAGCGGTAAATTACGCGCCGCGGCGAACTTGGCGACGGGCGAAGGCTCCTCGGCGAGCCCGCGTCCCTTGGGCTTAGCGGGCTGGCTGTAAACGGCGGCGATCTGGTGGCTGGCGCTCAGCTCGGCAAGCAAAGGCACCGAGAATTCCGGCGTGCCCATGAAGGCAAGGCGCAAGCTCATCGCGCAACCCCACCATTGTCATTCCCGGCCGAGCCTTGCATCAGCAAGGCGAGGGGAAGGGAACCCAGGTGGAAAGACCGGATTTGATCCATCCACCTGGGTCCCCTTCCCTCGCCGCGCGAAATGCGCGGCTCGCCGGGGATGACACTGTAGTGAATGTGCTTCACGCCGTTTCCTTCAACTTCTTCGCCTTGGCGAGTTTGCGCAGCGCGATGGAGCGCTTGAGCCGCGACAGATGATCGATGAAGAGAACCCCGTCGAGATGGTCTATCTCGTGCTGCAGACAGTCGGCGAGCAGCCCGTCGGCCTCCAGCGTCTGCTTCTTGCCGTCGCGGCCCTGATATTCGGCGCGGATGCGCGCGGGGCGGGCGACTTCTTCCCAGATGTCCGGCACCGACAGGCAGCCTTCCTCAAACGTCGCCAATTCCTCCGACACCCAGAGCAGCTTGGGATTGACGAAGACGCGCGGATTCCGCTCGCCCTCCTTCTGCTCGATGTCCATGACGATGACGCGCTTGGCGACGCCGATCTGCACCGCCGCCAGCCCGATGCCCTTGGCCTCGTACATGGTCTCGATCATGTCGTCGATCAGGCGGCGGATCTCACCGTCGACTTTGGCGACGTCGTGCGCCACCTGCTTGAGGCGGGGATCGGGGGCGACGAGGATCGTGCGAAGGGCCATGGGCTTGAGATAGGATGAGGCCGGTTTGGCGTCAAGATTTGGCTCGATTGCGCGTAAGATAGGCCCGACCTTCAGAGAATCGCCATGGATACCACCTTCATCATTCTTGCCGCCGCTTTGCTCGCCGCCGCGGCGATCGTGGCTTTCGCGCTCTTGCACAAGCCGTCCGGCGAAGCGGCCGGCCGGCTGTTGCAGGCGGTCGAAGCGCTGAACGGGCGCGTCGAGGCGCTGAACACGCAGGTCAACTCGAGTCTCGCCAGTTCCGCCACCGCGACGGCGGCGACGCTTGGCGGAATCCAGGAGCGGCTGACGGTGATCGACAAGGCGCAGGAGAACATCACGGCGCTTTCCGATCGCGTGGTTTCGCTGCAGGACATCCTCTCCGACAAGCAGGCCCGCGGCGCCTGGGGCCAGGACCGCATGGAAGACATCGTGCGCGACCAGCTGCCGCCCGACCTTTTCGCCTTCCAGGCGACGCTCTCGAACGGCACCTCGCCCGACTGCCTGATCCGCATTCCGGGCATGGCCGCCATCGTCATCGACGCCAAATTTCCGCTGGAGGCCTTCGAGGCGCTGAAAGCGGCGGCGAACGATGCCGAACGCAAGCTGGCGGCGGCGCAACTGAAGAGCGACGTGCAGAAGCATATCGCCGACATCGCGAAGAAATATCTGATCCCCGGCGAAGTGCAGACCCCGGCGCTGATGTTCGTGCCGTCGGAATCCATCTACGCCGAGCTGCACACCGCCTTTGCGGACGTGGTGCAGCGGGCGCGGCGCATGCAGGTGGTGATCGTGTCGCCGCATATCCTGTGGCTGGCGGTGAACACCATGCGCACCCTGATGCGCGACGCCAAGATGCGCGAGCAGGCCGGCGAAATCCAGAAAGAGGTGGGCCTGCTCCTGAAGGACGTGAAGCTCCTGGCGGAGCGGGTGGGCGATCTGCGCAAGCACTTCGAGACCACGAACAAGGATATCGGCCAGATCGAGATTTCGACGAAGCGCATCGTTTCGCGGGCGGACAAGATCGAGGTAGTGGAGCTTTCCGCGCCGGATGCGGAGAAGCCCGCGCTTCCCGGGCCGCCGTAATTTCGCAGGCTGTCCACGCCAGCGCCTCGGCGATGGCGAAGCGGGCCGAGGCGACGCGCTCGCGCACCGCGCGGCGCCGCGCGGCAAATTCCTTCGAGTACAGCCCGTGCTTCAGCCGGTTGCTGTTGCCGTCCGGCGCGCCGCGCCGTCTGCCGGTCCGCTTGCCCAATTGAACCTCGCGATTTCGGGTGGGGGTACCCTTTATCCCTGTTTCGGGGCGGGGCGGCCCTCTTCGGGCGTTTGCGGCTTGGGCACGGACCTGCGCGGCGGCGGCCAGATTTCGCCGTGCAGCACATTGATGTTGTGGTTGTACTCGCCCTTGATCTTGGCGATGGCGAGGCCGAGATCGGCGCTGACCTTGAGCAGCGTCACTGCGTTTTCGATCTCGCGCGCCCGGCGGTGGCCGTATTCGTCGCGAACGAAATCGATCTTGTTGGTGACCTCGAAGCAGTCGGTGACCCCTTTCAGGATCACGGCAAGCTCCGCTTTCAGCGTGAGCAGGGCGGCAGGCTGAGGCGTGGAATCTTCGGCATTCATGGCTCATATCTCCATCGATACAAGCCCGATAAGATAAGCGCGATTGCGCGCCATTGGATAAGTTCGCGCGCAATCCGCGAAGTGATTGAACGCGCACGGCGATCGGCGGCGCGCCGCATTGGATAAGCAAGATTGCGGTTCCGGCTACAGCGCCCGGCGCGCCTTGAAGGCGGCCGACAGCGTGCCTTCGTCGAGGTAATCGAGTTCGCCGCCCACCGGCACGCCATGGGCCAGCCGCGTCACCTTCACGCCCGATGCAGCCAGCGCGTCCATCAGATAGTGCGCGGTGGTCTGACCCTCGACCGTCGCGTTGACGGCCAGGATGACCTCGTCGGCGTCCTTGGCGCGCGCCAGAAGCGCGGCGACGTTGAGGCGCTCGGGCGTGATGCCGTCGAGCGCCGACAGCGCCCCGCCCAAGACGTGATAGCGCCCGCGGAATACGCAGGCGCGCTCCAGCGCCCACAGATCGGCCACCTCTTCCACCACGCAGAGCAGGCGCGCGTCGCGGCGCGGGTCGCGGCACAAGGAGCAGAGCGAGGTGGTGTCGAGATTGCCGCACATTTCGCAGGTCTTGATCGCGGCGGCGGCCTCGGCCAGCGCCGACGACAGAGGTTCGAGCAGCGCCTCGCGCTTCTTGAGCAGCGCCAGCGCGGCGCGGCGCGCTGAGCGCGGCCCCAGGCCCGGCAATTTCGCGAGCAGTTGGATCAGGCGTTCGATCTCGGGGCCGATGGTGGACACGCGCGTTACCTCAGCATGGATTCCCCCTCCCCTTGCGGGAGGGGGTTAGGGGGAGGGGTTCGCGCACCGCATCGGCAATGCGATCCATGACGCCGTCGATATCCTCGAACACATCCAGATTCCAGAAGCGGATCACGCGGAAGCGTTGGCCCTCAAGCCAAGCCGTGCGCTTTCGATCATAAATGAACGCCACGTCGTCCGCATGTTGACCGCCATCGAGTTCGACGATCAATCGCGCGGGCAGGCAAACGAAGTCAGCAAAATAGGGGCCGATAGGATACTGCCGCCGGAAGCGCAGGCCATGAATGCGCTTGCGCCTCAGAATTTCCCACAATTTCTTCTCGGCTTCCGTTGCGGATTTGCGCAGGGCGCGGGCGCGCGCAATGCCCCATCCCCGGCTTGGCTTTGCCAAGCCCGCCCCTCCCGCAAGGGGAGGGGCAGTCTCCGCTGCTCGATTTGCGTTCATTCTTCGTTGTCTTCCGGCGTCGGCGCCGCGACTTCTTCAGGCACGATGTCGCGCACCGCGACGATCTCCGCGCCGGGGAAACGGTCCATCACCGCGCGGACCAAGGGCTCCTGCAGCACGCGTTCGTGGCGCGCGGCCTTGGCGCTGCGCGCCTGCTCCGCCAGCGTCGGCGCACCCCCCTCGCTCGCCAGCGTCACCACCCAGCGCGCGCCGGTCCATTCCCTGAGCTTCTGCGCCAGGTCGGCGGCGAGGGTCCGGGGCGCGCGCGGGCCGGGGCGGAACTCCAGCCGGCCGGGTTCGAGGCTCACCAGATGGATGTTGTTTTCGATCTGAATCCTCAATTGCGACTTCGCGCCGGCCAGCGCGGCGATGTCTTCGAGGGAGCGAAGGGTGGGAGCGGGCGCTGCGGCAGGGCTCGCCAACGATTGAGCGGCCCCCTCCCCTACGCGAACGCTATGCGTTCGCGTCCCCCCTCCCGCAGTGGGAGGGGGAGAAGAGCGCGGCGGCGCCTGCGCATCGCCTTCCAGCAGATCGCGCACCAGCCTGTCCGTGGGCGGAAGATCGGCGGTATAGGCCAGCCGGATCAACGCCATCTCGCAGGCTGCGACCGGGCGCGCCGCGTCGCGCACCTCGAACAGGCCTTTCAACAGCAGCGACCAGGCCCGCGTCAGCGAGGCCATGCTGAGCTTCCCCGCCATCTCGGCGGCGCGCTGGGCTTCCTTGGACGAGCCGTCGAAGAAACCTTCGGCGTCGGGCGCCACCTTCACGCGGGTGAGGAAATGCACGATCTCCAACAGGTCCTGCATCACGGCGAGCGGATCGGCGCCGCGGTCGTAAAGCTCGCCGAGCCCGGCCAGCGCCTCGGCGATGGCGCCGCCCATCACCTTCTCGAACAGGTCGAGCACGCGCGAGCGGTCGGCCAGCCCCAGCATGGCGCGGACGGTTTCCGCCGTGATTGTCTGCTGGTCGCCGTGGGCGATGGCCTGGTCGAGCAGCGAAAGGGAGTCGCGCACCGAGCCTTCGGCGGCGCGCGCGATCAGCGCCAATGCCGCGTCTTCGATTCGCACCTGCTCCTGGCCGGCGATGGATTTGAGATGCGCGATCAGCTCGGGCGTTTCGATGCGGCGCAGGTCGAAGCGCTGGCAGCGCGACAGAACCGTCACCGGCACCTTGCGGATTTCGGTGGTGGCGAAGATGAACTTCACATGCGGCGGCGGTTCCTCCAGCGTCTTGAGCAACCCGTTGAAGGCCTGCTTCGACAGCATGTGGACTTCGTCGATGATATAGACCTTGAAACGCGCGCTGGCGGGCGCATAGCGCACGCCCTCGACGATCTCGCGCACATCGTCGATGCCGGTGCGCGAGGCCGCGTCCATTTCCTGCACGTCGACGTGGCGGCTCTCGGCGATGGCGATGCACGGCTCGCACACGCCGCAGGGATGGATGGTCGGCTCCGTGCGCTTGCCGTCGGGCCCGATGCAGTTGAGCGCGCGGGCAATGATGCGCGCGGTTGTGGTCTTGCCGACGCCGCGCACGCCCGTCAGCATGAAGGCGTGCGCGATCCGCCCGGTGGCGAAGGCGTTGGACAGCGTCCTGACCAGCGCTTCCTGGCCGATCAGGCCGGTGAAATCCTGCGGACGGTATTTGCGCGCCAGTACCTTGTAGGCGGCGGACGGCCCGAGGTTCGAGGGTTGTGCTGCGTCGTCCATAGGCTTCCAGAATTCGCTGAGGTGAGAGCCCGGCGGCGACCCGAACCGGATTCGTTACGGCTGCTTCCTTCCGGACCTGACCGGGTTCGCGAGCGGCTCGTCCGCCACCGGACTCCCGACAAGAGATATAATGGGTGGAGGGGTGGAAGGCGAGTCGCCGTGAACCAAATAGCGCTTGTCATTCCCGGCCGCCCGCCTACACCAACGCTACGGCGGGTCAGGAGTTACACCTTGTCCGCCGAAGCTTCAGCGAAGGCGGAAGCGAAGCGAGGGGAAGGGAACCCAGGCTTCGAAATTTGCGCGGTGTCGATACCTGGGTCCCCTTCCCTCGCACGGCTTGCGCCGTGCTCGCCGGGGATGACAGCGGAGTTTACGGCATGTCCGCGCGATAGGGGTGCGCCGGATAGACGCCCAGCATGATGACACGGCTGGAGAAGAACGCGAGTTCCTCCAGCGCCAGGCGCACGGGCCGCGACTCGGGATGGCCCTCGACGTCGGCGTAGAACTCGGTGGCGTTGAACGAGCCGCCGAGCTGGTAGCTCTCCAGCTTGGTCATGTTGACGCCGTTGGTGGCGAAGCCGCCCATCGCCTTGTAGAGCGCGGCGGGCACGTTGCGCACGCCGAACAGGAAAGTGGTGA
>Ga0182027_10000140_pt1 | contig 114841 bp, 101 predicted proteins | sample 712E1DmetaG_FD_121300 | JGI IMG/M metagenome (GOLD analysis project Ga0182027, IMG submission 121300) | Permafrost microbial communities from Stordalen Mire, Sweden - 712E1D metaG (Illumina Assembly) | ecosystem: Environmental > Terrestrial > Soil > Wetlands > Permafrost | place: Sweden...
ATGAGGCCGCTTACACTGCGGCGTTGCGCCGCAGTGGCTCACCACTGGCCAAACTCATGCCATCCGCCTGTGAGCAACCATAAACAAAACGCTTGTTAGAACAACTCAGATGCCTGCTTGCGCCACCAATTCGTCCGGCATTCTTTGACCGCCACTTCCGATCAGGCTCCCTCGCCCCACTGGCGCAGCGGACGATTCGGTGTAGAGTAAGCGCACGATGATTCGACGACGAATGTGGTTGGCGGTTGCCGCGGGGTGGGTGCTGATTGCGGGCTGCGCCAAACCTGCCCCGGTGCCGCTGGAAAACGTTCAGGTCATACCGGTGACAGCAGACGATGTCGTGCGGCTGGTCCAAGCGCCGGGCGCGAAGGTCGTGTTGGTGAACATGTGGGCGACGTGGTGCGCGCCCTGTCGAGTGGAATTTCCCCACCTCGTCAAGCTGGCGCGGAATTACCAGGCGCGCGGACTGCGGGTCTTGCTGGTGTCGGCCGATCTCGATACCGAGCTGCCCAACGTGAAGAAGTTTTTGGCCAAACAAGGGGTGGATTTCCCGTCCTCTATCAAGGCGCAGAAGGACCAGGAATTCATCGACAGGGTGTATCCGAAATGGGATGGCGCACTGCCCGCCACCCTGATCTACGACGGCAGCGGCAAGCTGCGCAGCTTCTGGGAAGGCGAGACGAGCTACACCGAGTTCGAACAAAAGGTCCTTGAGGTTTTGAACCCATAAGCGATAGTTTCGGGTCTGTCTCAGGGTCAGCTCAACCAAAGGTAACTCGCATGAAGATCAATGGATTCATCGTGGCAAGCGTCAGCGCCTGTCTTGTATCGGTCGCGTCTTCCACCCACGCGGACAATCTCACACTCGGTGACAAAATCCCGATGGCTGCGACGAAAATGCAGAACGTGGACGGCAAACAGGTCTCGATCGCAGACGTTGCCGGAAAGAACGGCACGCTTGTAGTGTTTTCCTGCAACCATTGCCCGTTCGCCAAGGCGTGGGAGGGCCGGATGGTGGCCATCGGCAACGCCAGCGCGAAGAGGGGCGTGGGCGCGATCACGATCAACTCGAACGATCCCGCTTCCTATCCGGAAGATTCGATGGAGGTCATGCAGCAACACGCCAGGGACAAAGGGTACCAATTCCCCTATGTCGTCGACGGCACGTCCGACGTAGCCCGCGCGTTCGGTGCGACGCATACGCCGGAAGTGTTCCTGTTCGACAAGGACGGCAAGCTCGTGTACCACGGCGCAATTGACGATGATTCTGTCGCCTCGAAGGTCACGAAGAACTTCCTGAACGATGCCCTGGCCGCGTTGGTGGAAGGCAAACCGATTTCCGTCTCCGAGACCAAGGCCATCGGCTGCACCATCAAGTACCGCTCCAAGACCTGACGTACTGGTCCCTGAGCGTATTTCGGCGCGGAAGGCCGCGTGCCCATACGCGGTGAGTTGTTGGTGCAATATCCGGGCTGGATCCAACACCGGCCGGCCATGCGAGCTGCGCCGCTCTGTTGCCGTGCCGGGACGCGCCCGAAGCGACGGGAAAACGCCCTCCGCCACCACCACCAAAAAAAACTGAAAATAGTTGTTGCAATTCCCTACCATATTAATAGACTTCGCTATGTCTACTAAATAAGTAGGCTTTATGGAAGCCCGCACATAACCGAAAGGAACCATGACCAAACGTTACGTATTGGGAGGATTACTGGCCGCCGTGCTGGCGGCAACCGCGCATGGCCAGCAGACCAATGTCGACCAGCGCCTGGAACAATTGGAACAGGAGATTCGCCTCCTGAAGCAGCAACGGGAACTCGACAAGGAAACAGCCGACGCCACCGCCAAGGAGCAGGCCGCCAAGGCAAAGGAAGTCCCGATCATCAAGGCGGGCCGGGATGGCTTCGCCCTTCAATCGGCCGACGGCAACTTCTCTCTGAAGTTGAAGGGACTGCTTCAGGTCGATAGTCGGTGGTATCTGGATGACAACGCCGGCAGCGGAGTCGACACGTTCCTGGTTCGGCGCGCGCGGCCGATTCTCGAAGGGACGCTGTTCAAGGACTTCGATTTCAGGCTCATGCCGGATTTCGGCAACGGCACCGTGACGTTGTACGATGCTTACACCGAGTGGAAGCACTGGCCGTGGCTGAAGCTCCGCGTCGGCAAATTCAAGGCCCCCGTGGGGCTGGAATTCTTGCAGGAGGACGTCAACACCCTGTTCACGGAACGCTCGCTGGTAACGGACCTGGTTCCCAATCGCGACGTTGGGGTTCAGTTGGGCGGCGAGCTGTTCGACGGGGTGATCACCTACGCCGCGGGTGTGTTCAACGGAGTGCCTGACGGCGCCAATGGCGATCTGGACAACAATGACAGCAAGGACTTCGAAGGGCGGCTCTTTTTCGAGCCGTTCAAGAAGACCGAGATCGGTCCGTTGAAGGGATTCGGAGTCGGCATAGCCGGGACGGTGGGGAATCAGGAGGGCTCGTTCTCTTCGCCGAGCTTGCCCGGTTTCAAGACCACCGGCCAAAATACGTTCTTCAAGTACACGACCGGCTCGGCGCTGGCCAGCACGGCGGTCGCAAACGGCCAGCACGCGCGCTGGTCGCCCCAAGGCTACTACTACTGGGGCCCGGTCGGTCTGATGGGCGAATACGTGGTTTCCGAGCAGCAGGTACAGAAAGGTTCGGCGTCCGATCACCTCCGCAATTCCGCCTGGCAGGTGGCCGGTTCTGTCGTGCTGACCGGCGAGAACGCCTCGTTCAAAGGGGTCACCCCAAGAAAACCGTTCAACCTCAAGACTCATGACTGGGGTGCGCTGCAACTTGTCGGCCGCTACAGCGGGCTGCGCGTTGATCCCGAGGCGTTCCCGACGTTTGCGAGCATCAACAGCTCGGCGCAAGAGGCGCACGATTGGGGCGTCGGGCTGAACTGGTATCTGAACAGCAACCTGAAGCTCGTGCTCGACTACGACCAGACTACCTTCGAAGGCGGCGCTGCCGGCGGGAAGGATCGCGAGACCGAACACGTCCTCTTCACGCGCGCCCAGCTCTCCTTCTAACCAGGAAGACAACAACTCAAGAACAGAGCACTCTCTTCACATTCACCGCGCTGGCCCTCGCTTTGGAGGGCCAGCGTCACCGCGGCAGCCAACGCTGGACGCATCTGACACTGCCACCGTAGTGGCACGGGCGTCTCGCCCGTGTCATGCGGCAATCCTCCGCGGCGAAAGAATCAGTCCGATGCCGAATGGTGCGCGTGTACCAGTTCGCAAAGCTGCAGTACCAACGGGTCTTTGACGCCGTAATACACGCACTGCCCGTCTTTTTCCCGCTTCAGGATGTCCGCCGCCGCGAGCAGGGCCAGGTGCTTGGATACGTTGGCCTGCGTGGAGTCGACGGCCGTCACGATGTCGTTCACCGTGTGCGGCTCGTCACAAACGGCCTGCAGGATCTTCAGCCGCATCGGCTCGCCCAGCAGCCGAAAATGCCGCGCGATTTTCTCCAGCTCCTCGTCGGTCAGCACCCGTCTCCTTTTTTTGGTTTGACATATTATCATATGGTTATATGTTCATACCATGATTAAGACAACCGTGCAACCAAAAACTTTGATCCGCCTGTCCGAATCCAACCCTTCGCCTGGAACGGACCTCAGCTTGATCGGGCTACGAACGGTGCTCCCATGATTCCGCGTATTCTCATCGGTGTGGTGGCCGGAGCCGTTCTCGGCTTCGGCTGGTACAAACTCGTCGGCTGCTCCTCAGGCGCATGCCCGTTGACAAGCAACCCTTGGACGAGCACAATCTTCGGCATGGTTGTCGGCGGCCTCATCGCCGGTTCTTTGCACTAACCATTAGGAGAAGCATCCCATGAGTCTGGAACGATACATCCGCGTCATTGCCGGCAGCTTTGTCCTCATCAGCCTGGCCCTGGCCCATTGGGTCAGCCCGCACTGGCTCTGGTTCACCGCGTTTGTCGGCGCCAACCTGCTGCAATCGGGCTTCACGAAATGGTGCCTGATGGAAGATATTCTGAGGATGCTCGGCGTGGGCGGCTCATGCTGTGAGGCCGAGAAACCCGGCGCTTCCTGCTGCTCAAAATGAAGAAGCAACTGGCATTTCTCGCCGGGTTGCTCGCGTGCGCGCTCGTGACGCGGGCAGCGGACGTGTGGACGCTGGAGCGGTCGCTGGATTATGCTCTCGCCCACAACCCGGACGCGCGCATCGCGCAGCTGCGCATCGCCGCAGCTCAGGCTGGACTGGAGCAAGCCAACTCCGCCTTCTGGCCGCGGTTGCAAGTCCAGTCAAGCTACACCCGCACCGACAATCCGATGATGGTTTTCGGCAGCATCCTCAATCAGCGGTCTTACAGATCTTCGCTCAGCTTCAACGACGTTCCCGATGTGGATAACCTCAACGCGCGGGGCATCGTTACCGTGCCACTTTACGCCGGCGGACGGAATGTTGCGGGACGGCAAGCCGCCAAGGCGAACACGGAAGCCGCGAAGCAAGAAAGCGCCGCCGTCCGCAACGCGCTGGGCTTCGAGGTGTCACGCGCGTTTCACACCGTGCTGAAGACGCGGCAGTTCATTCTAGCCGCCGAGGCTGCGGTCAATTCTTTTGAGACCAACCTGGTCGTTGCAAAAAAGCGTCTGGAGGGTGGCACGCTGTTGAAGTCCGACGTGTTGGACATTGAAGTGCGTCTGGCGCAAGCGCACGAAGACCTGGTTGGCGCCAGCAATGCAAACACCTTGGCCGAACGCGCGCTGCGCAACTTGTTGGGCATCGAAGAAGGCGAGTTCACTGTGGCCGACACCGCTCCGGTCGTCAGCGCGCCGAACTCAGGAGATTTCACGCAGCGACCGGAACTGGCCGCTGGCCGCGAACGTGAAAGCGCCGCGCAAGCGCAAGTCCGTGGCACGAAGAGCGGCTACCAGCCGCGAATCAACGCTTTCGGCAGCCTCGACTACGATTACGGTTGGGTCACTGGCGGTGACGGCAAGAGCTACGCGGCAGGCGTCATGGCGCAGTGGGATTTATGGGACGGTTTTTCGACTCGCGCCAAAGTTCGCGAGGCCAGAGCCAACCTCGAATCCGCCCGCGAGGAGCAGCGCAAGCTGCGGTTGGCGCTCGACCTCGAAGTCGAGCAGGCCCAGCTCAACCTCAACGCGGCTGCCGAGCGTCTGGCGGTGAGCGGCAAGACGGTGGAGAAGGCGGCAGAAAGCGCAAATCTGACACGCAACCGCTTCGAGCAAGGGCTTGCCCTCTCGACCCAGTTGATTGATTCCGAAACCGCGCTCGTCGCTGCCCGCGTTCGTCGCGCGGAAGCTGAGTCTGACCAGCGCATCGCGGTCGCCGCTCTGCGCAAGGCGTTGGCGTTGCCCCAACTCGACGCCCAACGAAATGCCAAATGATATGAAACAATCCTTTCAAAAACCGCAGTTTCTTTTTCCTGTCGCCGTAGTGGCAGTCCTCGCGTCGGCGCTGTGTTTCACCGGCTGTGGCGCGAAGCGGGAAAGTTCAACGGGCAATTCATCCAACCTCCCGACCGCGTCGGTTCGCATTCAGACCGTCCAGAGTAAGCCTCAGGCAATAAGCGAGGAAGTCGTCGGCACGGTCCGGGCAAAGCTTCATGCGACGCTGGAGGCGAAGTTGAGCGGGCGCATTGACAAGTTGCCGGTGGTTTTGGGTCAGCGTGTCAAAGCCGGCGAACTGGTCGTCCGCCTCGACGCTGCCGAAATCAATGCTCGCCTTGACCAAGCGGAAGCTTCACTGGAACAAGCGGAGCGCGACTGGAAACGTGTCTCGGCGTTGTTCGAGCAGCAGGCTGTCACGCGGGCAGAATATGATGCTGCTCAATCGCGAAACCGCGTGGCCAAAGGCGCGGCAGCGGAAGCGAAGGCGATGATGAGTTATGTGGTAATCGTCGCGCCGTTCGACGGCGTGGTGACGAAGAAATGGGCCGACGTGGGCGATCTTGCCGCACCCGGCAAACCTTTGATTGCCATCGAAGACCCATCGGCGCTGCAACTGGAAGCCGACGTGCCCCAGGCCATCGCCTCCCATGTTCAACGTGATGCCCGGCTCGCCGTCCGCGTGGACGGCGTGAGCGGAGAGTTGACCGGCACGGTCAGTGAAATCGCCCCCGCCGCTGACTCTGTCAGCCGCACGTTTCGGGTCAAAGTGGATTTTTCGGACCAGCCGGGCTTGAGTTCGGGCCAATTTGCGCGACTTCTTGTGCCCGTTGGGGAGAGCAATTCGCTGCGCGTGCCGGTATCGGCAGTCGTGCAGCGCGGACAGTTGGAGATTGTTTTCGCAGTTGCGAATCAGCATGCGCAATTGCATCTCGTGAAGACCGGCAAACCATTCGGCGACGAAACGGAAATCCTTTCGGGTCTCCATGCGGGCGACGCTGTGGTGGTGGAGGGAGCGACACAGTTGACGGACGGACAAACCGTGGAGGCGAAGTGAAGTCCGCAGCCCAAAGTCCAAAATCCGAGATGGGTTTTGCCGGTCGCATTGCGCGGGCGTTCATTGATTCAAAGCTCACACCGCTGGTCGTCATCACGTCGGTGCTGCTGGGCGCGGCGGCGATCATCCTGCTGCCCCGCGAGGAAGAGCCGCAGATCAAAGTGCCGATGATTGACGTGCTCGTTTCCATGCCCGGCTTTAGCGCGAAAGAAGTCGAGGAACGCGCCACACGCCCGATGGAGAAGCTGCTTTGGGAAATTCCCGGCGTTGAATACATTTACTCGACTTCGCGCCCCGCCGAGAGTCTCGCCATCGTGCGGTTCAAAGTCGGCGAGGACGTTGAGAAAAGCCTGGTAAAACTGAACCAGAAGCTGCAGTCGAATTTCGATCGCATCCCGCTGGGCGTCTCGTCGCCGCTCATCAAGCCCAGGTCCATTGACGACGTGCCGATTCTGGCGCTGACGTTCCACAGCGCCCACTACGACCATCTCACATTGCGGCGGCTCGTGGCGCAGGTGGACGACGCAGTGAAACAAGTCCCGCTGGTCGCCGAGACCACGATCATCGGCGGCGCGAAAAGGCAATTGCGCGTGTTGCTTGACCCGCTCCGGCTGGCCTCGCGCAATCTCAGCGCGGCGGAAATCGTGCCGATGCTCATCCAGGCCAACCGGCAGACCATCGCCGGCGGACTGACCAGCAACAACCGTGAGGTGATCGTCGAGACCGGCGGTTTTCTATCCACTGCGCAGGACGCGGGCAACGTGGTAGTCGGCGTTTTTGAAGGCAGACCGGTTTATCTGCGCGAGGTCGCGGAAATCAAAGACGGTGCGGAAGAACCGTCGCAATACGTTTTCTTCGGGTCGGGCATGGCAAAGGCTGCGACCGCCGAAGAACAACCCGCTGTCACGTTGAGCATCGCCAAGCGCCCCGGCGCAAACGCCATTTCCGTCGCGGATCAGGTGTTGAAAAAGATTGCGGCGCTCAAGGGTCGTATCATTCCGAATGACGTGGAAATTTCCACCACTCGGAATTACGGCAAAACGGCTGAGGAGAAATCGAACGAACTGCTGCTGCACATGGGCATCGCGGTGATTGGCGTATCTCTGCTGATTCTGTTGACGCTGGGTTGGCGCGAGTCGTGCATTGTGGCCATCGCCATTCCGTCCACGCTGGCGTTGACGCTGCTGGTTTTCTATCTCCACGGCTACACGCTCAACCGCATTACGCTCTTCGCCCTGATTTTCTCCATCGGGATTCTGGTAGATGACGCCATCGTGGTGGTCGAGAACATCGTGCGGCATTTTCACCTTCCGCAAAACAAAGGCCGCAACTGGTCGGTCATCGCCGTCGAAGCGGTGAACGAAGTTGGCAACCCCACCATCCTCGCGACGTTCGCGGTGATCGCAGCGGTGTTGCCCATGGGCTTCGTGGGCGGGCTCATGGGGCCTTACATGCGGCCCATCCCCGTCGGGTCGGGCGCGGCGATGTTCTTCTCGCTGGCGATTGCCTTCATCGTGACGCCGTGGGCCTCGATTCGCATCCTGCGCTGGGGCAAAAAGTATTCCTCCCTGACCGAGGGAACGGCGAGTGCCGTCGAAGGCGGCGAGTCTCACTCCCATTTTGAACACGAGGAAGATTTCTTCACCCGCATTTATCGCCGCGTCATGGGGCCGATGATTGCGGACCGGAAATGGCGTTATGCTTTTCTCGCGAGCATCCTCGGTTTGCTCCTCGGGGCCATGGCGTTGGTGGGTATCGGCTGGGTGAAGGTCAAGATGCTGCCGTTCGATAACAAGAGCGAATTCCAGATCATCCTCAACATGCCCGAAGGCAGCGCGCTGGAAGACACCGCGCAGTGTGCGCACGAAATCGCCGCCGCCGTCCGCGTCGAACCGGAGGTGACTGACTATGAGATTTACGCGGGCATCTCGTCACCATTCAATTTCAATGGACTGGTGCGCCATTATTTCATGCGCCGGGGGGCGAACATCGCGGACGTGCAAATCAACCTGGTATCCAAAGGCGAGCGAAAGGCCCAAAGCCACGACATCGCCAAGCGCGTTCGCCCGCGAGTCACTGAAATTGCGGCGAAATACGCTGCGCGCGTCGCCGTCGCTGAAGTGCCGCCCGGCCCGCCGGTGTTGCAAACACTGGTTGCTGAAATCTACGGCCCGAACGAAGAAAGCCGCCTCGCGCTGGCGAACAAGGTTATCAAAGTCTTCAAAAGCACGCCCGGTGTCGTGGACACGGATTGGTATATCGAGGCCGATCAACCAAAAGCGCGGTTCGTAATTGATAAGGAAAAGGCGGCGCTGAACGGCATCAGTGCGGAAACTATTTCCGAAACGCTGCGGATCGCCGTTGGCGGCGTGCCGGTGGACTTGCTTCACGTCCCGCGCGACAAGGAGGACGTGGATATTTTTCTGCAACTGCCACGCGCCAGTCGCACCACGCCGGAGGAGTTGCTCGCGCTACGCGTTCGATCGAGCGCCAACCCCACCGCACCGCTTGTGCCGTTGCGCGAACTGGTGAAAGTAGAGCCGGCCACAGTGGAAAAGAGCATCTACCACAAGAACCTAATGCCGGTCACTTACGTCATCGGTGACGTGGCCGGGGTCGTAGAGAGTCCGGTTTACGCCATTCTGAAAATGAACAAGGCACTGCTCGCGCTCGACACACGCGAGTTCGGTGGCAACGGCGCGACGCTCAAAATCTACAATGCCGCCCAGCCGTTCACCGACGACCAACCCTCCATGAAATGGGATGGCGAGTGGCATATCACCATTGAAGTGTTCCGTGACCTCGGCACTGCTTTCGCCGCCGTCTTGGTGTTGATTTTCATTCTGATGGTCGGCTGGTTTCGTTCGTTCCTGACGCCCCTGGTCGTGATGGTGGCGATTCCGTTTCGCTGGTGGGCATCCTGCCCGCGCACGGGTTGATGGGCGCGTTCTTCACGGCAACGTCGATGATAGGTTTCATGGCTGGCGCGGGAATCGTGGTTCGGAATTCAATCATCCTGGTGGATTTCATCGAACAGCGTGTGGCGGAGGGCATGCCCCTCTCGGAAGCGGTGGTGGACGCTGGCGCGGTGCGCTTCCGTCCGATGCTGCTGACGGCGCTGGCGGTGGTGGTCGGGGCGTCGGTCATTCTCGCCGACCCAATCTTCCAAGGTCTGGCTATTGCCTTGATGGCTGGAGAGATTGCGTCGCTGCTCATCAGTCGCATGGCCGTGCCCGTGCTTTACTTCATGGCCTACAACCGCGAAAAGGCAGTCAGTGTTGCACCAACCACTACAACGTCTGAAAGTTCACCTGTGAGGGCGGTGCGTTAAGGCCGGCTGGCACGAGGTTGTACGGCGCAGCCAGAGGCGCGGGCGCGAGTGGGATGAACATGAGGGAAGATCGTATCGCCGGATGCCGCTAAGTGGCGTACGAAGACTGATGACTGGTTTCACCTGTGCTGGATTACGACGCGGTCGTGCACGATTGCAATCGTCTGTAACCCCGGCGCCGTTCGCGGGTCAATCATGCAGGAGATTGACTGCGACCTGCGTCAGATCGCGAGCGAACTGTGGAGATTACTGAGAATGAAACAAATAATGAAAAGTTGTTTCTCTACGTATTTGCATTGGCGCATACGTTTGCTGCGGTGCGCGGGGCTGGTGCGGGCCTTGGTTTGGGCGCTGGCCCCGGCGTTTGGCGCCGTGAATCTACACGGTGGCTCAACGACATCCCCGGCGGGAGTCGAGCAACCATCGGCCTCCGTGGCCACAAACGCGACCGTTCTGGTCGAGACGTTGTCCTTGGAGCACGCGTATGACCGGGCACTGGCCACCGACCAGAATATTCGCATCGCCTATGAGGAGGTGCGCCAAGCCCGGCTGCTGCCGTGGAGCGCGTTGACGCGGCTGGGACCGCGCCTGACCGGCACGGCCAACTACAACAAACCCAAGGACAACATCATCAGTCCGTTCGGGCCGATCGTGACGGAAACCAAGAGCGCGGCCATCACGGTCGAGCAGCCGTTGATCGACCTGACCGTGTTCCCGTCCTATCGGTACGGGAAACTGTCGGCGCATGCGGCGCGGCTGGCGCAGCGGTACACTGTGCGCAACGTGCTGTTCGGCGTGACCCAGGCGTACTACAACACGTTGAAGCAGCAACAGATCTTCGCGGTGGACCGGCAGGCATTGGACCTGGCCAACCAGCAACTCACCCTCGCGCAGCAGCGGTTCGACGCCGGGGTCGCCACACGCACCGACGTGTTGCGCGCTCGCGTGTCGGTCGAACAGGCGCAACGGGCGCTGACCGAGGACGAGGACTCGTTGCGCCTGGCTTGCAATCTGTTGAGCAGCATCCTCAACATCGGCCCGGACCGCCCGCTGCAACTGATCGAGCCGGCTTCCTGCGCGACCAACCTGCCGCCCGTGGAGACACTGCTGGCGACCGCCGATCAGCAACGCGAGGATCTGCAGGTCAGCCAACTGGCCATCCAGCAAAGCATCCAGCAACACCGGCAAGTGGCCGCCCAGTACGCCCCGCGCGTCGTCGCCCAATGGAGCAACGAGTGGATCACACCGGAGACGTTCTCCCAGCACAATGATTTCTGGACGGCCGGGGTGGCGATTCAGATGCCGTTTTTCGAGGGCGGTCAGCGCGAACTGGACCTGCACCGCACCGATTACCAGACCCGTCAGGCCAGTCTGGAGACCGAAAATCTTGGCAAATCCATCGAAATCCAGGTGCGCGAAGCTTGGTTGCGGGTGCATACTCTGGCGCGGACGCTGGAGACGTTGCGGGCAGAGGTTGCCGCCGACGAGGAGAACTACCGTGATTTGCAGAACGAATATCGCGCGGGCTCGGCTACCAGTCTCGACGTGTCCACGGTGTTGACCGAGTTGAACACTGCGCGCACTAAGCTGGCCACGCAAACCGAGGATTACCAGGTCGCGCTGCGGAATCTCGAAGTGGTTACCGGCGTGTTCCAGCAGGCGCGCGTCGAGAAGTTGCACATCCCCTGAATCAGCGGTGGATCAGGTGACTTCAGCAGGAGCAAAAAGAACATGAATCGAAAACGCATTCGTTTGATCATCGTCATCGTTATCATCGTTGTCATGGCCGGTGCCGTCATCGCCATCTGGCGCGCCCGCAACCTTGCGTCCGCGACCGATCACCTGGTGCTTTACGGCAACGTGGACATCCGCCAGGTCCAACTGGCCTTCAACGACAGCGAGCGCATCGCCCTCCTGCTCGTGCAAGAAGGCGACCGGGTGACCAACGGACAATTGGTGGCCACACTGGACACGCAACGGTTCAATGCCAACGTCGCCAACCGCGCCGCCGCGGCGGCGGCGCAACGCGAGGTGGTGGCCCGCTTGGTGGCGGGCAACCGGCCCCAGGAAATTCGCAAGGCCAAAGCCGACATGGAGGCCGCGCGCGCCGACGCTGTCAATGCCCAGATCACCTGGCGGCGCGCCAGCGATCTGCGGGAACAAGGCGCTGTTCCGCCGCAACGGCTGGACGACGCGAAAGCGGCGCTCGACGCCGCCGAAGCCCGCCTCGAAGCGGCCAAGGAAGTCTATGATCTGATGGTGATCGGCCCGCGCCAGGAGGACATCGCCGCTGCCAAGGCCACATTGCAAGCCGCCGAAGCCGCGCTGGCGTTGGCCCGGCGCGAGCTGGACGACGCACAACTGTATGCCCCCGCCAACGGCGTGGTCGAAAATCGCATCCTCGAACCGGGCGACATGGCGTCGCCGTCCAAACCGGTGTTCACGCTGGCGCTGGACGATCCGCTGTGGGTGCGGGCCTATGTGTCCGAGACCGATCTGGGCAAACTCCGCGAGGGCATGCCCGCGGTCGTGACCACTGACAGTTTTCCCGGCAAAGGCTACGAGGGCTGGATCGGGTTCATCTCCCCCACGGCCGAGTTCACGCCCAAGGCGGTGGAGACGCAGGAGGTGCGCACCAAGCTGGTGTATCAAGTCCGCGTGTTCGTCCGCAATCCGCAGGGCGAACTGCGCCTCGGCATGCCAGCCGTCGTGACCATTCCGCTCCATCAGCCCGCCACTGCTGCGACCGGCGGAGGATCGTAAGGCCGAGCCGGTCATGGAAGATCCCGCAACATTCGAGACGACGGATCGTGCGGACGAGGTTGTCCTTGCGTTTCGCGACGTGCGCAAACAGTTTGTCGCCGGCGGACGCACCATTCAGGCCTTGCGCGGCGTCAGCTTTGCCGTGCGCCGTGGCCGGGTCACCGGGCTGATCGGCCCTGACGGCGCGGGCAAGACGACACTGATGCGGCTGGCGGTGGGATTGTTCGTGCCGAATGACGGCCACATTACGGCGCTGGGTCTGGACGCCACGCAAGATTCGTTGGCGGTGCAGGCCAACGTGGGCTACATGCCGCAACGCTTCGGCCTCTACGAAGACCTCTCCGTGCAGGAAAACCTCGATCTCTACGCGGACCTGCAAGGCGTGCCGCGCGCGGCGCGCGCCGCCCGGTACGAGGAATTGATGCGAATGACCGGGCTGGATTCGTTCACCGCGCGCCTGGCCGGGAAGTTGTCCGGCGGCATGAAACAGAAACTCGGCCTCGCCTGCACGTTGGTGCGTCCGCCGCGCCTGCTGTTGCTCGACGAGCCGACGGTCGGCGTCGATCCGGTCTCGCGCCGCGAGCTCTGGCAGATCGTCTATCGCCTGGTGCAACAGGAAGGCATGACGGTGTTGCTCAGCACCGCCTATCTCGATGAAGCGGAACGCTGTGACGAAGTCATCCTGCTGTACGAGGGAGAGGTGCTCGGTCACGGCCCGCCGCAACAGTTTCGCGAGGGGTTGCGCGGACGCGCCTATCTGGTGACCGCACCGGGGCTGAAGAAGCGGGCGGTGCAGGAGACGCTTGCGGCGGCGGCCACCGTGGTCGATGCGGTCATTCAGGGAGAGCGGGTGCGGCTGGTGATGGACAGCACCGCGCCGCCGGATGCGGCGACGCTGTTGCCCGGGGCGACCGGCGTTTCGATCCAGCCGGTGCCGCCGCGGCTCGAAGACAGTTTCATCGCCCTGTTGCGCATGCGTCAGGCTGATGGCGGGCCGGTTCGGTCGATCCCGCTGGCGACCGCCGATCCGGTGCGCGGGAAAAACGGCAACGGGCCGGTCATCGATGTCACCGACGTCAAACGGCGGTTTGGCGATTTCTACGCGGTCAAAGGCGTGAGCTTTCACGTCAAACGCGGCGAGGTGTTCGGGTTGCTGGGGGCGAACGGTGCCGGCAAGTCCACGACGTTTCGGATGCTGTGTGGGTTGTTGCCGGTCACCGAAGGCAGTGTGCGCGTCGCCGGGCTGGATCTGCGGCATGCGGCGGCGGCGGCGCGGGCGCGGATCGGGTACATGTCGCAGAAGTTTTCGCTGTATGGGAATCTCAGCGTGCGCGAGAACCTGCGTTTTTTCAGCAGCGCCTACGGGCTGTCGGGACAGCGCCAACGCGAACAGATGGAGCGGGCGCTGGAACAATTCGAGCTGGGCGCGCTGGCCGAGGCCACCAGCCTCGATCTGCCGCTCGGCCACAAGCAGCGGCTGGCGATGGCCTGCGCTCTGATGCACGAGCCGGACATTCTATTTCTGGACGAGCCGACCTCGGGCGTGGATCCGCTGGCGCGGCGCGAGTTCTGGCGGCGGATCAACGCGCTGGCCGAGCGCGGAGTAACAGTCCTGATCACCACGCATTTCATGGAGGAAGCCGAGTACTGCGACCGGCTGGCGATCATGGCCGATGGCGAAATCCTGGCGCTGGGCACGCCCGAAGAAATCAAGCGGCCCGAACGTTCCGCCGAACACCCGGAGCCGACGATGGAAGACGCGTTCATTGCGCTGATCCAACACAAAGAACAACCCGCAGGAGCGGCCCGATGAACGCGGAGCGCGCATCACCGACTCCGCCGGCGCGCGGCGGCAGCCGGATGCGGTTGCGCGGCCTGATCCGCAAGGAGTTTTATCAGGTACTGCGCGATCCGAGCAGCATTGCCATCGCGTTTCTATTGCCGGTGGTTCTGCTGCTGATCTTTGGCTACGGCGTGTCGCTGGATGCCGAGCACGTGCCGCTGGCGCTGGTGGTGGAAGCGCCGAGTGTGGACACGGCCAGCTTTACCGGCAGTTTCCAATACTCGCGGTATTTCGCGCCGGTCGTGATGCGGGACATGCGCGCGGCGGAGGCGGCGCTGGTGGCGCGGCGGGTGGACGCGATTGTCCATCTGCGCAGTGATTTTACCCGGCAGTTGCGCCAGCCGGGCGGTGCGCCGATTCAGGTGATCGTCAACGGCGTGGACGCCAACACCGCGGGCCTTGTGCTCGGCTACGTCCAGGGCGTCTGGCAGCGCTGGCTTGCGCAACAGGCGCAGGCGCGGGGCGAGACGCTGAATGCGCCGCTGCAGGTCGAGCAACGGGTCTGGTTCAACAGCGAACTGCGGAGCCGCGATTTTCTCGTGCCGGGCCTGATCGCGATCATCATGACGCTGATCGGCGCGCTGTTGACGGCGCTGGTAATGGCGCGGGAATGGGAGCGCGGCACGATGGAAGCGCTCATGGTAACGCCGGTGACGATGCGCGAGGTATTGCTGGGCAAACTGCTGCCCTATTACCTGATGGGCATGGGGGGCATGGCGTTGTCGGTGACGATGGCCGTCGGGCTGTTTGGCGTGCCTCTGCGCGGCTCGCTCTGGTTGCTCTTTGCCACCTCGTCACTGTTTCTGCTGGCGGCGCTGGGGATGGGGCTGCTTATTTCCACGGTGACCAAGAACCAGTTCGTCGCCGGCCAGCTCGCCATCATCACGACGTACCTACCGGCGTTCATCCTGTCGGGGTTCATCTTTGACATCGGCAGCATGCCACGCGTGGTGCAGGCGATCACGCACATCGTCGCCGCCCGCTATTTCGTGGCGATTTTGCAGACGCTGTTTCTGGCAGGCAATGTCTGGTCGGTAATCCTGCCCAACGCGCTGGCGCTGGCGCTGATGGCGGCCTTCTTTCTCGGCATGAGCCGGCGCAAACTGCGGAAACGGCTGGAATAGGTGGCGGCCATGGGACAACATCTCCAGCAATTCGGGCAGCGGCTGCGGGCGCTGGTGATCAAGGAGTTTCTGGCACTGCTCAAGGACAAGCGGAGCCGGATGGTTGTGCTCGTCCCACCGCTCATCCAACTGCTGGTGTTCGGCTATGCGGCGACGTTCGACCTAAACCGCGTTCCGTACGCGGTCTATGACGAGGACCACGATGCGGCAGCCCGCGACCTGGCCGCGCGGTTCGCCGGGTCGCCCCACTTTCGGCAGGTGGCCGTGGTGACGGATGATGGTCAAATCGCGCCGTTGGTGGACGGCAAACGCGTGCTGCTGGTGCTGCATATCGGACCGCAGTTCAGCAGGGAACTGCGCAGCGGACGCCCCGGCCCGGTGCAGGTCATCATTGATGGACGCAACTCGAACACGGCGGCGATTCTTCTCAATTATGTCAACACGATCCTTGCCGCGTTCAACGCCGATTGGGAATGGCAAACCGGCGGCCCCGGCGCGCTGGCCCGGCTGGAAACGCGGGCGTGGTTCAACCCGAACCTGCTGAGCCGCTGGTTCATCGTGCCCGGCATCGTGGGACTGTTGACGCTGGTGGTCACCACGCTGGTCACGGCACTGTCAGTGGCCCGCGAACGCGAACACGGCACGTTCGATCAACTGCTGGTCACGCCGTTTCGGCCCGTGGAGATTCTGCTGGGCAAGGCGTTGCCGGGGTTTCTCATTGGCTTTTTTGAAACCACCCTGATCATCGTGATCGCGACCCTCTGGTTCCGTGTGCCGCTGCGCGGCAGCCTGGTGACGCTGTACGTCGGCCTGTTTTTCTTCCTGCTCTCGACGGTGGGAATGGGGCTGATGATCTCCTCGTTGTCCGTCACTCAGCAACAGGGGTTGCTGGGCGCGTTTCTGTTCATCGTGCCGTCGATCATCCTCTCCGGTTTCGCCACGCCGATTGCCAACATGCCGCACTGGGTGCAGCAGATCACGTTGCTTAATCCGCTGCGCTATTTTCTGGTGATCTTGCACGGCGTGTTCCTGGAGGGCGCGCCGTTCCACCTTCTGGTCGGCCAATTCTGGCCGATGGCGATCATCGGCATGGTCAATCTGACGCTGGCGGGTTTCCTCTTCCGTCACCGCCTGTACTGAGTCCCGTCGGACGGGCGCGCGGCGACCACATCACGAGTCTGGAGATCACCGCCTGCGAACCGTAGCGTGGAGCTTCAGCGAGCGAAGCGGTCGTCGGCGCGGGTGTCGTTGCTGCTTGCGGAGTCGAGCCAGCCGGCGCGGGCGATTGGGAAGGCGTCGAATTGCGAGACGTAGGGCTTGAGGTCCAGCAACGGCGTGCCGTCCAGAATGTCCGCGCCGCGGAACGTCACGACGTTGCCGCGCACGCCGAGCAGTTGCACGCACGACAGGCCAATCGGATTCGGCCGGCACGGGGCGCGCGTGGCAAACACGCCGCGTTCGGCTGTGTCGCGGAACGGCACCACGCGCAGCCGGGCGGCCGGGGCGCGGTTCAGCCAGTAGATCAGCCAGATCCGCTCAAAACCGGCCAGATCCTGCAAGCCTTCGGCATACTGCGGCAGAATATCTGCCGTGCTCTCAACCGTGTCGGCGAACACCGGCTGAATCGGCGTGCCGGCCGGCTCGCAGTACGGCGACCGGATCACGCCAATCGGCGCACACACCAAGTTGTGGGATGGTGTTGTCATTATTCGGGCGTGTTCAATTGACCAGCACGACGTTGACCGGGGTTGTGTTCTTCACGTTGTCGGAGATGGGGCAGCGTTCATCAATCTCATGCAGAAGCTTTTCCTTCTCCGCCGGCGTGAGGTCCGCGTCAATCTTCACGCGGGCAGTGATCGCCGCATAGCCCACCCGGTTTGGCGACGCATTGCCAAGCAAGCCGTTGGTGTCCAGTTCGCCTTCGACGGACACTTCGATGCCCCGGACAGCGAGCCGTCGCTGGTTGGCAACGATTCGCCCGATGGCCGCAATACAGCCGCCCAACGCGATGAGTTGGTAATCCAGCGGCGTCGGACCGTCATCCGTGCCGCCGGCGGCGGACGGTTGGTCAATGATGAGGTTGTGGTTGCCGGCGCGACATTCGGTTCGGAATCCCGCGCCTTGTTTGATTTCGATCTGCACTTTCTTGGTTGCCATGGATTCTCCTTGGGTTGTGACACCGACCGTGCCCAGCGCGCAGCCGTGTCGGTTTGTTAGTCAGGTTTGTCATGGTGGAACGCTCCGTCTTTTGGGTTCTTCCAGTTCCTGTCGGCGCCCGGTTGCCCGGTTGAAGCAATACAGCACCAGGGCGGCGAGTCGGATCACTTCGGCGGTTGCCAGTCCGGCTTGTATGGCCAAGCTGGTAACCTCCTCCACGGATAGCCGCTCGTGCTGGGGCGGCCCGAACTCCTGCCTTTCCTGCGGCCATTCCAGAACGGCCACCCGTTTCCGAGCCACGCGCGCCGCCTCGCGCAACGCCTGCAAACGGTCATCGGTCTCATGCAGAAGCAACCCCATGAACACGAGGTCGAATGTCGCATCGCCATACGGCAAGGCTTCCGCTGTGCCCGCCTGCCAGCGGATGCCCGGCGCGCAGCGTTGAGCGGCGGCGAGCATGACCGGGCTGGCGTCCAGCCCTTCCGTGTCGAGGCCGGCCTTGGCAAAAGCTTCGGCAAACACGCCGCTGCCGGTGCCCACGTCGAGCACACTGCGGATGTCCGCTCCCTGCAACGCCCGCTGGATCACCCGGTCCACTTCCAAGCGCGCGAGCCGCTCCGGGCTGCGCAGCGGTTCGACTTCGCCATGAAACCGTCGTTCGTGCATGAAATGTTCCCCTAAGAAACGGCGGCAATATACCCCGGTTGGTTACGAACATCACCACTGGATTGCGTTGTTGCTCCGGTGGCTGCCAACGAAGATGTCCGCGCACTCCTGGACAAGCACCGTCAATCCACATCATGGATCCGCGATAATGTACAACTCACCGTCGATCGCAGCTTAAACAGCAGCACGAGCCGGGCTGTGATCTAACCGCCCACGATACCGACGACAAAGAGAACCAGCGTGAGCCACGCCGCCTCGCTGCGGGTCGGGGCAGGAATTTGGCGCGTGCGGATTTTTTGTCCGGCTTCAACTTGGGATCCATCACCACCGGCGTCATTCGCAGACTTTTTGACCGCAATCAATAAGTCCTGGCAATCGCCGGACGATACAATGGCCGCCCATCCGCGCGCGGTGAATTGCGCGACGATGTCACGCATGCGGTAGCGGACACGTTCATGAACTCGCCCTTCCTGCCGGTGAATCTTGTCCATGGCGGAAAACCCGTTTCGGTTGAAGTCCGCGAGGACGATCTTGCCCGACGGTCGGACGACGCGGATCGCTTCGTCCACCACACGGGACAGGTTCCGGATGTGGTGCAGCGCGTTCATTGAAACCACCGCGTCAAACGCTCTTTCTTTCCAGGGCAGATTCCCGGCATCGGCAACCCGAAACGTCACGCGCCCCGGCGGTCTCTCATGGGCGATATTGGAACGCGCCACGCGCTGTTCGGCGGGATCGAGATCAATCGTCGTGACGCGCGGCGCATGCTGCAACAAAGCCGCCAGGAACCGCCCCTTGCCGGTTCCGATTTCGAGCACGTGGCCCGACAACGGCAGGGCTTTGGACAGGACAAACGAGATACTCCGGTCAACATCGTATCCGTAACGGCGGTAGATGGCCTTTCGTGCGACCAAGCAAGAATGGCTATCGCGTGCTTCCGTCCGTGAAATGCGCATCCGGGACCTCCATCAGCTTGGCTGTTGCCCGCGCCACCACCGAAAATGAGCAGGCGGTTGCCGTCGGCATTCAACGGCGCCCCTCAACGTTTCCTCCAGCCCGCCCAGACGGGCACGCCATTCTCGTTGCGGAGCCTGAGTACGTCGTCGCCTTTCTTCACCTCGGCGGCGATGATCGCTGGTTTACCTTCAAACTCGACCCTCGAACCGGTGATCTGGACTTTGTCCTTCGGCTCGATCTTGATGTCCTGATTCTCGATGTACCAACTCGGACCGAGATGCACCGACAGCGTTTCCTTGTCGGTCTTCACCGTCAAGTGAATGCCGTTTCCCATGCCTTTCATCGGCGTAATCTGATCCACGCTGACGACTTCGCTGCTATTGGTTTCCACGGTCTTGGGGTTGTATATCCTTCCGTACTGGCTGCCTAGCCCCCAACCGCCGCTTCCTTGCCACCTCGGCCCTCTTTGGGCGAAAGAATCGGAGGCGGCGAGTACGCCGACCACCACCAACGTTGCCATTTTGATTGCTGACCTTTTCACGAGTTTATCTCCTTTCATAACTGTTTTTTTTTGCGAGCGCCGAATATTTCCTTCCGCGCCTTCCAAGATTACAGAACCACATCGACCGAATTCATTACAAACCGGACCCGCAAGCCGATTTTTCAACTTCCCTCCCTGCTGAAATCAAAATGCCTCCCCACCGCGCATTCCTGCCATTGGTCGGGAAACTCGGCCCACAAGCGCGCGCTTGCGGCCGTTCCGGTGCAGTGGCCCGGTGCGATCTGTTGCACCCCGTAACGGCGCAGCGCGACCGCGGTTTGTGCCAGCCTCTCGGGTGACGCTCGCTGCAGATGCATCCCGCCGATCACGGCGCGGAATCGGTCCTGTCCGGTAAGGGCGGCGATGTAATCCAGCGTGTTCACCACCCCGGCATGCGCGCAACCGAGCAGCACGATCAGACCCGCAGCGGTCTCCATGTACATGGCTTGATCGTCCGCCAGCAGGTCGGGCTGGGTGCAGTCGGCGTCGAGGTAAAACGGCCCGCCTGTCTCTTCGAAACTGGTGTGACGGGGAATCTCGCCGGTCACGAATATGCCCTTGCCAATCTCTGTTGGTTTGGACGTCCACACGACTGTGGAGGATCGCAGCCGAATACCTTCAGCCACGCGGTCGCTCATGCCAATGAAACGGTGCGGCGGGCGCGCGCCGCGCGAGTATTTTGGCGCCAACGCGGCCGGATGAACATAGAGGCGCGCGTGCGACAACTCGTCCAGCACGACGGCCAGCCCACCCGTGTGGTCGTAGTGCCCGTGACTGAGTACGACGGCACCGGCCCGGCGCACATCAATCTCCAGGGCTTCGAGGTTGTGGCGGAGCACGCGCCCCTGACCGGTATCGAACAATACCCGTTGGTCACCAGCCTCGACCCACAGCGCCCAGCCGTGTTCCCCGAGCAGGGCACGGTGACGCACCAGGTTGTCCGCAACCACCGTGATGCGCGCCCGGTGAATCATGGCAAGACCTCCAACGATGTGGTCAGGGCGGGCGATGGGAGGAATATGGCTGTCGCCGTGACCTTGACGCGCTCGTCCTGTTGCAGTTCGGCACGCATCCGATGCAGGCGCGATGACGACTGAACCAGCCAGGCCCGCAGCGTGGCGGGACGGGCGGTTATTACCACCTCGCGAAACCGCACGGTCAACTCGGCGGTGAATGCCGCCTTACCGTGCGCGAAAAGACAATTCGTCATCGCGACGTCCAACAGTGTGGCAATCATACCGCCGTGCAGGCAGTTCGGATACCCTTCCCACACCGGGTCGCAGTCGAACGAAGTGCCCACACTGCTGTCGGTGTTGCGGGTAAACCGTAATTGCCACCCGCCATCGTTTCGGGGGCTGCATACCACGCAGTTCGGGTGGTGGCGGCAACGGACCCCGGCATATGCTTGGTCAGTATGTCCTTCGTTCATTTGAAGTCTCCTCGGTCAACCGCGGGCCATGATCAAGAATGAGCACGCCGTGGAGATGATCCGTTTCGTGTTGCATCACCTTTGCCCACAGGCCATCCGTGTCCCATTCGACCCGTTTGCCGTGCGGATCGAAACCGGCGACGTGAACGCGTGAGGGTCGGGTGACGTTCACCTGTACGCCGGGCAGGCTCAGACAGCCTTCAATCATCTCCTCTGTCTCCAAGCAGAACCAAGAAACGGCGGCAATATCGCCGCCTTCAAGATGCCGCAGTCGTTTTCACCGGGAGTGGTGATCGCAGGACTGGCCCTCGCTGTGACCACCACAAGCCTGGGCCAGCGTCAGCGCGGGCAATTCGTCGGCGTTGAACCGGCGCACTGCTTCGGCCACCGTGCCGCCGACGCATCGGAATACCCCTATGCCGGCCTGCTGCAAACCACGGATCGCGCCCGGACCGATGCCGCCGACGATGATGGCGTTTATCTGGTGTCCGTCGAGGGCCTTCAGCGGGCTGCACGCGCCGTGTTGATGGTCGTGGTCGCGGTTGCCCAGCGGCTCGACCGCCAACGTTTCGGTGTCCACCAAGGCAAACACCGGTGCCGAGCCGAAATGCCCGTACACCAAGCTGTCTAAACCGCGATACTCTTCCACCGGAATGCATACTTTCATATTATTGCCCTTTGGGTTTGGGGTTGATGTCTTTCGTTTCCGCGGCGGTTGTGGGGGATCCATTGCGCCACCCGCGCCCGCGTCCGCCGCCTTGGCAACGACCTTGTCGCTGTCCGCAGCCGCACGGGCCGCGACCCGCTCCGCGTTCCTCTCGATTCGGTCCTGTGCCGTCTTGTGCTGGCATGTTCGTTTCTCTTTTGACGATGATTGTTCCACCTTCCAAGCGGAGCGCCTTGCCGTGAATCAGGGCGTCCGCAACCTTGCGCCGAGCCGACTCCACGATTCGGGCAAATGTCGCGCGCGACACCTTCATTTGTTCACCGGCCTGTTCCTGGTACAGGCTGTTCAGGTCGGCCAGCCGCAACGCCTCGACTTCGTCGAGCGTCACGACCACCTCTTCGAGGTCGCACAGCGGCACGCCGGCGGGCTTGAAATACACCGCCGCTGGCGCGTGGCTGACGTGTCGCAGACAGCAAGGTCGTGGCATCGAGTTATGAGCATATGCTCACATGTACCGATTGTCAACTCTCTGGTGGCGCGGGAACAGGTGGCTGAATTGCTGCATGCCGTTGGAACGCGAAACTGTAGGGCAACCATCCTGGTTGCCGCTGTCATCGGAACAGAGGCAAGCTGGAAGCTCGCCCAAGATTTGCGTCCATCTGCCCCGAAAAGGTTCGGGGTAAACGCTCATTCGCGGTTAACACGCTGTCCTGGTCGCAGTTGAGAATTTCAAGAATGTGTGCACAATTGCTTGAAATTTGGTACACAGGACGACGAACCACAGGAGACGGAAAAATGGCAGACAACCAACCAACTCATCATCTCGCCACCCAGGCGCTACACGCCGGTCAGGTGCCGGATCCCACGACAACCGCCCGCGCGGTCCCGATCTACGCGACGACGAGCTACGTGTTCCACAGCACCGAGCACGCGGCGAATCTGTTCGGGCTGCGCGAATTCGGCAACATCTACACGCGCCTGATGAATCCCACCACCGACGTGCTCGAAAAACGCCTCGCGGCGCTCGACGGCGGCGCGGCGGGGCTGGCCTTCGCCAGCGGTCAAGCCGCCATCACGGCGTCGCTGCTGACGATCGTGCATGCGGGACAGAACTTCATTTCCGCCACCAGCCTGTACGGCGGGACGTGGACGCTGTTTACGCAAACTTTCTCGAAACTGGGCATCGAAGTCCGGTTCTTCGATCCGAAGAACCCGGAAAGCCTCAGCAAGCTGGTGGACAAGAACACCCGCGCCGTGTACATCGAGACGCCGGGCAATCCGAAGAACGATGTGCCGGACTATCGCAAGATCACCGAACTTGCGCACAAACACGGTCTCCCGGCAATCATCGACAACACAGCGCTGACGGCGGCGTTGTTCCGCCCGATCGAGCACGGTTTCGACATCGTCGTGTACTCGACGACGAAGTTCATCGGCGGCCACGGCGTGCACCTCGGCGGCGCGATCGTGGATAGCGGCAAATTCCTGTGGGCCAAGGACCCCAAGAAGTGGCCGGAGTTTTGCGCGCCCGATCCCGCCTATCACGGCATTGTGTTCGAGGAAGCGTTGCGGCCGATGGGCAACATCGCCTACATCCTCCATATCCGCACCCACTGGCTGCGCGACACCGGCGCCACACAGAGTCCGTTCGGCGCATTCCTGACATTGCTGGGGTTGGAGACGCTGCACCTGCGGATGGAACGGCATTCCAAGAATGCGCTTGCCGTCGCGCAGTTTCTCGAAAAACATCCGGCCGTGTTATGGGTCAACTATCCGGGATTGCCCAGCCATCCCTACTACGCCAGCGCAAAGAAATACCTGCCCGACGGCCAAGGCGCAATCGTCGGATTCGGGATCAAAGGCGGCAAGGATGCCGGTGCCAAACTGATCAACAGCGTCAAGCTGTTCAGTCACCTGGCGAACATCGGGGATGCGAAATCGCTGATCATTCATCCGGCGACGACGACGCATTCGCAACTCACGCCCGAGGAACAGGTCCAGACCGGGGTGACGCCCGAGTTTGTCCGCCTGTCGGTTGGCATTGAGGACGTGCGCGACATCATCGCCGATCTCGACCAGGCATTGAAGACATCGCAAAAGTAGATGCACGATACGGCCAATACCCTTGTAGGGCGCGATGCCTGTCGTTCAGGTATCGCGCCGCCGGTTTGGACGGGCCACGGCGCGATACCCCGAGACGACACGGGGCATCGCGCCCTACAAAACGTTCGTGCATAATCCGGTGTAGACCGTTTCTTGATATGACCGACAATATTCTCGACAGTAGCGACAGCGTCCGTCACGCGCGACCGTTGCGGCATGCGCAGTCCGTCACCTTCGATCGCGAGCTTGCGCTGGAGATGGGCGGGCAACTGCCCAACGTGACCGTTGCCTACGAAACCTATGGGCGGTTGACTCCGGCGAAGGACAACGTCCTGCTCGTCTGCCATCCGATCAGCGGCGACTCGCACGTGGCGAAACATGACGACGAAGATGATCCCGGTTGGTGGGACATCGCGGTGGGGCCCGGCAAACCGATTGACACCGACCGCTACTTTGTTGTGTGCCCGAACCTGCTGGGCGGCTGTCGGGGATCGACCGGGCCGGGCAGCACCAATCCCGTGACGGGCAAACCCTACGGACGCGATTTCCCGACCGTCACCATCGGCGACATGGTCGAGGTCCAGCGCCGGCTTCTGGAGCATCTCGGCATTGACCGGCTGCTGGCGGCGATCGGCGGGTCCATCGGCGGCCATCAGGCGCTGACCTGGGCGACGCAGTTTCCCGAGCGCGTCCGGGGCGTGGTGGCGCTGGCCACTTCGGCGCGATTGACCAGCCAGGCGCTGGCATTCGACGTGGTGGGACGCAACGCCATTCGCCGCGACCCGCATTATCACGGCGGACAGTACTACGGAGAGGAACACGGTCCCGAGGCCGGCCTGGCGATTGCGCGGATGATCGGACACATCACCTATCTCTCGCGCGAAGCCATGAAACAGAAGTTCGGGACCAACCGGCTCCAGCCCCGCGACATCGCGACCGAGTTCGAAAAAACGTTCTCGGTCGGCTCCTACCTTGGATACCAGGGAACAAAGTTCGTCGAGCGGTTTGACGCCAACAGTTACATGGCATTGTCGATGGCCATGGATCTGTTCGATCTCGGAGACGACCCCAAATCTCTGGCAGCCGCCCTGGGGCGATCCCGCTGCGGCTGGTTGATTGTGAGTTTCAGCAGCGACTGGCTGTTTCCGTCCGATCAGTCGCGCGACATGGTCAACGCGCTGCTGTCCTGCAACGCGCCGGTGAGCTACTGCGACGTGCGGAGCGATTGCGGCCATGACGCGTTTCTTTTGCCGGACGACCTGGCCACCTACGGCGAACTGGTCCGCGCGTTCCTCGGCAATCTGACGGGCGCCGGGACGGCGGAGACGGGCGAGGAGATTTCCTCCGAGCACAGCCCCACGAGCATTTTCCATCGGCGCCGGGTCGATTACGACCGCATTGTCGAACTGATTCCGCCATCGGCCAGCGTGCTCGATCTCGGTTGCGGCCGCGGGACGCTGTTGGGCCGGCTCAAGAAACGCGATCATTCGAGGTTGGTTGGGGTGGAACTGGACGAACAGGCCATTGTCGCCTGCGTCCAGCGCGGGCTCGACGTGATCCAGGCCGATCTGAACAAGGGGTTGCACGCGTTTGCCGACCAGCAATTTGACTGGGTCGTGCTTTCCCAGACGTTGCAGGCGGTGTTCGACGTGGAAGCCGTGATCGCCGACATGCTGCGGGTGGGCCGGACCTGTCTGGTCAGTTTCCCGAACCTCGCGTTCCACAAACTGCGACGGATGCTCGCGGAGGACGGCCGCGCGCCGCGCGCGTACGGATGGTTGCGCGACAATTGGTACGACACACCCGATATCCGGTTCCTGTCCATTGCCGACTTCGAGGCATTTTGCCAGGAAAAGAACATCCATATCCAGCGACGGATCGCCTTCGATACCGAGGCCGGCACGGAGGTTTTCAAGGACCCGAATCGCAATGCCGACCTGGCGATCTTCGTCATCAGCCGCGCCCGTTGAAAACCGGGCGGCACAGGCCTAATCTGTCGAGTATGACGTGGTCCTCTGCAAAGCAACCGAAACCTGTCGGCGGCCATCCGTCAGTCATCCTGATTCGTCTGATGGTCGGGGGCGTTTTCCTCGTCGAAGGCATTTTGAAGTTTTTATATCCCCAAGAACTCGGCGCCGGCCGCTTCGAGAAGATCGGAATTCCCATGCCGCAGGTGATGGGCCCGTTTGTTGGCGTGGTCGAAATCCTTTGCGGCACCCTGGTGTTGATCGGACTGCTGACGCGGCTGGCCTCGCTTCCGTTGCTCATCGACATCACGGTGGCCATTGTCTCCACCAAAATCCCGATTCTTCTCGGACACGGTCTCTGGCAGTTCACCTTGATGAAGTTGCCCCGCTACGGCGTTCTCAGCATGCTCCATGAATCGCGCACGGATCTCTCCATGTTCCTCGGCCTGCTCTTCCTTCTTTTCGTCGGCCCGGGCCGCCTGTCGATCGATGCCGCGCGCGGCAAAAAGACGGCGAAATGAAGAGCCGGCCGAATCTTCCCGATGAATTGTAGGGCTCCGAACGCTTTCGGAGCCGTTGTTGTCAGAGGGGCAACCGGAGCGGTCGCCCTACAAATGGCGGCAGACCCTGATGGTGAAGGTCAGCATCGTAAAGATTCTGAAAAACCGGTGGTTGCGGGCTTTTTCGTTGAAGCGCCTGCCCGTTGGCGATACAAGAACCGGTGCGAGAACGCAACATGAACAAACCGATTCGGATCATTCAATACGGACTGGGCGCGATTGGACAAGCCGCCGCGCGGCTTGTTCTGGACAGGAAAGGGCTGCAGCTTGTCGGCGCGGTGGATCGCGACCCAAAACTGATCGGTCGCGATTTGGGCGATCTGCTCGGCCGGAATCGCAAACTCGGCTTTGAGGTCAGTGACAAACTCGGGGAGGCCGACGTTGTCATCCATTGCAGCACTTCGAAGTTCGAGGAGTGCGCCGCACAGATGGGCGAGATCGCCCGCGCCGGAATGCACTGCGTCAGCTCCTGCGAGGAGGCGTTGTTTCCCTATTACCGGCATCGCGCGCTCGCCGAGAAATTGAATGAAGTGTGCGTGAAACATTCCGTTGCCTGCGTCGGTACGGGGGTCAATCCCGGTTTTGTGATGGACACGCTTGCGGTGGTCGCCACGGCGGTTTGCCGACGGGTCGACGCGGTGCGCGTGTTGCGGATCGTGGACGCGGGCACGCGGCGGGAGGCGCTCCAACGCAAGGTCGGCGCGGGGCTGACGGAGGAAGAATTCCACAAGCTCGCGCAACAACAGAAGATCCGCCATGTCGGGTTGACGGAATCCCTCGTGTTCGTGGCCGATGCGCTCGGCTGGAACCTGGAGCGGATCGAGGAACAGATCGCTCCCGTGTTGTCGCTGAAAGAAGTCACAACCCAGCATCTCACCGTGCATCGCAACGAGGTGGCGGGCGTGCGGCAAATCGCTCATGGCTGGCGCGACAAACACGAGGTGCTGCGACTGGAGTTGCAGATGTACGTCGGCGCACCTGTCCCGCGCGATGAGATCGAGATTGACGGCGATCCGCCGCTGCATCTGGTCATGCACGGCGGCACGCCCGGCGATGTCGCCACCCCGGCGATTTTGGTGAACATGATCCCGCGGCTCGTCGAAGCCAGGCCCGGCCTGCACACGATGCGGACCCTGAGTCTGCCAGGCATCGCCACATAATCATTGTGGGAGCGATATTTAATCGCGACCGGCGCGGGCGTCGCGGATACAATCCACTCCCACTGAAGCAGCCATATGCCGAACATCGTCTATTTTGATCTCGAGACCCAGAAGAGCGCCGGTGAAGTCGGCGGCTGGGACAAGAAGCGCGACATGAAAATGTCGGTCGGCGTCACGTTCAGCACCGGTGACGGCCAGTACAAGATTTATGACGAAGCGCACATCAATGATCTGGTCAAACAACTGATGCGCGCCGATCTGGTCATCGGATTCAACATCATCAATTTCGATTACGAAGTGTTGCACGGTTACACGCCATTGGACCTGCATGCCGCGCCCACGCTCGATTTGATGGCCGACCTTGAAACCAGACTCGGTCACCGGTTGTCGCTGGACGCGGTCGCCAAAGCCACGCTGAGCGCGCCGAAGATTGCCGATGGCCTCCAGGCGCTGCGCTGGTGGAAGGAAGGCAGGATCATGGAGATCGCCGAGTACTGCTGTTTCGACGTGAAGATCACCAAGGCAGTCCATGAGTTCGGCAGGCAACGCGGCGAAGTCCATTACGTGGACAGGTTCGGCCAAAAACGCAGCGTGAAGGTGAAGTGGTGAGGCGTATGGCTCAGATCAAATCGCTTGTTGTTGTAGGCCCGCTGCTCCCAGCGGGCGCGGGAACGGCACTTACACCGGGGGCAGTGCATGGATATGCACCCGCTCGCTTCCAAACAAGCGGGCTGGGTTTGGGCCGCCGCTGGGCGATCACTTCACCTGAAACGCGCCGGCGGTTGCGCCGTTGGTCAGGATAAAATCTTTTTGGGCGGATTTGAGGTCGGTATTGTGGATGGCAATGCCGCTGTTCTTGTTGCCCTGAGCTTTGATCACAACCTCGGCACCGGCGGGATACGTCAGGTGATTCAATACGGCGTTTCGGGTGTCGACCATGCTCAGCACCGGCCCTTTGCTGTTGGCGATCTCCCCATTCTCAAAAGCGATGTTCTCCGCATCCATCCAGATCATGCCGGTCTCGGAGGTGATCGAGACATTGCGCAAATGAATGCCGCGAATCGGCATTTCGGGAAGCCCTTGAAGCAGTACGGCCGTTCGCGCACCGCGGCAGATCACGTCCTCGATGTAGATGTTCCGGAACTGCGGCGTCGCCTCGCCCACCGGCACTTCCTTCCGTTCCCTTGCAGTCACGTCGCCCTTCGCGTCCAGCGGCGCCTGGCCTCCGTAATACATGTTGAAACTGATGGCCTCGGTCGGAATGTCCGTCATCCGCACGTTGGAAATGTAAATGTTCTCGACGACTCCGCCCCGCCCGCGCGTGCTCTTGAATCGCAGCCCGACATCGGTCCCTAAAAACAGGCAGTTATTGACCCGGACATTGCGCACGCCGCCGGACATTTCGCTGCCGATGGTGAATCCGCCGTGACCGTGATAGACGACGCAATCCTCCACCAGCACGTTCTCGGTCGGCGCTCCGATGCGGCGGCCTCTCTCGTCGGCGCCGGACTTGAGGCAGATGGCATCGTCGCCCACGTCGAACCGCGAGCCGCGCACGATGACATTGCGGCAATGTTCGAGGTCGAGCCCGTCGCCGTTTTGTGAGTACCACGGATTGCGCACGGTCACGTTGCGAATCGTGACGTCCTCGCACAACGTCGGGTTCAGGTTCCACATCGGCGAGTTCTGAAAGGTCACGCTGTCGAGCAGGACCCTGCGACAATTCACCAATTTCATCAGGACCGGTCGCCGGTCCTGGCGGGCTTCCTCCGACGGCCACCACATGTCACCGCTGCTCTCGACAACGCCGCCAGACGCCATCAGTTGTTTCCATTGGCCCGCGGTCATTTTGGATTTCTTGACCGGCCGCCAGGCGTCGCCCGAGCCGTCGAACAGGCCGCGCCCGGTGATGGCGATATTCTGCAGGTTTTCGCCATAGAGCGGGGACATCAATCGCGTTTCTTTCTCCCCCTTCACCTCGAAGGTCACTTCGGGATATTGTTTGAAGTCGGGTGTAAACTGGACCAGCGCTCCTTCTTCCAGGTGCAGTTCGACGTTGCTCTGAAGGCGAATCGGCCCTGTTAGCCAGATTCCGGGCGGAATGACCAACTTCCCGCCGCCTTTCTCCGCCAGTGAGGAGATGGCCTTGGCGATGATTTCCGTGTTGAGCGTTTTTCCATTATTGGATCCGCCGACGTCGGCTAGATTCACAACTCTCGCGGGAATGGATGGCTCCCTGACCTGCGGCATTCGAAACTGATCCGATGCTGCCCTGGCGGCCGACGCTGAAAAACCGAGCAGTACACAAAGAGAGAGGAGCAATCGCCCGGCAAAGGTGATGGGTGAGATGGCGGGAGATGATTGGCGGGACCAAAGGTGATTCATAGTAAATGCGAGGTCTACCATGAAGGCGAAGGAGGATACAAGCCCAAGCAAAGAGCAATTCGCATAATCCATCAGCCAACGATTCACCGGTTTGAAAACCTATTCTGACGCCCGCTTCAAGCAGTTTCCCGTTCGAGAATCTCGCGCAGTTCGTCGGAGGTCAATGCGATTGGATTGCCGCGCGTGCTGCTGGCCGCTGCGGCGCGCTCCGCCAACAGGGGAAAATCGGCCGGCGTCACACCGTAACTCGACAACAACGGGATCTTCATGGCGCAGCAGGTCTCCCGGATCCACACCAGGGCGTTGCCGTCGAGGAATCCGTCCACCTCGGCAAACCGGCGCAGCGCTTCACCCTCCGGTTGCCTCATCCGCAACGCGCGGAGATTGACTTCCATCACGTGCGGCAGCAGTGTTGCGCACACCGCGCCGTGCGGTGCGGGAAACATCCCGCCAATGGGCGCCGCGAATCCGTGCACCACACCCAACCCGGCATTTGCCAGGGCCAACCCGCTGAACAGCGCCGCCAGCGACATATCCTCGCGCGCCGTCTGATCGCCACCGTTTTCATAGGCGCGCCGCAGGGAACGGGCCGCGCGACGGATGCCGTCTCGGCAAAGCGGGTCGGTCAGCGCATTGGCCCGGATCGATACGAAGGCTTCGATGAGTTGCGTCAGCGCATCGAGCCCGGTGCTTGCCGTCACGTCTGGCGACAGGTCGTAGGTCAGTTCGGGATCGACCAGCGCCACGCGTGGCAGCATCAACGGACTGCGCAGACTGACCTTGACCTTGTGTTCGGACGAACCTAGGACAGCGTTGCGCGTCACCTCCGACCCGGTGCCCGCCGTTGTTGGAATAGCCATGCAGGGGGCGGACGGTTTGGTCAGCGGTTTGCCTTTGCCGATGACTTCCAGGTAATCCAACACATCACCTTCATTGGTGAGCAACGCGGCCACGGCTTTGGCCGTGTCGATGGCGCTGCCGCCACCGAAACCGATGACCAGCTCGCAGCGCTCGTCCCGCGCCCGAGCCGTGCCCGCTCGCACAACATCAATCGTCGGCTCGCCGGCGACCGAAAACGTCGCATACTCGACGCCGTCCTGCATCAGCGCGGCAAGCAGCGGCTCGACGCGCTGAATCGCCCCTGCCGACTTCCCGATCACGACAAGGGCTCGTCGGCCAAGCTCGCGGGCAATCGGGCCAGCGTCGCGCAGTTTGCCCGCACCGAAAATGATGCGCGTGGCGGTGGCAAAGTCGAAGGCGGAAATGGAGTGCTTCAATGCTCCACTACTCCAGTTCTGACACATTCGTGTATTTCACGCTGGTCCGCGGTTCGGCCATCATCGACTGGACGGCATCGCGCCATTTCTGGTAGTGGGCGGTTTCCTTGTGTTGGGCGGGCGCGTCGGTGGTGCGATAGGCCTCGACCAAAACGAACCGGTTCGGGTCGTCCTGTTGCTGGCAAACGTCGAAGCAGGCGACGCCTGGTTCCTTCATGCTTTGCGAGGCGTTCTCGACGGTCGCTTTCCGAAACGCCTCCACACTGTCGGGTTTCACATGGACGTGGACATGGACAATCAACATGGCGTTGGTCCTCCTGATTTCGCAGTCGAACTTACCAGTTGCGCTGCGCCGCGGCAACGATTGCCTTGCGCGCCCCGGCGCGAGGGCTCACGGAGAACTTTCGACCAGATCGATCTGATTGGAGCTGGCCCGGCCCAGGCCGATTTCTCCGGCGGTGGTGATGTGGCTGGCGCGCGCGCCGATGGCGGTGACTTTCGCCTCGCGTCGTTTGCCCTCGAGCAGGTCCAGGCAGGTCGCGTCGAGGGCGACCGGGTCGGTGCTGAAGTAGAGGCCACCGTACGGCCAGGAGTACTGTGGCTTGAAGGCCGGCCCGCCGGCGTATCCGCCGATCAACCCGTCGCAGATGTTCAGCGCGAGTTTGCCGCGAACCGCCGGCAGAACCCAAATCCCGGCGATCGACGGGTCGCCCTTCTGACCGAGCATTTCGAAACGTCGATTGTTGTCCACGGCGTCGATGGAAAGGTTGTAGAGGCAACCGGACAACCCGCAGGCGTCGTTGTCCAGCAGAACGGGCACGTCGATCAGTTTCGTGATTGTTTGCGTCAGCAATTTCGGAAGATGGGACCGGGTGCTCAGCGGAGCTTCCGTCCTGCCGAAAAGCAGATCACCCCAGATCAGCTTTCCCACCACCTTGCTTTCGTAAAATTGCCCGGCATCCCAACCCCCGTCGGGGAGGACGGACAACACCCGCACGCCAGGGCCACGATCCTGGAGAATATAGCCCGCCTGGCGCATCTTGTCGGCGTCCCGATCCCAAACGATGATGTTGGTCGTCGCCACCCCGGCACTTTGCAGGCCGCCAACAATGGCGTCCACGACGGCGGGCCGGGTGGCCTGCAACGGGGCGCCCTGCGTGTTGATCTTGATACCGACGACGTCGTTGCTGGAGACAAACAGGCCCCAAGCCGCAGCCGCGTCGGCCTGACCGGTGAGGGCCTTCATCCCGGCGGCCACCATGGTCTTCACCCTGGCTGGGTCGACCTTGAATCCGCTGACGGCCCCGGGGTCGCGCACCAGCACCACCCGGCTCTTGGCAGCCCCGGCGGCAACGAGGTTGGTGTCGGCTGCCCGGGCTGTGGCGGACATCAAAGTCAACGCAGCAACTGCGAACACCGCTCTTGCGTGTGCCAATTTCACGAGAGCATCATGGCAAACCACCGGAGAAAAGCAAGGTACAGATCACACGTCAAAAATCACGGTCGCGCGCCAGGTGCCATCGGGACGCTGTTCGACCTGGAGTTGGTGATAGGTGATCGCCTTGATTTCCTCGTTGGTCTGCGACCGGGAAAAATCAATCGCCGCGCCGTGCAAGGCCGCCTCCAACCGACAAGTGGCTAGGTGGCTGATTTCGAACTCATCGTACAGAATGTGATTGGCGTCGATTTCATAGAGCAATTCGGCGAGCCAATCGTGTAACAAATCTTCGAGTGTCCCCGCTTCCAGCTTCACGCTCTTCTCTCTTCGTCCTTCGCCCTTCGCCAACGATCCCAGCGCGTCAAACATGGCCAGAGCGGCGTTGCGGAAGAGATCGGACAGGGTCGATCCGTACACATGGACGCCGATATCGGCGGTGTGATCGAAAAATTCGTATCTTTCGGACATCGCCGACATGATTCACGCCGCACGGGAGACAGTCAAGCGTTGCTACGGGCCACCGGAGAATCGCTGCCGGTCTCCCGATCGCGGCCATTCGCCCCCGGCACAATTCTACTAATCTCACAAACGATCGTTTGCCAGATTAGTAAGATTGCAGCGCGGCCGAGTTCAGGGAGGGGAGACTGGCGCGACCGACGGGGAGAGCGGTCTTTGCGTCATTTCCTTCGCGTTGTTGGTGGCCGTGAGTTCAAAACCCGATGGTTCTACGAGCGGAGGAGATGCTGAGAATCTTGCGCCGAGGGGCTGGAGAGGTTACAAGGGTTGGCATGGCGAGGATGACGATCACAGGCGAGTTGCCGCCGTTGCGGGATGTGCAGGCGGCGCGACGATTTCTGGACGAGTCGGGTCGGGGAACTCGCCAGCGCGGCGAGGATTATTTCCGTTCCGGGGCGGTCTTGGAATTGTGGTGTTCGACACCGGGAATAAAGTACGCGGCCCGGGTGCGGGGTCAGGTTGTCTATGAGGTGGCTCTTTTCTTCGAGAAGAAGGATTGGTTTTCGGATTGCACCTGTCCAATGATTGCGGACTGCAAACACGGCGTTGCGGCAATGCTGGCGTTGCTGGAACGAACCGGCGGCTTGGAAAACGAGGCCGACCCGTCCGGGCGGAAAGCAGGTGCGGTTACTCTGGAGCGTCGGCTGGAAGAGGCGTTGAAGCGGCCGCTCAAGGATCCGGAACGGCAATTCGCGCGCAAGGTGCGGCAGTGGTTCATACACTACGAGTCCCAGGGCCAGTTGCCGAATTGGGACTTGCGCCCTCTCGCGCCCTCGCTCAAACCCCATGAGTGGCTGCAATTGGAATTGGGCGATAAGTTCCCATCGGACACCCTGGAGTTCTGGCAGTGTCTGGCGTTTACTCTAACGCAGAGGGGCGCAACTCTGCCGCCGTTCATGATGGCGCTGGCCGATAACGAGCGGATGGGCAAGGAGGTAGCGGCCCGGCGGAGACGGCAGGAGATTGAACAGTGGCAGAAACGGTTGCAGGTGCCCCTCGCCGTGCCCGCGTCCCCATCGTTCGGCGGGCCGGTGGATTTACGGATCGTCATCAAGTCCGCCGTGGCCGTGTTGCAGTGGAAACCGCCCGGCCAGGAACAGTTCCGACCTCTGAAGAGCAGCCAGCTTCGCCAACTGGAATCGTCAGGGCAATTGGAGGAAATGACGGTAGTGCCCGAGGCGCAGCCGTTTTGGCAGGCGATGGCGGTGCGCTGGAGGTACGGTCGCTCTTTCGATCTGCGTCTTTACGACGTGGACGTGCAGCGACTGGTGCGCTCGTGGGTCCGGCTGCCGGCCCTCCGGGAGCGGATCGTGAATGCCCAGGGGACACCGTTTGAATACGGGGTCGAACCGTTACGGTGGGAATTGCGACCGCCGGCGACGGCGTCGGAGGATTATCAGTTGCGTCTCGTGGCCCGCGACGGCCGGCCCGCCCCAAAGCTGCTGGCCGTTTTGCCGGGCGCACCGACGCTGTACATCAGTGAGACGACCGTTTTCGAAGGCCCGATGCCCTGCGATGAGACCGGCGACAGGACAACCGCTTTAGACATCCCCGCGCCCGCCCTGGAAAGCCGCGACGGCATCCATTGGCTGCTGCAACTCGACGTCGACCTGCCGCCGCGCCTGCAAGAACAGACCCGTCGCGTGGCGATGCGGGTTCACATTCGGGCCGAAATGAAATCCCTTTATGGGGGCAGTGAAACTGTATTTGTCTGGGTAAACGCAGAGGCGGAGAACAAACTCTGCCGAGAGAATTACACCGTGGCCGGCTGGCAGGAGGATTATTCCTCCACGACCCCTTCGCGCAAACAGGACGAAGACATCGTGTTCCTGTTCGACCGCAAGCCGCTGCTGCAGGTGCCGGCGCTCCTTGCGCCGTTGCGATTGAAATGGGACGTCTACGGACAATGCTGGTCGGTGCGGGTCACGAAGAAGTTTCCCGACATGTTCGCTACGTGGATGGCGTCGCTGCCGCCGGAGATGGAAGTGCTGGTGCGCGGCGAATTGGCGACGCTGCGTCAACAACCGGTCCGCGCGTCGATCCGGCTCGATTGCACGGCGGCGGGCGTCGATTGGTTCGATCTGAAGGTGGCGCTCGATGTCCCGGACATGAAATTGACGGACGACGAGGTGAAGGCGTTGCTCGATGCGCGCGGCGGCTGGGTGCGTCTGGGCAAGAAGGGCTGGCGGCGGTTGCAGTTCGATCTGGCCCCCGAGGACGACGAACAGTTGGCGCGGCTCGGTCTCAACCCGCGCGATTTCACTTCCGAGCCTCAGCGGTTGCACGCGCTGCAACTGGCCGACCCGGCTGCCGCCCGTTTTTTACCGGAGGCGCAGGTAAGGGAGATCCGGCGGCGCGCCGAACAATTGCAGACACGCGTAACGCCGCCGGTGCCGGAGGCGGTACGCGCGACGCTGCGGCCGTATCAGATCGAGGGTTTCCATTTTCTGGCGTACCTGGGCGCCAACCGGTTTGGCGGCATTCTGGCGGACGACATGGGGCTGGGCAAAACGCTGCAAACGTTGACATGGCTTGCCTGGGTGCGGACCCAGGACGACAAGGCGGGGCGACCCAGCCTCGTGGTGTGTCCGAAGTCGGTGATGGACAATTGGCGGATGGAAGCGGAGCGATTTGTGCCCGGCCTGCGCGTGCGGATCTGGCACGGCACGAACGCAAAGAAGCTGGCCGAGGCCGTGTCCGGTGTCGATCTCTTGGTGGTCAATTACACCCAGTTGCGCGCGCTTGCCCGCACGTTGGCGGGCGTGAACTGGCTGGCCGCCATTCTCGACGAAGGCCAGTATATCAAGAACCCCGAAGCGCAGACGGCCCGGGCGGCGCGCGGGTTGAAGGCGGACCAGCGGCTGATCTTGACGGGCACGCCAATCGAGAACCGGCTGCTCGACTTGTGGAGTTTGGTATCGTTTGCCATGCCGGGGGTGCTGGGCAGCCGCGCCCAGTTTGCCCAGCGTTTCGATCAGGCCGGCGATCCGCTGGCGCGCCGGCGGTTGGCGGCGCGGGTCCGGCCGTTTTTGTTGCGCCGCACGAAAGCGCAGGTGGCGAAGGACCTGCCCGACCGTGTCGAGGAGGATCTGGTGTGCGAGATGGAAGGCGCGCAGCAGGTGCTGTATCGCGCCACGTTCAAACATGCGCAGCAGATGTTGTTGAAGGTGAAAACGGCGACAGAGTTCGACCAACAGCGGTTCAATTTCCTCACCGCCCTGCTTCGGCTCCGGCAGATTTGCTGTCATCCCGCGTTGGTGGACGCGCAGAAGACCGGGGCAGAGAGCGCGAAGGTCAATGCGCTGCTCGACCTGCTCGAACCGCTGGTCGAGGAAGGCCACAAGGTGCTGGTGTTCAGCCAGTTTGTGGCCATGCTGGATTTGCTGCAGCCCCTGTTGCAGGAACGCGGCTGGCCGCAGTTTATGCTGACGGGCGCCACGGAGAATCGCGGCTCGTTGATCGCCAACTTTCAAAGCACTCCCGGCGCGGCGGTGTTTCTGATTTCCCTGAAAGCGGGCGGGTTCGGACTCAATCTTACGGCGGCGAGCTACGTGGTGCTGTTCGATCCGTGGTGGAATCCCGCGGTCGAGAACCAGGCGATCGACCGCACCCACCGGATCGGCCAGGTCAACAAGGTCATCGCCTACCGGCTGCTCATCAAGGACAGCATCGAAGAAAAAATCCGCGCCCTGCAACGCCAGAAACGCACGTTGGCCGAAGACATCCTCGGCGAGGAACGATTCGCCCAGGGCATGACGCTGGAGGATCTGCGGTTCTTGTTTGCGGAATAGCGCAGCGCTGCCGGGGGCCAAGCTGGCCGTCGCGTCAGCCGGTGGCAACCTCAGCCAGCGCTGATTTGAGGCCGTAAATCTGCGCGGTCCTTGGACGACGCGGCAAGTAGAGAACCCAAACGGAGTCGCCGACGTTGAACAAAAGCGCTTCGGAGCGGACAACCGGCTGCGTGCGGCGGATGTGTTCACCACGATCGGTGGTGAAAGCAAATTCGACGGCGGGTACGAATCCTAGCCTCCGCTTCTGTCGAATCACGCTGCCACGAACCGGCGCGCCTCGGCGCAGCAAGAGCAGATTCGGCCGAATGAAGAAGAACCAATTTAGGCCTGAGTAAACCAGGAAAAACAGCAACGGCATCACGCAGACAAGCGCCAGCGCCCTGCCAAAAGCGGGCAGTAACCTGCGGTCAGTATCTTCCCCATCACGGATGGCTTTCTCAATCCTGGCTTTCCTTTCGGGATCGGTCGCCTGCTCCGCCTTGCGTTGGAGCATCTCGGTTGCCTGGTGGGCATCGCGCTCCATTTCCCGGTAAAACGCTGCCGTCCGTATCCCCAGCCAGATCGTCGCACTGGCCATGAAGGCAACCATTGTTGCCTCAAACGCCACGGTAAATCTCAGGACCCGTTTCCATCGAAGTTTGCGGGGGACAGGCCCGGTCAGCTCGCGCGGTGGGATGGTCAATTGGTGAAGGGAAGTCAGTTCGCGCAAGCGCCGTTCCTCGCGCTCGCGCGCTGCCTTCGACTGCCAGAGCACGATATCTTTCACGCTCTGATTTCTTTCTCATGCTGCAATCGCAACTGGCCGCAGGCGGCGTTGATGTCGGCGCCTTTTTCCATGCGGAGCGTGGCGGTGATGCCGTGCGTCTTGAGCGTGTGTGCGAACATCTTGCAGCGGTCGCGGTCGGGACGGCGCCACAGGAGGCTCTCGACGGGATTGTAGGGGATGAGGTTGACCTTGGCGTGCAACCGCCGCGCAATGGCGCCCAGTTTGTGGGCCTGTTCCAGCGTGTCGTTGACGCCGTTAATGAGGATGTACTCGAAGGTCATCATCCGCTTCTTGGTGTTGACGTAGTAATCACAGGCGTCGAGCAATTCCTCCAGGGGATATTTCTTGTTCACCGGCATGATGCGCTCGCGGACTTTGTCCGTAGCTCCGTGCAGCGAGACGGCGAGACGGATCTGCATCGGGTCGCCCGCCAGTTGTTTGATGCGCGGGACCAGGCCCACGGTCGAGACGGTGATCTTGCGGGCGCCGATTCCCAGCGCCCAAGGGGCGTTGAGGATACGAAGGGCGCGCATCAGGTTGTCGTAATTGGCCAGCGGTTCGCCCATGCCCATGACGACGATGTTGCTGACCTTCTCGCCGCTGAGTTTCTGGACCTGAAGCACCTGGTCAACGATCTCCGCGGCGGTCAGGTTGCGTTTCACGCCGTCGAGTCCGCTGGCGCAGAACAGGCAGCCATAGGCGCACCCGACCTGTGTCGAAACGCAGACCGTGTGGCGATCGCTGCTGGTGGTCAGCCCCGGCGTGGCGGGGATGAGCACCGTCTCGATGAGCGAATGGTCGCGGAGTTGAAAGAGGAACTTCTCCGTCGTGTCGGTCGCGCTGCGCGCCGTCACCTTGTGGACGGCGTCCAACTCAAATTGCTCGGAAAGATGCTGCCGCAGCGGGGCGGAGAGATTCGTCATGGTATCGAACGACCCGGCCTGCTTCTGATACACCCATTGCAGAACCTGATCGGCACGAAACGCAGGTTCACCGAGTGCACCGAGTCGTGATGCCAGTTCCTCGCGATAGAGCGATTTGATCTCCGTTTTGGCATTCATAGTTTGTTGGCCTTGAGTTCCCGCAATGAGTAATGCGTGCCGCGCCAGTCGATCCCGTCGTCCACCAGGGTCTTCAGCGTGGCCCGCCAGATAATGTACTGGAACAATAATGCCGTGGCGGGCAACCCGATGCAATGCCAGCGTTTGAGCCGGTGAAAGTGCGCGTTGTCCACATACAGCAGCAAGAGCAGCCCGACGATGGCGATGTTGATCCAGAAGGTGGCGCCGCGTGTGACCACCAGCGCCAGGAAGGGCCAGAAGAACATGGCCAGTTGCGCCGCGCAAGCAAGCGCAACCATCGGCAGATTGTACTCCATTCCTGCAAATGTATTTTTCTCCAGTCCGCGAACCAGTTCCCGCACGGAGCTGTACCATTCGACGGTAATCAGCCCGTCGCCAAGCACGATCTCCTGGCGGAAGCCGTGTTTCTTGATCAGCTTGCCAAGTTTCATGTCGTCGTCGGGCCGCATGGCAATGGCCTGGTGGCCACCGGCGGCGCGGTACGCCCCGACTCGCACGAGATTGAACGCGCCGATGCCGACATGGCGCGGGCTCTTCGGGTCGCGCGCTTTCCACGGCTTCGCGTAAAGGCCGAAAAAGAGGGCGAACGCGCCGCCAAACATGTTGAGCAACGTTCCGGGCATCTGTGGCAGCGGAGCGATGGCGAGGTGGTCGATTCCCGTGGATCGCACGTAACCGGCCGCGCGGCCAATCACCGATCGTTCCATGACGACATCGGCGTCGGTAAAGAGCAACCACTCGCCGGTGGCCCGTTGCGCTCCGCAGTGTAACGCGTGGGTTTTGCCCAGCCAGCCGCCGGGCAGTTCGGTAAGGTGAATCGCCTTCACCCGGCGGTCGTCCCTGGCGATCTGATCGACGATGACTCCGGTTTGGTCGCTGGACCGATCGTTGACGACCATGAATTCGACGTTCGGATAGTCCTGGGCCAAAAGGGAATTCAGCCCGTCCCTGATGTTTCGCTCCTCGTTGCGCGCGGCGACGATGACCGAGATCATCGGGGCCCGGTTGTCGGCGACTGGTGGCAGTGACGAAAGCCGGAGCAGCGACCGGTTGCCGACTGCGAACTCGAGGATCGTGGCCAGCACGACCAGCAACGTCACGACTGCCAACCAGAACAGAAATCCATCCATGGACGGATGGTACACAAGGGAGAGGGCCGAACCGGAGCAAATTTCGATACCAACGACAAACCGGTCGCGGACGGTACAGCCCTGCCAACTGCGGCGCGAGCGATACTTGAGAGCGCGCCCTTGCGCGGAGGGTTGGGTAACGATAATCTCTGGCATGGCAACTAGAAGAGAGAGAGCGCGCGAAAGTGTTCTCTGCTCATTGGAGACGGCCAATCCCCGGATGTACGTGAGCCAGGCGGAAGTATTCGCTTTCTTTGAGCAGCATGGCCGCCTCTCGCCCGAGCAACGCAAACTGCATCGGCGGTTGCTGCTGGACGGGCCGATTCGCGGACGCTACATCGGCATGGAGCGTCTGGAGGAAGCCCTCGAAACCGATCCGGATCGCGCTGTTCGCCGCTTTGAGAAGTTCGGTCGGCGCATCGCCAGTAAAGCGGCGCGCAAAGCCCTGGCATCCGCCCGGGTCACACCCGCTGAGGTTGGCCTGCTCGTCGTGAATTCCTGCACGGGCTACCTGTGTCCCGGTCTGTCCTCGTACGTCGCCGAAGACATCGGCCTGCCGGCTTCGGTGAAGACGCTCGATCTGATGGGCATGGGTTGCGGCGCGGCCATTCCCAACCTCGAATGCGCAGCGGCGTTCCTGGCGGCAGGTCTGGAGCGGCCTGCCCTGAGCATTGCGGTGGAAATCTGCACCGCGACCATCTTCCTGGACGACGACCCCGGTCTGACGGTCAGCAACTGCATTTTCGGCGATGGAGCGGCCGCGGCGGTGTTGCGGCGGGCCGACGACGCCAAAGCCGGTGCAGGGGTGCGATTGATTGATTTTGCGTCGGGATTGCACCCGCAGCATCGCAACCAATTGCGCTACCGCACGGAGCAGGGACGGTTGCGCAACGTGCTGGGAAAACGCGTGCCCGTCATTGCAGCGCAAACGGGCGCGGAGGTGACCGACCGCCTGCTGGCACGGCACCGGCTGAAACGGCGCGACATCCGCTGGTGGGCGGTTCACGCGGGCGGCTCAGCGGTGCTGGAACGGATCGGCGACCGGCTGGGACTCGACGACGACGCGCTGCGATTTTCGCACGAGATCTTTGCGGAGTACGGCAACATGTCGTCGCCCACCGTGTTGTTTGTGCTGAAGCGGATTCTGGAGCGCGGCCAGCCTCGCCGGGGCGACCGCGGCGTCCTGCTGTCGTTCGGGGCAGGGTTCACGGCGTTTGGCGCCCTGGTCGAGTTCGGTTGAGAGGGCAATGCGCATGGCCTCCCCATTTCACGAGTTGCAGCCGGAGGTGTTGATCGTCGGCGCCGGCCCGGTGGGGTTATTGCTGGCCAACCTGCTCGGCGCGGCCGGCGTGCGCTGTGTGCTTGTAGAGAAGCGCACGGAACAGGGAACCCATTCCCGTGCGATCGGCATCACGCCGCCATCCTTGCTGGGGTTCCAGCGGCTGGGGCTTGATCAGAAGCTCATTGCCCTGGGGGTTCGCGTGGAAGAGGCTGTGGTGAGCGACGGTCGACGGACGTTGGGGCACGTGGAGTTTCGGGAGTTGCCCGCCCCGTATCCGTTTCTGCTGGCGGTGCCGCAGATCGCGACCATGCGCCTGCTGGCGGACAACCTTGCCGCGTTTCCGAGCGTGACGTATCGCACCGGCCTCGAACTGGTCGGACTTGAGCCGCAACCGGACAAGGTGCGCGTCCGATTGCTCGACCACGGAACGCAGGCCGAGTGGTGGCTCGACGCACCGATGATGGTCGGCTGTGACGGCCACCGCAGCACGGCGCGAGAACTGAGCGGGATTGGCCTTGTGCGCCACCGGTACCGGCCGCAGTTTTTCATGGGGGATTTCGAGGATCGGACGACGCTGGGCCGACGGGCACACTTGTTTTTCACGGCGCGCGGCTCGGTGGAGTCGTTTCCACTGCCCGGACAACTGCGGCGCTGGGTCGTGCTGGCCGATGTCGCGACGGAGGTCGCACCACCCGATTATGTGGCGCGGCGCGTGCGGGAACTGGCGGGGTTCGACCTCGCCGGCTCGCGACAGTTCAACCAGGTGCACTTTCAGCCGGAGCGGCTGCTGTGTGCGCGGTACTATCGTGGACGGGTCGCGCTCTGTGGCGATGCCGCCCACGTGATGAGTCCCATCGGCGGACAGGGAATGAACAACGGCTTCGCCGATGCCGAGCTTCTCACTCAGGCGCTGGTACGAATCTGCCGGGAGGATGCGGCGACCGAGCCGCTGCTGCGACAATACAATGACTACCGCCGCCGGGCTTTCCGAGTCGCGGCGGCGCGCGCGGCCCGCGGAATGTGGCTTGGGACGCGCACGGGGTATTGGGCATCCGCAGGGCGCAGTTGGCTGATCGAGTCGGTGCTGCTCCGCCCGCCGGTTGCAGAGCGGTTGCCGGGTTACTTTGCGATGCTGACCATTCCCTTTAATTTCGCAGTGGCGCTGGCGTGAAACCGCTCCTGACACTACCTCTTGAAGACGATCCGGGTGCGCCGGACAGGAAACGGGCGTTCAATGAGCACCTTTTCACCGTTGTGGCCGGCGAGTATGACTTCATCACGAAAGCCCTTTCGTTGGGGCGCGACGCGGCGTGGAAGCGGCAGTTGGTCGCCGGGCTTCCCGCTTTGAGCCAACCGGTGTGCGTGGATCTCGCTTGTGGCACCGGGGACATCACGCGGTTGCTGGCACGGCGCTATCCGGAGGGGAGTGTGGTCGGCCTGGACCTGACTGAACCCATGCTGGCGCTGGCCCGCGAGCGCACTGCCGAGTCGAATGTACGCTACGCTCAAGCTGATATGTGCGCCACGCAACTGCCGGCGGGCACGGTGGACATCGTCACCGGCGGTTACGCGCTGCGCAATGCGCCACGGCTGGAGACGGCGCTGGCCGAAATCCAGCGCCTTCTGCGTCCCGGCGGGGTGGCGACATTTTTGGACTTCTCCAAACCACCGGCGGGGCGGGCGCAACGGTTGGAATTGTCGGTGCTCAAGGCTTGGGGCGGTTTTTGGGGCTGCTTGCTGCATGCGAGTCCGCGGGTGTACACGTACATCGCCGAGAGCTTGCGCCGTCATCCTGACCGCCGGGAGTTGCATGCGGTGATCGAACGGAGCGGTTTCCGGATCGTCGGGTCCGCCTGCTTCTTCGCCGGCATCATTGAGATCGTCACGTTCCGGAAACCCGCGGGTCAAGAGACACACCATGCGCCGGGATGAATGGTTCCCCGACCTCTCGCGGCGAATCACGGCCCGGGAACGGATGGACGACCCCGACTGCAGTGAGGCGCAGTTGATGCGCACACTGGATGGCTTCATCCGCAGCAACCGGTTGTACGCGCGTTACCGGGCGGTTCTCCAGCGGTGGATCATCGCGGACATGCTGCGCGCGCCGTCGCGGCAATACCGGGTGGTGGACCTGGGCGCAGGCGGCGGCGACATCGCAGCGTGGCTGCTGCGTCAGAGCCAGCGGTGCGGGTTGAAGGTTTCAGTTCAGGCGTGGGACACCAATGAGCGCGTCCTGGCGTATGCGCGCCGCAAGTACGGAGACAGGGCCGGCCTGGAATTCGTGCGGCGGGATGCGCGGAACTGTGACGATCTGGCGGCGGCAGATTACGTGTTTGGCAACCACTTCCTCCACCACCTCGCCAACGACGAGATCGTCGCGCTGTTGCGCAAGCTGGGAACGCTGCCGCTCCGGCGATTTGTGTTCAGCGATTTACTGCGACGCTCCCACGCGTATTACCTGCACACGCTGGCGGCTCCGGTCCTGTTTCCCGGTACGTTCATCGGGTTCGACGGCCGTTTATCCATCCGCAAGGGATTCACCGTGGCCGAAATGGAAGCATGGCTGACGCGCGCGGGCATCCGCCCGCAGACACAGATTCACACGCTCGTTCCCGCCCGGATTATCCTGGTTGGCGAAGGCGGCCAACCTCCGTAGGTGGGAAACGCGCCAGATCCCACGCCGTCCGTCTCAGCGAATCTCGCGACGGGTGACCGGTCGTGGCGCTCCGGCAGTTATGGTGCTTTGACCGCCTTTTGATACATGCGCGGCAACTTGCCGACGGCCAGCTTGATCGGGTTGAACCAATAATTGCGGAAACCGGCGCCATTTGCCTTCTCACACAACCGCTCGGAATAGACCACTTTCCGTGAAGAGATGTCGAAGAAGACAACATACAGGCAACCTTTTTGCTGCGCTCTGACCAGGCGATCCATGATGAATACCAATCCCAAGCCTTTGCTGGATTTAAGCTCGTAGCCCTTCACAACGGCTGCGATGTCTTGCCCGGTGATATGCGATGCGTTGACCATCTCATCGCGTGAACCATCCTCGCGGATAATGCAACCAGCGTTCGCTTTGGCGTTGCCGGGCTCGACAGCCTTGGTGTCGGTTTCAACGGACCGGGCGAGATGCTTTACCTTCGGGAACATTTCCGTCATAAAAAGAGAATTCCACTTCTCCAAAAAGCCCGGAAAGATATCGTCGGGCTTGCGGAAATCCTTCGTGCCGATCATCTTGACCATGGAATAGTCCAGCCCGCACCAAACCAGTGTGTCAGGAGAACTGGCCGCGTCGGTTTCTTGTGCCACCGCGCCTTGCCAGGCCACGACGGCTGCAAACAACAGGGGGAACAACCGCTTGATGTTTTTCATAATTCTATCCTCATTGGGTGGGTGATGCTCTTGACGGAGCGGCTGGAAGCCTCCGGTTTCAAGCCGCGCCGTCTGCGTTTGATTACCGGCAATCGTCTTTGCCCAGCGTCTTGACCCGGTCCGATTTGGTGCCGCTCAAGAAATCCCGCTTGATGTCGGCGACGCGTTTCTGGGCTTTCTGCTCATGCTTTTCGATCGCGGGGGTCCTCTCTGGCGAGATGAGTCTGGCCCGCTCTTCAAATTCCGGCAGGCGCGGGCGCCGAGGATCGTCTTGCAGCATGGGGTTCAGCATGATGTTGGCTTTCATCATGCCCATGCCAACGTCGACCATGATGTCGTACACCTTGTTCGGCGCCAGGTCGGCTTTCACTACGGTGACTTGATCGGCCCAAGCCATGAAGACCTGCTCTCCCGGAGAGCAGACATACTGAAACTCCGCTTTCCCCGGCAGTTCGCAAAGGTACTTCCCGTCCAATGTAAAGATCGGGAAGATATACGCGCCGCCGTAGCTGGTGACCCTGTGGAAGTTAACCAAGACCTTCCCTTCGGGCGGTGCCGTGATGCGTTGCGTCTTGGAGACTACCGTGTAGTTCTTGCCCTCAACGCCAGAGAATGCAAAAATTGCCAGTACAGCAACTGCCAGTGTCATTCTTATCTTCTTCGTTATCTCTCCCTCTTCTGGTTGGTGGTCTCGATATCCACAACTGTGAATGGATTTCTACCACAGTCCGTCATGGAGTGATAGTGCATTTTGGGGAGCAGAAATTTGTGTTTGCCGGGGCGGTGCTGCTCGGTTATAAGTCGACCGGCTCCAAGAAAGGAAGTCGTCATAAAACACTACCTGACCATTCTGGCTGTCCTCGTTTCTTCTGCTTTGCTGGCAACCGGCGCGGGCGTTTGCGCCGGGGAGCCAAATCCACTTGCAACCGCCAAGCCCGCAGAAACGCTCACCAACGATTCGATCATCGAATTGCAGTCGTTAAATCTCGGCGACGCGGTGATCATCGAAAAAATCAAGGCGTCAAAGTGCGATTTTGATGTGAGCGTAAACGGCTTGAAACTGTTGAAGCAGGCCAAGGTTTCCGACCCGGTCATCCAGGCGATGATTGCCAGTAAGGCGCCGTCTGCACCCAAGGGCGCGTTGGCAACGCCGGCGGTTGCGGGTGATCCCAACGATCCCAATGCTCCGCATGAGTTGGGCGTGTGGCTGTATGAAGAAAACAGCGGCCAAAAGAAGATGACCAGGCTTGAGCCTGAGATTTCCCGGATGTGGATGCCGACGGGCATGGGTTTTGGCTCGGCCATCCGTGCCGTGCTGACCGGCCTCCATGCAGCCGTGCAGGTTTCTTCCCGGCGTCCCGTGTGCTACATGTACTTCGGGGAAGGCGGGCAAGGGATCGCCGGAGCCGGTAGTCCCAATGAACTGCCTTTGGCCAGGCTGACGCTCAAGGAGAAAACCAATGAGCGATTGCTGATCGTGGGCAGCGTCGCGCCATTTGGCGGGGTCAACACGGGAATTAAGAAGGACGCACTACGGGCCGTGAGCGCAGAAAAGATGGCAGCCGGCGTCTACAAGATCACTCCCCAGGAGGATTTGCCTGAAGGGGAGTACGGATTTTGTTATCTGGTGTCCGGAGCCATGGGAGCCGGCAAGATGTTCTGCTTTGCGGTGCGCTGAACGGGGCTTGCCACGATACGAATACGAAAGGGTAAGGATTCCAGTTGTCAAATGCCAAACTCCGCATTACCCCGGCCAGCAGCCACGACCTGGACTGCATTTACCGGTTGCGTCACGACGTCTACGCGTGTGAACTGAAGCAGCATCCCCTCAACGCCGAGGGGCGGCTGCGCGACGCGCTGGATGGGCACAACCTCTACATCACCGCTTCGCAAAACGGCGAGATGCTCGGCTTCATTAGCATCACGCCCCCCACTTCGCCGCAGTACTCGGTGGACAAGTACTTCGCTCGCGAGACGTTGCCTTTCCCCTTCGACGACAAGCTCTACGAGTTGCGGTTGCTGACCGTGAAGGCACCGAATCGCGGCCGGGACATCCACCTGGCGCTCATGTACGCGGCGCTGCGCTGGGTGGAAACGCGCGGCGGCACGCGCATTGTCGCCATCGGCCGGCGCGACATCATGGGGTTGTATCAGGGCGTCGGGCTGAAACCACTCGGACGCATCGCCCAATCGGGCGTGGTGACCTACGAGTTGATGAGTGAGACGGTCTGCGGCATCCATAATTACCTGTGCCGGATCGACCGGGTGCTGAGCCGTATCCAAGAAGCCGTGGACTGGCAATTGGATTTTCCGTACTGGCCAAGCAACGGCTCCTATCATGGGGGCGCGTTTTTTCAAGCGGTGGGCGTCGAGTTTGACCGGCTGGAGGTGCGCGGGGAAGTCATCAATGCCGACGTGCTCGATGCCTGGTTTCCGCCGTCACCGAAAGTGCTCCTGGCGTTGCGCGACAACCTCGAGTGGCTCGTCTCCACGTCGCCGCCCACGGGTTGCGAGGGTTTGATCAGCACCATCGGCCGCGTGCGGTCTGTTCCCACCGACTGCGTGTTGACGGGGGCGGGGTCGTCGGACCTGATTTTTCGCGCGTTTCGCCACTGGTTGACCCCGAACTCGCGCGCGTTGATCCTCGACCCGACCTACGGTGAATACCCACACGTGTTGGAGAAGGTGGTCGGCTGCCGGGTGGATCGGATTCCGTTGTCACCCGAGCAGGGGTATCGGTTCGATCCGTCCACGTTGTCGGAGTATGCCGCCAGGTCCTACGACCTGATCGTCATCGTCAACCCCAACAGCCCGACCGGTCACGCTGTCCCGGCTGACGCTCTGCGCGAGGCTCTGCAACGGTTGCCGGGCGCGACCCGTGTGTGGATTGACGAGACCTACGTTGAGTACGTGGGCGCGGACCAATCCCTGGAACATTTCGCCGCCAGCCGTCCCAATGTCATCGTCTGCAAATCCATGTCGAAGGTGTACGCCCTGAGCGGCCTGCGCGTGGCGTACATGTGCGCGTCGCCGCAGATCATCAAAGAACTGCGCCTGCTCACGCCGCCGTGGGTGGTGGGATTGCCGGCGCAGGTGGCGGCGGTCAACGCGCTCGAAGACTCCGAATACTACGCGGCCCGGTATCAAGAGACCCACGCGTTGCGGTATCAACTGGCCGAAGAGCTCAGTGAGCTCCGGGGTGTGACGGTGTTCCCCGGTGTCGCCAATTTCCTGCTCTGCCAACTGCCGGTGGACGGTCCGGACGCCGTCACGGTTGTCCAACGTTGCCGGTCTCGCGGGCTTTTCATCCGCAACGCTTCGTCAATGGGTTCGTGCCTGGGCGACCGCGCCATCCGCGTCGCCGTGAAAGACACTGCCACCAACCAGCGGATGGTCACCATCCTGAAGACGGTGTTGGGCAACGGGCCAACGTCCGAGATGCCAGCGACGCGCGAACGCCTCTCACAGAAGACGTGAAACCATGATAACCCTCGACGGACATACGCTGGCAATTGGCGATCTCTGGAAATTGGCGCACGGCACGGAGGACGGTGGACTGTCCGCACCGGCCCGCGAGCGGATGCGCCAGAGCCGCGCCCTGGTGGAGAAACTCGCAGCCGAGCCGCGTGCCATCTACGGCATCAATACCGGCTTCGGCCCTCTGAGCGCCTGCCGGGTCGCGCAGAAAGATTTGGAACAACATCAACTCAACCTGCTGTCCCACCTCAGCGTCGGCCAGGGGCCGCTGTTTTCGGATCGGGAGACGCGGGCCATTATGGCGGCGCGGGCCAACGCGCTGGCGCGCGGCTACTCGGGAATCCGGGTGGAAGTGGTGGAGTTGCTGATCGCGGCGTTGAACCGCGGCATCCTGCCGGAGATTCCGTCGGAAGGCTCGGTGGGCGCGAGCGGCGATCTGGTGCCGCTGGCGCACATGGCGCGGTTGCTCGTTGGTTTGGGGCACGTCCGTTGCGATGGGCAACGGTTGCCGGCAATGGAAGCATTGGCCAAACACGGCCTTCGCCCGGTCACCCTGCAGTGCAAGGAAGGTCTCGCGCTTGTCAACGGGACTTCCGTGATGACCGGTCTGGCCGCGCTCGCCACCTACGAAGCGTCGGCGCTGCTGAGCTGGATGGAACTGCTTGCAGCCTGTCTGTTTCAAGCGCTGTTCGCATCGCCCGAAGTGTTGTGCGAACAGGTGCATCGCGCGCGCGGTTTCCACGGGCAATCGGCCGCAGCCGCGCGGATTGCCGATTTCCTGCGCACGCATCCCGACTACCAGCACGAGATTGACCAGCACCAGTGGGGCACGCACGCCAAGCCGGTGGACCCCGGTGTCGAAATCCAGGACCCGTACTCGGTGCGTTGCACACCGCAGATTCTCGGGGCGATTCAGGAAGCGCTCTGGCATGTCGAGTACGTTGTCACGCGCGAGTTGAATGCTTCCACCGACAACCCGTTGGTTTTCCCGGAGACGGAATCGGTGATTCACTGCGGCAATTTCTACGGGCAACAGATCTCGATGGCCTCCGATTACCTCCGCATCGGACTGGCGAAACTGGCGTTGCTGGTGGACCGCCAACTCGACCGGTTGGTGAATTGGAAGTACAGCATGGGACTGCCGCCGCTGCTGACGGGCGCGGATCAGGGGCTGAACTCCGGCCTCGCCGGTTGCCAGTTGCTGGCGACCTCGCTGGCCGCGGAGTGCCGGTTGCTGAGCAACCCCGCCTCGGTCCAGACGATCCCCACCAACGCCAACAACCAGGACGTGGTCAGCATGGGCTGCATCTCGGCGAAGATGACCGTGGAACTGATCCGCAAGCTGTGGACGCTGACGGCCATTCAGTGCCTGGCGTTGGCGCAAGCGGGCGACCTGCACCCCGCCGGCACCATGGGCACGGCGTACCGGCAACTGCGCGACCTGGTGCGGCAGGTCTCGGACCACCTGGCGGCTGACCGTCCCCTCTTCGAGGACATTGCCCGCGTCTCCGAGTTGTTGCAGCGCGACGAGACACAAGCAGGGCTGCTCAAGCCCCGGCCACCGGTGCCCGGTGAAGGACATGAGCAGACCTAGCGGCCAGAACACCCGCGTCCTGCTCGTGTCAGTCAACACGGAAGACCAGCCCTACCCGGTGTACCCGCTCGCGCTCGACTACCTGCGCGCGCCGCTGCAACAGGCGGGCTACGACACGCGCACGTGGGACAGCCAGTTCGCCCAGAGCCGCGGATTCAAATTCGAGGAAGTGCTGCGCTCCTACGACCCCGCCGTGGCGCTCGTGTCCGTCCGCAACGCCGACAACAACGACGCGGCCAATACGAAGAACTACCTGCCGGACACCCTGGCGATGGTGGCGGCCATTAAGAACCACACGGGGGCCAAGGTCGTTCTCGGTGGCAGCGGCTACTCCTTATTCCCGGATGAAATCTTGAAAGCGTCGCAGGCCGATTGCGGCGTGATGGGGCCGGGCGAACATATCGTCGTGGCGCTCGTTGAGGCGCTGCTGGAAGGAACCGACCCGTGCCTTTTGCCCGGCCTGGTTTATCGCCAGGGCGATTCTTGCCGGATCAACCCACCCGTGCCTCCGTCCTCGGCCAGGGCGCTGTTGAGCCGCGACCGCGAGTTGGTTCAGTCCTACTGGGAGCAGGGCGGTCTGCCCGGCGTGCAGTTGAAACGCGGTTGCCCCTACGAGTGCGTCTATTGCACCTATCCGTTGCTGGAAGGACGGAAGTTTCTCCAGAAAGACGCCGCGGAGGTAGTGGACGAAATTCAGGGGTTCTACGAGACCGCCGGCGTGGATCAGTTTTTTGTTGTGGACTCGGTGATGAACGCCGTGCCGGCGCTGGCACGCGCGTTTGCCGAGGAATTGTGCCGACGCCGGCTGCCGGTGCATTGGAGCGGGTACTTCATCCCGAAAGGGATCACCCGCGAGTGTGTGGAGTTGTGGCGGGCATCAGGATTGGACGGCATCGAGTTCGGCGTGGACACATTATGTCCGCCGCTGTTGAAGCGCTGGGGCAAGGCATTTCAACTGGCCGACTTGCACCAGGCCGCGCAGGCATGCGTCGAAACCGGTATGCCGTATTCCATGTATCTGATCTTCGGCGGCCCCGGTGAGACGCACGAGACGCTGGAGCAAACCATCGCCGAGGCCCAGGCGTGTCCCAAGGCCGTCGTGTTCGGGTTTCTCGGCATGCGGATTTACCCGCGCACGCGGTTGCTCGACATCGCCCGGCAGGAAGGCGTCGTCCGCAACGGAGACAACCTCCTGGAACCTAAATTCTACATCTCGTCGCAGCTCGATCCCGACCGGCTGACGGCCCGGCTCGCAGAGTTGGGGCGACAACTGAACTGGCTCATCGTCGGGCCGAGCTTGGAAAAGAAAACACGCGCAGCGGCCCGGCTGCGCAGTCGCGGGCGCAAAGGCGCGCTGTGGCAGGAACTCGCCCCGCGCTGAACGCCCCCCCCCTGCGCATGGCTGCCGCCCCCGATCCATCCCAACCGACGCCACCGTCTTCTACGGCGGGCACGAAATGGAGCGGCAAGGCGCGCGGCGGACAGTTTGGCAATTGGTGGTTTCTGTTCCTATTGCGCCGGGTCGGTTTGTGGCCGGCGTATGTCTGGCTCGTGCCGGTCGTCGCCTACTTCACTCTCTTCGCGCGGGGGGAATACCGCAGTTCCCGTCAGTACCTGGAGCGCATTCTCGGGCGGCGCCCGGTCTGGCTGTGGCCATGGCTGGTGTACCGGCACCTCTATTCGTCGGGGGTTACGTTGCTCGACCGCGCAGCGGTCATCATGGGCCATGGCTATGTCGAGTGTTCCTTTGAAGGCGAGCCGGAAATCCTGAAAGCGCTGGCCGAAGAGAAAGGCGTGATCCTCCTGAGCGCCCACCTCGGTAGTTGGGAAATGGGCGGCCAACTGATAGCCCGTCACGGCCGGCCTGTGAATCTGGTGGTGCTGGAACGCGAGCAGGAACAAATCCGACGCCTGTTTGAACGGGCACTGCAGGGACGGAAGTTTCAGATTCTGACAACCAGCGATGATCCCCTGCGCAGCGTTCCCATCGCCGCAGCGTTGCGTCGCGGTGAGATGGTCGCGTTGCATGGCGACCGCACCTTCGGCACGGATGCCACGGTGCGCATCCCATTTCTGGGTGCGCCGGCAACCTTTCCTGTTGGCCCGTACCTGCTGGCGGCGGCGACCGGCGCGCCGCTGATCCACGTGTTCGCCGTGCGCGAGAAACTTCGGAGCTACCGCTTTCTGAGCTTTCCGGCGCAACACGTTCCCCGCGAACGCGGTCCGGCGCAGGCAGCGATCCTAAACCGGTGCGCCACACAATATGTCGAACATCTCACATCTGTGCTGAAAGAATACCCATTCCAGTGGTACAACTTCTATCCGTTCTGGGATGAAAACACCGACTAAACCCCTGCGCCCGTACCTCGAAGAGACCACCCGTCTGCGCGTTCGCTATCAAGAGGTGGACTTGATGAGAATTGTCTGGCACGGACATTATGTCGCCTACTTCGAGGACGCACGGCGCGCTTTCGGCCGGCGCTACGGGATTGATTACCCGGTCTTCCGCACGCAAGACGTGGCCGTTCCCGTCGTCAACCTCTGGTTGGACTACAAACTTCCCGCCCGGTTCAACGATGAACTGAAAGTAAAAGCGCGCCTCTACAAAACCGACGCTGCCAAACTGGAGTTTGCCTACGAAATCCACTGCGGTCGCAAGCTGTTGGTCACCGGCGGCAGCGTGCAGGTGTTTACCAGGCCCGACGGCGAACTGCTGCTGACATCGCCGCCGTTCCTCGAAGAGCTGTACCGTCAATGGGAGGGGCTGTGGATTCGCCCGTGACCATCGCCGCCTGCGCTGCGATCACGGCGCTGGGCGACGGACTGCCCCCCCTCGAACGCGCCCTCGTTCACAACACCGGCGGCCTGCGCCCCTGCGCCCGATTTTCCGGGCGAAACTACCAGACCGACGTTGTCGGCGCGGTGCCGGACGAATTGTGGAATCAACTCCGCGAGGAAACCCCCGGTTACACCAATGCCCCCGCGTTCCTGCTTGCCAACCATGTCCTCCGTCAACTTCGTCGAAATGTTACCGGCCGTCTCGGCCTCGTCCTTTCGACCACGAAAGCCGACATCCTTGCTCTCGAACGCGTCCAGGCCGGCCAACCGTGTTCTGAGGCGGCCCGCCGCCACATCCTGCCGGGCCAACTCGCCGCCGACCTCGCTGCCGCCAACGACATCCGCGGACCGGTCCGTTGCGTGTCGGTCGCCTGCGTGTCCGGGCTGCTGGCGCTCCAGACCGGTGCAGAACTTCTCCTGCACAACGCCGCCGATGCCGTCATCGTCGTTGGCGTGGACCTGCTCTCGCACTTCGTGCTGGCCGGGTTTACCGCGCTGAAGTCGCTCGACCCCGACGGCTGCCGGCCGTTCGACAAAGACCGCGTCGGCCTCTCGCTCGGCGAGGGCGCGGGAGCCATCCTGTTGACGCATGGTGTAGTAGCGTCCGTCTCGGACGCAGCCGTTGACGTTTTCCCAGCCGCCGGGACGGCGGCCACTACACCAAACTTGCCGCTTTGCATCGCCGGTTGGGGCAGCAGCAACGATGCGAATCACCTGACCGGCCCGTCTCGCGACGGCTCGGGACTGGCGCTGGCGATGGAGCGGGCGTTGCGAAAGGCGGGTCGGACACCCGGTGAGGTTGACTACGTTCACGCCCACGGCACCGGCACACTCTACAACGACACGATGGAAGCCCTGGCGCTGCGCCGGATCTTCGGTGAACGTATTCCACCGTTCAGTTCGTCCAAAGGCATGCTCGGCCACACGCTGGGCGCCGCCGGTATCTTGGAGACGATCCTCTGCGTGCTCGCCGCGCAAACCGATACCGTGCCGGGTACGCCCCGCCTGCGCACGCCGGCAGCCGACATGCCGGCTTCGCTTCAACTCACGCCCCAGCGCGGCGTGAAACTAAGGACGTTGCTGAAAATCAATGCCGGCTTTGGCGGCACGAACGCGGCCTTGATGCTGGAGCAACCGAAGCCATGAGCGATATCATTGTCAAAGCCGCCAGCTATCTCGGCCCGGAAGGCTATGGCAACAGCCGCACCGGATTGAAGCCGTGGCCGGACGCCCTGGCGCAAGCGGTCGCGCGCGGCGAAGTCCCCGATACGAGTTGGGCGACGCTGTTCTCTTCGTCGTGCCCGCGTTTCGGCCGCATGGACGCCTTGAGCCGGCTCGGACTGATGGCGGTCGAACTGCTCGGCGTGGATTTCTCCGCGTTGCCCGAGCGCGACCGCGACGAGCTGGGCGTTTGCCTCGAAACCCGTTTTGGTTGTCTGGCCGCCGACCTGAATTTTCTGGAAACGCTCAGTCCCAGCGTGTTTACCTACACGCTGCCCAGCACGGCCATCGGCGAGATTTGCATCCGTCACCGGCTGCGCGGCCCGGTGCTGTGCCTGATTCCGGCGAACGACAACGAGCAGCAAGCTCTCGAACAAGCTCGCGCCCGGCTTCGCGACGGCGGGGCCGCTCGTTGTCTGTGCATCGGTTGCGACGCGTTGGCTGAGCCCGCTGTCCGGCGGCTGGGACAACGCGCGGGCACCCAAGCGGGTGCGTTGTACCTGGGGCCAGATGAACACCCCTCGCCTTCGCTGGCGTGCGACGGGCCTTTGTTGGAGCTATGTCGCAGGCTTTGCGTTCGGGCGGAGATTCAGTATAAGAGCGGGTGATACAAGAGGACATCTGATGCAACAACTGATCGAGGAACTGAAACAGAAAATTGTCGCCGCCTTGAATCTGCAGGAGGTCAAGCCTGCCGACATCAAGGAGGACGAACCTCTCTTCGGGGCCGGACTGGGGCTGGACTCGATTGACGCGCTGGAACTGGTGGTGTTGCTGGAGCGCGACTACGGCATCATTGTCAAAGAGCAGGAAGTCGCCCGCAAGGCATTCACCTCCGTCCGCGCGCTGGCCACGTTCATTGAGGAACACCGCGGCCAATGCAGCAAAGGCGCATAGTCGTCACCGGCCTCGGAATCATCGGCGCATGCGGCACCGGTGCCGCCGCCGTTTGGGAATCCATCCGCCAGGGCGCGTCGGGATTGCGGCCGCTGTCCCTGTTTTCTTCCATCCGCTACGAACGCATTTTGGTCGGCGAAGTGCCAGCCGATGTGGACCGTCTGGCCGGCAACGTGCGCGGGTCGCGCTCCGATAAACTCGCCTGGATTGCCGCCCGCGAGGCGGTTGCCAGCGCGGGACTGCCGTTGGTTGGGCGCGACCGCCGGGCGCGCCGCAGCGTTGAGGAACAATCACGGACGGCCCAGCGGTCCGTCCCTACCTCAGAGAGGATCGGCGTCGTTCTCGGCGCAACCGTCGGCGGGATGCTGGGCACGGAGAAGTTCGTGCGCGATCTGCTCCAACCCAGGCGCGCCAGTTACGGAGTGCTGCGGTTTCATGAATGCGCGGCATCGGCAGACTTGATCGCCCGGCAATTCGGCGCGGACGGGCCGGTACTGGCGTTCTCGACCGCCTGTTCGGGCGGCGCGCTGGCGATCGCGGCGGCGGCGGAGTTGATCGCAAACGACGAGGCGGACGTTGTTCTGGCGGGCGGCTGCGATTCGTTGTGCCGTCTCACTTTGAACGGTTTCGGCTCGTTGCTGTTGCTGGATCCGAAGGGTTGCCGGCCGTTCGACGCGCAACGGGCCGGCATCAGCCTCGGCGAAGGTGCGGCGGTGTTGGTGCTCGAAGCGGCGGAAGTGGCGGCGGCACGCGGTGGCACGGTGCTGGCGGAATTGTCTGGTTGGGGCGCGGCGTGCGATGCGTATCACGCCACGGCACCGCAACCTGACGGCGACGGCGCGCTCGTGGCCATGCGGCGGGCGCTGACACGGGCAAAACTGTCCCCAACGGACGTCAGCTACGTCAACGCGCACGGCACGGGCACGCGCGACAACGATTTGATGGAGGGTCGGGCGTTGCGCCGCTTGTTCGGTGACGCGCTGCCACCGGTGTCATCCACGAAACCATTCTTCGGCCACACGCTCGGCGCCAGCGGCGCGATCAAGGCGGTGATCAGCGTATTGGCGCTGCGGCATCAGGCCTTGCCGCCGAATCCGGGGTTTGACGCCGTGGATCCAGAGATTAGAATCGAGCCGGTGCGCGCGTACCGACCGGCAGCGCTGACGCACGTCATGAGCAACTCGTTCGGATTTGGGGGCAACAATGTTGTCCTGGTGTTTTCCAAACCTCCGGCGGTCGTAGGGCAAGCGCCCCGCTTGCCGTCGCCCGGACAGCGGCAGCCGGAGCGGCTGCCCTACAATTTCCGATTCCCCATCGTCGGCGCAGGCGCGGTCAATCCGGTCGGCGAGACGACTTGCGAAATGCGCGCGCCACTGCCGTCGGGACGGGCACCGGTATTTGCGTGCGGCGAATTTGGCGCGGAGAAGGAGCTCCCTGTCGCGCGGCGGCGCCGGTTGAGCCGATTGCAGCAGATGACGTTGGTGGCGGCCAGGCGCTGTCTGCCGGCGCAGTTTGATCCCGCTCACGCGTGCGTGGCGATCGGGACCGGGCTGGGGTCGCTGAACGAGGCGGCGGCGTTTGTCGAGAACCTGTGGCGGAAAGACGAGCGCGAGCCGTTGCCGCAGCGGTTTACAAACTCGGTGCACAACGCGCTGGCCGGACAAGTCGCCATCGAACTGGGCGCACGGGGGCTGAATTCGACGCCGACCTGCCACGAGATTTCGTTCGAGGCGGCGTTGTGGCACGCGCTCCGCGAACTGGCCGCTGGCACGGCGAACCTGGCGCTGGCCGGGGCTGCGGATGAGTTGAATCCCTATGCCGTCGCCGCCGGGCGGCGCTGGGGGTTGCCGGTGCCCGGCGAAGGCGCGGCGGTGTTCGCGCTGACGACCACCGATGGAGGGCCACGCTCTGTCGTGGCCGCCGGCACGTCTACGGACGCGATGCTTCGCGGCTCAGTACAAGCTCCGCGCGTCCCTCCAATGGCTTATCTTCACGCTGTTCGGCTGGGCCGGTACACAGGTGATAACGAGGCCGAGGCGCGATGGATAGCGGACACGGTGGACCTGGCGAAACTGGATGTGTTGCTGACCGGTGCGAACGGTTGGCCGGCCCTGGATGCGGAGTATGCCGCCGTTGCGGAGGCGCTCGGCAGGATGGCCGGACGGAAGATCGTCGTCGGAACCTACAAACAGTGGTGCGGCGAACATGCTTCGGCGTCGGCGTTTGGGTTCTCCGTAGCCATCCGGTTGGTGCGCGGCGAGGTGCGGTTGGCGGAACAAACGGGCGACTGCCGGCGGGTCGCGTTGTACACCTTGTCGCCCCACGCTCAAAAGGCATTATGCGTCGTGGAACACTGAGCCGATTTCATTGGTTGAATGCGCTGACGTTCGTCTTGTGCGTGGCAGCACTGGTGCTGTTGCCGCGTCCGGCCGCGTGGTGCGTGGCCGGTACGGTTCTGTGCGTTCACCTGGCCGTCGTGGCGCTGGGCGTGACGTTTCCCCAATGGCAGATGTTCGGACCGATTCTGTGCCGGGTGCGGACGGAACGGAACGCGGTGGCGCTGACGTTTGACGACGGGCCGGACCCGGCGGTGACGCCGGCGTTGCTGGATTTGTTGAAACAACGCGGCGTGTCGGCGACCTTCTTCTGCACCGGCCAACGCGTGGACGAGCACCCGGCCCTGGTTCGGCGCATCGTAAACGAGGGGCACCTGCTGGGGAATCATTCCTTCGCGCACAGCCACTGGACAAACTTCTTTACCGTGCGGCGGCTGCGCGAAGACGTGGGGCGCGCCCAAGAGGCCATCGCTCGCGTTGCCGGTTGCCGCCCCACGCTGTTTCGGCCGCCGGTAGGGTTGACGAATCCGCGCGTGTTCCGCGTGGTGAAGGAACTCAGGCTGCAGGTGGTCGGTTGGACGGTGCGCGGATTGGACACGCGGCACGGCAAGCCGGAAGCCATCGTGGAACGCATCGTGCGCCGGTTGCGGCCGGGGGCAATCCTCGTGTTGCACGACGGCGGGATGCCGTGTAGCATCGTGTTGCCGACGGTGGACCTGTTGCTGGCGGAGCTACAGCGGCGCGGTTATCGGGCCGAACGACTCGACCGATTGATGGAGACAACGTGAGAACAACTTTCATTCTGGTGATGATGCTTGCCGGTGCGGTCGAGGCGCAGACCAATGACGTCGCGGCGTTCTTGAAACGGTTGGGAGAGACCACGGTGAAAGCCGAGACGTTGTTTGTGGAGTACGCGCAGGAACGGCATCTGTCGCTGTTTGAAGAGCCGTTGCGGACCGAAGGGTATCTCTGTTTTCAGAAACCGAACTCCATCCGCTGGGAAGTGACCAAACCCTACCGCTCGATCCTTGTTTCCACGGGCAACACCGCCGCGCAGTTCGAACAGACGGACGGCAGGTGGAAGCGGCTCGACCTGAGCTACATGAAGTCCATCCCGAATTTCGTCGGCGGCATGGCCATGTTCCTCGAAGGCCGGTACGCCGAACGCCAACAAGACTACGAATTCGCTTTGCGCAAAGACGGCGACACGGTGCTCGTTCTCAAACCCAAACAGAAAGCAGCCGGACAGTTTATCTCGGCGTTTGAACTGCATTTCACGGAGGACCTCACCGCCGGTGCCCGGCAGGTGGTGATGCGACAACCGGATGGCGACTGGACGAGCATCGAGTTCTCCCATCAGGTGGCCAACAAGCCGCTGCCGGCGGGCACCTTTGACCTGCAAACACCGGCCGACATCGAGGGGATCCAGAAAGCGGTGCGCGATGCGGGCCGGTAGGCTGTTGGTTCTGCTCTTGCTGGCCGGGTGCGCGACCCGGTCGCCGCTGACCCTGCAAACACCGGCAACGGCCGATACGGCTTTGGAGCAGCGCGCGCGACAGACGATGCGCGAATTGGTTCCGCGCGGCACGCGCCTGACGCAGCGCGCCATCGTGAACGCCGCCGGCCGGCAGTTCTCCTGTGACGGACTGCTGCAGATCGCGACGGACGGCGATTTGCGGTTGGCGCTACTCGCCCCCATGGGTGTAATCGCCGAATTGCACGTGCCGCCGGATCAGGCGATCGAGGTGGTCAAGACGGCGCCGAGTTTTCCCGAACCCTGGGCGCGGCAATACGTGGGGACAACAGCGCGGCTGTTGTTCGCGATGGACGAGTCGGCGTTCAGCTTCGGACGGCTCACAGACGGGCGACCGGTCTTGTGGAAGGACACCGCGGAAGGCGAGCGGTGGCTGTACGTGTTCAATGCCGACGGCACCCAGTGGCAGGAAGCGGAGATGGCCAGGGGCGGTACGCGTCTGTGTCACGCGGTGGGAACACCGGCCAGTATTCACGTGACCGCACCGGCGTTTGAGCTCGACCTGCGGACGATGGGCAGATGAAGAAGAAGCGCACCCTCTGGCAAAAATTACGACGGCTGGTGGTCTGGCTGGCAGCGATTGTGGTGCTGCTGGTCGGCGTGGTTTTCCTGGTGTTGTGGCGGTGTATCGCCCAACCGCCGCCCCTGCCGCCGGACGTGGCGATCACACAGCTCGCCCCTGAAAAGCGCGGGGACAAGGTTTTCCTCGGCAAGAACTGGTTTGGGCGGCGCGAGGGCCTGCCGGTTCTCTATTTGACGGGTTCGCCGTTTGACCGCGGTTACGCAAACGGGGTGCTGACGGAGAAGCTGATCCACCGCCAGGAGAAGGAGCTGTTCGATCTGCTGGACCTCTTGATTCCGCGCAAGTGGCTCCAACAGGTCGTGAAAGGCGTCGTGTTGTTTCAGACCCGCCGCCTGCCCCAGTACGTCGCCCCGGAAATCCAAATGGAGATTCTGGGGCTGACGCGCGGCTGTCCGGATATCCGCCCCGAAGCCGGGCCGTACTATCACCGCGTGCTCAACTATCACGCGGCTCAGGACATCTCGTATATGATGATGAACAGCCCCCTGATCCGCGGCGGCTGCACGGCGTTCGCCGCCTGGGGGCCGGCAACCGTGGGCGGGCACCTGCTGGCGGGCCGGAATTTCGATTGGGAAGCGGCCCCGGTCTTCGACGAGGATCGCGTGATGATTCTGTGCGAACCCGACCGGGGAATCCCCTTCCTGTCCCTGGCATGGGCCGGCATGGCGGGGTGCGTTTCCGCCATCAACCGCGAAGGATTGTTCATCGCCGTCAATGGCGCGCCGTCACATTTGCCGGGGGACGCGCGGACGCCCACCTGCCTGGTGGCGCGTGAAGTGGCCCAGTACGCTCACAACCTGGAGGAAGCGACCAATATCATCGCCCGCAGCCAGACATTCGTCTCGGCGTTGTTCCTGGTGGGCAGCCGGCGGGACGGACGATTCCTGGTGGTGGAGAAGATGCCGTCGCAGACCGCGGTGCGCGTCGAGACCAACGTGGCGTTCCTGGTCAACGCCAACCACTACCTGACGACGGCGTTGAAGGATGATCCGATCAATTTCCAGTACCTGCGCGCCGATACCTCGTTGTCGCGCGAGCAGCGGGCGACGGAGTTGCTGAAGGCGCAGTCCGGCAAGCTCGACGCGGCGGTGGCAGTGGAAATCCTGCGCGACCGCCAGTTGCCGGGAGGCGTGTCTGGCGGCAACGGACATCGCGGGTCGTTGAACCCGCTCATCGCGACGCATTCGGTGGCGGCGGATTTGACCGACGGTATTTTCTGGGCGGCCTGCCCGCCGCATCAACTGGGGAGGTTTGTGGCGTTTGACGTGAATGATTTCAATCACGAGTTGCCGGATCGGGCGATTGGCGCCGACCCTCTGCTTGCCTCGGGCGAGTATGCGCGTTACCGGCAGTCGGTGAAGGAACTGGACGACGGTTGGGCGGCGGTGAAACGGAAAGACCCCGTTGCCGCCGTCCGGTCGGCGCGGAGAGCCGAGGAACTGAACCCGGGCTACTACAAGAATGCCTGGTTGTTGGGCGAAGAGTTGCTGTTGCAGGGCGACAGGGTGGCGGCTGGCCGGGCGTTGCAGGACGCCCAAGCCCGACAGCCGGCGCTGGGCGGTGAACGGAAACGCATTGAGAAACTGCTGCAGGCCGCGCAACGATGAGCGCCGAGCGTAATCCCTTCTACCCGTTCGCCGTGATCCGGTTTCTGATCGGCTACCTGACCTATTTCGGCACGACCTCTTTGTTCGGGATGCTGGCCGCGCCCTTGTTTTTGGTGCTGATGCCATTGCCGCGGGTGAAGTACCGCGTCGTGCACAGTCTGCTGCGTGGTTACATGGCATTTCTCAGCCGGGTATGGTTGCCGGCGCTGGGGATTTACCAAATCGCCGAACTGCCCCATCCGGGCGCCCTACCGGCAGGCCCGGCGGTTTACGTGGCCAATCATCGCGGGTTCATGGATGGGCCTCTTTTGCTGGGACTCCTGCCGCCCACGGGCATCATTGTGAAATCGCGTTATGTCCGCTGGCTGGTGCCGGGCATGGTCGCCCCGCACTTTGATTGCATTTGTCTTGATCCCAATTCCCCGGCCTCGGTGCAGGCAGCGATCGCCCGGTGCCGGGCCGTCATCGCAGCCGGCCGCAACCTGCTGGTGTTTCCCGAAGGCACGCGCGCCCGGTCGGGCCGGCTGGGCCGGTTCAAGTCGATCGCCTTTCGCATCGCGGTGGAGACGCGCACGCCGGTGGTGCCGGTCCTCACGCACTCGACGGAGCCGTTCATGGCGAAAGTGCCGGGCAGCCTGTTTCCACGGGCTCGTAATGTGTACCGGGTGCGAATCCTTGACCCGGAACGCGTGCTGCCGGATGATTCAGCCGATGCGCTCGCCGACCGCGTGTACCGGCGCATGGCGCGCGAATTGAAGGAACTTGACCGCGGAACATTTTGGGAGGTTCTCCAGGGAGGCGACAGTGGAACGACTCGGACCGTTTGAACATGTGGACGTACTGGCTGCGTTGCCGCATCGGCCTCCATTCTTATTTGTGGATCGCGTGAGGGAACTCGTGCCGTTCAAGTCCATTGTCGCCGAGCGGCTGTTGCGGGCGGACGAACCGCAGTTTGCCGGCCATTTTGCGGAGCGGGCGATCATGCCGGGGGTGCTGGTCAGCGAAGCCATGGCGCAGACCGCCGGCCTGATCCTGGCGCTCAGCCTGCGCGCGACCGGCCAAAAGGATGCGGAGGGTCAGATCTTTTTTCTTGCCGCGGTCAACGTAAAGTTTCTCAGCCCGGCCGTGCCGGGCGAGTTGTTGATCATGAAGGCCCAATGCGAGCGCGACCTCGGCAAGCTGGCGCGTTTCAACGTCGAGGCGTTCGTCGCCAGGCGGCTGATTGCCAGCGGCACGGTCACGCTGGCACAAATGGAGGACGGGATGTGAAGGTGCTCCTCCTGCGTGGCAATCCCCGCAAGGACGGCTTCACCCAACGTCTTACCGACCGGTTTGCCGCGGGCGTCCGTGAAGCGGGTGCGGTGTTGACGGACGTGGATCTGACAAGCCTTTCGATTCAGCCATGCCTGGGTTGTTATCATTGCTGGCTGGTCCAGCCCGGCCAGTGCGTGCACAGCGATGCGATGAGCGAGTTACTGCCGCAAGTGTTGGCCGCCGATGTGCTGGTATGCGCGACGCCGGTGTATTACTTCGCGATGAGCAGTTATCTAAAAACGTTCTTCGAGCGCCTGTTTCCCCTGTCGGCTGAGGGAATAGAGACCAGTGCGCTCGGATTGTTGCGCAACCGGCTGCGCGAGCCAGAGCGCTGGCGGAACAAGAAGTTTATCTCGATCGTTGTCGGCGCGCTGCGGAGTCCGCAAACCTACGAGCCGATCAACCAGACCTTCCGGTTGATTGCCGACACGCTCGACATGGAACTGGGCGGACAGTTGACCCGTCCCGAGTCGCATCTGTTGCCGTACAAGCTCTCCAAGCCGAAGACCTTGAAGCTCGTGGAAACGGCGTTTTTCAAGGCCGGGCGGGAGGCCGGCGTGACCGGGCGGCTTTCACCGAAGACGATGGAGGAAGCCGCATTGCCATTGTCGGTGGACGAAACGCATTTCCGCACTTACTCAAACATTTATTGGGAACATGCGTTGGCGGCCGGTGTGGACAACACCAACCTGTCGGCGTTGCATGACCGGGTGGGCAGTGACACGGACATTCTGATGCGGGAAATGGCGCGCATGGTTGATCCCAAGGCCACCGCGCGGCTGCGGGTGGTGTTGCAGTTTGATTTCCCTGACCGGCAGCGCCACTACCGACTGACGGTTGACCACGGGCGATGCGAGATGAAGCCGGCCACGACCGCGAATCCTGACATGCGCGTGACCTGCAATGTGGATGTTTGGGTCGGGTTGTTCATGCGACAACTCAATGTTGGCCAAGCGTTGCGCGACGGAAAAATCGCCATCGAAGGCGACAAGAGCTTGTTCGCCAAACTCGACCGTTATTTTCCGCCGCCGTCAGTTTGAGCCGTGGCGCGTGGGCCGGCGACAACCAACTCTACGCCGCGCAGATCGCTGACGCAGAATATTTCCGTCGCACCCTCCATTCCGTTCGCCCTTGCCAGACCGGCCAATACGCGGCCGGGCCCGATCTCCAGAATCTGCCGGGGCCGCATGGCCGCCAGAGATTCCATGGCCGTGCGCCATTGAACAGGACCGGCGATGGTTTCGGCAACGTGATGCCTGATGCGTTCGGGATCGGTCTCCGCCCGCCCGGTTGCGTTGAGAATCAGCGGGGCTTGCGGGCGTTTGAACGACAGGGATTTCGCCCAGATGCGAAACTCGTCGCGGGCGGTGGTCATGAACGGACTGTGCCACGGGCCGCTGACCGGCAGGGGCTGACACCGGCCAAGTCGTTCTGCGGTCAGCAGCCGCGCCGCCTCCGTGAGGGCGTCGAGGTCGCCGGACAGGACAAACTGGTTCGGCGCGTTGTCGTTGGCCAAAGTCACGGACAGACTCCCAGCCATCCCGGCAATTAACGCCAACGCCCTGTCCCGCTGCGTCGTGCTGACGGCCAGCATGCCACCGCGCACTTTGGCCGCCGATTGCTCCATCAACGCGCCACGTTTGGCAGCCACGATCACCGCTTCTTCAAACGTCAGCACGCCGCTGGCGGCCAGGGCGGTGATTTCACCGAGCGAATGTCCCAGCATCACGTCCGGCCGCAGTCCATGGGCGGTCAGGTGACGCAGGTAACCCAGGGAGACGGCGACCAACAGCGGCTGCAGCAGCGGGGTCCGTTGCAGGAGTTTATCCGGTCCGCGCTGGCAGACCCGCTCCAGGTCTTCGCCGACCTGCGCGCTGGCAAACTTCACCAAATCGCGAAACCCGGCATCGGTGCGAAACAGATCCGCCGCCATGCCCACGCGCTGCGAGCCTTGGCCGGGAAAGAGAAACGCCCGCATGGCTCTTCTCGTTCAGCTTGCCGCGCCGGTCAACCCGCCGTCCACCACGAGGGTCTGGCCGACGATGAACGCGGCATCAGCGGACGCGAGAAAGGTGATGGCGCTGGCGATTTCTTCCGGTTTGCCGAGGCGTTTGAGCGGAGTGCGCTCGATATTCTGGCGTTTGATGTCGCGCGGAAGGCGGGCGGTCATGTCCGTCTCAATGAAGCCGGGCACGACGGCGTTCACACGGATGGCTTTCGGGGCAAGTTCCGCCGCGAGCGAGCGCGTGAATGCGATCAGGCCGCCCTTGGACGCCGAATAGTTGGTCTGGCCGGCCACACCCACCAATCCGGAAACTGACGAGACATTGATGATCGCGCCGGACCGGGCCATCAACATCGGGCGAACGACCGCCTTGGCCCAACGGAACGCGCCGGTGAGGTTGGTGTCGAGCACGCGTTGCCAATCGTCCTCCGTCATGAGCATGAGGTATTGGTCGCGGGTGATGCCGGCATTGTTGACCAGCACGTCGATCCGCCCGGTCTGTTCCAGGACTCGCGCCACGGCGGCGTCAATGGCCTGGCTGTCGCCTTGCGGACACCGGATCTTCTCCGCACCGCAGGCGCTGGCCAGTGCGGTCGCGGCTTCCTCATGCTGGTGGTAGGTGAAAAACACCTTCGCACCGAGCGCAGCAAACCGGCTGACGACCGCCGCGCCGATGCCGCGCGAACCGCCGGTAACGATGACGACCTGGTCTTGAAACCCGCCGGTCATTTCAGTTCCTGATAACGCCGCCAGAGATCCTCGGGCCAGTGTCTGACCAGTTGGTGGGCGTTCAGATCTACCAGAGTGGTCACCGTCATCCCGCTGGCGGCCTCGATCTTGGTGGTCGTATTCACCAGTGAGTGCTCAAACTCCAACCGTCCTTCGTATTCGGCCTGAAGACGATGCGTGGTGTGCAACACCAGTTCGTCGCCGAAGCGGACAGGACTTCGGTAATGGCAAAGGTTCTCAACCACCGGCATGGCGACGCCCCGACGCAACGCCTCCTGGAGGGGCAGCACTTCCGTGGCGATCTGCAGACGGCCTTCTTCGAACCAGAAAAAATACTGCGCGTTGTGCACCACGCCCATCATGTCCACCTGATGAAACAACGGGCGGATGATCAGTTTGCGCTTGATCAGATGGGATTGGCTCACACCTCATCCAGCTTCACTTTGAGGCTCTTGGGCATGATCGGCGGCATCGAAATCGTGTTGACCGGCGGTCCGCCCGGCGCGCCGAGTTGGAACGTCAGCCCGGCATAAGCCAGCTCGACCGGGAACACCGCCAGGCCAATCTGCCGGTCGAGCACATACGAAAAACAATCCGTTACCACCTCGGCCACCGGCTGGCCTTGATCGAAGATTTTAGCGTCGCGCGCCAGGTCCCGGCTGCCGGGAGCGGCGGCGACGCCGATGATCTTCTGCTTTCCTCCGTCCGCGCGCCGTTGTTTGATCGCCCCCGCGCCACGGAAGTTCTCTTTGTCGAAGTCCACCATCCACTGCAAGCCCAGCACCAGCGGATCGCGCACCCGGCGGCCTTCGGCATGGATGTTGAAGAATCGGCCTTCGAGGCGCAGGTCCTGGTGGATCTCGAACCCGCAGCAGCGCCCGCCGCTCTTTTGCGCGAGGTCGTGGAGCTTGTTGAACAAGGCTTCGGCCACCGTGACGGGCGCAAGCAGGAGATACCCGAACTCGCCGGTCTTGCCGGCGCGGAACAGGTAGACGGATTGGCCCTCAAAGGGATAGACCTCGACCGAGAGGTACGGCAACCCGAGCACGTCCGCACCGAACACTTCCTTGACAACCTCCCACGCGCGCGGGCCGTCAAGACCCAGCAGCACGTAGGAACCAGCCATGTCTTCCACACCGGCCTCCTGCATCCCACAGCCCTGCAGAACCCGGAGGATCTCCTGGTCCGGTACGATACTCTCGCAAAGGAAGAGGAACTCCTGATCGTTGTTGGCCACATAGCAGTCGCCCACCAACATCCCGTCCTCATCAGCGAGGAACGTATGCAGGACGCGCCCAAAACGAATCCGCGGCACGTTGCCAGCCAGCAGGGAATCAAGGAAATCCATGCCCTTTGCCTCCGGCACACGGAACGTCTGGACGAACGAGAAATCGGTCAACCCGACCGCATCGCGCACCGCTGCGTATTCGGCAGCCCGGTCGGCGACACGGGTGACGATCTCGCGCCCGTGCTGTTCGTTGAAGGCCGCGCCGAGCGCCGCAAATTTCCCCCGCAAGGGCGACGTTCTCATGGCTGCCCCCCCTGCTTGTCCTGCTCGGCGATGACGAAGTCCACGATGGTGTTGATCGAGCGCAAGTGGGCCATGCTGTCTTCCGGGAACTTCACCTTGAAGCAGCCTTCGGCGCACAAGATAATCTCGAGCGCATCCAGCGAGTCGAGTCCCAAGCCAGACCCCAGCAGCGAAACGTCTTCGTGGATGTCTTGCGCTGTGAGTGGCAAATTCAGGCGACGAATCAGCTCCTCTTTGAAGGTGGAGATGATCTGCGCACGGCGTCGAATAATGTCCTGCGTACTGGTCATGAGTGCCAAAAGCAGCATCCTTATATCGGGTTAGCGCCCGATGGGTCAAAGCATTTTTGGCTTGGCCGGCAAGGATTGGCGCATCTGAACACTACCACCGTGATTGAGGAGTAGTTGGTAGGGACGGACCGCCGGGCCGTCCGAACTGCTAGAAGAATGCGGCGCGCCCGGCGGTCGCGCCCTACCGGTCGGCGCGGTTGGTGGCAGTGTCAAGTTGCGCTCTTTCAGGTCAGTTTTTTGATAATCTGCTTGCGGCCGGTGGCCGGCGCCTTAGAATTGACCCGAAGGAGAACCCCGCGCGCCATGAAGACTCGAATCAAGCTCGTTGTGCTCTACTCGGTCGCGTTTCTGATCGTAACCCTGCCGGCCCTGGCCAACAAATCGTCGGTGGCCATCGAAGCGCCGGCCACCGCCATAAAGGATGAGATGGTGACGATCACCTTGAAAGTATCTCACCAAGGCAACAATCTCATCCACCATACCATGTGGGCCTACGTGAAGGTCAACGGCGCCGAGGTCGGTCGCTGGGAGTGGAAGAAGAAACATTTCGAGAGCGGGAACTTCACCCGGCAGATCACCGTCAAGGCGGAGAAGACGCTCGCCATCGAAGCGGAAGCCAGTTGCAACTTCCACGGCAGCGCCGGCATGAAGCAGGCGGCCGTCGAGGTGAAATGACGCCGTGCGGCTTGGGGCGTTTCATCCCGTGCACACGATGACCGCGAAGTTGTAGCCGACATCGGTGCTGCCCAGCGCCAGGATATGTCGGGGTAGTTGGTGCAGGTGACGGCTGTCGAGCTCCGTCAATCCCGTGCGTTGTGGCCACAATTCCGTGGAAGATCGCAGCGCCTCGATCGTCGCCGCAAGGCTGACGAGGATGCTGGCGCTCTCGATGAAGCCGGTGGTGAAGGTCGTGGTGACCAGCGGCAGCGCCGCAAAGGCATCGCCCCAGAGGAGGTGGCCGACCTCGATCACTTTCTGATCCTGCCCGTTGCCCTGGGGCGACCAGACCAACAGCCCAATGTCCGCCGGCGTGAGCCCGGCCCGCTGCAACGCGGTCTGTGCGGCGCGGACCAAACCATTCGGCGCAAGGTTCTGTTTGTCGAACGGGCCGGCATCCATGCCGAGGCCGTAGCTCAACACCTCCGCCAACACCGGCGCGCCCCGAGAGGTCGCGGCGCTTGCCGTTTCCATCAACAGCGCCGCCGCGCCTTCGCCGAGCACCTTGCGTTTGGGTTCGTCGCGGCGCAGCCGGTAGTCGCGTTCGGCCTCGCCAGCGTAGAGAAACTCGATGGCGTCGTAGTTGTAGAACGACTGCGCGTACACTTCGTCGGCGCCCATCGCGACAATGGCCTGGGCGCGGTTCTCCCGGAGCGCATCGAACGCATAGGCCAGCGCCTGCAAGCCGGCGTGCGGCCCGGTGCAGAGGGAAATGTTCTCGCCTTTCAGGCACAGCAGGTTGGCGACCCAGCCGGCGGTGGAATTGGCGGTGATGTTGGAAAAACTGTTCACGTCGGCCTCGTAGCGGTCGGTGCCGAACACCTTGTCCATGTGTCCCATCTCGCTGGGGCCGTTGCAGACCCCCATGGTCACGCCAACGCGCTCGGCATTGGATGGGCCGACCCTCAAACCGCCGTGCGCCAGCGCGAGCCGGGCGGCAGCCACGGCGTACCGGCTGATGTCGTTGAGCACCGAAAAGTCAATCCGGCGGTCCACCTCAGCGGCTTTGAAATCGGGCACAAACCCGGCCAGGCGCGACCGGCATTGGAGGAGGGGGAATCGCGTGGCCGGTGTCAGACAGACCCGGTTGGCACGCAAGGTTTCCAACAAGCGCGGCACGCCCAAGCCGGCTGCGGTCACCGCGCCCAGCCCGGTAATGACCACGCGTTCGGTGGCCGGCGGGCGTGGTGGGACGGCGAGATCACGATCGGCGATGACCACGGCGGCGTTGTTGCCGCCGAAGGCGTAGTTAGAGGAAAGGAAGGCGCGGTACTGCTTGTCGTGCGCGTGGTTCGGGACGTAGTCGAGGGTGCAGCCGGGACGCGGTTCGGTGAAGTTCAGTGTCGGCGGGATAAACCCGTCGTTCATCGCCAGCAGTTGGCAGGTGGCTTCGAGGATGCCGGTCGCGCCCAGGCAGTGGCCAAAGAACGACTTGGTGGAAACGACCGGCCGCGGAGTGTTGCCGAGGAACTTGGCGATGCCGTGTGATTCGGCCTTGTCGTTGGATTCGGTGCCGGTGCCGTGCGCGTTGATGCAGCCGATGTCGGCGAGGCTCAACCCCGAATCGGCGAGCGCGCTCCGCAGGAGCCGGCAGACGCCGTCGCCGCGCGGGTCGGGCGTTGTCGGGTGGTACGCGTCGGAGGTGGTGGCGTTGCCGGCGATCCGGCCGAGGCACCGGGCGTTGCGCAACAGCGCCTTCTCCATCTCCTCGACCACCCAGAAACACGCCGCCTCGCCAAGGTTGATCCCGTACGGCAGCGAAAACGGCGACGTGCGCCCGGTCGAGGTGACCTTCAGCGCGTCGAAACCGGACAAGTTCGCGATGCACAACACGTCCGCGCCGCCGACGATGACGGTATCGTAATAACCGAGGTGGATGAGCCGCTGAGCCAATCCGAGCGCCCCGGTCGTGGCGGAGCAGGCGGTGCTGACCACCCACGCATCACCGCCGATGCCGAGCGCGTCGGCCAGTGCTTTGCCGAAACCGTAGAGTTGCGACTCCAGGTTCATCATCTCGTCGAACGGCCGGGAGGCCTTGCCGTGTTTCCACGCGTACTCCGCTTCGGCCGAGGCCAGCCCGCCATTGCAGGTGCCGAGCACGAGCGCGACGTTCGGTTTCACCGCGCGCTCGTCCCACGACAACCCGGCATCACGGACTGCCCGGCGCGCGGCGGCGATCGCCAGCAACAAGTAGGGGTCCTCGAATTTCTTGATCTCGGCCTCGCTCAACCACTGGCGCGGCTCGAAGCCCCTGACCTCGCCGGCAAGGGTGGCGCGGAAGGGCGTGGCGTCGAATCGTTTGATCGGCATAATGCCGTGCCGGCCCTGCCGGAGCGCGTCGGTGACCGTGGCCGCATCGTGGCCAATCGGCGAGAAGAGTCCGATCCCGGTAATGGCGGCCTGTCCGAGCACGCCGCGTCGCTGGAGCGGCTTGCCGACGACCTGCACGTTGTCCTGCCACGTGGCCGGTTCGAGGTGCGCGACGTGTTGCTCCTTCTGCCGCCGGTAAAACTCGCGCCAGACCTTGATCAACTGCTCGCGCAACTGGTCGGGCATCATGTTGAGCGGCCGGGTGACGACGTGCGCGCCGTTGTAGTGTTTCCAAGTGCGATCCATAATCCGTCCCTGGCGCTCCAGCCGGTCCCAATGCACCGAACCAGGGTACGGGGTGAAAAGGAAGAATTCCGCCGTCCGAATACCGGTCGAGCCGAACAAGTCGAGGATCCGGTCGGCGATGGTGAGGTCGTCCCAATCGCGACCGAGTCCGCACGAGGCGAAGAATCGGATGCCGCGGTCTTCGAGCGCCTGCACGAGATCGCGCAGGCTCTGGCGTTCGCGCTGTCCCCCCTGCAATGCCTTGATCGAGACCGGGTCCACATTCATCGTGCAGTAGAAATTCTTCACGCCCGCCCTGGCGGCGAGATCCAGAAATGCGGTGTCGGTGTTCAGCGCCATCGTGGACGAAACGAAGAATTTCTTTCCCAACGGCGCGACCGCCTCGAACAGCCGGATGGCATATTCACGCAGCCGGTGTTGCTCAAAGAAAAGCGTGTCATCCGCCAGATAGACGTTTTCGTACCGGAGCGACTGCAGTTCCTCGACCACGCGTTCCACGGGCCGGAACCGAATCCGTCCGCCCATCTGCGCCGGCAGCGAGCACATGCCGCAAGTGTAGATGCAGCCGCGCGTCACCTGCACGAGGTCTTCATCCCAATCGTAGGAATCCTTGTTGTAAAAAACATCGCGGCGAGGGATGGGCGAGGTGGATAGGTCGGTCTTTGAGCCGCCCTGGTAGCGTTGTTGAAGCGTGCCGGCTTCTGCGTCGCGCAAGATCTCCGGCCAGGTCGGCTCGCCTTCGCCGATGTTCACGGCGTCGGCGTGCCGCAAACACTCGTCGGCCATGAATGTCGGAAAGAGTCCGCCCATGATGGTTTTCTTGCCATGCCGGCGGAATTCGTCGGCGATTTCAAAGGCGCGCGTGGCTTGCGGCGTGAAGCAGTTGATGGCGACGAGGTCGGTCGGGGCCTCATAATCGATCGGATCGCCCGCATTGTCATCCAGCAGTTCGATCGCCACCTGCGGTGGCGTGTGCGCGGCGAGAGTGGGGATGCCGAGCGAGGGAGGCGTTGTGAAGTCACCGAGGAAATAATCCGCCAGTTCCCCGTTCAACTCCGGTATGCCGTCCAGGAACTTCTCAAATCTGGGATATACAAATGTGACTTTCACAGTGTCCTCGCCTGCTGACCATGGCAGATGATATTGGCCATTTCCAGCAGTGGCAACGAGAAAGAAGCCTGTCGGCAGCCATCATGCGCCGGCGCGTTGGCCCTGGCGCCGGTCGCAGTCGAAACGTGCGATGTGCTTGATCACCGTGGTAACAGCCTGCGACGAGCGGTTCAGTTGGTGGCCGGCCGTCGGGACGACGACGAGAGGGAAGGGGAGCTTACGGGCTTGTTCCACCGGCACCGACCGATCCTTCTCGCCCACAACATGGATCGTTTTGCATGTGATCTGGCCTGCGAGTTCGGAGGACGCGCGCAGGTAGCGAGCCACGCGCGTCACCGCCGTGACCGACAACTTGGTCTTGGGCGGTTGTGGCGAGAAACCCTCCACGAACGGCGGCAACGCCAGCAGGATCAGTTGCGCAACCGGTTTCTCCAGGGCCGCCCGCAGGCAAACCGCCGCACCCAGCGAGTGGCCCAGTAGAATGGTCGGCTCTGAGCCGATACGTTGCGTCACGCTCTGACACCACAGCTCCGGCCCGTTCTGTTCGAGCGACGGCAACGACAATGCCTGTGCATCAATCCCGATCTCGCGGAGGCGTGGGAGGAACGGATTCCACCAGGACGGGTCGCTGCCCATCCCGTGAACCAGCAACGCGTGCAGACGATCTTTCATAGAAGGACGCCGGATTGCCAATCAGACCGACCCGGTAATCAACAGGTTCGAATCGCGACCACCGGCTTGGTTGACTTCGATGTTGCGAAAGCCGGCTTGCTTCAGCGCGCTCACCAGTTCCTCCGCACTGCGGAAGTGGATACCCTCGAGGGTCTTGTTGTGCCCGAGACGCGTCATCCAATGTTCCCACCGTTCCACGCGGCGATGCTGGGGTGTGGCCGCCCGGGCCGCGTCGCGCAGCACGAGCCGGCCGCCGGGGCGCAACGCGGCATGCGCTTTGGCCAGCAACGCCTGTTGCTTGGCCGGTTGCCAGTAATGCAGCACGTCGAGCAACAGGATCGTGTCGCAGGCGGGATAGTCCCACGTCAGGATGTCCTGGTGCTCGAATCGCACGCGACCCTGGGTCAGGGAGCTGCGTTGCGCCACGCGAATCTTGTCGGCGTCGTAGTCAACGCCCAGCAACGTGCGTTCGCCACCGCCGAATGCCAGCCAGTGCGACTCGATGCCATAGCCGCAGCCCAAATCGAGGATCAACCCGCGGCGCGGCGTCACGCCGTCCAGCGCGGCAAACATCGGATCCATCCGCATTTTCCAATAGACGAATTGTTCGACCCATTTGCCCTGGTACCGGTAAAGCCGCGCCACTTTCTGCCGCGTTCCACAGGACGGCGACGAGACGAGACGGTTGGCCAACAACAACAATTCCGTGAGAAACAAGGTGAGGATCAAAATCGCCGCAAACGCGCAGGTCATCCCCAGCAACACGGTCGTCCCCAGCGAAAACAACACCGGATGCCGCGCAAACGCCAGCACCGCGAACCCGCAGATCGTCGTCAGCAGCGAGATGAATACCGATGCGCCGGTCGCCGCCAGCCGGTGCGGACGACCCCGCCATTCGTCGAGCTTGCTCGTCACCAGAAACACGCTGTAGTCCTCGCCGACGCCAATGATGAAGATCACGAAGATGCAATTCATCGTGTCGATCGGCAACCCCATCCAGCCCATGGCTCCCAGCGTCCACAACAGCCCGAACGCCAGCGGCAACAGCGTCACCACCACGAGTTCGATGGCGCCGAGCAGGAAATAGAGGATGGCCGCGACCAGCACGGTCGTCCAGAGCGCAAACCGGCCCAGGCCATCCTTCGCCAGCGCCGCCACGTGCGTCGAGAACGCCTGTTTGTCCAACACGATGGCGCCCCCCAGTCCCGCCCGCAACCGGTTGGCCTGCGATCGGTCGGCCAATTTCACCATGGTGCTCACCGCGACGTCGCCCGGCGCCACCAGCACGCGCTCACGCAGCGATTGCTCCAGCGGCGTGCCGAGGAATGTGTCGGGTGTCACCCACACCGGCTCGGTCTCGACCCCTTCCCAGAAACGATGGAAGGCATCGGCGCGAAACCCCAATTCCTTGCCCACACCGGTCAACGTCTCGCGCAACGCCGCGCGCCGCGATTCGGTCCAGAACACGCGCCAGCGTTGGCGGTTGGCCGCTTGCGTGGCCTGCGACGGGCAGACTGCCGCCACGCTGTAAACGGCCGTCACGCCCGGTTCCATGGAAAGACGGTCGGCCACGCGATCGTTCTGCGCGAGCGCCTCCTCCAGCGTTGCGCCGCGCGCCACCACCAGCGTCATCCCCAACGCATCGCCCCACGTCCGACGGATCGCCTCCTCGTCACGGCGGGTCGCGTCGGTGATGCCGTTGAGCCGCGCGATGTCGCCCTCGAATCGCAGACGGCGCAGCCCCAGCGCGCCAGCAACGGTCAGAACCACCACCAGCGCCAACAGCCACGGCATTCGCCGCGTGCGCCAGGCAAAAAACTTCTCCAGCAACCGCGTCATCCACAACGGCGGCTGCCCGGCCTTCCGCGGAATGGGCACGAGCAACGGCAGCACTGCCAGCGCGAACGCCGCCGAGAACAACACCCCTACCGCGCCCAAAATGCCCATCTGCTGATAGCCGCGCATCGGCGACGAGGCCATGACCACAAACGCGGCGATCGTCGTGAGCGCGCCCGCGGTGATCGGTAACACGAGCCGCCCCACGTGTTCGCCCACGCCCCGGCGATCCAGCCCGGCGGCGTTGTCGAGGTGATAGACGACGTAAATCGCGTAATCCACCGTGATCCCGACGGCAATGCTGGCAAATCCCACCGCGATGGACGACAGATGCGGTAACCACAGCGCCAGCACCGCACCCGCCATCAGCATTCCGAACACCGAAGGCAAAAACGTCACCACCGCCAGCCAGCGCCGCCGGTACGCCGTGAAACAGAGCACCAGCATCGCGGTCATTCCCAGCACCGTGCACCGCATGGCGTCGCGTTCGATCAACGTGGCATTGTCCACCGCCATGCGATGCCCACCGGTCATAGCCACGTGAACGCCCGGATGATGTTGCTCCACGGCTGCTGTGATCCGCAGAAGGTCTGCCACCAGCCGCCGGCCTTCCCGCGAATTCGAGGAGGGAAACCTTGGCTCAGCCATTAACAACACATGCCGTCCGTCCTCACTGACGATCCGTCCGTCCTCGATCCGTGCCCCGCCGAAACCGCCCTGCAACGGCAACAGCTTGGCCGCCATCAAACCGCTCATCCCCACCGGGTCAGCCGCCACCACGTCCTTGAGCACCAAGCCCTCCGGCCCGGCCAGCTTGCGGCGCATGACCATCAGGTACTCACGAATCTTCGCCGGGGCCAGTTTCTCTTCCAGCGCCCGGGCATCGGCTTCCGTGAACAGGTCGGGCAGCGCGCCGGTAACGAAGTTCATGAGTTTCCGGTCGTCCTGCGTTTCAAACCGGTAAAGAATCCGCGCCAGCGCCGGGTTCGTGGCCAGTCCCGCATACAATTCGTCCGCGGCGCGTCCAAGCGTGACCGGATCGTCCCCGGCAATGCCGACGTCCAGATACACGCGGTCGATCTGACGGAATTTCTTCAGCGCGTACTGAAACTCGTCCACGACCGGATCGCGTTGCGGCAGCATGCCGAGGATGTCCTCCTCCAGGTCCAGCCGCATCGTGATTACCCCTGCCGCGACGGTCAGCACGGCCACCGTGGCCAGCACCCAGCCGCGCCGCGCCGCCAGCCAGAGGTATCCCCGCGCGTAGAAGTCCGCCTTCATCGCCGCTGCACCACGCGCGCCACAGCGTAGGTAAGGAGTGTCCCGCAGGCCGCCACCAGCGCGCCCAGCGCGAAACTGCCCACAAACCATTGCCAGACGTATTCCATGATCAGGCTCATCATCCCGCTCATCGTCAGCGCGTGAGTCGAGAGAACCAGGCGCTGTCCGGTAAAGAGCCAATGCCCGACCACCAACCCGCCATAAAGAATGAACGGTGCAATCGGCGGAATGGAAATGTTGCTGGCCACCAGCGCGATGGCCTTGTTCAGGCGCAACCAGTGCGCCAGGGCCGCGGCGGCAACCATTTGATAGCCCCAGATGGGCGCGATCCCGCAAAACAGCCCGAGCCCCACCGCGAGCGCCACGCGCCCGGGTTCCTGGGCGTGCTCGCTGAAAAACTCCTGCCACACTTCCCGCAGCGTTCGCCGCTCGCCCAGGGACCACGCTTGGCGCAGCGAGGGCGGCACACACCAGCCCTGGAACACCAGCCCCATGTTCAGCCGCGAGATGCGCAACGTGTCCACCAACGGCCGGAAATGCGACTGCTGGATTTGTTGCGGCTGGTACTGACAGCGCACCGGCACCGGCACCAACGCCGCGCCAGCCCACGTTGCGCGCACCAACACCTCCAGTTCATACGCGTACCGCGCCGACCGCACCCGGAGGCGACGGACAAGCGCCAACGGGTAACAGCGAAACCCGCACTGCGTGTCCGCCAACCGCAGCCCCGTTTCGATCCGGAACCAGAAATTGGAGAAAGCGTTCGCGCGCCGTCGCCGCGCCGGAGCGCCAGCCGCCAGGAAGTCGCGTATCCCCACCAGCAACGCAGACGGTTCTCGTGCGGCCTCCTCCAAAAACTTCGGCAGGTCCTCCGGGAAATGTTGCCCGTCGGCGTCCATCGTAATGGCATGGGTGAACCCCTGGTCGGCCGCGCGCTCAAACCCGACGCAAAGAGCGGCCGCTTTGCCGCGGTTCTGCTCAAGCCGGACCACCTGAATGTCCGCCGGCAAATCGACCGGCTCGATGGAGCCATCATCAACCACCATCACCGGACAATACGCCACGGCCGCACGCGCAACCTCGACGATCGTGGCCGCGTGGTTGTAGCAGGGAATGATGATGCAAGCTTTCACCGCAGGTCCACGAACCACCGCCGCTTTCGGGAATGCGGCAGTATCTGCAGCGCTTCGATTTCGGGAGGGGACGCGGCCCGCAAGAGCGGCGCGATTTTCGTGCGTCCGCGAAACGCGTCCCGCAACGCGTCCAGGGATACCGAACCGCATACCAACACTTCCACCGTGTCGGACAATCCGCCCTCCGACCGCGCGACGATCGCATAGGTCTCCACGCCGGCCGTCTCCTCCAGTACGGCTTGCAGCGCGGAGGGGAATACCGTCGTGCCCTTGACCTTCAGCTTTTGGTGCTTGCGCCCGACAATGGGCCCCAGCCGCGGCGTCGTCCGGCCACAGGCGCACGGCTGGCGAAACAATGCCGCGCAATCACCCGTCCGATACCGGATCAACGGCATCGCTTCCACCCCGAACGTCGTCGCCACCACCTCGCCAACTGTTCCGTCCGGTACCGGTTGACCCGCATCATCCAGAATCTCCAGGTGAAGCAACTCCGGATGCAAATGCCCGCCCGCGCCCGCGTCGCACTCGCAGAGTGAACTGGCCAGCTCCGTCACGCCATAGGTTGAATATACGCGGGCGCTCCAGGCCAACTCCAGGAAACGGCCCATCGCATTGGGCGCCAGACTCTCGTCGCGCACCGGCTCGCCAATGCAGATCATTTTCTGGACCGACGAACCGGCCAGGTTGAACCCGGTTTCTGCAGCCTTCTCCGCGACGATCCGCAGAAACGATGGCACAGACACGATGGCCGTCGGCCGCACCCGTCCGATCATCTCCAGTACCATGGCCGGCAGCCCCGGTCCGACCCGCACCACGCCGCAACCCATCGCCCGCAGTCCCAGCCAATACGCCAACCCCGCTATGAAACAGCGATCCAACGTCACCGCCAACAAGACGGTGTCACGCGCGGTCAACCCCGCGCACTCGAACGACTGCCGCTCGTTTTCGCCGAGCCGTCCCAAATCGCACTCGGTAAGCAGGTACACCAGCGGTTTTCCCGTTGTCCCGCTGGTCGTCACGATCTCCGCCACCTCCTGGTGAGGCACGCAGAGGAAATCCAGGGTGCGTTCCGACAACACGGCCTTGTCCAGGGTCGGCACGTCCTCCAAACGCGGCAGGGAATGCAACGCGCCGAGCACCTCACGATAATACGGCGATCGTTCCACCGCATACTGGAATCCCTCGCTCCACAATTGTGTAAACTGATTCCCCATGTCGCGCCCCGATTCTAACGACAGCCCGTCCCAATTGCCAGTCCGGTGGCAGAGGCGAGGGAAGGTAGTGTGTCAGTTTCAAAACTGTAGCGGCGGTTTGCCGCCCCGGATCCCTCGGCCTCTCCTACGTCGAGTATGACGGCCGACCGCTGAGAATACAGAATCCCACAGCGCTCACAGAGCGCCGCTACAGCAAATGGATACACTGTCGTTCAGAAGGGGCTCAGGGGGTAGCTGAAACCGCCACCGCCACTGCCTTTCGGGGAGGTCAAGCCCGTGAAGTCGTCAACGACTTTGGCATCAACGGGAGCGTCGAAGAAACCGTCATCGCTGCCGGAAACGCCTATCGTGCCGTACATGGCCACGACAACCCCGGTTCCATCCACCTCGATGATCTGCTGATTGAACTGGTCAGCAATCAAGAAATGGCCGTTCTTCAACTGCACGCAATGGCTTGGCCGTGGATCGGCCACGCTGCCGGGCCGGGTCGATGTCACATAGCTAAAGAAATTGCTGCCACTTTGGTCGATGACAACGATTCGGTTGTTGCCCGAATCAGTAATCAGAATCTGCCCGGCGTGTGGTATTTTGCAGGCATAAGTCGGGCCATTCAGGATCGTAGTGTCGTCCGGGTTTCCATACTGCCACACCACCTTTTTCTGGCGATTGACTTCGATCACACGGTTATTGCCCGTGTCGGCAATCAGGTAATTGCCACTGCCAATGCGCTGGACGCTGGAGGGAGCATTGAGCTGGTTGCTGCCGCTGCCGCTGACACCCGTAGTGCCGTATTGCCAAAGCATCTTGGCTCCTTTTCCCCTGCGGTGGAGTTGGATCACCCGCTGATTGCCCCGGTCGACAATCAAGACGTTGTTGTGGGGTAAAAGCACGACTGCCGCCGGGTCATTCAACTCGTTTTCGCCCGCACCCGTCACGCCTGTCTGGCCGTATTGCCAGTGAATCTTGCCCTTCTGATCGACCTCAAACACGCGGTTATCCACATAGCCGTCGGGATAATTCGAAGAAACACCCGCAGGCAGGCCGCCAGCCACGATCAACGTTTTCCCTTTGAAGCGTTCGGCGTCGCGCGGCCCGACCAGCCAGTTCGTCTCGGACTTGTACGCGCTCACATTGTACTCCCAGACAATGGTTCCCGTGACGGGTTCCATCTCCAGGACGCGATTGTTGTACTGGTCAACGATGATCAGATTGCCGCGAACATCAAAGCGCGGTTTTGAGGCTGAATAAACCGACGGCATGACGAAGAAAGAACCGATCAAGAGCAGCGACAAGCGGAGAGAGGTTCTTTTCATTGGCAGCCACCGTACGCCAATCGCCGGGGCCGGTCAAGGAAACCCCGTCTCCGATTTGCGCGGTGGTATCACGGGCAGGTTGCAGCGGCAGAGGCGGCGGGCGAAGGCCACGAGCAAACAAAGTGCGTCGAGTGGCTGCCTCGCTAGGACTCGAACCTAGACAAACTGATCCAGAGTCAGTTGTGCTACCATTACACTACGAGGCATTCCAAATCTTCACCCTCAAGGTAGGAACACCGCGTGTGTCTGTCAAGAGCCCTAGTTGAGCCGCATCGGCATGATCACATAGAGAAATGGCGCGTTGATCTTGACGACCCCGGGACTGAGTTCGTCGGTCATTTCGAAGAATACCTCATCGGCATCCAGATTTCGCAGTGGATCCATCAGGTATTGGGGGTTGAACGCGATCGCCAATTCCTTGCCCTTGTAATTGATTGCCATCGTCTCTTTCGCCTCGCCCACCTCCGGTGTGCTGGCGGTGATGGTAAGCGTGTTCTTCCCGAAACTGAGCTTCACGGATTGCGTCTTGTCGCTGGCCAAAATCGATGCGCGGTGGAGCGCCGCCAACAGGGTTTCTCGCTCCATCTGAATCCGCTCTTTCGCTTCCCCTGGAATCACCTGTCGGAAATTGGGATAGGCGCCCTCGACCAGTTTCGACACAAGCGTCGTTCCTGTGAGATTGAATATGATCTGGTTATCACCGACCGACAGGCTCATTTCTCCCTTGTCGCCGAGAAGGTGCTGAAGCTCGATGACCGCTTTTGTTGGCAGGATGAACTCCGTTTCAGCCCCTTTTGCCACCTCGAGTTCGCGCTCCACCAAGGCCAGTCGTCTTCCATCTGTGGCGACGACTGTCAGTTTGTCCGCCTTGAAACTCATGTACACCCCGTTTAGCACATAACGGGTTTCGTCGTTCGACACGGCATACGAAGTCTGGCGCAACAACTCCCTCAAGACCTGCTGTTCAAGCTTGTATGTTTTTGCTCCCTCGCTCTGCGGAAACCGGGGGAATTCCTCCTCCGGCAGGCCCATGATCTTATAAAAGGATGACCCACAGAGGAAGGACGCCCCATTACGGTCATCCACCTCCACTTCAATCTCTTCTGAAGGAACCTCTTTCAGGATGGTAAACAGCTTTCGTGCGGGCAGAGTTGTCGCTCCCGGCTTGGACACTTCGGCCTCAACAACACAGCGCACGCTCACATCCAAATCCGTCGTTGTCAGACTCAGGCCGTCTTTGCCGGCTTGAAGGAGTACGTTGGAGAGGATGGGCAACGTGGTGCGCGTGCTGACGATATTCTGCACGCGCTGCAATCCATCGAGAATTTTTTCTTTCGCAACCTTGAACTTAGTGGCCATGTTCTTTTCCTAAGAAGATCAGACTCTATATAGAAACAGCCGTATCAGACAGCGGTGTGAATATCCAAAATAAGTTTTGTTGTCAAGGCTACTTCAACAACTTAGGAGCAAGGTTGATCTGGGTGAATCAAAGGGAATTGAGAACGCGAAACAATAAAGGGCAGGAGGAACACAGGAAGTTGGATAGTTATTCACTGGATATGGGCCACGTGTTCACCGTTGTAGCGATTGTTTCAAGTAGGAAACGGTTTGACGAAGGCTTTGGTCCTTTGCAGCTTGTTGCTCTATCACCTTGCAAGCGTGCATCACAGTGCCATGGTCGCGACCACCGAACGACTCGCCAATGTCCACCAGGGAGTGACTTGTAAGGGTGCGGCTCAGATACATGGCGACCTGACGGGGAAACGCGACATTCTGCGGTCGGCGGCGGCTCGTCATGTCGGCAAAGCGAATGTCGAAATGCTCAGCCACCTTTTTCTGGATTTCGTCGATAGTGATGGTTCGCTTTGCCTCCTCGTGAAGGGCATCCCGCAACAGGGTTTCAAGAGAGTCGGTGGTAATCTCACGCCCCGTGAGGGAAGCGTACGAGGCGACACGCACCAGGGCGCCCTCCAGGCGCCGGACGTTCGTGCGGATCTTTTGGGCAAGAAACTCAATCACCTGATCGGACAACTTTGCGTCCATCAAGGCCGCCTTTTTCCTGAGGATGGCGATGCGGGTCTCCAGGGCCGGAGGCTGGAGTTCGGTGACCAGGCCCCATTCAAAGCGCGAGGTCAACCGGTTCTCCAGGTTGGCGATCTCAGCGGCAGGCCGATCGCTGGAGAGGACAATCTGTTTGTGTGCATCGAACAAGGAGTTGAAGGTATGAAAAAACTCCTCCTGCATCCGTTCCTTACCGGCCAGGAACTGGACGTCATCGATCAACAACACGTCCGCGTGACGGTATTTCTTGCGGAACCTGGTAAGAGTGCTGGTCTGAATGGCCTGGATGAACTCGTTGGTGAATTGCTCACAAGTGATGTAACAGGATTTCCCCGCCCTGGAGCTGGTGGAGACGCAGTGACCGATGGCTTGCATGAGATGCGTCTTGCCAAGCCCGACCCCGCCGTACAGGAACAGCGGGTTGTACGCCTTGGCGGGCGCCTGGGCCACAGCGAGAGCAGCGGCATGGGCGAAATTGTTGTTCGGTCCCACCACGAATGCGTCGAAGGAATAGCGCGGGTTGAGACGGAGATCGAGCGCTGGTCTGACCGCGGCGCGTTTCTCGTCCTGGACAGGGCGAGAAGCGCGGCCTGTCTCCTTGAGTTCTTGCGCCACAACGAACCGGACCTGGAGTGGCTGTTTTGAGGACTGGTTGACGGCCTCTCGCACCAAGGGGAGGAAGTTGTCCTGCAGCCAGATTTGATAGAATTCATTGGCCACGCCGAGCACGAGAACGTCCTCGGCGATCTCCATGGGCTTGATGGGCGCGAACCAGCGTGCAAACAAATCTGGGTTCAACATCCCCTGCAGTACCTTACTCGCCTCTTTCCAAAGCTGTTCCAAATCTGAACTTGAAGTCATTCTACCCCCGCTGGTAACGACCGACTTATTCACAAGGTGTTAACAGCCCCCCCAGAGCAATATTAAACACAATTATTGCGCTATCGGAGGCATACGGAGAGGTTCTCGAAGGCGGATGCAGGATGGCGGGCAAATCGTCAAAACAGCAAATCCCGCACAATCATCAGACAATCGCGAGTCAATTACTCGCAAAACCGGCGTCCAGACCGGCACGCGACTGTCAAAACATCCATCTCATCCGCGTCGAGCACCAGAGGGGTGTGACATCATACAAAATCTACTTTTTGGGGCATCCTACGCATTTACCGGTTCTACCCGGTGGAGAACCCCAAGTATTAACAAGTTATTCACAACCCCCTCGTCCCCCTCGCCTAAAGCGTGCGCAGCATAGCGACCGTGTCCGGAGAGTTCAAGCAAAAAATCTCCAAACGGACAAATTTTTTTCCGTCGGCGCACTTCGCGAGGAAAAAAACGAGCCCGGAGTTCGACCGAACTCCGGGCTCGACGTGTTCGCTTCTGACAACCGCGCTCTAGCAGTCGTAGTACATGTGGAATTCCCACGGATGGGGGCGCAGGCGAATTTGATCCTGCTCCTTGCGCTTCATCTCGATCCAGGTTTCCACCACGTCCTGGGTGAAGACATCGCCTTTCAGCAGGAACTCGTGGTCCTTGGCCAGGGCGTCGCACGCCTCGGTCAGGCTGCCCGGCATCGACGGCACTTTCTTCAATTCGGCCGCGGAGAGTTCATAGATATTCTTGTCGAGCGGCTCGCCGGGATCGATTCGGTTCTGGATGCCATCGAGCCCTGCCATGAGCATGGCGGCCATGGCGAGGTAGGGATTGGCTGCTGGATCGGGCGGGCGATATTCAAGACGCTTGGCCTTCGGGCTGGGCGAGTAACTCGGAATACGGATAGCTGCTGAGCGGTTGCGGCTGGAGTAGGCGAGGTTGACCGGCGCTTCGAATCCGGGCGTCAGGCGCTTGTAACTGTTGACCGTCGGGTTGGTGATCGCGGCCATGGCCCTGGCGTGCTTCAGGATGCCGCCAATGTAATGAAGGGCCATCTGGCTGAGGCCGGCATATTCATTGCCCGCGAACAGCGGTTTGCCCTTCTTCCACAAGCTCTGGTGGCAGTGCATGCCGGAACCGTTATCACCGAACATCGGCTTGGGCATGAAAGTCACCGTCTTGTTCTGCCGCTTCGCAACGTTCTTGACGATGTACTTATAGAGCATCATATCGTCGGCCATGGCCACCAGTTCGTTGAAGCGCAGGTCGATCTCCGCCTGTCCGGCCGTGGCGACCTCATGGTGTTCCTTTTCGACATTCAAGCCGCATTCCTTCATGACCATGATCATCTCGTTGCGGATGTCCACCTGCGTATCGGCTGGTGCCACGGGGAAATAGCCTTCCTTGTGGCGGATCTTGTTGCCGAGATTGGGAAATTCCTCGCGGCCGGAGTTCCAGATCCCTTCGTTCGAGTCGAGGTGGTAGTACCCGCTGTGGGAATTCTGATCGTAGCGGACGTCGTCGAAAATGAAGAACTCCGCTTCGGGTCCAAAAAACGCCGTGTCCGCAATGCCCGTCTGCTTCAAATAGGCGACCGCTTTGCGGGCCACATTGCGCGGATCGCGGGTGTACGGTTCCCGGGTGATTGTGTCCACCGCATCCGCCACCACGCTCAACGTCATGACCTGCGGAAACGGATCGATGATTGCCGTCGCCGGGTCGATGATCAGCAACATGTCGCTGGCTTCGATGGATTTCCATCCGCGAATGGAGGAACCGTCGAATCCGAGACCCTCTGCGAAGATTTCTTCTTCCAGTTCGGCGATCGGCAGGCAGAAATGCTGCCACGTACCGAGAAAATCGCAGAACTTGACGTCTACAAGCTGCACGTTCTTGGTCTTACACAGCGCCAATACTTCTTTTGGTGTCATAGTTTTTTTCCTCGCCGCGCGGCGGCATTTTGGCCCCGCGCTTCCTTCCTGTGGATTTGGTTTGTACTGCGGCCGCTACACGGCTTGCTCGCCTCGCTCATCCGTCCGTATGCGCACCGCTTCTTCAATCGGCAGAACGAAAATCTTGCCGTCACCGATCTTGCCGGTCTTTGCCGTTTTCAGGATCGCGCTGACAGCCGCCTCGACGGCGCTGTCGGCCACGACGATCTCCAGCTTGAGCTTGGGCAAAAAATCAACCGTGTACTCGCTCCCCCGATAGATTTCCGTGTGGCCTTTTTGGCGCCCGAAGCCCTTGACTTCACTCACCGTCATGCCTTCAACGCCGACGCCGGCCAGCGCTTCCTTTACGTCCTCGAGTTTGAACGGTTTGATTATCGCCTCGATCTTTTTCATGAATTATCTCCTCAGTGCGGCGGCAAATACTAGAGAACCAGACGCGGGCTGTAAACAGAAAAACACCCCGGCTGCGTTCCCTCTCACCACACCAAAGAATAGCTGAATCAACATTCTCCAACGATCAGCAACGAAGATGCCAGCGCCCGAGCTCTTTCTCCGGGGAGAGAACCTAACGAACGACGGTTCAAGGCATTGTACTTGGCGGGCGCGCCGAAGAGGCAGAGGCCAGGACGAAAGCAAGTGTGTCCTTTTGCGCACGGTGGGCAAAAACAAGCGTCTGCAATGTGCCGATGCGCCAATTTCCGGTCCGAGAAAATACGAGTCAGGGCAATACCGGGCGGGCTTTGAGGATGAGTTGATCGCCGACCTGCTTGACACCTTTGACAGAGTGGACGACGGCTGTGACACGCCAGGCGGCTGCCTGTGTCGGCGCGAACCCGCGGAGCGTCACAATCCCGTCGCTGATCTCGATGATGACGCCCGCCGATTCGGCGGGAATCTCTGCGGCGAGACGGTGCCGGATTTCCAACCCGATGGCTTCATCGCTGTGCGTTTCCCCGGCCTCAATGCTTTGGCCCATGGCGCGAAACGCCGGCGTGGAGCCAGACTGCGGCGTCTTCGATTGCGCGCATCCGGCCAGGAAGACCAAAAGTAAAAGGCATCCTCTATGGCTCATGGATTTCATCGTTTACTTACGATTGGGTCTGCTGCCTACTATTCGTTGGTGCTCGGGGGGGGATTTGAACCCCCACGCCTTACGGCATACGCCCCTCAAACGTACGTGTCTGCCAGTTCCACCACCCGAGCAGCGCGGCTGGATGAACCTGTATAAATTAGTTGGAATTGGCCGAGCCAGCAAGCTAAAATGACCGGACTATGTCCGGTCATTCCAAGTGGTCCAAGGTCAAACACTACAAGGGCGTGCTCGACACCAAACGCGGCCAGGTTTTTGCCAAGCTGGCAAAGGAAATCTCCGTTTCCTGCAAACACGGCGGCGGTGACCCCGGCTTCAATCCGCGGCTGCGCACCATCCTGATGAAATCCCGCGCCGCCAACATGCCCGTCGACAACATCGACCGCGCCATCAAGAAGGGCACCGGCGAGCTGCCGGGTGTCGCCTACGAGGAAGTCACCTACGAAGGTTACGGCGCCGGCGGCGTCGCCCTGCTGGTCGATCTCCTCACCGACAACAAGAACCGCAGCGCCGCGGAGATCCGATTGATCTTTGTCAAGCACGGCGGCCACATGGCGGGCGCCAACGCCGTGAAACATCTGTTTCACCGGAAAGGTCAGATTCTGGTGTCCAAAGGCCAGCTTTCCGAAGACGACCTGATGACGCTCGTCCTCGAGGCCGGCGCGGAAGACATGATCACACAGGAGGACAGCTACGAAATCCTCACCGACCCTCACCAGCTTGAGGCCGTCCATAAGGCGCTGGAATCCAAGGGAATCAAACCGCAGTTGGCCGAGATGACGCAGCTCCCGATCACGCCCGTCCCGGTCACGGATGAAAAAATCGCGCGCTCGGTGCTGGGGCTCGTCGAAGCTCTGGAGGAAAACGACGACGTGCAAAGCGTGTACCCCAGCTGCGAAATCCCGGACGAAATCCTGGAGAAAATCAGCGCCGCAGCAGCGTAGTGCCAATAAATCCGAAGCTCGATACTCAGATTTCGGATTTGCCATCATGAAGATTCTCGGCCTTGATCCTTCGTTGCGGAACACCGGTTTCGGCCTGATCGAGGCAAATGGTTCGCAACTCAAGCCGATCTGCCACGGTCACATCCAGAATCCGCCAAAGTTGTTGCCGTCACGCTGCCTCGTGCGCATCGGCGACACTCTTGCCAACCTGATCCAGGAGCACAAACCCGACGTCATGGCTGTCGAGGGCCTGATTTACGTCCAGAACACCAAGATCGCCCTGACGCTCGGCCAGGTTCGCGGCGCCGCCATTGCCGTCGCCGCGCAGCACGGCCTGGAGATTTACGAGTACGCCCCGCGCAAGGTAAAACAAGCAGTGACCGGTTTGGGCGGTGCCGGCAAAACGCAGGTCGGCCAGATGGTCAAAGCCTTGCTCGGGTTGAAAGAACTTCCGCAGGCCGACGCCGCCGACGCCCTCGCCCTCGCCATCTGCCACGCCCACTCCAGCCGAGGCGTCCAAATCAATCCGCCGAAGCAGATCTGATTCGCGTTGATTCGCGTTGATTCGCGTCCATTCGCGGTTAAACTCCGCACCTGATGATTGCGTTTCTCCATGGCAAGCTTGCCGACGCCACACCCACGCATGTCGTCGTGGATTGCGGCGGCGTCGGCTATTCGGTGTTCATCCCGCTGTCGAGTTACGACAAGCTTCCGCCCAAAGGTGGAGACGTGAAGTTGCTGACCCATCATCACGTGGTGGCTCACGAGGGAACACAGCAACTGTTCGGGTTCGTCACGCCCGAGGAACGCGAGATGTTTCTGATGCTCATCAGCATCAGCGGCATCGGCCCGAAGCTGGCCCTCAACATCCTCAGCAGCGCCTCGATTTCCGGGTTGCGCAACGCCATTGCCGCCGGCGATACGAAGACATTGTCCGCCCTGCGCGGGATCGGGAAGAAGACCGCCGAACGCCTCGTCGTCGAGTTGAAGGATAAAGTGGGTGGTGCCGCCGCGTTTGAAGCCAAAGGCCGCGCGCCCACCCCCGAGGAGCAAAAACTCACTGATGCGATCCTCGCATTGGTCTCCCTGGGTTACAAACAGGTCGATGCCCACAAAGCCATCCTCGCCGTCGCCGAGAAACTCGGACCGAAGGCGAACGTCGAAGAATTGGTTCGGGCAGCGTTGCGGAGCGCGTGATTTGTAGGCCGCGTGACCTCACGCGGCGGGGTCGCTCACTCCCCCAGAATCGCGTTGATGTTGTTGAAATACGCGGTAGCCATGGTGAGGATCAGCCAGACCATGTAGACCACGATCAGCCCGTAGACGATGCGCGGCAGCCAGGTGACCGCCTGGTCGAGGCTGTGACGCCAGCGTTCCTCGTAGAATTTTGACAGGCGATCGAGCATCTCGTCCATCCGACCGCTCTTCTCGCCCGTTGCCCAGAACTGAATCAGATGATCGGGGAACACGCCCGTCGAGGCCAGAGCCTGGCTGATGTCCAGTTGGCCGCCGATCAACGGAGCCGCTCGTTTGTAGGCGTCGGCGATCAGCGGACTGTGCACCATGTTGCTGGCCGACTTGAGCGCGTCCACGATGCCGATACCCGCCGCCAGAATCAGACGAATGCTCGACACCCATTGGCTCAACGCGTAGTCAAGTCGCAACCGACCGAACACGGGCACGACCAGCAGCAGACGGTCGATCGTTACGTTCAGCCCCGGCACGGTCAGCAGCCAGCGGAACAACGCCGCCGCGCCCCAGAGGATGAACGCTATCGCCGCGAGTTGGCCGACCGTATCGCGCAGGTAGTGGAATATCGTGTACGGTTTCCCGCCGAGCGACCCCAGGAAGAGCGCCTGGAAATGGACGATGAATACCGCCGCGGTCAGGAGAAACACCGGGTACATCGACCCGGCAATGAGCTTACGTCGCGCGGCGGCCCGGCTGTCGTAGTACCTGCTCAGCGACAACAATCCAAGGTCGAGCGCGCCGCTGCGTTCGGTCATGGCGATGCTGTGCCGGTCCAGCGAGTCGAACCGATTGGGAAACTTTTCCATCGCCTCGTGCAACGGCGATCCTTGATTGACGACAGCCGACAGTTCGGCCACGACAGGTCGCATCGAGCGCGGTGCGGTATTCTTCGCCGAAACCAGCGCGCTCTGAATCGGCAGCCCCGCCTGGATGAGCGTGCCGAGTTGATAGTAAAACACCGCCAGGTTCTTCGAGGCGAATCTCATGCTACCGCCACCGTAACACGCGGGCGCCAGCAGTCACGGGAAAAGGAACGACGTTGTTGTAGCCGCGGTCCCGCCGGGGCAGGATTACCGCGAATGCTGTTTGGGCAGATCCCTCGCGCACGCCGGCAGAGCGGCGTGGCTACAAAGCTGGGTCTACATTTTTCACTTGGAGGGCGAGCCTCCCGGCGAGCCGAGGGCTGGGAACTGAACGAAGCGGCTCGGCAGGAACTCCGCCCTCCACTGCGCGGTCGGGCTCCAAAACGATTCGGGGTAACAGACCGGCGCACAACGCTGAATCCTTGCACCAAGGTTGTCACCCTGAGCATGTCGAAGGGTCTCTGTCGTTCAGAAAACACCGAAAAAACAGAGATTCTTCTCCCGCCAAGGCGGGATCGGCGCTGCGCAACAAACCGAACTCGCTCGCCAACCGCCCCACCCGTTTTCCTCTTGCCTCTTTCGACTGCCTTCCGCATCTTGACGACATGCCCGAACGCTTCGTCACCGAAACCATCCACGACAAGACGCTGGACGTGTCGTTGCGGCCCGGCGTGTTCGGCGATTTCGCCGGTCAACGCAAGGTCAAGGAACGGCTCGAACTTGCCGTCGAGGCGGCGCGGCAGCGCAAAGAATCGATCGACCACATCCTGTTGAGCGGCCCGCCGGGTCTCGGCAAGACCACACTCGCCTACATCCTCGCCAAAGCGATGGGCGTCAACGTCGTCGCCACCAGCGGCCCGGTCATCGAAAAAGCGGGCGACCTCGCCGGCTTGCTGACCAAGCTCGACGCGGGAGACGTGTTGTTCATCGACGAGATCCACCGGCTGCAAAGCACGGTGGAGGAATACCTTTATCCCGCGATGGAAGATTTCAAGCTCGACATCGTGATCGACCAGGGACCCAACGCCCGCAGCGTGCGGCTGAACCTGCCGCGGTTCACGTTGATCGGCGCAACGACGCGCAGCGGATTGCTGACCTCACCGTTGCGGTCCCGGTTCGGTTTGGCCGAGCGGTTGGATTATTACAGCGCCGAAGAACTGGCAACCATCGTCTCGCGGTCGGCGCTCATCCTGAACGTCGATATTGAAGCCGACGGCGCAGCGGAGATCGCGCGCCGTTCCCGCGGCACACCGCGCATCGCCAACAACCTGTTGAAACGGGTCCGCGATTACGCGCAGGTGAAAACCAGGTCCAAAACCATTACCGCCGACATAGCCGACAAAGCGCTGGCGATGCTGGAGATCGACGAGCACGGGCTTGATGAGATGGACAAACGCATCCTGGAAACGCTCGTCCACAAGTTTGGCGGGCGCGCGGTCGGTATCAGTTCGCTGGCCGTGGCGGTGGGCGAGGAGCCCGACACGCTGGAGGAAGTGTACGAGCCGTTTTTGATCATGGAAGGCTATCTCAAGCGCACCCCGCAAGGCCGCGTGCCGACCGCGCTCGCCTTCAAGAAGCTGGGCGTGAAGGCTGACAAGAAGACGGACGAACTTTTCTAAGCCACGAATCCACACGAATGATCACGAATTCGTGTTTCATTCGTGTCCATCTGTGGCCAACCACGCACCGCAGGGATCATGGTTGCCTCTCCGTTCTTCAACGCACGGAACAGTTCGGGATCATCGCGCTTCTGCATCGTCACCTCACGCACACCGTCAGCCTGGCAGGCAAGGACCTTGGCAAATCCCTTGTACGCCCGCGGCGCGCCAATGATGCGGGCTTGCTCTTGCAGGGCTCCGAACGCTTTCGGAGCCATCTTCGGAACCTCGGCAAGCGGAGCGCTTGCCCTACAACCAATTCGTTCCATTACCAGGTAACTGTATGGCAGACTCCGCAGATCGATGCCGGCCCGTTGGGAAAAACGCACCCAGTTTGAGTCGGCCATGATGTTCACCGGCGGTCGCGCGAAGAAATGACACCAATGCCGTTCGTTCTCGGGCACCAGCATCCCGCATCGCTCCTGGTGCGTACAGGGCGCGACGACCCGGAACCGTTCCCGCAAGGTTTCACGCACCTCGATGAGCGCACGGCTGTCGGCGTACGTGCCCGGCTCGACCCACAATATCGCCTCGGCCCGATCGGCCAACCGCAGCAGGTCGCCTCGGTCCCGGTCATTGAGTTCATTGAGCACATGGCTCAACACCAGTAGACCGACCGTCTGGCCGTCAGTTCGCCACCCTTCGGCGTGTCCGGTGTCCATCGCGTACTGCATTGCCAACGGGGAACGATCAAAAACACGAAGCGACTTCAGCCCGAAGAACTCAGTCACGCGCCTCCCCGCCACGCCGCTGCCGCAGCCCCAGTCGAGCACGGAGTCGGCCGTCGGTACCCAGTTGACCCGACGCAGCTCGTTCAGCGCGGCATCCCATTTCCAGGCAATCCGATGGCCGAACGTGAAATCGTAGTTCTCCAGTTCGGCTAGGGAACGCCAGTAATCGCCCTGCGGTTTTTCTTCGGCGAGGAAGATTGACCGCAGGCGGTCGAGCGCTTGCCAGTCGAGTTGGTTCCAATTCATTGTCGTTCCCCTGTAGCCGCACCGTTGCGCTCTGTAGCCGCACCCTTTACGGGTGCGTCTCTCCCCCGCAGGCTGAAGCCTGCGGCTACAGTTTTGTTAGGCGCTCTTTGCCAAGCGAAACCCCAATTGCTCTGCGAGCTGCTGGCGTTCGATCCCGTAAAACGCCGCCAGTTCCCGCACCTGCCTGCCAAGCTCCTCGTGATTCACCGGACGTTGGCGTTTGACCGCGGCGATCATCAGGTTCTTGGCCGTGTGTTCGGTCGAAATGAACTCGAACACCTTCGTTTCATATCCCGCCCACTCCAACAACGCCGCCCGCAACGCGTCCGTGACAAACTCCGCCTGCCGCTCTAGCAGAATTCCATGCTTCAACGCGGAGGCGAGAACGGGCGGCGCGCGCAACTGTGGCCTGACCTCCTTGTGACAACACGGAGCGACGATGATCAGCGACGCGCCGGCTTTGACGCCTTTGGCCATCGCGTCGTCGGTTGCCGTGTCGCAGGCATGAAGCGCGACCAGAACGTCGATGCCTTCCACTGGAAGGTAGGTTTCAATGGTTCCCGCTTCGAAGCGAAGGCCGGTGAGGCGGCAACTCCGGGCAACCCGGTTGCACAACTCGACAAGCTCCGGACGCGCTTCAATGCCAACGACCTCGGCCCCGGGACAACCGTTCTCTCGAAGCCAGTCATACGCCGCGAAGGTGAGATACCCTTTCCCGCAGCCCATATCCACCAGCCGCAACACGTTTTTGTTTGTGAAACCCCGGGCCGGTCCATGGATTTCCGGTGGCACAGGCGTCCCTGCCTGTGGGGGCTCATTTGGACAGGCACGGAGGCCTGTCCCACCATTCATAAGATGGGTTCTGCTTCCCAGTAGTAGATGCGAAAGGATTTCGACGAACTTGTTGATCTGCCGGAACTTGTCGCCCATTTCCTTGCGGATGGCACCACCGGCGGCCGTAACTCCCAACTCATGCAGCCACGGGGCCTGCGGGTCGATCAGCCTCTGTTTCACGCGGTCGTGACTCGTGTCGGCCTCGGCGTGCGACGGTTTGCCGAGCCGCAACCGCGCTTTGTCGTTTCGAATCTCAAGTTCTGCCGACAATTTGGTGGTGAAGAGGTGCGCGGTCCGAAAATCGTGACCGAGCAATTCCATGATCCGCAGAAGGGCTTCGTCGGGCTTCAGGTTTTTGGTGACATCGCGGGTGGCGTGGCGATAGACGAACTGCAGCCGCCGTCCATCGCGCAACGTCACCGGCCGCACGAACGCGTTCTGCAGCGTGGCGTCGGTGCCGCAGGGCCCGCCCAGCGTGAGTTTCGCCAATGTTCCCTCGGCGATCGCCGCGCGAAGCAGTTCCAAGAATCTTTCCTGAGCCGATGCGGTTGCCATACGGATCTAACAGCATGCCAAAAACCGGGTTGAATGAAAACCCGCTGTGCTTTAAGGTTCGCATCCGACACCATGCCCAAACGAACCGACATCCACAAGGTTTTGATTATCGGCAGCGGCCCGATCGTCATCGGCCAGGCGTGCGAGTTTGACTATTCGGGGACCCAGGCCTGCAAGGCGTTGCGCGAGGAAGGCTTTCAGGTGGTGCTGGTCAACTCCAATCCGGCGACCATCATGACCGATCCCGAGTTCGCCGACGCCACCTACATCGAACCGATCACGCCCGAAGTGATCGAGAAAATCATCGAGAAGGAAAAACCCGACGCGTTGTTGCCGACGCTCGGCGGCCAGACCGGCCTGAACACCGCCATGGAATTGTGGCGGCGCGGCATCCTGCAAAAGCACGGCGTGGAAATGATCGGCGCAAAGGCCGAAGCCATCGAGAAGGGCGAGGACAGGTTAAGATTCAAAGAGTGCATGCAGAAGATCGGACTCGACTGCCCTATCAGTGGCGTTGCCCGCACGCTCGACGAGGCGCGCGACGTGACCCGCAAAATCGGACGGTTACCGGTCATTATTCGCCCCGCGTACACGCTCGGCGGAACGGGAGGCGGCATCGCCTACAACCGCGAAGAGTTCGACCTGCTGGCGCAACGCGGACTCGAAGCGTCGCCCGTCAGCGAGATCCTCATCGAAGAATCGCTGATTGGCTGGAAGGAATTCGAGACCGAGGTGATGCGGGACAAGAACGACAATTGCGTCATCGTCTGTTCGATTGAGAATTTCGATCCGATGGGCGTCCACACCGGCGACTCGATCACCGTTGCCCCGATCCAGACGCTGACTGACAAGGAATGGCAGATGATGCGGGACGCCAGTTTCGCCTGTATCCGCGAGATCGGGGTGGAAACCGGCGGCTCGAACATCCAGTTCGCTGTCAATCCCGACAACGGCCGCCTGTGCATCATCGAGATGAACCCGCGCGTCAGCCGCTCGAGCGCGCTGGCATCGAAGGCCACCGGATTTCCGATTGCCAAGATCGCCGCCAAGCTGGCCATCGGGTACACGCTCGACGAAATCCCCAACGACATCACCAAGTCCACGCCGGCCAGCTTCGAGCCGACGATTGATTACGTTGTCGTGAAGATTCCCCGGTTCGCCTTCGAAAAATTCCCGCAAGCCGATCCGACCTTGACCACCCAGATGAAGAGCGTCGGCGAAGTCATGGCCATCGGTCGTACGTTCAAGGAATCTCTCCAAAAGGCACTACGCGGTCTTGAGATAGGTGCGTACGGTCTGGGCGGCGGCAAATGGGGCGGCGGCCGCGAACTCCGTCCCAGGGACGAGATCGAACGCAAACTGATCACGCCGTGCGCCGAACGCATTTTCTATATCCGCCATGCTCTCCACGCCGGGTTTACGCTGGAAGAAATCCACCGTCTCACTCACATCGACCCTTGGTTCCTGCGGAACATCCAGGAGATCGTCGAGATGGAGGATCAGTTGGTGAAGGCCGGCAAGCTCGATGCGTTGGTGTGAAACGGTGCTGAGATGCCAGTCAAAACCGTAACCTTTGGAGAAGGAATTGTCGCGGGCATTTGCGGTTGGTTGCTTTGGTGGGGTCTCCTCCTGACGGTTCTGTTCGTCGTGTGGTTCACACTGCGGTTCTGGTTTCTACGATCTCGGGGCAGGAGAATTGGCCTCGGCATGTGGATTCTGGGTGGCATTGTGTCGTTATCGGCGCTTATATCTGGGGCATTATTTGTCGCTTGGCAAATCGGTAAGCCGCCGAGTCACCGGCCAAAGCCACAGGTGAACGTGGCGTACTCCGGGCCGAAGGTAACTCCTGATGGAAGTGCAGCATCCTTCGTCAAGACAGTCACGCAGGAGGAGACCGGGCTGGTGGAGCATCCCATTGGTGGGCCGTTGCCAATTACAATTGAGTGGCACGCAGAAGCCTTTCGGTTTTGGTCAAAGACCTTCCTCTGTCGGAGTAAGCCGGATGGCTCTGCACCTGTGGCGCTTTACGAGATCGCCTCAGAGCAACTGCCATCGCGTTCTGACGACACGAGACCTGAGCGGTGGGACTCGTGGTTCAAAGTCTTGGGCTTCGATGCATCGTGGGCGATGGACAGGGCGGTCATCCTATTTGATCGCGGAACGAATAATGTGATTGCTGTCGATTTGCAGACTGGCGAAATGGATTCATACACCTTTCCCGCGAGCAGGTACGACTACTCTAGCATTCAGGTAGTCGATGACGGATCCAAGGTGCTACTCGGCTCACACTCGGAATACCTTGGCATTCTCACTTTGAACGACGGCTTAAAGACTACAAACATCTTCAGCAAATCCGGCGACTGGTTCTTCAAGCCGCCTGCTTGGAGCGAGGCGCAGAGGGTGTTCGCCATCGAAGTCCATCCACAAATTTGGATCTTCAATAGTGAACTCGATCTCGTCGAGCAGTTCAGTGTGGCAGACCTTGGGCCTGTGTTGCACGCAAAGCAGCAGCACCAACAGCCACCAGAGCACAAGTACGCTTGGGTTGTGGATAAGCTATGGGCTGGATACCTGCCAAAGGAGCCGAAGCCTACGAGGGCGAGCAACGCGGAGTTCCAGCTTAAGACTCACACGATTCCCAATCGGCGCATCAATCCAGAGAACGCAGCAACGATCTGGTGAGATCAGTTTGCAATCCGCATCTCACCCAGAAGTCCACCTCCGTCTTCCACGATCAAGTGTGATGCGCTGACTTTGCCTTCGAAGGAGCCGGTTGCCCGGAGGGTGACAAACCCGGTGGCCTGAAGATTCGCGTAGAGTATGCCGAGGATTTCGACGTCGCGGTATCCGGTGGGGTCGATGTACGCACACGCTACGCCAGGGGCAGCGTCGAAACAGCCAACGTACCTGCCAGTGATTCGCTCCTGGTGAAAGAAAGGCAGGGCCATGCAGCCAAATGAGATTGGCGCTCCCATAAACGAGATCACTGCCGTAAAGGCAAGTCCTGACGCCCCGGACAAAGATCTCGAACCCGGTACCTGGACTAGAGCTTGCAACGCCCTGCCACCGAGATTTGTAGCCCGGACATTGTTGGATGGCAAGGCTCTGTTTGCTGGGGATTGTTAACCCGAATCATTGCGATCCTGATTGTGGTGATCCCTTCTTGGTGAAATTTGTAGGGCAAGCGCCTCGCTTGCCATCGTCTCCGAATCGGCAACCGGAGCGGTTGCCCTACAATCGATCGTCAAGGTTCGGGCGTCAAAGCAGAGCGAGTCGAGCCTCGCAACAGCAAAGCTCCGACAAGTCGGAGCACTCCAGTCTGCGAATTGGGACACTACCGATCGCAGCTACCGCTTGTCAAAACCGGCCTGCTTGGCTAAGGTGCGCGACGATGGCGAGCGACCACAAACAGTCCCTTCTTCAGAAGGCCAAGTCCATGGGCTTTTCCGACCGGCAGATTGCGACGCTGGTCGGGAGCACCGAGGACGAAGTCCGGGCGTTGCGCAAGAAGCTCGGTCTGGTTCCGTCGTTCCGCCTCGTGGACACGTGTGCGGCGGAGTTCGAGGCTTATACGCCGTATTATTATTCGACCTACGACACCGGCGACGATGAGGTCCGCGAGACCGACACGCGCAAGGTGATGATTCTCGGCGGCGGCCCGAACCGGATCGGGCAGGGGATTGAGTTCGACTACTGCTGCGTGCACGCCGCGTTCGCGCTCAAGGAACTCGGGCTCGAGACCATCATGGTGAACTCGAATCCCGAGACCGTGTCCACCGACTACGACACTTCGGACAAACTCTATTTTGAGCCGCTGACGCTGGAGGACGTGCTGCACATTTACGAGCGGGAGAAATGCTGGGGCGCGATCGCGCAGTTCGGCGGCCAGACGCCGCTCAATCTGGCGCTCGGCCTCCAGAAGAACGGCGTCAACATCATCGGTACCACGCCGCAGAGCATCGAGATTGCCGAAGACCGCAAATTATTCGCGGCGATGCTCGACCGACTCGGCATTCCGCAGCCGCCCAACGGTCTCGCCACCAATGAAGAGGAAGCGCTCGCGGCGACAAGAAAGCTTGGTTACCCGGTGTTGCTGCGTCCCTCCTTCGTGCTCGGCGGACGCGCGATGCAGATCGTGTTCAGCGACGACGAGGTGCGGCATTACATGCGGTTCGCCGTTGAAGCCTCGCCCGAGCGGCCCGTATTGGTGGATCAATTTCTGGAAGAAGCGATCGAGGTGGACGTGGACTGCATTGCCGACATCGGCGTCGGCGGTGACACGATCGTGGTGGGCGGGTTTCTGGAACACATCGAGTTTGCCGGGTGCCACAGCGGCGACGCGGCGATGGTGTTGCCGCCGCATTCTCTCCGGCCGCAGGACACGGGACACATCGACACGCTGCGCCGGTACACGCATGCGATGGCGCGCGAGTTGCGGGTGGCCGGTCTGATGAACGTGCAGTTTGCCGTGCGGGGCAAGAACGTCTGGGTACTGGAGGTCAATCCGCGCGCGTCGCGCACGGTGCCGTTTGTCAGCAAGGCGATCGGACGTCCCTTGGCCAAACTTGCCGCGAAGGTGATGACGGGCAAGAAACTCACCGAACTTGGGTTCACGGAGGAAATCTGGCCGAAATATTTCTCCGTGAAAGAATCCGTTTTTCCCTTCAGCAAATTTCCTGGCCAGGACATTCTGCTCGGCCCGGAAATGCGCTCGACGGGTGAGGTCATGGGCATTGGCGAAGACTGGGGTGTGGCCTACGCCAAATCACAGATGGCCGCGTCGCCGGGGCTGCCGCTGCGGGGCCGGGTGTTCATCAGCGTGCGCGACTCCGACAAGGAAAACGTCGCTCACATCGCAAAGATGTTTGCGGCGATGGGATTCGAGTTGTGCGCGACCAGCGGCACCGCCAGGGTGTTGCAGGAGCACGGTTTGACGGTGAGCATCTTGTTCAAACTGTCCGAAGGGCGTCCGAATTGCCTCGACCTGATCAAGAATGGCGAGGTGCAACTCATTATCAACACACCCGCCGGCAAGACGCCGCGCGCGGACGAGGTCAAAATTCGCACCGCCGCCGTTGCTCACCGCATTTCGATCATGACCACATTGGCCGGGGCCAAGGCGGCGGCGCTCGGGATCAGTGCCATACTCGAGAAGGGGTTGAGCGTCCGCACCATCCAGCAATACCACGCCGAACTGAGCAGCCGCTGACGGCTGCGTGGACCGGTTCGCTGTGGGAGCGCCCTTCGCGCCGCCGCCGAGCCTCTCATCGAGCCGCGGTTGGGAGCAGAACGAAACGGTTCGGCAGGAGAGTGTTGCCAAATGGCGCGGAATGCGAATAATCAAGGCTGAACCATGACAGCGCCATTCGATTTCGTCCGCTCGCACGGGCTGGGCAACGACTACCTCGTGATGGATCCGTCACGGCTCGGGTTTGAGCTGACGCCCGACCGGATCCGGCTGATCTGCCATCGCAACCTCGGCGTGGGTTCCGACGGCATTCTTCTCCTGGTTCCCGTAGGAGCGATTTCCAACCCCGGCACAGAGGTTGGGGCTGCAAGCCGCTCCCACAAGGAAGGAGAGGCGGACTTCGCAGTCCGCATCCTTAACCCGGACGGCTCGGAGGCCGAGAAGAGCGGGAACGGACTGCGGATCTTTGCGAAATTCCTTTACGACCACGGGTACACGAATAAGACAGAATTCACGATTTACACCCTGGGCGGCATCGTCAACGCGCGGTTGATTCTCGAAGGTGGTCGCGTGGTTGCCGTGCGGGTGGACATGGGTCGCGCCGTCATTGACCGGAAACTAACGAAACTGGCAGTCGGCGCCCGGAAGTTGAACGTTACCTCGCTCTCCGTGGGCAATCCCCACTGCGTGACAATTGTCGACGACCTGTCCAAGGTGGACTTGCTCAAACTCGGCCCGTTGATCGAGAACCACAAGGCGTTTCCGAATCGGACCAACGTGCAGTTCGCCCAGGTCCTCGACCGCGCCAACGTGCGCGCTCTGATTTGGGAACGCGGGGCCGGCCACACTCTGGCCAGCGGTTCCAGTTCGTGTGCCGTGGCGACAGCGTGTTACGACAAAGGACTCGTCGACGGCTCCGTCATGGTTCACATGGAGGGCGGCGACCTGTCTATCACGCTCAATCGGGATTTGTATCTCGTGATGACCGGTCCCGTGGAAGAAATCTGCACCGGCACGCTGGGTGACGATTTGAAACGCAAGCTGCTTTCGCTCTGACGTGTCCGATTTCGTGGCCGTGTTCAACCCGGTGACACGCGGCTTCAAACAGGGAGAGAATCTCGACCGTGAGCCCTGGTCGCATTGAGAACACCGCTCCTACAACTCCGAAGACTTTACTTGCCGAGGGGCATGGACGCCGGTGGCGCGGCTGATGATGTTGCCGCAGGGGTTTCGGGCAGCTCGGGCAATGTCAATGCGTTGGAAGCTTGTGCGGGCAATTCTTTGGTCAAATCGCGGCTGAGCACCTGATAGCGCACGTACGCCTCGAACGCCAGGGGTGAGCCCTGCATCCCGGCCACGATTTCCTCGTACATTTGTCGCGCGGCTTTCGTCTGTCCCAGGGCTTCGGCGCATCGGGCCGCCCCCATTCGGGCGGCGAAGGTGGTGTAGCCGGACGGATCAGAACCCAATTGCTGATACTGTTCTCCCGCCGCCTGGAAATTCCCCAGGGCTTCCTGCACGGCCGCCAATCCGAGCCGGGCGGACGGCACGAGCGGATACGTGGGATACTCGGTGAAAAGCTTTTGATAGACGATGGCGGCCTCGTTGTATTTCCCGTTCTGGAAATAAATGTCGCCCAGCCGGATCATGGCGTCAGCAGCCACATTTTTACCCGCATAATCCCGGATGATGCTTTCGAATGCGCCGGTGTCACGCGCTGCCGCGAATCTTTGCCCGGCGGTTTGTTCCTCCTGGGCCGCATTCTTCTGCCAAAAGAAAACTACAACCCCGATCGCCAGCACGGCGGCGACCAGGTAGATGATTTTACGCCCGTGCTTCTCCCAGAAGATGTCGGGTTCAAATTGGTCGAGATAGCCAACGTCTTGTTTCATAGCATTTGCCAGATATTCCTTTTCTCCGAAGCGGAGCAGCATTGTCGGTGAAATCTGCAAAAAGGCAAGCCTGGAAAACGTGCCTGGAAAACGTGCGGCCAAGCCTCTTCGAGGTTGCGCCCCTTCGGGACCGGGGCGATGTATCCGGCTGGACGAGCCGGTCGGCAGCGTGTATGGTTTGAATCCAAGAGAAACCACTTATGGGAAAAATGAATCTGACTTTGAAACTGTTGGCCACAAGCTTGACCGTTCTCGTATTGATCGGCTGCTCGAAGCCATCTTCTGAAGAATCACCAGAATCCTCTCTCCCCCCGCCGACGACCAGAAATGCGGCACCGCCTCCTCCCAGGGGATTGCCATCGGCGGCAAGCTCGAAAGCGCAATCGCGCGTGGCAGTCAACCCGTCAGCGGATGGACTGGTGACGCCAGCAGCAGCGAACTCGGACACCAACGCAGCGGCTGCTGCAGCAGAGATCGCCGGTCTCGAAATCGATTACCGTAACAACACCGAGTTTACCAGGCGTGTGGAGCTGATTTACAAGATCACCGAGGTGGGAACCGCCGAAGCCATTCCGGCTCTGGGGCGCATTTTCGCCGGCGAGACCGATACCGAACTGAAGACGCAGGTGATCAGTTCGCTGGCGGACATCGACGGTCAAGACGATCAGAAAGTCGCGTTTCTTTCTGCAGCGGTCAGTGGAAGTCAACCCAAGGAAGTGCGCGAAGCGGCGATTGATGCGATGACGGATCTCGAGGCGCCGCAGAAGGGCGTGCCGGTTCTCCAATCACTATCGGCCGATCCCGATTCTGAAATCCGGGACGATGTGAAGGACGCTCTCGACCAGATTACCGCGATCACCAGCGCGACCCAGTAACTGCGGCTGAAGAAAGAAGCGGGTCGAACAAAACCGTTCAGCGCGCCGCCACATTCGCCTTGGCCAGCTCCGGGAGATTGGGGATCGGGTGAATTGATCGGCGGACAAACCATTCGATGGATTCGCGCACGCAGGTTTCCAACGGGACGGATGGGTGCCAGCCCAATTCTTCTTTTGCTTTGCGACAATCCAGCCACTGAAATCGGCGGGCGTGCGCTCCTGTTTCCCAGCACACGCGTTCGCTGCCGGCCAGTTCGCCAATCCCGCCCGCGATCGCGACCAACGCCAATTGTAACCTGTGTGCCGGCGCGGGCCGCCCGACGCACCGGGCCGCCAGCGCCAGAAACTCGTCGAGCCAGACGTTATGATGCCCGAGCAGATAGCGTTCGCTGGCCTTCCCTTTTTCCGCCACCGCAACGATCCCGTCCGCCACTTCGCCGACATCGATGAAGTTCAGCGCCACTCGCGCCGTGAACGAAAACCGGCCCGCGAGAAAATCCTGAATGATCTGTCCCGTCGGTGTCGGTGTCTCATCCTCGGCGCCCAGCGGGCTGCTGGGGCTGGCGATGATGACGGGCAGGCCCTGGCGGGCGGCTTCCAACACGGCCAGTTCCGCCAGCCATTTCGAACAGCGATAGGGTTCCAGGGAAGACACGGAACGAGGAAAATCCTGTTCCTTCACCAAAGCGCCGCCGTGCGTTAACACGGAGTTGGAACTGATGTGCACGAAACGTTCGACCCGGGCCGCGCGTGCGGCGGCCAACATATGCTCCGTGCCGCGGACGTTCACCTCAAAAAGCTCCCGACGAGCGCGCCTGCCGAAGCGATACACACCCCCGACGTGAATCACGGTGCTCACACCGCGACAGGCATGAGCAGCGCTGCCCGGATCGCACAAATCACCAACAACAACCCCGACGCGGTCCCCAAACAAACGGTGTGCCTTTTCGGGAGCGCGGCAAAACAGCCGTACACGGGCGCCCCGGGTAAGGAGCTTGCGCACGACATATCGTCCAATGAACCCCGTGCCACCCGTGATGAGAAATTGCTCCGAGCCAACCATTGAGACGCAATCTACGCCAATTTTGGACTCCAAGGAAGTGATTTTCATGCCGATGACTCTGGTAGGGCGCACATCAGGATTTGTAGGGGCCTGCGCCGCGTCAGGGGACGCAGCCTACAACAAATCTTCGATCGGATTCGACACGCCGGTTGTAGGCCGCAAGCAGAGCGAGTTCCATCCGCGAGACGCGAGCTTGTTGTTGAGCTCGCAATCCCCACGCGGCGTGCCGTTTTCACGTGTCCGAACCGCCTTTGCTCAAAACCTGACATGCGCCCGGTGGCCGTGCCTGGATGAAAACGGACATGGATGAAACGGACGCTTGCGGCTTGACGGGCAGTTTGCTAGCTTCCCATCTCGTAACTTGGATATTTTACGCCTGCCAGAAGGTAGTCGTGAAATATCCACCTCGGCAGTGCCGCGCGTGGGGGTGCGGCGCTCCCGAGGCCGACACACTCTGTGTGTCGGGGTTGCCCCGACAATGCGGTAGCATTCGCCGAATTGTCGGCCCTGCGGGCGCATGTTTCACACGGGCGTGTGAAACATGCGGGCTAAGCATGCGCCCATAGCTCAATTGGCTAGAGCAGCTGACTCTTAATCAGCGGGTTGTAGGTTCAAGTCCTACTGGGCGCACCAACTCCCTCTTTGATTTGCAGGCATTTGCGAAATCTCTGCATCCTGCAGTAAACCAGAAAACCGGTCGGGTATGCCCCAGGGTATGCCCCAACGATTTCAGGTCGGTTGCGGTGGGAATGAAATCCTTATCAGGATTGGTGGCGGGCAGAATCAAGTGCCAGAGGAAGATTATCGTCGAAACTGTGGAGTTGGCTCGTCTACGGCAGCGCCTTCCCACCGCAGTTTGATGCGCTTCACCTGACGCAACAGATGGTCGTCACGAACATCGCCGTAAGTATGGGCGATAATTGCCGGACCTGACTTGTCTCCGATCAACATGGCGATCTCTCACCTCTGCGTTGTTGACAAGGCCCGTACCGCCACCGCCAACAGGATCGTCATCAACGAGGAAGACCAGCGACAACTGGTGCCAATGCGAGCCGAACAACGTATGCCCAGGAGGCCGAGCGACAGGCAACAGACAACGCTCCTCGTGGCTTGCTGGCTCAGGAAGTTTCGTCGCATGGAGTGTGAGTTTTCATGGCTGCAACTCAGGTTGAGATTGAATCATAAATCCGGTCGAAATGCCATCGATAGGATTTCGCCCTCCGGGTCGAACTGACTGGGCGCGTCGACACTGCTGCCATCCAAACTATGTCACCCTGAGCGAAGAGAAGGGTCTCTGTCGTTTCCGCCTTGAACCAGAAGACAAAGGCTGAGATTCTTCGCTCCGCTCAGAATGACAAGACAGTTAGTGAACCTCTGTCAGCTTAAGAACGAGCAGTGCCTCAACCTGAAAGGAAGGCTCTTCGAATGAAAGCCATTATTGCTTTTGCGGTCGGTGTCGCTATTTTCGGTTCCACCGCTCAAGGAGCGCAGCGGAATATCCCCAAGGACGTTTCGAAGATCCGTGGGTTCAACTACCAATCCGCACCCACTATTGGACACAATGAACACTGGCTCCAGTACGACCCGGCTGAGACGGAACGCGACATGGACTTCGCCAAGCGGCTCAATCTGAATCAGGTCCGCGTTTTCCTCGGCTACGCTGCTTATCTCACAGATAAGGCGGCGTTTCGCAAGAACCTCGTGCACTTTATCCGCGCCTGTCACGAGCGCGGCATCGGTGTCATGGTCACGGTCACGTATCCCAGGGAGTGGTCACAGGACCCGTCTTCCTGGCCTCTGGCCAAGGAGTACGCCGCGGATCTGGTGAAGACCATCGGAAACGGGAAGGAACCCGGCCTGGCATTCTGGGACGCTCACAATGAGCCGGGAAAGGCGCGCATCGAATTCGCGAGGCATATGGCCGGCGTATTCCGCGAACTGGACAAGCGAACACCGGTCACCATCGGATCCACCACCGAGGCGGAGATGGAAGCGACCGGGAGCGATCTGGTGGATGTGCTCTGCTTCCACGACTACAGTTCGACGCATGGTGCAATTCGTGCCAACATCGAACGCGCGAAGCAGTACGCGGCCAAGGCAGGCAAACAGGTCATGAACACCGAGATCGGCTGCATTGGCCGCTCCAACCCCTACGACGTGACGCTCGAAGAGTACATGAAGTCGGGCGTGGGCTGGTACATCTGGGAACTGATGATCACGCGCCAGTGGGGAACGGTGCATGGAGTATTGTACGCGGACGGAACAGTGCGCGATCCCTCAATTGCCGCGGCGCTGCTCGGTTTTTTCCGGAACCGCGGACCGGAGTTCATGCCCGAGGTCCCGGATCGCGAAGGACGGGTCACGCGCGCCGTGGCCGAGAACAAGAAGTGGCTCGCCGATCCCGATGCCGCCTGGGATCTGGGACTGGACCTGGCTGAAAGGTCGGCGAACCTTCTGGAGGCGGCGCAACTGATCGCCATGCACGACCTGCCGACCCGGCAAGTGGATTTGCTGCGCAAGGGGCAGCCGGACCTGCCTGCTTTGCGCGCCCTCGTGCAGAAATTCACCGGGATTCTGGAAGCCTACCAGGTGCCGGAGGGAGACCCGCAACGCAGCAGACCCGCTGGTTGGATACGGTAAGCAAGGAAAGGTAACCGAGCCATGTCCACAAAATATGTCAATTACTCAAGCACGCTTGCCGCATCGATGTTCTGCCTCATCGCCGCTGCAGGCGTCGCACCGATATCCGTCGCCCAACCCGCTCAAGACACAAATCTTCCCCACCTTGAAAAACGAGGCGCCGTCACACAACTGATCGTTGACGGCAAACCATTTCTGGCGCTGGCTGGGGAAGTGGGGAACTCCAGTTCCTCCAGTCTCGAATACATGAAGCCCATCTGGCCTAAGCTGGCGCAGATGCATCTCAACACGGTCCTGACGCCCGTTTCCTGGGAATTGTTCGAGCCCGAAGAAGGGAAGTTCGACTTCACGCTCGTGGACGGACTGATCCGGGATGCCCGTCTTCATGATCTCCACCTGATGTTCCTTTGGTTCGGGACCTGGAAGAACATGGTGTCCACCTACGCACCCGTCTGGGTGAGAAGAGATACCGAACGGTTTCCGCTCTGGCAGGACGAGCGTGGCAACAAGCTGCCGATCCTCTCGACCTTTGGCGAGGAGACGCGGAAGGCCGATGCGCGCGCGTTTGCGGCGCTCATGCGGCACCTCCGCAAAGTGGACGCCCGGGAGCAGACGGTTGTCATGATGCAGATCGAGAACGAAGTGGGCGGATCGGGAGGCGCACGGGATGGGTCGGCCGCGGCGAGCGAGGTTTTCGGTAAGCCGGTGCCGCAGGAGTTGATGGATACCCTGCAGAAGCAGAAAGACACGCTGATCCCGGACTTCCTCAAGTTGTGGGAGGACGCTGGGTCCAAAACTTCCGGCACATGGGAAGAGGTGTTTGGCCGGGGAACGCCCGCCCATGAGGCGTTCATGACGTGGAGCTATTCGCGCTACATCGGCCAGGTGATTGCGGCAGGCAAAGCCGAGTATCCGCTACCCATGTTTGTGAATGCGTCGTTGGGACGAGCCGATGGCAAGCTCGGGACGTATCCGTGCGGCGGCCCGATGCCTCTGTTTCTGGACATTTGGCGGGCGGGCGCGCCGAAGCTCGACATGATTTCGCCGGACATTTACGTGACAAACTTCACGGACTGGTGCGCGCGGTACACCCAATCCGAAAACCCGCTGTTCATACCCGAGACGCGGGCGAATCCCGCCAATGCCTTTCTCGCCGTCGGACAGTACAACGCCATCGGCCTCTCGCCGTTTGGGATTGAACGGGATGCGGATCCTGCCAGCGCGCTTTCCAAGAGTTATGATGTCCTTGGGCAACTGGCTCCTCTGATTCTGGAGAACCAGGGCAAAGGCACGATGCGGAGCGTTGCGGTGGATGCGGAAAATCCAACCCAGAAAATCCCGTTGGGCAACTACATCTTGAACGTCCACTTTGGCACCGGAAGATTGGACAGACCCCAGGCGGCACCGGAATTGCCAGCCGGCGCTCCGCCGCGCGCGGGTGGGCCGCCCGGCGCGGTTCAACCGCCCAACCGCGGCTACGCCGTCTTCATCGCCACCGGACCCGACGAATATATCGTGGCTGGCAGCGGCGTGCTGGTTACGTTCTCTCCAAACTCGCCGGGACCACCGGTCGCCGCTCTTGCCTCCGTGGAGGAAGGCACGTTTGTGAAAGGTCGATGGACTCCTGGTCGCCGACTGAACGGTGACGAGATCATGTTGAGTTACGGTCTGAGCGAACTGGCGGCGCAGAACCAAACGGGCAGTGGCCTGCGGCTGTCTGGCGACACCCCGAGGATCCTGCGCGTCAAACTGTTCCGTTACCGGTGAAATACTTTCAAATCAATCGCCCTCTACGGAGGCAAACATGAAATTGAGAATCTTGATTGGCTGCAGCGTTATTTGCTCCATCGCTTCGCTGACGGCAAACGCTCAGGCGAGAGCGGACGCAAACCTTCCCCACCTCGAAAAACGGGGCGCCGTCACCCAACTGATCGTCGATGGCAAGCCGTTCATCATGTTGTGGGCGGCCAGGTCGGCAACAGGAGCGGGACTCCCGAGCGCATGGCGCAAGCCTGGCCCAAGCTCAAAGCCTACAACGCGAACACGGTGGAAATCCCGGTTTACTGGAATCTGATCGAGCCCGAGGAAGGGAAATACGATTTCAGCGTCTCCGACCAGGTCATCCGCGACTGCCGCGCCCAGGGACTGCGCGCCATCTTGCTGTGGTTTGGCTCAAACAAATGTGGCCGTCCGCAGAATTATCCTCCACAATGGGTTCTGTCGGATACCAATCGATTCCCCAGGATCCTTGACGCCAGCGGCAACCCGGCCCAGCCGATGGGGCTTCATGCGAGGGCGACCCTGGACGTGGAACGCAAAACCTACCGGGCGTTCATGCAGCACCTGAAAGAGATCGACGGCGTTGATCACACGGTCATTCTCATCCAGGTGGAGAACGAGCCGGGCCTTCTTGGCTACGCGCGAGATCATTCGCCGAAAGCAACTCAGCTCTTCAACGCTGCCATTCCTACCGCTCTGACCAGGTCGCTTCACAAGCAGCCGGGAACATGGAAGAAAGTCTTCGGCCCTCGCCTGTCTGAAGAGGCATTCAGCGCGTACTACCTGGCCACCTACATCAATGCACTTTCCAGGGCCGGGAAGGAAGTCTATCCGCTGCCGACCTATGTCAATGTATGGATGGGTGGCGAAGGCACCAACGACCGCTTCTACGACTTCGACCGGCCCGGTCCCAGTTACCCCAGCGGCGGGCCTGTCTCGCATATGATCGACTTGTGGAAGGCGGCCGCGCCCGATATCGACGTGATCGCGCCGGACATCTACCACCGCTCGGCCGTGATCTACCGGACCATCCTCTCTCGCTACACGCGGCCCGACAATCCCCTGCTGATCGTCGAGACCGGGCAGGGAATGCCATTTGCCCGCTACTGTTTCTCCGCTCTGGCGGATTACTCAGCCATCGGCTTTGCGCAATTCGGCGTGGATGCAGGCCGCGGCACCAACACGCTCTCCGATCAGTTCGCCGACGTGGGCGCGGATTACCGGCTCATCAAAAATGCCATGACGGTCATCACTCCATTGCAGGGAACAGACAAGCTTAAATCGGCGATTGAAGAGGAGTTCGTCTCGGGACGCACGCTCTGCTTTGACGGTTACGACCTCCTCGTGAAGTTCCCGCCCGCGATGAACCGGCGCCCCGGCTCTCCCGAACCAGCGCTGCCGTCCTATACGCCGACCGGACGCGCACTGATCGCGCAGACGGGGCCGGACGAATTCCTGATCCTGGGATTTGACTCCGCCATCGACTTCAAACCGGCCCTGGGGTCCGGTCTGGATAATGCCAGATTCACGCTGGTCGAAGAGGGTTCGTACGAGAACGGGATCTGGAGAGCGTCGGCCACTCGTGACGTCGGATCATCGGCGAGCGATCTGAAACTTTCTACGGAAGGCGCCATGGTACGGGTTAAACTCTTGAGGTTCTGAGCACACACGCTGCTGCCTGGGCGAATCGAGCGGTGGGTTTAGAGCACGCTCTACGCAACTCAATGTCTTATTCAAGGAATTGAACATGAAAACGTACAAGTACGGGATGTTCGGGATTGTTGGGATCGTCGCGTTGTTGACAGCATTCACGCCGGCGCAGGCGGCGGCAGTCCCGGAGAACCCGGTGTATCCTCGGCCGCTCGTTGTTCCAATTCCCGCGGCCACCACCGGGGTGAAGCAACCCGTGGTGTCTCTGAACGGTGCCTGGAAGGTCAGTGTGACCTCCACCGACAATTTCTGGGACAACAAGGTGGATCCGTCTTCCTGGCAAGACACTCAGATCCCCAGCCACGCCGTCACTCAGGGAATTATCCTCCCGCGAGGCGGGCAGTATGCCTTCAAGAAGCAGGTCACCATCCCCGCCGATTTCGTGGGCAAGCGGATCCTGCTCCAGTTCGACGGTGTGACGGGCGAAGGCAAGGCGTGGGTCAACGGCGTGCATCTGGCGGACCACTACGGCGGGTTCACGACCTGGGGCGGTGACATCACCGACCAGCTCTCACCAGGCAAGCCCGCCTGGATAACCGTCGCGTCCACCGATGCAACCGGAATATCCGGTTACGACAACGGCGGCATTCTACGCGGCGTCAAACTGATCGCCCTGCCCCAGGATTACATCAGCCGCTTCAACATCGAGACGGTCCTGGACAAGAGCTACAACAATGCCGTCTTGAAGGTCTGGGTGGCCATGACTTTCAACCAGGGCAGGACCGCCCGGGTCAATCTCGCCTTGAAGGACGTTCAGGGCAGGACGGTCGCTTTGAATCCATCGAGCATGGTGCTCACCCGCGAGAATCCGGAAACGATCGTCGAAATTCCCGTCGTCTCGCCGGTCAAGTGGGATGCGGAACATCCAAATCTCTACACCCTGGAGGCCAGCATTTCCAATGGCGGCAAAATTGCCGGAACCGTGGTCAGGCAGATTGGTTTCCGAAAAGTCGAGACGGCCGGCCAGGAACTGCTGGTGAATGGGAAACCGGTCAAACTTCGCGGCATCTGTCGCAAGGACATTTACCCGCTCACCGGGCGCAGTGTGCCCATTGACGTCATCGAAGAGGATATTCGCCTGTTCCGCGCCGCGAACATCAACTACATCCGAACCTCGCATTACCCGACCAATCCCGAGATGCTCGAGTTTGCCGACCGCTATGGCATGTACATCGAAGAGGAGAACTCGGTCGCGATGTCCCAGGTCGGGACCAATGGTAACTATCTGGGCCGGTACCTGAGCCAGTTGTGCGAGATGATCGAGCGCGATCGGAGCCATCCCTCCGTCATCATCTGGTCGCTGGGGAATGAATCGGGCTGGGGTACCAACGTCCTGAAAGAGGCGGAATATGCCAGAGCGGAAGACCCCAGCCGCCCGCTGATGTACAGTTGGAGCCACCTGGTGCCGCCGGAACTATCATCGCAAGTGCAGGACATCTACAGCTTCCATTACCCCTCCACTCGGCGGGACTTGGCCGCCGGCGGGCCGGCGCCTGGAGGCGATCTGACGCACAACCGGGAACTGGGCACGGACAAGATCGACATCCCGGTGCTCCACGACGAATATGCCCACATCCCCGTGTATATCACCTCGGATCTACGGAGGGATCCCGGCATTCGCGAATTCTGGGGCCGCAGCATCAATCTCTTCTGGGAGAGAATGTTCGTCACCCAGGGCGCGCTGGGTGGCGCCATCTGGTGCGGCGTGGACAATTCCTCGATCGCGCCGACAGACCGCCAGATCGTCTCCCGCAATGACTGGGGTATCCTCGACGGCTGGCGCCGGGAGAAACCGGAATACTGGCTGACCAAGAAGGCATACTCTCCCGTCCGCATCGACGACAAACCGGTGCCCAATCCGGGCGCTGGCCGGCCGCTGCCGCTGGCCGTCAAGAACTGGTTCGACCAAACGAAATTGAACGAGGTGACGTTCCAGTGGGCCGTGGGAAGCGAGTCCGGCAAGCTGAACGGTCCCAATGTCGAGCCGCATAGGGAAGGTGTTCTTCAGGTCCCAGCGCGGAACTGGAAAAACGGAGATGTGGTGAACCTCAAGGTCTTCCGGATGGGTAACATCCTGGTGGACGAGTACAATCTCCCCGTCAATCCACCCCCGACCCCGGCGTTGCCCACGCCGCAGGGTCCCGCTCCGACGGTTGAAGAGCAGCCGGACAGCATTAACGTCAAGGGCGTCGACTTCGCCCTGGCGGTCAGCCGGAAGACCGGCCTGATCACCGACGGATCCTACAAGGGCTCCAAGATCATCGAGAGCGGGCCTTATCTGAATCTGGTCGGTCAGAGACTGAGCAATTGGTCGCTCAAGACCATCCGCGCCACGCGTGACGCGAACGAGGCGGTCATCAACATCTCCGGAACGTACAGTGTCTCGCCCGAGCCGATGGTGGGGCGAGGCAGAGGCAGAGGCCGAGGTCCAGCAACGGTGCCGGCAGCCGCGCCGACCCCAGGCGTTGTCGAGACCAGCTTCGAGGTTCGCGTGGATGGCCATGGCCTGATTACCACGCGGTACACCCTGGGCGAGCTTCCGGCGCTGACGCGTCCCCTGCTTGCCGAAGGGACCCACCGGGATCCCGGCGGTTACTGGGAACTCGGTGTCTCCTACGTGCTGACGAGCGGCGTGGACCGCTTGAGCTGGCAGCGCAAGGGCCTCTGGTCCGCCTATCCGGAGGATCACATAGGCCGAAACGCGGGCGTGGCGACGCGCGAGGGAAAAGGCGCCCAGCAGCAGTACGGGGTGAAGCCCTCCTGGCCCTGGTCCCAGGACGAGAAGGAGTTCATCCTGTTCACCCGCGACGACCCGGGCGGGCGCGGAACCAAGGACTTCCGTAGCACCAAGGAGAACATCTTTTACTCATCCGCCATTCTGGGCGGGTCCCAGGTCCGCCTAGAGGCGTTGTCTGACGGCAACGATGCGGTGCGCATGGAAGTCCTCCCCGCATCCGACGGTCAAACTCGCGGCAGCGTGCGGTTCATCGTCAACAACGAATACAACGTCCCCAATCTCGGCTGGGGTAACTGGGTCAAGGACGCCATCGTGCCGAAACCCGGCTACACGAACCAGGTTCACATGCGGTTTGGCGAGCGGGACTAGAGGCGCGGAAACCGGGACGGCTCCGGTCGGCCCATCGGCGACCCAATCATGGCCAACGAGACTGAAGCTGGATGGGAGATCCTCGTTGGCGAACCCGTCACCAGTTGGTATGAAGTCAGTTTGGAAAGATGAAATTTGAATAGTTGTCACGGGGGGAGACGAAAACCGCACTCTTACTCACCATGCCTAAACTGCGAGATATTGTCCGCCTGACGATTGTATTTCTTTGCATCACCCGCGCCCTTTCGCAAGCGGCCGATGTTTATTCTGTTCGCGATTATGGCGCCAAAGGCGATGGCACGAACGACGATACGGCGGCCTTTCAAAAAGCCCTGAATGCGGCCGGTCAGGCGGGCGGAGGAACCGTTATCGCGGATCGCGGGAACTATTTCTTTGCCGGCCACCTGGTCGTTCCCAATGCCGTGACTTTGCAGGGCATGTGGAAGTCGGTTCCGTCCCATCTCGGTATTCGTGATGGCAATCGAGAAAAGCCAACGGATGATGGCACAACATTTTTGATCACGGAAAACGAGGGAAACGAAAACGGCGCGCCATTTATCAGACTCAACGATAACAGCACTTTGTGCGGCGTTGTTCTTTACTACCCGCTGCAAAAGCCCACCTCGGAGCCGAAGGCCTATCCGTACGCCATTGCAACACGGGGCAAGAACCCCGCCGTGTTGGACGTTGAAATGCTCAACCCCTATAACGGCATTGATACGAGCGGCAGCGAACGGCATTTGCTTCGCAACATCTCTGGACAACCGCTGCGGCGCGGAGTTTATGTGGACAACATTTTTGATATCGGCCGCATCGAGAACGTACATTTCAATCCTTGGTGGAGCGGAGCCGGGAATAGCGCCGCTTTTCGATGGCAAATGGAGAATGGCGAGGCGTTCGTTTTCGGGAGAAGCGACTGGGAATACATGCTGAACACCTTTTGCTTCGGTTACAAGGTCGGCTACAAATTCATCCACACGGCCCACGGGGAGTGCAACGGAAATTTTCTTGGGATTGGGGCTGATGATTGCCACAAGGCGGTGCTGGTCGAGCAATCCGCTTCGTTTGGCCTGCTGATCGGCAATGGCGAATTCACCTCCTTCCACGGACCGGATCCAACCATGGTGCAAGTGGAAGCAACCAACCAGGGTACCGTGCGCTTTTCCAATTGCGCTTTTTGGGGGCCCTGTAATCAAATCGCCAAGATCGCCGGCGAGGGAACGGTCGGGTTCTCCGATTGCACATTCTGCGACTGGGATCACAACAACGAAGGTCGCGCTGCGGTGCAGGCGATTAGTGGCAGCCTGTTGGTGCGCGGCTGCGAGTTTCAGAAGGAAAAACCACAAATTGATTTGGGAGCCAATGTTTTGCGTGCCGTGATTTCCGACAATCTGATCCGGGGCCGCCTTCGTGTCGCCAACCACAGTACGCGGAAATTCCAAATCCACGACAACGCGGAGGACGAGGCGCAGCCTTAAACTTCGGTCTCTTCAAGGTTCCGGGGTCAGGTCTCACATGTCATAAGTGTAATGGCGGCGTGCGCGGCACCACGCATAGTCGGATCGTTACGCAGCACCAGACCCCTTGTCGTTTCTTGTCATGGTGAGCCTGTCGAACCCTCTCTGTCGTTAGCCGGCCGTTGACCAGCCATCCACTGATTACTGAACACTGACCACCGATCACTGCCCCTACCGCGGCATTTCCGGCACGATCAGGATGAATAGCCCACGACCAGACGGGCCAGCGATATTCAGAAACAGAGATTTTACCCCGGTGGACGCACCTTGCTTACCCACCGGAAACCAGCGCAGCCACCGCCCGAGTTTTCCTCAAGCAGGTCGCGGTCTAATGTTGTATGCTAGACGCACTACGAGCGCGTCTGGAGGTACGACAAGGGATGAATGTGAAGAACGAAATCAAGACTGGATTCATCGGCTGGTTTGACATCCTTGGCTACAGGAGTTTCCTAGAAAGATCGGATCTGGCTCGGGCTGTCAACGTCGTCCGCGAGGTCCAAGCCAAAATTCATTCAGCAGGTGCGGAAAGATTTGAGGGTATTGTCGCTTCTGTGCCTGCACTGCAGAAAGAAGAGAAGGCGGTGGCCCGGGAAGCATTCGCCAGCATGATTTGGATGATCTTCGCTGATACCGTACTCTTGGGTTTGCCCATTCCGGAAGGGGAAAAGATCTGGAAGGCGAGGCTCAGAATCGCCACATTCCTGGAATTGGCAAAGTATGTTCATCTGGATTTCTTCTTTGCCGGATTGCCACTTCGGGGCGCGGTATCCTTCGGCAGTTTCTATGTCCACGACGGCGCATCTCTTTTCGCGGGATGACCGCTTGTCGAAGCACATAGTTGGGCGGAGGGCCAAGATTGGTCTGGCTGCGTGTTCGCCCCAAGTGCCGAGCCTATCTTGAATCGTCTCGCTACGGAGAGTCGTCCAGAAGCCCAAGATCTTCTTCGCATGTACAGCATTCGCTATCCTGTTCCATTTTCATCAAAACATTCTAACGAACGGCCAACGCGAGAAACGCTGTGCTTGAACTGGGCAAGAAGCAAGCCAGGGTTTACCGGCATGGATGTGGCTACTTTCGTGAGAGGGCGATTTTCGGCACACAACAAAGACGTTTCATCCGCAAGCGTTCAGTCGAAAATTGATAACACCATTGCGTTCATAACCGCAGTAACTGAACCTTAGTGCCGTGATCCTTGAATTTCTGAATTAACCCAACAGTGAGAAGTGGCGGGTTGCTCCCAGTTGACTTGCGGGATATTATTGACGTGTGGAGATTTGCTGGAAAATCCGGGGATTTAGCAGGGCAACGAAGGATTTCTTCGACCGGTATTTGTACCTCGACACGGACGCGCTTCGACCGGTCGACAAACATCGTGTCGAACATTGCATAGAGCAAAAGGGCTCTGTCAGTCGGGATCTCCTACAATATCGAGGCCTATTCCAAGACGAGCAGCCCACCAAAGTCTCATTCAAACCGGGAAGGAAGTGGAGATGTCTCGGCATAGAAGACTACTTGGAAGACGAGGCTGGAAACGAGATTTCTGTTACCGAGGCCGCTCGTATTCAAACCGGCAACGAAAACATCGTGGCATTTCCACCGGGCTATAGGCCACATGACATTCGCCTCGTTCTCTCTCCGAACTCTCCGATTCCTGAAAAGCCACTCGACTATATCAAGCTCAGCCAGGCGGAGGTCGATACCCTTGCCCTCTTTGTTCGCGATGCCAACGAATTAGTCCGTAGTCCCCTTTACAAAACGAGCCCGATTCTTCACAGCGATGAGCGTGGCGAATGGATTGAGACAATCTCGGTAGAATTCATACGGTCATTTGTGACGGTTCTTCGCCGGCTCTATATGGAGAATGAGCCCGGCAATTACTTGAAAGCATGTGGGGCATATTCGCAGCATTTCTTAAACAAGAGGCTGACCGATTGGGTGGACGTCGAGAAAGAGTTGTACAAGAGTTTCTTGAGTAGCGCCGCTTCCTTCGGCGGACTTCCTCCAGAATACTCATTCACAAACAAGCGGCTAATCGATATTTTCATCTACACAAAGTTCGCTCATCAACCAAGTAGGGAACGAGCCAAGCAACTCAACGACTGCCTGCTGGAGGTCGGAAATCCAGCGAAGCTGGAATGGATGTTTCACATGACTGTGGGGCATATCGCTGCATGTTACAGGAACGTTTTGAGCGTGATCGACAATGAACTGAAGGCCTATCTGAAACTTGGTGGAACACCACCATCGCTTGACTGTGCTCCATATGCAAACGAAGGCGGACACGGACAGCAACTCACAGAGGAAGAGCGGCAACAGCGAACCCTGAAAGATCGTGCCGAGAAATTAGGCAATGATCTATGGCGTGAAGCTGGGAGCCCACGCGACGAACTCCCCTCCTACATCAAGAGCGCCGCGGCGATTTTGTCGTCAAACGGTTACGGCAGAGAAACCTCCAATTGACAAAAGAGAAACGATGAGGTGGTGGGGCTTCGCCTGGGTCAAATTTCTTTGGCAACAGGCCCAATGGACCTGACCGCTTGTTGTATTCTGCAAACTGCAAAGCGTTGACCCTTCGGAGGCCTTCACCGGCCAGGCTGGCCGTAGTTTCGTTGTATTCTGTTTAGGACGTCATCTACAGTGACGGAACCGGCAGGTCTGTTGCCGGGCTGGTTGTAATTTTGCGGCACGCTGAGTGGCGCGCTATTAACAGCGGGGTGGCTCGCAGCAATGAGAGCCTTTTGCCTTTCCGCTTCTGCCTTGGCGGCAGCGGCCTTCTGCTCAGCAGCCTTCTGTTCGGCGGCCCTCTTCTCGGCAGCACGCCGTTCGGCGGCCTGTCTGGCGGCGGTGGCTTTCTGCACGGCGTTCTGCCACGCGGCGGCCTTCTGTGGGTCATATCCGAATCGCTTCTGTAGTTCCGTTGGCAGCCCCACCAGAGAGATCGTGGCAATTCCTGTCTTGTGGTAAATCGTGACAGTGTCTGGCGTGAGTCTGCCCCAGCGGACTTCTTCATAGTTTGTGCCGTCGATTGTGATGCTGGTAGACGCTGCATCACTCGTGGCCCCACTCGGCGCGGCGTTGCCAGTTGCACTGGCAGAGGTGAGTGCACCGGCCTCTTCTGCTAAGACGGCGGCAATAGCAGAGATGTAGAGCAGGGCACACAGCCCAAGGATTCTCACAAGGCCTTCTCCTTTCCGGTTCTCATTCTAAGGTCGTTCCCGTCGCTGGCAAGCCTTTTAAGGTTATCCTCCATGAGACGACGAAGGGTCAGGTCTATTGGGCCTGTTGCCCAAATCGTGATTTAGTTGTGAATCTTTAGGCATTTGCTCTTCGCTCAATTGTGTCCCCACAGCAACGTAAGGTGGCACAACAACCGAACTCGACTGTTCCCGCTCCGAGCC